>BNJT01002648.1_pt1 | contig 107315 bp, 142 predicted proteins | sample 8540491 | NCBI WGS metagenome assembly BNJT01 (sample SAMD00202455, study PRJDB9452) | human saliva metagenome | host: Homo sapiens
TGACGACGTCAGTGTGGCAGTCTTGAATGTTTTTATCCTAAAAAAAATAACCCAAAACTCAAGATTTATGCTTGAGTTTTTTTATTTGAAAAAACGCTAAATTTCAATTTTAAGTTAGCCAGCAAGAAGTCTTCTCTAGGCGACTTGTAGTTCAAGCATTTTTTTAGGATAGTTGTTGATCCAATTTTTCGATGAATGCGACTTCTTTGGGAGTCGTTTTTCTTAGTTCCTTTAGGTAACCATCTACGAATGAGCCTGTTGTGATTCTCATTAGTCCCCCTTTCCCAAGAGGCATAGGGGTGTGCATAATAGATATGTTCCTTAGAAAACACATCGGATAAGCGGTTGAATTCCGTTCCATTATCTGCCGTGATGGAAAGAATTTGATGTTGTTTTAAGATGAGTTTTAGAGCCTGATTGACCGACTCAGCGCTTTTATTTGGAATTAATCGGATGATTTGATGCCTAGTCCTTCGATCAGTTAAGACCAGTAAACAATAGTTTTTTTCGCTCTTGTAAGCAGAACCGTATCAGTCTCATAATGCCCATTTTTCCAATCGCAGATTAATAGCTTCAGTCCTCTGTTCGATAGATTGACCAGCGGGTTTAAAATTGGTGCTAGCTTATTTCTTAACAGATTTTCCTTTTCTAGGATAAAGCAGATTCTGTTTGGTTAACCCCAATTTTCCATGATGGATCCAGTAGTAGATGGTAGAAATGCCCACGTTAACCCCTTTAGCCTTGATCATCATTTCAGGAGAAAACTTTTGATTATGATAGTGGAGAATCTTTTCCTTTAGTTCCTTGGTTAAGCTTGATTTCTTGACCGAGCGCTTGCGATTGCTTTCATAAAGCTTTGTTGAGCATAGTAGGCAGAATAAACCTTTTTGAAGCGCCCTTTTCCAAGGCATTGTAGGGACTATCCCGCGCTTGATTTCAGTGTGGATAGTTTGAGGATCTTTTTCCAAGTAGAGACGCAATTTCTCTATTTGATTTCCCTTCCTTTTTCCATCGTTCGATTAAGCGACAGCTATCGATTGTCAAATGTTTGCCTTTTTGTAGTATAATGATTTTGCATCTCTGTGTCTTTCTTGTGTTTGTGGTGACTAACAAGTATAACACAGAGGTGTTTTCTTATGCCTATAAGAGATTTCATTTGGCAAGAGGAACCCTTGAAGCTGTTTTGTCAGCTAAACCAAGGCTAGTCTTAGCCTTGGCTCGCTAACCTAACAGCATCAAGCCTCTTATCAAATGAAATCGAGTACTAGCTATAAGCTAGTTGAAACATCTAATTTTTAGGAGGGCTGGATGGCTAACTTCATTATAGAACTTTCAAAGCTAAAAAGAATCAATAAAATTTAAAAAAATAAGCAAAAACTCTTGCACTAATCAAAGTAGTGTGGTATACTTATAAATGGTTTGAAAAAACTGCCTAAGACAGTAGGGGAGCTCGACTCATAAATATCCTACCGAGGACAAAACGTATCATGTAAAAAAAGAAGCGTATTGTACTTTCGTGTCTAGGTTTGGGCGCGTTTTTTTCTTTTTGGAAAAAAATTCCCCAAAGCAAAAATAATTACGGAGGTGAACACACTAATGAGTGAAGCAATTATTGCTAAGAAAAGCGGAACTAGTTGACGTAGTAGCTGAGAAAAATGAAAGCTGCTGCATCAATCGTCGTTGTAGACGCTCGTGGTTTGACAGTTGAACAAGATACAGTTCTTCGTCGTGAGCTTCGTGGAAGCGAAGTTGAGTATAAAGTTATCAAAAAAACTCAATCTTACGTCGTGCAGCTGAACAAAGCTGGACTTGAAGATCTTGCATCTGTTTTTTTGTTGGACCATCTGCAGTAGCATTTTTCTAACGAAGATGTTATCGCACCAGCGAAAATCTTGAACGACTTTTGCTAAAAAAACGCTGAAGCACTTGAAATCAAAGGGTGGTGCAATCGAAGGCGCTGTCGCATCAAAGAAGAAATCGTTGCTCTTGCAACTCTTCCAAAACCGCGAAGGACTTCTTTCTATGCTCCTTTCTGTACTTCAAGCGCCAGTGCGCAACGTTGCTCTTTGCAGTCAAAGCGGTTGCAGACAACAAAGAAGACGCAGCTTAATCTTAAGCTACGCAGCGTAGCCTAGCTACAAAAAAATAACAAAAATTAAATTTTAAAACTTATTTGGAGGAAATAACAATGGCATTGAACATTGAAAACATTATTGCTGAAATTAAAGAAGCTTCAATCCTTGAATTGAACGACCTTGTAAAAGCTATCGAAGAAGAATTTGGTGTAACTGCAGCTGCTCCTGTAGCTGTTGCTGCAGCTGGTGCTGCTGACGCTGGTGCTGCTAAAGACTCATTTGACGTTGAATTGACAGCTGCTGGTGACAAGAAAGTCGGCGTTATCAAAGTTGTACGTGAAATCACTGGTCTTGGACTTAAAGAAGCTAAAGAACTTGTTGATGGTGCACCAGCACGTGTCATCAAAGAAGGCGTTGCAACTGCAGAAGCTGAAGAAATCAAAGCTAAATTGGAAGAAGCTGGAGCTTCAGTTACTCTTAAATAAGAGGCATATACCAATTAGAATTCGGAATACTATAGTATCAGCCTTTTAGAATCGTGAACACATTTTAGAAACTGATAAATTAATTTAGTTTCCTGCCAAAAACCCTACCAAAAATTAATTTGGCAGGGTTTTTCTTTTTAATAAAATTATTTTGGAGAACAGTTGAATATTGTTCTCCTTTTTTATTTTTCTGGAGGGAAAATGACAAAAAGAATTACAATCATCACGCTATATTGTCATTTCATTTTTAGTACGTGAAATGGGAATTGACATTGTTGAAGCCATATCTCTTATGGCTGAATTAGAAAAAAGTGGCTTGGTTCGATTGGAATCAAATGGAGATTTAATACTCAAAGAACTTGGAGGAGAGCTATGAAACGAATTACCGCAAATCAATACCAAACTTCAGAACGGTATTATAAATTACCTAAAATTCTTTTTGAAGATGAGAAATATATGGATATGAAACTAGAAGTAAAGGTGGCTTATTCTATTTTAAAAGATCGTTTAGAATTATCTCTCAATCGTGGTTGGATAGATGAAGAAGGCGCGGTTTATTTAGTATTTTCTAATTCTAAACTGATGAGGCTGTTAGGTTGTTCGAAGTCAAAATTACTGTCCATCAAAAAAACTCTTAAAGAATATGACTTAATTGATGAAGTTCAACAGTCTTCAAGTGAGAAAGGAAGACTAGCTAATAAGATTTATTTAGGAGAATTATCTTCTACCCCAGTAGGTAATTCAAACAGGCCTAGTGTTAATAAAAGACTAGGGCAGGTTGAAAATGAAACGGCCCCCGTCTCATATTCAGCCCCTAGTGAGACTGAAGTTAGTGAGACTAAATATAGTGAGACTGATTCTTTATTTACTGAGGATGAGGAGGATAGGAATACTCATCCTATCTTTGAAAAAGAAAAAGTAGAAAAAGGTCACAAAATATGATCGAGATTATATTTGGGGATTGGTACAAGATCAATTTAGACGAGAAGGTTTTTCTGAAACAGCCAGTGAAATTGCTATGACTGATTTTGAGAGAATCTATCAGTATGCTCTTGACAATGTTCGCTTTGTTCGACGAGCGGAAGCACTTGCTGAATTTGTGTTTAACGGCTTGTATTCTGTTTGGAATAACCGTGTTAGAAAAGGAGGTGGTTAAATGTCGCCAATCGAGTGGATATTAGTTATGCTCATTTTTAATTTCAAGTGGTATAACTCTTTGACATTGATTGTCGATCAGAAAGGGGTGATCAAGAAATGAGATTTATTGATTTATTTTTCAGGTATAGGTGGATTTCGTCTTGGAATGGAAAGTGTTGGACACGAGTGTATTGGATTTTGTGAGATTGATAAATTTGCTAGAGAATCTTATAAGTCCATTTTTCAAACGGAAGGAGAAATTGAATTTCATGACATACGAGATGTTTCAGATGACGAATTTAAAAAACTTAGAGGGAAAGTCGATATCATCTGTGGGGGATTCCCTTGTCAAGCATTTTCAATCGCAGGAAGACGATTGGGATTTGAAGATACTAGAGGAACTTTGTTCTTTGAAATTGCTCGGGCGGCCAAACAAATCCAACCACGTTTTCTTTTTCTTGAAAATGTTAAAGGCCTACTCAATCACGATAAGGGACGGACGTTCACCACAATCCTTACCACGCTTGATGAGTTGGGGTTTGATGTTGAGTGGCAGGTGCTTAACAGTAAGGATTTTGGCGTTCCCCAAAACAGAGAGAGGGTGTTTATTATCGGACATTCTAGAAAGAAAGGTACCAGACTCTTATTTCCTTTCAGACGAGAAGGTCAAGCAACTAACACTGAGACTTTAAAAACATTAGGAAATTTGAATCCATCAAAAAGTGGAATGAGTGGTAAAGTCTATTATTCAGAAGGTCTTGCACCAACCTTAGTTCGTGGAAAAGGAGAAGGATTTAAAGTTGCGATTCCTTGTATGACACCAGACAGATTAGAAAAAAGACAAAATGGTAGACGTTTTAAGGATAATCAAGAGCCAATGTTTACTTTAAATACTCAGGATCGCCATGGTATTGTCGTTGTTGGAGATTTACCAACTAGCTTTTAAGGAAACTGGTCGCGTCTATGGAAGTGAGGGCTTTATCTCCAACACTGACTACGATGCAAGGTGGAGATAAAAATCCCCAAAAATACTGATTCCAGAACCAATCCAAATTTCTAAAAAGTCCGAGAGGCAACGAAAAAAAGGATATGCTCAAGCAGAAATAGGAGATTCAATCAATTTGGAGAGACCAAGTTCTCAGTATCGTCGTGGTAGAGTTGGAAAAGGTATAGCGAATACGTTAACAACCAGTGGGCAAATGGGAGTAGTAGTGGCTAGCTATGAAGGAGAAGATAAACAAGTTTATCATGTAGCCGGTGTCTTAATAGATGGACAATTTTACCGTCTGAGGATACGACGAATCACTCCTAAAGAGTGTTTTCGACTGCAGGGATTTCCTGATTGGGCTTTTTGAAGCTGCTAGAAAAGTCTCTAGTAATAGTCAGCTCTATAAACAAGCTGGTAATAGCGTAACAGTTCCTGTGATTGCCGCAATCGCAATGAAATTAAAAAGAAATAGAGGAAAAAAAGATGAAAGCTTTTAAATAAAGAGTCAATACTAGATTGTGACGAATTAGAAACAGAATTACATGATGCAGAAATCAGACAGCTGGATGAACAAATATTTTTGATGCCCAATTATCCATGTGAGTTTGAGGTGACATTTTTAGATGATTACCATAAAAAACGCAACTACCCCCTATTTTACGAATCCTATCTTCAAAACATTATGGAATTCCTGGAAAGTCAGGATATAAAGAACGGAGCTGATGCCTTTGTAGATGATCATCAAAATCTTGTTTTTGTTTTATATGGACAAGGCTATCGAGCCGAGGGAAAAGAGGGAATACTTACAACCCAAGTAACTGTAAAAGCTTATGATGAAGACAAGAAACCGATTAACTTCGCAAATTTATTAGATTCCTTAATCGTCTCAGAATATCAAATGGAACCGAATCTTTGGGAGGTCTCTCATGATTGATCTCTATCTAAGTAAAAATAGCCAAAGAAATCAACTTCTTTTGGATTTCTTTCAAAAGTATGGCATAGAGGTCACTCCTCATTCTATTTCTGAAATGACAAAGGACAAATTAATTGAGATGATGAGCTATTCTTCAGATTGTTTTGAGTTTTTATCTCCCAATTTATTGCGATTTAAGAACCGTGACAATCTAAGATTAACGGATTTCGTTGAGATGATTTTAAAAAATCCTGAACTAACCATCAGACTTCCTCTTGCGGTTTCAAATAAGCGAGTTTATCCAAATCTGAATTTGGAAGAGGCTAGAGCTCTATTGCCAAGAGATACGAAACAATTGATTTACATGGCACAAACACATTATTTATCTAACTAAAGGAGAAGCAATATGGCTGAACGATTTTGGGAGAACTTGTCCATTATTTTGGCTGAAAGAAATATCAGCTGGATTGAGTTAACCAGAAAAATGTTTGCGGGAGAGTTTCACTATCCAAGTGAATTGAATCGCTTGTATCAAAAGATTCGTCACTACAAGATGGAACAACGAATGCCTCAAAGTCCATGGGTAGAAAGGATTGTGCAGGTATTAGATTTAGATTATGAAGATTTATTTCGGAGGTAACTATGAAAAGAATAATTCCAGTATATATATTCCAACAAGTAAATGTCCTATTGGTATCCCTATACTTACTGAAATTTTTTTGTATCGGTGAGTTAACTATACTACAGATTCTCTATGGTTCGTCACTCATTTCTTTTTTATGGATGTATGATCAACGAAAACAAGTGGCTAAGGTCAATATGAAAATTAGGATAAAGTGGCTTGGTATTGGATTCGTTAGTCTACTGATTATAAGTCTATGTTTTAGTCTGATTCATGCTCAAGGAACCACGAATCAAGCAAACTTAATTGGACTTCAACATCAAGTTCCTTGGTTTTCATTTTTATTGTTCTTAATCAATGCGAGTATGGTTGAAGAATTTTTGTATCGAGAAATTTTATGGAACTTGGTCAGAAAATTAGATATTCGAGTTGCTTTGACAAGCGTTTTGTTCGCTTTAGCTCATCATCCAGGAACCATTCTAGCTTGGTGTTTGTATGTTTCCTTGGGAATGTTTTTAGGGATGGTACGCTATAAATCGGACTTATGGGGCAGTATGGGGCTACATTTGGTGTGGAACCTACTAGTTTATAGTTTGCTGCTTTTTTAGACCAAATTAGCTTGTTTTAGGGCAATGAAATGCTAACGTTATGTAACAATGTTAGTCTTTTATTTCAAAATCTTTGTTTAGTATGAATTTAGTTCTACAGAAAAATAAGAAATGTGATAAAAATTTCAACTACTCTTATCTATAATAAAGCTACCTGTTCTTTGAAAATTGAATCCACTCCGTCTTGATTAGCGTGCCTGTGTAAGTAGGGACTGAGAGTATTCCCCTGTGAAGGGCAACTGGCACAAGACGTGTGTGAGAATTTTCTAACAGACACGGAGTTTATCGTTACCAGACTTAAACGATGCGACAAACTAGATAAAGGAGTTAATCATGAAGGTAGTAAACTTGTATGATTTGAAACAAATGGGAAATAAAGGTGGTTGTACCATCCAATTAATTCATCACTTTCCTTTTGGTATGGGCTTAGGACATCTCAAAAAAGACTACATTGAATTTAAACGTGTTGGTATCGTTGATGGGAAAGCAGTAGAAGTTACTCTTCGAGAACCTTATTCGAGAGATCTACTGCAGGTTGTCAAGTCGATTAAGCAACGTCAGAAATTGATAGCTTATCGTTATAAAGAAGGAAAGCTGCTATTTGTGAAGAAGGAGGCATCAGATGTCCTCTGAACAACAGGAACGAATGGCAGTTCAATATGCAGAGCGTAGTCTTTTATTTACTGTAAGAAGTCTCTTAAAGATTCTAGAATGGTCTAGACGTCAGGCTTTAGCACAGGATTCCGCCTATAAGATAGGGGTGCAGAAATTAGAAGAATTGCTACAATCTCCTTATTCGATTGATACGATTAATCTGAAAAAAGATTTTTTTAGACAAACCAATTGATATGAGAAATTTAAAAGCTTTTTTTAGAGAAAGAAGAGATTCCTTTAGCCATCGCTTGGCAAGGGATTCTCTACATTTCTACACGAAAGACCGTTCGATTCTAGACAATCATTTAGACCATCTGTTAGAAAAAATGGTTAATGATCCGGAGAAATTAGCTGATTTTACCATGGATAAGTCATTAGACGATGCAATTGATGAGGCTAAATCCCAAATTACCTTTAGACAAGAAGGAGCCGTAAAAACAGAAAGAGATGGTGAGATGATGTACAGTGGAAAGAAATTCCTACTATTCTCACTGTTAGGTATCTTACTAGGCTATCTTTTTCATCGTTTGACGCTTTTGTATGATTCCTATACTGGCAATAGCTTAGATAAATGGACTCATCTCCTGATGGAAGGTCAAGATGAAGTTCTTCAGTCGCCATGGAATGTTTCTTTTACTGGAAAATCAAGTGCTTTTTTTCTACTAGGTTTTGTGATGATGTTACTAGTTTATCTCTATCTAGAGACTGGTAAAAAACAATACCGAGAAGGAGTAGAATACGGGAGCGCACGTTTTGGAACTCTAAAAGAAAAGAAGCTCTTTTACGGTAAAGAATTTTCTCATGATACGATCTTAGCACAAGATGTTCGTTTGACATTATTAGATAAAAAAATACCCCAATATGATAGAAATAAGAATATTGCGGTGATCGGAGGTTCAGGAAGTGGGAAGACATTTCGCTTTGTAAAACCCAATCTGATTCAGATGAATAGTTCCAATATTGTCGTGGATCCTAAAGATCACTTAGCTGAGAAAACAGGAAGACTCTTTTTGGAACATGGCTACCAAGTAAAGGTGCTAGATTTAGTCAATATGAAGAACTCAGATGGCTTCAATCCTTTTCGCTATATAGAGACAGAAAATGATTTGAATCGCATGCTGACGGTTTATTTCAATAACACCAAAGGCTCTGGCTCCCGAAGTGACCCATTTTGGGATGAAGCTTCTATGACTTTGGTACGAGCTTTAGCCTCCTACTTGGTCGATTTCTATAACCCACCTAAAACAAGAGAACAGCTCATAGAAGAAAGTCGTTTAAGTCAAAAAGAATACCAAAACTTGTTGAAACGTCAAAAAAAAGAAGTGGAAGAGCGAAAAAAACGAGGGCGTTATCCAAGTTTTGCTGAAATCTCAAAACTCATTAAACACTTATCCAAGGGTGAAAACCAAGAAAAAAGTGTCTTAGAAATTCTATTTGAAAATTATGCTAAAAAGTATGGAACTGAAAATTTTACCATGCGAAATTGGGCAGATTTTCAAAATTATAAGGATAAGACTCTGGATTCTGTTATAGCTGTAACCACTGCTAAATTTGCCCTCTTCAATATTCAAAGTGTCATGGATTTGACCAAAAGAGATACCCTTGATATGAAGACATGGGGCAAGGAAAAATCAATGGTTTACTTAGTTATCCCAGATAACGATAGTACCTTTCGCTTTCTTTCAGCCCTCTTTTTTTCAACCGTATTTCAAACCCTAACAAGACAAGCAGATATTGATTTTAAGGGTCAATTGCCTCTTCATGTGAGAGTTTACTTAGATGAGTTCGCAAATATCGGAGAAATCCCAGATTTTGCTGAACAAACCTCAACAGTCCGTTCTCGAAATATGAGTCTCGTTCCCATTCTTCAAAATATTGCCCAACTTCAAGGGCTCTATAAAGAAAAAGAAGCTTGGAAAACCATTCTTGGGAACTGTGATAGCTTAGTCTACTTAGGTGGGAATGATGAAGACACCTTTAAATTTATGAGTGGATTACTCGGTAAACAAACCATTGATGTTCGAAATACTAGTCGTTCCTTTGGCCAGACAGGTTCAGGATCCCTTTCTCATCAAAAATATTGCTCGTGATTTAATGACACCTGATGAAGTCGGAAATATGAAACGGCATGAATGCTTGGTTCGAATTGCTAATATGCCTGTCTTTAAAAGCAAAAAAATACAATTCAACCAAGCATCCAAACTGGAAGTACCTAGCCAATCAAGAAACCGATGAACGGTGGTGGAACTATCAAATCAATCCTTTGAATCAAAGACAAGAAAATCATCTTGAAGGCCTTAGAATTCGTGATTTAACTTTTGAATCTAGTTTAAAATAAAAATAGAAAAGAGGAAATAGATGATTACGCATTTTAAAGGTTTTGTTTATGGAGTAGACGCAAGTGCCATGTTTGCACAAGCTATGTCTTTGTTACAGAAGGGATTGATTGCGGTTGGTGCCTTTCTCGTTGTTGTGGGGATTGTCAACCTTGCAACCAACATTAAAGATGGTGGACCAGGTGTTCGGAATGCCATTCTTGAAATTGTCGGTGGAGTTATGGTCGGGGCTGCTGGAGCCTTTGTAACCCAGATTTCAATTTAGGAGGATAAACAATGACATGAATCTTAGTTTAGTCTCACCCTTTGTTTACCTTGCATCTGAAAAAATATCAGCTGAAAATTTATTTGAAGGATTTAATGTGGATTTACAATCTACGGTAGATCTGATTAAATCTCTATCTAGCTACAATCCAACCGTTTGGACTTATATGTCTAGTATTACTAAAAGTGTCATGCAGCCTCTTGGAGTGGCGATTTTATCAGTTGTTCTCATCTTAGAATTTTTCAAAGATGGCAAAGAAAAATTGCTAACTCAGGAGGAGCGATGACCTTTGAAGCATTAGCGCCGATGTTGATTAGTTATATTATGGTCGCAGTTGTAATTACCAACACTACCGTCATTGTAGAAGCCATCATCGGGATTGCGAGTCATGCCATTGAACAAGTGGCTTCGATTGTGGCTCACGGTGGGGCAAAGTATGATACCATCTCTGGATTAAAAGGTTCAGGCTTTATTGGCCGGATGATTGTAGGCTTTTTCGCCCTCCTCATTTGGCTTGTTCGGATAGTAAGTGCAGCCATGGTCAATCTTTTGGTATCCATTCGATTTATTCAACTTTACCTTATGATTCCATTTGCCCCTCTTACGATTCCAACATTTTTAAGTGATGAGTGGAAGTCTATTGGTATTGGCTATTTAAAAAATATTATGGTCTATGCGGTACAAGGGGTTCTCATTTTTCTGATTGTTTCTCTTGTTCCTTTATTTGAATCTGCTGGGAAAATAGCTGTTTCAAATGGTGCAGGAGTCCTGCAATCTCTTGCGATTATGTTTGGTAGTTTAATACAAGCTATCTTACTGATTATTGCCCTCGTTGGTTCTCAACGTACGGCTCGCTCAATCTTAGGTATGTAATTAGATAAAGGCTAGGAAGTGATTGCTTCTTAGCCTTTTTAGAAAGGAAAGTCATGAATACACGTGTCTTTAAAGACATCTCAAAATACCAACACAGGGCTTGGTTAGGGTTTCACCACAAGACAAATCGTCTTTTGTTTTTACCAGCCTTTATTGTCACAATTATTGTTTTTGGGCTTGAATCTCTTTTTCTGGCAATTTGGAGATTGGTTTGTTTACGGTTTTTGTGTTTGCTTTTACCATCCCCCTCATGCTATTTGGAGTCTATAAACCCAATGATTTATATTTTGGACATTACTTGAAATACCGTCTTCATTTTGAACTAACGGTTCCCCTACGCACAATTACAGGAAAGAAAGGACCTGAACATGAAAAGAAAATCAAATACATTAAAGAAACAAAAAACTTCAATGACTAATAAAAAGGAAGAAGTTAAAGGGAAAAAAGAGGAAGTGTTACCATCAACGGCTAATACTCTTTCTTATCAAGCCCTGTATCAAAATGGTCTGATGCAGGTGAAAGAAGATTATTTCTCACAAAGCTATTTACTTGGTGATGTCAATTACCAGACCGTTGGTTTAGAAGACAAGGGGCAATCATTGAGAAGTATTCTGATTTGATTAACTCCCTAGATGACCAAACAAACTTCCAATTGACCATCTTTAATAAAAGATTGAATTTAGAAAAGTTTAGACAAAGTGTTTTGTATGAGGAAAAAGAAGATGGATATGATACCTATCGTAAAGAATTGAATCGGATGATGAATCAGAATTTAGACAGTGGTGAAAAATAATTTTTTTCAGCTGTGAAACTGATTAGCTTTTGGTAGAAAGGATTCTAATCCCAAAACAAGCCTATCGTTCCTTGTCCCAAATAGGAGAATATTTCAAGAGTGGTTTCTCAGAAATTGATGCACGATTTGAATCCTTGGCTGGAGAAGAGCGTGTCAACTTGTTGGCCGATATGCTTAGAGGAGAACACCATCTTCCTTTTTCTTACCGTGATTTAACGAGATCTGGTCAGACAACTCGTCACTTCATAGCGCCTAATCTCTTAGATTTCAAAAACAAGAATTACCTACAAATCAATGACCGCTTATTGCAGATTGTCTATGTGAGAGACTACGGCATGGAATTAGGTGATCAGTTTATCCGAGACCTCATGCAAGGAGATTTGGAATTGATAGTTAGCCTTCATGCTCAAAGTTCGACCAAGGCAGATGCCATGAAGAAACTACGAACAAAGAAGACCTTAATGGAATCCCAAAAGATTGGGGAACAACAAAAACTTGCCCGTACAGGTATCTATTTAGAAAAAGTAGGCCATGTTTTAGAAAGCAATATCGATGAAGCTGAGGAACTCTTAAAAACCATGACCGAGACAGGAGATAAACTATTTCAAACAGTCTTCTTGATTGGTGTCTTTGGTCAGGATGAAGAAGAACTCAAACAAGCCCTAGACACTATTCAACAAGTGGCCGGCTCAAATGACCTAATGATTGATAAACTTCCATATATGCAAGAAGCAGCCTTTAATAGTTTGCTGCCATTTGGTTGTGATTTTTTAGAGGGAGTATCACGGAGTTTATTAACGTCCAATGTAGCAGTGAACTCACCTTGGACTTCAGTAGATTTACAAGACCGTAGTGGGAAATATTACGGTATCAATCAAATATCAAGTAATATTATTACCATTGATCGTAGCCTATTAAATACACCGTCTGGTCTGATTTTAGGAACATCTGGAGCTGGGAAAGGGATGGCAACCAAGCATGAAATTATCACGACCTAAAATCAAGGAATCTGGTGAAAATACTGAAATTATTATCGTGGATCCAGAAGCAGAATACAGTGTCATTGGACGAGCTTTTGGTGGAGAAATGATTGATATTGCGCCCGATTCCCAAACTTATCTCAATGTCCTTGACTTGTCTGAGGAAAATATGGATGAAGATCCTGTAAAGGTAAAATCAGAATTTCTTTTATCCTTTATCGGCAAGTTATTGGATAGAAAAATGGATGGAAGAGAAAAATCGATTATCGACCGAGTCACCAGACTCACCTATCAGTCATTTAAAGAGCCTTCTTTGGAAGAATGGGTCTTTGTCTTGAGTCAACAACCAGAAGAAGAAGCGCAGAATTTGGCACTTGATATGGAACTGTATGTCGAAGGTTCTCTTGATATTTTTTCTCATAAGACCAATATTCAGACAGGATCTAATTTCTTGATTTATAACGTTAAAAAGTTAGGAGATGAGCTGAAACAAATCGCTCTTATGGTTGTTTTTGATCAGATATGGAATCGTGTCGTTCGGAATCAAAAATTAGGGAAGAAGACCTGGATTTATTTTGATGAAATGCAGCTTCTCTTACTAGATAAATATGCCAGTGATTTCTTCTTTAAATTGTGGAGTCGTGTCAGAAAATATGGAGCCAGTCCGACTGGAATAACTCAAAACGTCGAAACCTTATTGTTAGATCCAAATGGTAGACGAATTATTGCAAATAGTGAATTTATGATTCTCCTCAAGCAAGCAAAAAATGACCGAGAAGAATTGGTTCAACTCTTAGGCTTGTCAAAAGAACTCGAAAAATACCTTGTCAATCCAGAAAAAGGGGAAGGACTGATAAAAGCTGGTTCCGTTGTAGTTCCCTTTAAAAAAATAAGATTCCTAAAGGCACTCAATTGTTTGATATCATGAGTACAGATCCTGATAAAAATGGCTTCTAATTAAGGGGAAGGTAAATGAAGGATAAAAGAGAAATCATACGTGCCCTGAAAGGCATTTAGAAGAAGTCTAAAAAGATGAGAAGAAATTCTTGAAAAAAAGGAAAGAAGGAGGTGAAGAAACAGAAAAAAGATTCCGCTGTACTGGATGAAAAAGCATGGAAAAAAAAGAGATAAAGAAAAAAAGCTAGAGGAGATGAGAGAAGCTTCAAAGGCTAGAGTAAAAACAAGCAAATGAAGACTACAATCATATTCTTCAAAATAGTCCTCCATCTCTTTTAAATCGCAAAGAATTAAGAGATAGACGATTACCTCATGCTAGGAAACGATTGAAAATAGCAAAGAAGCAATTTAAGGAAGCAAAGGTACAGTCAAAAGAAGAAAGAAAAAGAGCGTCGTAAAGAAAGAAAAAAACCAATCAAAAAAATTTCTCTATGGTCAGGAACTGAAACATAAATCTAATTTTTTTCTTTCAAGGGAAGAGTTTAGAAGAATTAAAAAGCTAAGAAAGAAGTCAAGGCCGCAAAAGAGAATCTAAAAATCTACTAAACAAACCTATAAGTCCAAAAAAAGTCAGTAGGAAAGCCAAAACTTTTCTTTATTTCCTTGGACGTGAAGGAGGAGAGTTAGCTTCAGAAAATGAAGATTTAGAAGGCTATCGCACACTTCAAGAGACCATTAGAAAAGGGAAACGCTACAGTCGGCTTTCTTATAACCTTGGAAAAGCTAGTGTCAAAAACAGGACAAGCAACAGGTCGTTTTACCAAGAAAAAGACTGACCAACACAAAAAGAGCGATACCATCATTTTTAAGGATGGAAAAAGGATGGAAACTAGCGAAAGATAATCCAAGCTCCTTTTAAAAATCGGTTTCGAAAATTAAAAGAAACAAGGTCTTACAAGTGTCCGAAATATCTATCAAAAAAACTAAAAAGCAGCCTTTTTCCTTCTTTACATTTGCGGCTGGAAATCCTGCAACATGGATAGTTGGAGGATTAGTCTTTCTTCTCTTACTTATGATGAGCTTCTTTTTAGGATTTTTCATCTGCTAGTTTGATTCAACAAGATGAATTTGAATTGACTAAAAGCTTATACCCACCTAACTTGGGAAGATGCAGAACATACTCGAACCAATGACAAAGGAATTACCTATTACACAAAAGTTGATGATGTGATGGGGTATATGAACTTTAAATTCCATGACTATGAGTTAGACAAACCAGTTCACTTATTTAGTTCAGAAACTTACAAGGATTATCTGTCTACTTTGTGGCATGATTTAAACGATGGGGAAGATTTGAAATCCATGCAAGACCTTTATGAAACTCCTAAGTATAAACTATCAAAAAGACGATCAAGAGGAAATGAAGGAACTAAAAAGAAGAAGGTGTGTATGCTTCCATGCAGGAATTGGACAATCCATTTTGAGGGGAAAAGCAACGAAGATAGTCTAACCATGACTTATCGTTATGGATACTATGATTTAGATGGGAAACCTACTCTTCAGGAGTACATTCTACTAGAAGCAAAGGCTCACCAAACGATTGTCGCACCCATGGATGGAGTTGTATCTCTAGATGGCGACAATGTTATTCTTACTAACGGAAAAGGAGAGAATGAGAGTCGATTGACCTTGTATTCTATTCATAATGGCCGTGCGATTGAGGGAACAAGGGTCCTAACGGGTGATATTATTGGTGAAACACCAGACGATACAGGCTTGAAAGTTTCCTATCAAAAGTATAAGAACAAGAAAGAAAAATTGGTGTACGTCAATCCGCAATTTTATTTTCCCAAAGTCATTCAACTTCAGACCACTATCTTACCTGCCATTGGTCAGTTTGGTGGGGATGAGTTTGAACGAGCAAAACATATTTATGAGTTTTTGAAATCTCAAGGGGCAAGTCCCCAAGCCATTGCGGCTATTTAGGAAATTGGTCGGTAGAGTCTTCTATCAATCCTAAACGAGCTGAGGGAGATTATTTATCTCCTCCAGTTGGCGCTACCGATTCCTCATGGGATGATGAAAGCTGGTTAGCGATAGGAGGGCCAGCCATTTATAGTGGTGCTTATCCTAATATCCTTCATAGAGGTTTGGGGTTAGGTCAATGGACGGATACCGCAGATGGTTCAACACGTCATACAGCTTTATTGAATTATGCACGCACCCAAAATAAGAAATGGTATGATTTAGACCTCCAACTTGATTTTATGCTTCATGGGGATAGTCCTTACTATCAAAGTTGGTTAAAGGATTTCTTTGGAAATACGGGCAGTGCAGCCAATCTCGCTCAACTCTTTCTTACCTATTGGGAGGGAAATTCTGGTGACAAACTACTGGAAAGACAAACCAGAGCAACGGAATGGTATTACCAAATTGAAAAAGGCTTTAGTCAAACAAATGGAGGACAGGCAAAAAGTGATCCACAATCCCTTGAAGGGGTTCGTGGGGACTTGTATGATCATTCTGTTCCTGGTGGTGGAGATGGTATGGCCTATGCCTATGGACAATGTACATGGGGTGTTGCGGCTCGTATGAACCAGTTAGGATTAAAGCTAAAAGGTAGAAACGGAGAGAAGATTTCAATCATTAATACCATGGGAAATGGTCAGGACTGGGTTGCGACAGCTTCAAGTCTTGGTGGGGAAACAGGCTCTACACCAAGAGCAGGTGCCATTGTTTCTTTTGTAGGAGGTACACATGGCACACCAGCAGACTATGGTCATGTGGCCTTTGTAGAGAAGGTCTATGATGATGGTTCTTTCCTCGTGTCTGAGACAAACTATGGTGGCAACCCTAACTATACCTTTAGAAAAATCTCGCAAGCAGATAGTGCAATCAGTTTTGCCTATACGACGAAATAAAAGAATCATGTCATCAGTTTAGGTGACATGATTCTTATTTTTTATAGAGTGACATATTTAATGCCATAGGCTGATAACTTACTTGATGATCGTCTTTAATCAATTGACTGTAAGCAACAAATCCGAACTGTTCATAAAATTGAATGACTTTAGGATGATTGATACTATCTAAAAATACCATCTGAGTTCCTACAATTGCTCGAAATTCTTCAATTTTTTGAATTACAATTTCAAATAACTCTTGTCCTGATAGTTTATTTAGCTTTGTGTTTTTGCCGAATTGACCGATAAGTAACACAGGGAGATAATCAATATTTTTGGGACTTTTCCCTTTTAGGACGAGTTTCTTTTTTAAGGATTTCTCTAAATCAGAAATATCAACAACTTTGAGAGATAAACTAAAAGAATCCTATGATGTTATTTATTTCAGTTTCTTCAACGATAAAATTACGAGAACGATGTTGTTTTTCAAAATTTGGAGCTTTATCAGATAGATAAGTCAACATCTCTTCATTACCGTTGAAATCAACATTTTCTAAAATGATAGTTTTAAATAGCTCCTGAACTTGTTTCTCAGTTTTATCAGGAGCTAGCACTTGAATATTTTCAAGATATTGCTTAAGTGGTGTTACTTGAATTGTCATCTTACAGATACTTTGAAATGAGTTTATTTTTCGTTGGAGCGGTAGCGTCCTGTGATTCAATAGATTTCAAGATTGCTTGTAGCTTTTTAGATGGTTTATGATTAAGAATTTTTAGAGCATCTTCGTTTGTTAGTTTTATATCACGTGTTAAACTGATTGTAGCCATTTGTTCGACCTCCTGTTTCTACTTAAATTCATTATAGCTTATTTTTGAACAAAAGTTCAATCTGAAGATAGTGTATGTTTTTCTATAGTGTATAAATCCAAAATAAGTTTTTCTCTTGCATTTGTAGCTCATATTCGTTAGAATAATGGTGTAGATGAGTGGTTGGCTCACGGTCAATCTGATAGTAATCTTGGACATAAGGGCCAAGCGGTGGCGGACACCAGAACAAAATCCGATAGCAATCTTGGACGTAAGGGCCAAGCGGTGGCAGACACCAGAATAAACCGACTGACTAGGTGGCTTACAGGTTCTGTAAGTCATCTTTTTTACTTTGATAGTAATGTATTACCATTTTAAGGTGAACGCAGTTTTAGCTCGTTCTCTTTTTTGTTGATGATATGCTCCAAACAACCTACACTAGATTGGATATGAAATAGTTTGTGACTACATAATTTATCTTCAGGGAAGTTATGGACATTATCTCAATTTCTGTTATGATAGACATCTCTAACAATTTCCGTTATAACAGATATTGGCTTACAAAGTATTTCTTTTCTGAACATACTAGCGTTATAATATAAATGCAGTGTTACACTGTAGAATATTAAGAAAATAGGATACTATAGGTTTAAATTAAATGTATAAGATAAATAGTTGGATTGGTAAAAGTTTCAAGTCTGATAAGAACAATATTACATTTCATACAACTGAATGTATATATTTTTTATAAGAGAGAGGGATGCTTGGTTGAGGAAAAATCATTCAAAAATACAGTTATAAGAATTTTTAATAAGAATGAAAAGTGTGATATTTCTTTTTCAACAATCTTCTAAATGTATTAAAAATTAAGCTTTCCACTTATGTATTCTGCTAATAAACTTCAATACATTTCAATAGATTTTTCAAATTTTTGGTGGGGATTTTTATTATACTTTGTACGAGCTTTTTCAATACCCTATCCCAACCTTTTAAAAATCCCTCAAGTTATTTACTCAAGGGATTTTTTTATCTGCTTTTTCATACTCAAACATTCAGTCTAACTGTTTGATTTTCTTTGTGACTAACTCCCCTAAAAATAGTAGAATTAGCTACTTTACTGGTTTTACAAGATAATAACAAGACCTAAACGTTTAATTTATTTAGGTTTACCAATCATGACTTTAACATTTTCCAATAAGGTCTAACTCAACCGTACCCAAAGTTAAATCCTTTACTTTATTTAGTAATTCATTAACCCAAAAAGCCATTTTTTAAGTCCTGTTTTCTCTGATAATGCAAAACACTTTTTAAAAGTATAGTTATGGTCTCGATCAGGTGGAGTCGGTCCAACAAACATTGTATCAATTTCAGAAAAAAATCACCATCTAAAAATTGACTAGAAAAACTATTTTTTTACCTTGAATTAATTGACCAATTCGGCTCATATTTTCTTCAATCTGAATACTATCACCATTAACTTTTAAATCAGCAACGCTCCAATGAATCCAAGGAAAAAGAGCAAACAGGAATGGCATCATAATCAATAAGAGTAAAAGCGATATATTCAGTACCTTTGGGTAAATTATCAACTTCAAACGCAAAAAGAACGAACCGGATTTCCTTGCATTATATCTTCCCTTTTTGCTTCCTTTCCAAACTCCTTTGGTAAAAATATTATTAAATGTTGTTTTTAATTTTTCATTTTTTCTCCTTTAAGAATTATAAAGCTAAATATACAATAAATAGCTAAAAGCGATTAGCGACATACATATTACCCCTTCAAAATTAAAAATTTAAATATAAGAGACCTCCTAACATAAGAAATATGATATTAAAAACAAGCATAATACACTTCTGCAATTTTTCATAACAATAGACAATTTGCTATTACTCTCTTTTAACATTTTAATAGTCTGAGGTCTAGTAATTCCAGACGATAGCCCCAATAAAACCATACCTAAACAAATACAAATAATATTGTTGGTAAGAAATAATAGCAAAGATGGGAACAATAGTACAGAAGAAAAGTATCTATTCTTATTAACAAAAAAATTTCGAGGAGATATTTCCCATCAAAGTGTATGAAGCCAATATTAAGACAAAATATTGAGTTGAAATATGCAGATCTGTAAAAATAAAATGGTAAAAAAATCCTGTAAAATAGTCCTAGGATGATTCCTCTTAGGAAAACATAATGACCAACCCAATATTTTTTTCAAAAATTCGTCAAATGATATTTAGTAGTATTTCTAAATTCACGTTGCTCTTTCTTATAATCTAGAGGTACTAATAAAGAAAGTAATATTGTATTAATAATCGTGGCAATAATCGTGGCATAAATCGGATAATTAGGATTCAGTTTATAAAGAGTCCCCCAATAATTCCAGAAAATAATAATGAGATGAACATATAGCCATTTGTTCTATTTTTGAAAATCAGTTGCTTCAGAATCTAAGAAGTACTGGATAAGATTAGTATCCTCACCAGCTCCAATAGAATAGCTTGCTCCTAAGCATAGTTGAGCAATAACAATTAAAATTGTACTATCAGATAAACTTAATAACCCTAATCCAATTAATTTGACAACTTCACTCAGAATTAATAATCTCTTTGATGGAATATTGCTAATGTACCTTTTAATAAAAGTAGAACTTACAAACGTTCCTATTCCATAACAAGACATCAATAATTCTATACCTATAATTGAGTATCCTTTTGAATATAAAATTATTAATAAAAAGGGTAAATAGAAATATGCCCTTGATAAAATCCGATAGAATATTATTCCCAACTTATTTTTTTCAATTACATATCCCTCCTTTTTGTAATACATTTTTGGATTTCTTTTTGCTAATATCTCCCTCCCTCAAAACAGTGACAGTTCCAATATCATTAACTTTTTATTATAGTACTTGATTTAGTAGCCAATGATTCTACATTTGATTTTAACAAATAATCAACTTTATCTCCCATATGTTCATCAGCGACCTCCTCTGTGATAAGTAGGGTCATCAGCTGTTCCAGAGATATTAGCTGAGGTAATTGCAACTACTCCTCCTAAATATTCTACAAATTCTCTAAAAACTTCATTTTGAACACATCCCAAGGAAATTGTGGAACTATCATTTATTGCATAATGAAATGGACTAATATTTTCTACCACTATATTTAGTGCCCCTGGCCAAAACTCATCGACCAATAATTTCATTAAATTTGTTTGTGAAGTCTTACCATATTTTTCCCAATCATTAGGATTGGACATGAAAATAGAGAGAGGCTTATTTTTAGGCCGAATTTTATATTCAAAAAAATTCGGTTAATAGCCATCCTATTATCTGGAAGACAACACAAATTATAGTTAGTATCTGTTGGAACTATGATGGGATATCCAGCGTTTAATTTAGATTTGAGAATTTCTAAATTCTCCTGATTTAATTCTAAAATTTTTCACTATTAACCTCTTTCTAATTTAAACAATTCTAAACAATCTTCTGGACTAAAGCTTATCAGTAATTTTTACTCAATTTTCTATAAAAAAACCTATTAGTTCATCAATATTGACATCACCTCCTACTAACGATTCAAAAATATCTATATAAAACCTTTTTACTAGATATTCCACTAATTGTATAATTAGTGGAATTAGGAATTCCTAATTCATTCGGCAATAAATACTGGTACATTTCAATATTTTTCATAGTTCCATCTTGATGAATTCCTGATTCGTGTACAAAGACATTCTTCCCTATTATAGGTTTTAGTGGGTGCTACATCATACTCTAAAATATCACTTATCTTTATAGACAGTTGATATACAGTCTGCAAATCAAAGTCAATTTCATCAAACTTCTTCTTTTGTAAAATAGCAATCACCTCATCTAAAGATGTATTACCAGCACGTTCCCCAATTCCTAAAAAGGTTGTCTCAATCTGACTTGCATGATTCATAATCGCAGCTACTGTATTAGCTGTTGCTAATCCTAAATCATTATGACAATGCGCTGATAACTTTAGAGCTGGAAATCTACTATGAATATCACTAAACATTTTTCCATATTCATCTGGCGTAGAACATCCAACAGTATCTGCTAAAGTTACAAATCCTACTTCATAGTTTGAAACAATATCTAATACTTGGAATAAAAATTCTCTATTAGCACGTGTTGAATCTTCTAAGACCATATCTACATGCAGTGATTTTTCTTTAGAATAATCCAAAATTCTCTCTAAGCGTTTTAGATAGATATCCTCTCTAGTTTTTAATTTTTCGGTTATATGCATCTTAGAAACAGGTACCAGTAGTTTAATAACCGTATTAGGAAACATACTATACAGCTGGAATGCTAAGTCAATACTACTCTCAATCAAGCGAGTTAAAAACTACCCCAGATTGATCTTTTTCTTAATATACGCATATAGCCTTTTAAAAATATTCAAATCTTGAATAGTATCACACATACCAATCTCAACCGAATGAATTTAGGATTTACTAATCTCAGTAATAACCTTTTTTCTTAGTTGCAACATCTTTCTTAATCGACGTTTGCTGCATACCATCTCTAATTGTATTATCTTGAATGTATATCATACCTCACTCCTTATTTTTATTAGATACGAGCTCCTATCTGTAATAATATGGTATACTATATCAAGGTATTTTAAAAATTTGAAAAAAAGTTTAGAAATCATTAAGAAAAAAATTTATAAATAGGGGTAACTATGAACTTAGATTGGTATTACACTTTTTTTGGTATTATCAAAAACATCTCAATTATCGTAAAAGCCAGCGAAGAGCTATTTCTTACCGAACCAACACTACATCAACAAATTAAGAAATTAGAAAAGCACCTTCAAGTTCAACTTTTCGAAACAGTGGGAAGAAACTTGACACTAACTGCTGTTGGAAGAGAATTTATAGAGATTGCTGAAAAATCTTATACAAAACCTATGAGCAAAAGTATTCAAAAAGATTAGGCTACAAAATAAAAAAACAACAATTTCATATAGAAATAGCCGTATCTCCTTACATTGCCACATACCTTTTTACCACAATTTTTACAGGAATTCTTTCAGCGCTATCCAGATATTGATATCTCTGTATCCGTGCTAAATAGCCATATTGAACAAGCTATTGAAACGAATACATTCGATATTGGTATTGATAGAGAAGTTCCATATAGTAAAAAAATCATATCCGAACAAATTTGTGAAGGAAAGATTGCCCTCTTTTATCCTAAAACAACAGTCAAATGCGACGAATTACAATTATTTAAAAACTATAAAATATTATCCGATAACCACCCCGTCTATTGGGAAAATCTAAAAAAAGAAATCATTGAGCTAGTCCCAGAAGCCGATTTCACTACTATCAATGATATTACAGTAACTGCCAAACTAATAGAAATGAATCAAGGCATTTCCTTTCTGCCCCTTTACTTAAAAAGACTTTTTACAGATAAGATTGCTCATCTTGAAACCACTACAGTAACAACCCCCGTTTCTTTTACTTACTTAATGAGCAGAAAAAGCTTCTAAAAGCTATCACTATTTTTCAATAATGCGTTTAAAGACTTTATTTTAAAAGGAGCAAAATTCAATTTAAGAATCAAAGGTCACTGATACTATTAGTGATTTTTTTGATTCACATCTTAATCAATGGATTAATGAATGAAATGGAAAATAGTTAATGAGAATAGTTTCTTAAAAAGAATTTAGATTGATCCTTATTTTTATGCGTTTACTTTATACCTGTGATATGATTTTTAATCTCTACATTTTTTTAGGGAATGCTAATAAAAACCTGCTATAATAATGTTGAAGTGCAGTAGTTAATTTTTACTGAACTAAATTATTCCCCTATTTAAAAAATATTGATTCATATTTTTAGAAATTAATAAGTAGATTTAGTTCTGAAAAACCTTGATATTACGCTGTTTTTTTATTCCAACTGAAACCCATACTTTTCCAAATCAGGGTCTTAAGAAAGTTCGTAAGGCATCACAATTCTCAAAACGTTAATAAATACGATTATATCAACGTTTCAAAGCACTCAAAAGTTTACCTTATGGGTGCTTTTTTCGGTACTACGGGCATGTCGTACATCTGAGGTGTAAGTCCTCCGTGGGCACCCGCTACCGGTGAACTCAATAGCGATTCCCAAGCCTGACTAACGTGAGGTAGCGGGGAGAGGAAGGGATAGTGAAATCGTGGCTCTACGAACAGGAACGTGATAGTAAGGCGTATATAGCGGATAAGGGGTCGCGAAACTCTAAAGTCCAAAAAGGTAGTCGTAACCTATATGCGTAAATCACGAGAGTAATTTAATTCGGACTAAGGTTTGTGTGAAAAAGATAAATCTTCCTAGAGTCTAAAGACTCTGCGTCAGATTTCCTATTTTCACTGTAACCTTTTAACGTCCTCATATCTTGAATAAACGAGGAAAGATGTACGACTTATCCCGTGAGGTCTCATGAGCGCTGAAAGCGTAGTAACAACGAATCATGAGAAGTCAGCCGAGCCCATAGTAGTGAGGAAACTTCTGTAATGGAAGTGGAGCGAAGGGGGAATACTCAAACAGTCTGGGAAGAGACAGTTTGATGTCTGTCGCTAGAAAGAGAAAACGACAGATTGAAAGTCAATATGACTAAAACCAAGATTGTGAGATCAAGTAAACTGAAGTATCTAGGTTTTGGGTTCTGGAAATCATCAGATGGTTGGAAAAAGTCGCCCCCATCAAGATAGTATTCTTCAATATTAAGCTTAAATTGAAGAAACTAACACAGAGTAAATGGAGTATAGACTTAACAAGACGTATTGAGCAACTGAATTTGTCAATTCGAGGATGGATAAACTATTTCTCATTGGGAAATATGAAAAAGTATAGTCACCAGCATAGATGATCGCCTACGAGTGATTGTCTGGAAGCAATGGAAGAAAAAATCTAGACGATTATGGGGATTGCTTAAGTTAGGAGTTCCTAAATGGATAGTAGATAAGGTATCTGGCTGGGGAGAACATTATCAATTAGTAGCTCAGAAGTCAGTTCTCAAACGAGCTATATCAAAACAAATCCTCATCAAACGAGGACTGGTTTCATGCTTGGATTACTACTTAGAACGAAATGATTTAAAAGTTAGTTGAACCGCCGTATGCCGAACGGCACGTACGGTGGTGTGAGAGGGGCTAGAGATTATCCCCTACTCTATCTATTCTTGAAAGAAGTGGAAAGAATTCATGTGATGATAATATGTCAGTCTATACTTGAAATAATGTAATCGTTAAAAAGTGTTAAGACGTTAAATAGTATAATTAGATTTCCGAATACGCATCATGTTGAGGCGGTAAGTTTGCTAGTCAAGGAGTAAAACGACGAAGATTAGCATTTACTTCCGCCCATGCGATAGCTGTCCGTGATTGACAAGTGCTAGCACGCAGACAGAACGGAGATAGCGAACCGCTGAGTGTGTCGCTCTGCTCGTAAAAGCTTAGAAACCTTTGAACGAAAGGGATAATGAAAGCCTTGATTGCAAGGCTTTTTGCTTTATGGTGGGTAAGTATCAGAGTGAGAAAATTTTTGGAATGAGTAGAAGTGATAGCTAGAAATTATCAGTTTCTATTTCCATTTACCCTGTGGGTACGTGTTTGTTTCCATTGACAAGGAGTTTGTGGGAATAGAAATGTACCCACCTTGTTTGAATCAAGTGAAGTGTAGTTGAAGGAAATCTGTTGAAAGCAATACTTCATTTTACCGAATAAGTAATAATTTAGGCAACTTCAAATCGATTAAAAAAAACTATTTTAAAGGTTAAGAGTAGACAAAAATTGTCCACTCTTTTTTGCAAACTCAATTTATCAATAAATGAAATGAGGGAATGTAAAATGAAATATTTTGAGGTTGAGTTAGAAAATCCTGATGAATTTTTAAAACTACAAACAGAAGATTTTTGTGAAAGCTAATCGCTTGCTACTAAGGAAGATAATCCAGAGCGTTACAGTCTATGAAGAAAAACTTCGTCATATCCTTTAAATCTGGCATCGAATTGGAAGTATGAGTCTCATTCCATAACTTTTTATATTGAACATATCATCTTGTTGTGTTATACTATAAATTGATATAAACAAAGATGTAGGAGGAACCGAAACTATGACAGCCTCAATGCGTTTAAGATAAGCTGGCAATAAAAAAAGCAGAATCTATACCCGATGATAGGCTTTTTTTGTTGTGCTTATTTATACGATATTGAGCATTCATTAGTTACGGTGAGGATATTGGTTATTTAACTATACCTTTATTTAACTATGTCTTTAATATGAATGTTTTCAAATTGTATGTATGCAGACCAAAAAGCCACATTGTGGGTTTGGCCTGCATTTTTTTATTGCCTAGAATGCTATTCAAAAATAGAAATTCAAGCAAAAATAATATGCAGGAGATAATATAAATGGAAAAAAATACAACAATTGGAAACGAAAAATTTTTATGCAATATGGGCAGGGCAAGCAGTATCATTAATCACTAGTGCCATCCTGCAAATGGCGATTATTTTTTTACCTTACAGAAAAAAACAGGATCTGCGATGGTCTTGTCTATGGCTTCATTAGTAGGTTTTTTTACCCTATGCGATTTTTGGGACCCTGCCATTGGTGTGCTAGTGGATCGTCATGATAGGAAGAAGATAATGATTGGTGCCGATTTAATTATCGCAGCAGCTGGTGCAGTGCTTGCTATTGTTGCATTCTGTATGGAGCTACCTGTCTGGATGATTATGATAGTATTGTTTATCCGTAGCATTGGAACAGCTTTTTCATACCCCAGCACTCAATGCGGTTACACCACTTTTTAGTACCAGAAGAACAGCTAACGAAATGCGCAGGCTATAGTCAGTCTTTGCAGTCTATAAGCTATATTGTTAGTCCGGCAGTTGCAGCACTCTTATACTCCGTTTGGGATTTAAATGCTATTATTGCCATCGACGTATTGGGTGCTGTGATTGCATCTATTACGGTAGCAATTGTACGTATACCTAAGCTGGGTAATCAAGTGCAAAAGTTTAGAACCAAATTTCATAAGGGAGATGAAAGAAGGAGTTGTGGTTCTGAGACAAAACAAAGGATTGTTTGCCTTATTACTCTTAGGAACACTATATACTTTTTGTTTATATGCCAATCAATGCACTATTTCCTTTTAATAAGCATGGAACACTTTAATGGAACGCCTGTGCATATTTCTATTACGGAAATTTCCTTTGCATTTGGGATGCTAGCAGGAGGCTTATTATTAGGAAGATTAGGGGGCTTCGAAAAGCATGTATTACTAATAACAAGTTCATTTTTTTATAATGGGGACCAGTTTAGCTGTTTCGGGAATACTTCCTCCAAAATGGATTTGTAATATTCGTAGTTTGCTGTGCAATAATGGGGCTTTCGGTGCCATTTTTATAGCGGTGTGCAAACAGCTCTTTTTCAGGAGAAAATTAAGCCTGAATATTTAGGACGTGTATTTTTCTTTGATCGGAAGTATCATGTCACTTGCTATGCCAATTGGGTTAATTCTTTCTGGATTCTTTGCTGATAAAATCGGTGTAAATCATTGGTTTTTTTACTATCAGGTATTTTTAATTATTGGCATTGCTATAGTTTGCCAAATGATAACTGAGGTTAGAAAAATTAGATTTAAAAATAAAACAATATTGGAGGAATATTTATGTATCTTATTTTTCATAACTCTTCCTGCTAAAATCGCAGGGTTTTTCCCTGCATACAAGCAAATGAAAGCATGCGATTATAGACAGGAGGAAATGTTATGGAATTAATATTAAAAGCAAAAAGACATTCGTGTGGAATTCAAAGGACGCGATGTTTTAGATATAAAATGAATTAGAAGTATATGATTATGACCGTATTGGTTTAGTAGGAGCAAATGGTGCTGGAAAAAAAGCACTTTACTCAGGGTACTTTTAGGAGAATTAACTCCCCCAGGATGTAAAATGAATCGTCTGGGTGAACTTGCCTATATTCCCCAGTTGGACGAAGTAACTCTGCAGGAGGAAAAAGATTTTGCACTTGTAGGCAAGCTAGGTGTTGAGCAATTAAATATACAGACTATGAGCGGTGGTGAAGAAACAAGGCTTAAAATAGCACAGGCCTTATCGGCACAGGTTCATGGTATTTTAGCGGATGAACCTACGAGCCATTTAGACCGTGAAGGAATTGATTTTCTAATAGGACAGCTAAAATATTTTACAGGTGCACTGTTAGTTATTAGCCATGACCGCTATTTTCTTGATGAAATAGTAGATAAAATATGGGAACTGAAAGATGGCAAAATCACTGAGTATTGGGGAAACTATTCTGATTATCTTCGTCAGAAAGAGGAAGAACGTAAGAGCCAAGCTGCAGAATACGAACAATTTATTGCGGAACGTGCCCGATTGGAAAGGGCTGCGGAGGAAAAGCGAAAACAGGCTCGTAAAATAGAACAGAAGGCAAAAGGTTCTTCAAAGAAAAAAAGTACTGAAGACGGAGGGCGTTTAGCTCATCAAAAATCAATAGGAAGTAAGGAAAAAAAGATGTATAATGCTGCTAAAACCCTAGAGCACAGGATTGCGGCCTTAGGAAAAGTAGAAGCTCCGGAAGGCATTCGCAGAATTCGTTTCAGGCAAAGTAAAGCATTGGAGCTCCATAATCCATACCCTATAGTCGGTGCAGAAATTAATAAAGTATTTGGGGATAAGGCTCTGTTTGAAAATGCATCTTTTCAAATTCCGTTAGGAGCAAAAGTGGCGTTAACTGGTGGTAATGGAATCGGAAAAACAACTTTAATCCAAATGATCTTAAACCATGAAGAAGGAATTTCTATTTCGCCTAAGGCAAAAATAGGTTACTTTGCACAGAATGGTTACAAGTACAACAGTAATCAGAATGTTATGGAGTTTATGCAGAAGGATTGTGACTACAATATATCAGAAATTCGTTCAGTGCTAGCATCTATGGGGTTCAAACAGAACGATATTGGAAAAAGTTTATCTGTTTTAAGCGGTGGAGAAATTATAAAATTGTTGCTTGCTAAAATGCTCATGGGTAGATATAACATCCTAATAATGGATGAACCCAGTAACTTCCTTGACATACCAAGTTTAGAGGCTTTGGAAATACTAATGAAGGAGTACACCGGAACTATCGTGTTTATCACCCACGATAAACGATTACTCGAAAATGTAGCAGATGTAGTTTATGAAATTAGAGATAAGAAAATAAATCTGAAACATTAAATTTAAGGTAGTCGCTGGTCAGTATAGTCTGTTCTGGTTGGCGACTCCATTGTTAAAGAGTATAAAGACTTTAGATTTTATGAATATTAAAAATAGGAACAGTCAATTGAACTGCTCCTATTTTTCTGCTAAATATATTGGGCTCTTTGTCAACTGTAGTGGGTTGAAGAAAAGCTAAGCTCGAGAAAGGACCCATTTCGTCCTTTCTTTTTTGATATTCAGAGCGATAAAAATCCGTTTTTTGAAGTTTTCAAAGTTCCGAAAACCAAAGGCATTGCGTTTGATAAGTTTGATGAGATTATTGGTTGCTTCTAATTTGGCATTAGAATAGGGTAACTGAAGGGCATTGACGATTTTCTCTTTGTCCTTTAGAAATGTTTTAAAGACAGTCTTAAAAAGAGGATGAACTTTCTTTAGATTTTCCTCAATGAGTCCGAAAAATTTCTCCGGTTCCTTATTCTGAAAGTGAAAAAGCAAGAGTTGATAGAGATGATAGTGGTGTTTCAAGTCTTCTGAATAGCTCAAAAGCTTGTCTATAATCTCTTTATTGGTTAAGTGCATGCGAAAAGTAGGGCGATAAAATCGCTTATCACTCAGTTTACGGCTATCCTGTTGAATGAGTTTCCAGTAGCGCTTGATAGCCTTGTATTCATGGGATTTTCGATGAAACTGATTCATGATTTGGACACGCACACGACTCATAGCACGGCTAAGATGTTGTACAATGTGGAAGCGATCTAGAACGATTTTGGCACACGGAAAAAGCTGTTTAGCCAAGTCATAATAAGGACTAAACATATCCATAGTAAGGATTTTCACCTGACAACGAACGGATCTATCGTAGCGCAGAAAGTGATTTCGAATGATAGCTTGTGTTCTACCCTCAAGAACAGTGATAATATTGAGCTTATGCAAAATCTTGAGCAATGAAACTCATCTTTCCCTTAGTAAAGGCATATTCGTCCCAGGACATAATCTCAGGGAGGTAAGAAAAATCAGACTTAAAACAGAAGTCATTGAGCTTGCGAATAACAGTTGAAGTTGAAATAGACAGCTGATGGGCAATATCGGTCATAGAAGTCTTCTCAATTAGCTTCTGGGCAATCTTTTGGTTGATGATACGAGGGATTTGGTGATTCTTCTTGACGAGAGAAGTCTCAGCTACCATCATTTTCGAGCAATGATAGCACTTGAATCGACGCTTTCTAAGGAGAATTCTAGTAGGCATACCAGTCGTTTCAAGGTAAGGAACCTTAGACGGTTTTTGAAAGTCATATTTCTTCATTAGACTTCCGCAAACAGGACAATAAGGAGTCTCATAATCCAATTTAGCGATGATTTCTTTATGTGTGTCCCTATTAACGATATCTATAATTTGGATATTTGGGTCTTTGATATCAAGAAGTTTTGTGATAAAATGTAATTGTTCCATAGGATTCTTTCTAATGATGGTTTGGTTGCTTTTCATTATAGATCTTATGGGACTTTTTTTCTACAACAAAATAGGCTCCATAATATCTATAGGGGATTTACCCACTACAAATATTATAGAGCCATATATTGTAGTTTTTCTTATATGTATAATGATAGATTAGCGGATTCTCATCTACGGTACTTACTTCAAATATGAAGAAGTGATCGCGGTTATCTCTGGACTTTTCCTTATTGAGGACAAAGTAATTCTTACGTGAAGTCGCCATTGTTTTTAGGATATCATCAGTTAGGAAGGTCAATGGAATATTCATGTTAGAGTAGCGGTAGAAGTCACGTTCAAAATCTTGGTAGCTCTCGCTATAATAGTCCATTTGTAGGTGATTACGCTGAAACTCAAGCTGATTCATAGAGCACCTCCTCGACAAGTTCAATACTAATAATGTCTTTTAATTTCAAATTGATGTGACCTGTTGTAGTTTTTATCAAAATGAAATCTTTGGTCAGACTTGGTATTGTTCCAGTGTAGGAAACACGCTTGTTTTTTTCAATCACTTGAATGCGTGTGCGTAGCTGCCCGGCGTATACTTGACTGAGGAGTAATAATTTCTTCTCTAGTGATAAGTCAGACATGTACGTTACTTTGTTTGTATCATCAGAGAGTGCTGATGCATGTTCAGATAGGAAAAAGCCCATCCATTTTTGCATCTTTGTATCCTGGTACTCTCTTGCTGATTGAAATGGTAAATATGAACGGTCAATCATATCAAATCCTTTTCTATGCAGAGGCAAGGGTATTTTTTTATCAAATTGAATCGTAAAACCTTGAATTCCCCCACCTGTGTAACATTCTTTAAAGCGATTGATTACCTCAGTATAGATTATCACAGATGAGCTTGTTGGCTTAATGCTAAATGTAAATTCCAATGGTAATCGGTTTTCAGATTTAGCATGTACTAGTCGTATCGATATTTCAGTTGTTTTGAGTTTTTCTGACGAAGTTTTTGAAGTTGCTGTTTCAACGATTCCATGTAAAAATCTTTCAAGCATTTCAATATCATTACATCCTTTGCTACGGATTTCTGAAAATTGTACTGTATTTTTTTCTTGTTTCATTTTAATCCCTCCAATCCACCCGCGGAATGACCACCGATAAGTTTACTGCGTTCAATATTTCTGGAACCTTCAGTTAGGACGGTTCCTTTTTGTATGGCTAAAAAACCAAACTGTTCTCTGACAACATCAATAGCTGTCTGAAGTCTATTATCTTTTTCAATTTGTTCTACATCATCAAAGAGTGATAGTAGAGTATAGCTTTCATCTACGAAGCCACTATAAGATACACCAATTTGTCTCACTGCACCAGAGGTGTATTTTTTCGGAATAATACAAGTACATGACTCACCATTGTTTTGGGGAGATTTGCGGGTTCAATTTTATTCTGAGCATTTATAGATTTTTTCATCTCAGTCCTAGAATAGCCAATATGAATAGAAACGACAGTAGTCAATACTAGGGCTACTGTTCCGTTCCACAGTATCATTTAAAAATCATTTTCACACCCTTTCGTCTATTAGTATAGAAGAAAGCTCTCAGCACACGTGGAGTGTGTTGCTCTGCTCGTAAAAGCCTAGAAACCTTGGAACGAAAGGTGTTAAGAAAAGCTTTTTAGGTAAGGCTTTTTCTTATGTGCTGATGAAGTATCAGAGTGAGAATACAAGTTGAGTATCTTGATGTGATAGCCTGATAGGATGTCAATCTATTGTAAGACAAGCAGATAGGGATTTGTATGATATCACTTTGTGCTTGCTTGCTAAAAGAGTTTGATGAGAGTATTGAAGATATGTTTGCGAGGATTGGGATTAAAAGGTTCTACAGGTTTCTATCGCTTGCCAAAAAGCTCGTAATCTGGTGGCAGCACTACTGAGAGAAATTAATCTGAAATAGTGTTTTTTTACTTGACACCAGTATCGTTTCTAGTCTAATTTAATTAGAAGTAGTCGGAGAGTAATACCGACTCTAAAAAGAAAAATACTCATCAGGAGATTCCGTGCCTTACTGGAAGTTTTTAAAGGGTTGTCTGCAGGCAATCCTATTTTTTTAGTGATAATAACAACTATGTATGAAATTTTATCAAATTGCTACTAATTATTTGAATATGCTCTGTGATGAAATTTATAAAATAGTACGTGCATAAATTATAGTAAAATGATATAATTAATTTATGGGAGAGTTAAGCTTTTAGTAATCAATTTAGCAACACAGCCGTTTGGTATCACGGAACGACATCTACTCAGGTTACATCTTTAAAAGATGGAATAGATGTTTATCATAGTAAACGGAACTGTGATTTTGGTATAGGATTTTTATGTGACATCTAAATTTGATCAGGCTGTTAAATGGGCTCAGCGAAAAACAAAAGATGAACTTCCTTTTTAATCCAAACGTAAAGCCTGTTGTTTTAAGTTATCAGTTTCAAGATTCTAATGATGTTGAAACGAAGATTTTTTTGAAATTGATAAAGAATACTTTCAGTTTGTTTATAAAAATAGATTGAAGTTAGACGCTAAGGCTGGAATTAATTTTCATAATTTTTTTCAGCAGTATTTGGCCCAGTTCTTGATGGTCAAGTTACTCGTTTGAAAAGTCACTTTAGATGACTATTTTATGGGAGTAAATTCCTTAGAAAAACCGCTGATATTCTTTTGGGAAAATATCAGGGTGATACACAACTTTGTATATGTGATCAAAAAAATTGCAAATAAACTAATCTTAGTTGAGGAGGACACGATATGATTTTTGACAAATGAAAAAAACAAGCTCTTAGAGTTGAGGTAGAACAGTTTTTACGGAAGAATTATCGCATTACTCCTGATACTGTTTCTTCTGTCACAAATGTTGTATTGAAGAATTGGTTTGAAGAGTTGGATAATGGAGGCTCTCATTTGACTTCAGACCTTATCGCTGATAATATCGCGGATATTGCAAAACGTTACTCAGTACATTAATAAGTAATTTGAGTTAGGTTTATCACATCTAAATCTTTCTTTATATTCTCAAAAACGGTTCATTACCATATTAGGTAATGAACCGTTTTTTATGTACTGACAGGCATGTCGTGCATCTGAGGTGTAAGTCCTCCGTGGGCACCCACGAAAAAAACGTGGACTGGTTTCGTGTTTGGATTATTACCTTGAACGACATGCGTTAAAAGTTAGTTGAACCGCCGTATGCCGAACGGCACGTACGGTGGTGTGAGAGGGCTAGAGATTATCCCCTACTCGATTTGTGATACTTCTTTCAAGGAATATTTGGTAGGATTGGAGTGAAAAAAGATTAACTAGGAAAGAAGGAAGTATATGGAAGCCATTTATCAACGTGATTCGGATCAAGATGGATTGACTGATGCTCAAGAATTGGCGCTAGGAACCAATCCTCTTAGCGCAGATTCTGATGGTGATGGTCGTTCAGATTTATTGGAAATAGAAGAAGGAACCAATCCCTTAGAAAAGGATTTACAAGACATAGACCAAACAAGTATAACTGAACCGTCTTCAGTATTTATGGAAATGAAACAAAAGATTTCAGATATGATGGAGAGTCACTACAAGGAATTTATACAGGCTCTGATTAGTATTGAAACAGGGATTGAAAACCAACAAGACCTTGAAGACTTATATACTTACTACATGAGAACAGATGCCGTTTCTCTTTTGTCTAGTGATTTAGAAACCAGTCCTCAAGAAGTTGAAATGGAGATAGAGTTGTAGGGGAATCATGTGATTCTCCTATTTTCGTATAGATGAAAGGAGCGAGTATGGAAGTAATACAATTATTGGCTATGTTTCGTGGAACAATTCCAAAAGATAGAGAGAAAATGGACTTATTTCTTCGTTATCAAGCGCAACATTTTGATGAGAAATGGCAGGATTTGGTAGAGAGTTTTTTGACTGAAGAGGGCAAGATAGAAGAGATACCTCATGTCTATTCGTTTCATCAAGATATTATTTCTTTCCTAGAGGCCAGTTCTGAAAATAATGACCAAGATTTAGAAAGTTACACAAGAAATTTTGGACAAGCAGGTCTAAGTAAATTATCTCAATTAAGTAATTTTGAGAAAAACTTGGTGCTAGAAGTCGCAACCTATAATCTTTTCACTCGATTTTACATCCAATCTGAAAAAGAGAAGCTAACACCATTAAGTGAGCTTGTATTTCATCAGAATCAGGATGTCAATTTAGTCAATGTCTATCGGGTTGCGAATAATCTATCTGACCGCATTAGTAGAGATATAGAGGAGTTTCTTCTAATGGTTGATTCCAAAGAACTAAAAAAAGAAGTTCTTGAGATTCATTTTGAAGAAAAAGAAGGAGATGTTCTAGCCTATTTGGGTTCAGAATTGATGGCTACTTTAGATATCGTTACGGATCTTGTCCATCATGAAGAAAACTACACACAACTCCCACTGACACAAAAGCTGAAAATTATTACTTATTTTGATGAAGTAAAGGCTATAAGAGAAAAGTCTAAGCAAGTAGAGGAAGCAGTCTTACCTTTAGATAATATTGACCAGGTAGAAGAAAATGTGGAAGTTCATTCCCTATCTAAAGTAGATAAAATTGTAGAAGAAGCTTTGAGGGTATATCCGATTGGTTCACAAGTAAGTTATAAAGGACAAGTATTTCAGTTGGTTTCAATTGAAAATGCACAGTTAAATGGCTTAGTTCGCCTAGAGCTATTCAATGATTCCAACCAGTTATTTGAAGAGAATCCTATCTTATACTTGAACAGTTTGGAAGAGATTGAACAAGTATTGTCTCGTGTAGAACTTGAGAAAGAAGATTCAGAGATTGAGATTGATTCATCAAGTGAAAGTCAGGAAATAGATTTGTTTTCCTACCTGGAAGAAGAAAATGAAAAGGATAAGGAAACAGAAACGCTTATTGTAGGCATAGAAGAGACGGATGTCCCTGTTCAAGATTTTGTTTTTCCAGATGATTTAGAGGACTTTTATCCTAAGACAAATCGAGAAAAAATTGAAACGAATATCGCCGCAATTGAACTTGTTAAAAGATTAGAAAAAGAGAGACGACAAGCAAGTCGAGAAGAACAAGAGCTACTAGCTAAGTATGTTGGATGGGGTGGTCTTGCCAATGAATTTTTCGATGAACTCAATCCAAAGTATGAAACAGAACGTTTAACTCTTAAGAGTTTAGTAAGTAAATCAGAATACTCCACTATGAAACAAAGTTCTCTCACAGCCTATTATACAGACCCAATGATTATTCGCCAGATTTGGCAAAAGTTACTGGATGATGGTTTTGAGGGAGGGAAGGATATTAGATCCTTCTATGGGGACTGGGAACTTCTTTGCGGCGATGCCTAGAAGTATACGAGAGAAATCAGAACTCTATGGGGTTGAATTAGACAGTGTGACAGGCGCAATCGCAAAACAACTCCACCCCAATACCCATATTGAAGTGCGAGGATTTGAAGAAGTTCCCTATCAAAATAATAGTTTTGATTTAGTCTTAACGAATGTTCCTTTTGGAAATTTTCGCATTGCCGATAAAAACTATGATAAACCTTATATGATTCACGACTACTTTGTCAAACACTCACTTGATTTAGTAAGAGACGGAGGACAAGTGTCGATTATCTCATCTATTGGGACAATGGATAAACGGACAGATAATGTCTTACAAGAGATTAAATCCAACACTCATTTTTTAGGGGGAGTTCGTTTGCCGGATACGGCTTTTAAAAAGATTGCAGGTACTCGAGTGACCACAGACCTCCTCTTCTTTCAAAAGGATCAAGCAAAGAATCTTAATGAAGAGGAACTTGTTTTTAGTGGCTCTATTCTCTTTGAGGAGGATAAGCGTGTCTGGATCAATCCTTATTTTGATGGGAAATACAACACACAAGTTTTGGGTGAATATGAGGTACGTAATTTTAATGGAGGAACCCTCAATGTTAAGAGGGTATCAGAAACATTAGCTACTGATATAATGGAAGCATTGGAGAATGTGAGAGCACCTAAACAAATTGACAATTCTTTTGAAAGTACCTGTTTTTTTATCCAAGAAGAAGTCGATAATTCTATCCCAAGTCATATACGTGAGAACTTAGCGCTCTATTCTTTTTGGATATGAGGGAAATCAAATTTATTATCGAGATACGCATGGCATTCGGAAAAGTTCAAAAGTAGATGAAATTAGTTATTATGTGGACGAGAAGGGAGATTTTAAAGCCTGGGACAGTTCTTTGTCTGAACATAAGATAGATCGATTCGTGCAACTTCATTTGACAGATGAGGAAGCACTAGATGTTTACAAGTCAGAAGAAGCGAGTAAAAGAGGGAAATATAAGGGACTGTTCAAAAAAACTGTCTTTTATGAAAGTCCCTTATCGGATAAGGATAATAGTCGCATTAAGGGCATGGTTGATTTGAGAGAGACCTATCAATCTTTAATTGAAATTCAACGTCATCAAGATTATAGTCGGACAGATTTTCAGGTATTACTTAGTAAACTCAATCGTGACTATAATCGCTTTGTAAGTCAATTTGGATACTTGAATGCCTCAGTCAATCGGAACTTATTTGATAGTGACGATAAGTATTCTTTATTAGCAAGTTTAGAAGATGAATACATTGATTCTAAAGATCAGAAAGTAAAATATAAAAAATCTTTAGCCTTTGAGAAAGCATTGGTTAGGCCGGAGAGAGTGATTACAAGAGTATCAACGGCTTTAGATGCCTTAAACTCTAGTTTATCGGATGGTAGAGGGGTTGATTTAGACTATATGGTATCAATTTATCCCGAACATAGCCAAGCTGCTATTTTAGATGAGTTAGGTGACCAGATTTTAATGGATCCAGAAAGCTATTTAAGAGGGAAAGGAAAATACCTTTCTAAGAACCAGTTTTTATCAGGAGATATTCTCAACAAGATAGAAGTAGTTCAACTATTAGTGGAGGAAAACAACCAAGAATATGATTGGAACCATGCTTTAGATTTGTTAGAATCTGTTCGCCCTCCAAGGATTCATCTGGCAGATATTGAGTTTAAAATAGGGTCACGTTGGATTCCTCAATCCGTTTATGGTAAATTTGCCTTTGAATGTTTTACCAATCGTGAATTTGAATTGTCTTCGCCAGATGTTGAACAAGTCATTGAAGTGAATCCTGTCGATGGCCAGGTTCATTTAAGGACATCATTTGCTTATCGCTATCCAAGTGCCAAAGATAGTAGTCTTGGAGTTAGTGGGTCACGTTATGATACAGGAAGAAAGATTTTTGAGAATTTACTTAATTCGAACCAACCGACGATTACCATGACTGTTACGGAAGGAGAAAAGAAAAAGACCATCACAGATTTGGAAAAAACCTCTGTTCTAAGAGCAAAAGAGCAGCATTTACAAGAGCTCTTTCAAGACTTTGTCTCACAGTATCCAGAAGTCCAACAAGTCATTGAAGAAAGTTACAATCGTCTTTATAATCGGACGGTTAGTCGAGAGTATGATGGTAGCCATCTAGTCATTGATGGCTTGGCACAAAACATCAGTCTTCGTCCTCACCAAGAGAATGCCATTCAAAGAATTATAGAAGAAAAAAGAGCCTTATTAGCTCATGAGGTAGGTTCAGGAAAGACCTTGACCATGCTTGGTGCTGGGTTTAAATTAAAGGAGTTGGGGATGGTTCATAAGCCCTTGTATGTGGTGCCCTCTAGTTTGTCTGCTCAGTTTGGCCAAGAAATCATGAAATTTTTCCCTACTAAAAAAGTCTTTGTGACCACTAAGAAAGATTTTTGTGAAGGCGAGAAGAAAACAATTTGTTTCTCGTATTATTACAGGAGATTACGATGCCATTGTCATTGGGGATTCTCAATTTGAAAAAATCCCTGTCAGTAAGGAAAGACAGATGAACTATATTGAGGATAAACTCAATGAACTACGAGAGATTAAAAACACATTCTGAAAAATAAGTATACCGTTAAAGAAGCAGAGCAATCAATAAGTGGTCTAGAGAAACAATTGGAAGAACTCCAACGCTTTTCAATCGTGATAGTTTTATTGATTTTTGAGAACTTAGGAATTGATTTTTCTCTTTGTGGATGAAGCACATCACTTTAAAAAAATATTCGTCCAATTACTGGACTTGGGAAATGTAGCAGGGATTACCAATACAACCTCTAAGAAGAACGTGGATATGGAAATGAAGGTTCGACAGATTCAGGAAGAACATGATTTTAAAAACATTGTCTTTGCGACAGGAACTCCTGTTTCCAATTCTATTAGTGAGTTATATACTATGATGAACTATATTCAACCAGATATCTTAAAACGCTATCAAGTTGATTATTTTGACTCTTGGGTAGGTGCTTTTGGAGAAATTCAAAACTCGATGGAATTAGCTCCTACAGGGGATAAGTACCAACCTAAGAAACGATTTAAAAAGTTTGTCAATCTACCTGAGTTGATGAAAATCTATAAAGAAACAGCCGACATTCAAACACAAGATATGTTAGATTTACCTGTTCCAGAAGCTCGTATTATCCCTATTGAGAGTGAGTTAACTAAAAACCAGAAACTCTATTTAGAAGAATTAGTTATGAGATCAGATGCGGTTAAATGTGGAACAGTTGATCCAAGCCAGGATAACATGTTAAAAATTACGGGTGAGGCACGAAAATTAGCTATTGATATGCGTTTATTGGACTCTAGTTATAGTCTAGCAGACAATCATAAACTGCTTCAGGTAGTAGATAATGTTGAGAGAATTTATCGAGAAGGAATGGAAAATAAGGCTACTCAGATGATTTTTTCAGATATTGGAACACCTAAGAAAAAGGACAATGGCTTTGATGTTTATTCTGAGATTAAGGCTTTATTAGTTGATAGAGGAGTCCCTAGTAAGGAAATTGCCTTTGTACATGATGCCAATAGTGATGAAAAGAAGAATAGCTTGTCTCGAAAGGTCAATGCAGGAGAGGTGCGGATTCTTCTTGCCTCAACTGAAAAAGGAGGAACAGGTTTAAATGTTCAGAGCAAGATGAAAGCAGTTCATCATCTGGATGTACCGTGGAGACCAAGTGATGTAGGACGGATTTTGCGGACATTCAAAATAAAAAAGAATGTGGAGGTAACAGACAATGGCAAAATCATTATTTGAGGAACTGGGCGGCAAATACGAAAGGCAAGGGGATTATTTGATACCGTGCTTAACTGTACCCGCCGAAGAAGAACAGGCAATAGGCATCTGGGGGCAACGGCATTTAGATTATCTAAAACAGTACCGTAAAGTTACATACACCAATCTTCTTACAAGCGGCAGGCTAAACGCCTACCTTGCCGACATCAACAGACAGGCACAGGAACGCTTTGAAAGGCTCATAGAGGGTATGAAACAGGCACAGGGCATAACGGAACAGCTAAAGGCAGAAAACGCCTTAGAATGGACAGGATGCCTCAATAACATAAGGGCTTGTGCGAGGGAGATTGTGGAAAAGGAAATTATTTTTGCATAAACAGATGATTAGTGGCAGGGGGAAATCCTGCCGCTTTTTCTGCTTTAGTTTGTCAGCTTGACAAATAAAGGGTTAAGGAATATAATTAGATTCAGTATTATACAAGGAGTTAATAAATATGCGGCAAGGTATTCTTAAATAAACTGTCAATTTGATAGTGGGAACAAAAAGTAGCAGTCCCGTTTCACTTTTAATATGGGGCTTAGTTTTTTGTACCCAGTTTAAGAATACTTTTATCATGTAATTTTATATGCCCGAAAACATATAAGTGTTTTGGGGCTATTGGAGTTATTTACCCAGTGATAGGAGTATTTATCACTGGGTATTTTTATGCCCTTTTTTGGGTGTTGATAGGAGGAAAATCACATGAAAATAATTAACTTAGGCATTCTGGCTCACGTTGACGCAGGAAAGACAACATTAACGGAAAGTTTATTGTATACCAGTGGTGCAATTGCAGAACTAGGGAGCGTAGATGAAGGCACAACAAGGACAGATACAATGAATTTGGAGCGTCAAAGGGGAATCACTATCCAGACAGCAGTGACATCTTTTCAGTGGGAGGATGTAAAAGTCAACATTATAGATACGCCAGGCCATATGGATTTTTTGGCGGAAGTATACCGTTCTTTATCCGTATTAGACGGAGCAGTATTATTAGTTTCTGCAAAGGATGGCATACAGGCACAGACCCGTATACTGTTTCATGCACTACAGATAATGAAGATTCCGACAATTTTTTTCATCAATAAAATTGACCAAGAGGGGGATTGATTTGCCAATGGTATATCGGGAAATGAAAGCAAAGCTTTCTTCGGAAATTATAGTGAAGCAAAAGGTTGGGCAGCATCCCCATATAAATGTAACGGACAATGACGATATGGAACAGTGGGATGCGGTAATTATGGGAAACGATGAACTATTAGAGAAATATATGTCAGGGAAACCGTTTAAAATGTCAGAACTGGAACAGGAAGAAAACAGGAGATTCCAAAACGGAACGTTATTTCCCGTTTATCACGGAAGCGCTAAAAACAATCTGGGGATTCGGCAGCTTATAGAAGTAATTGCCAGTAAATTTTATTCATCAACGCCTGAAGGTCAATCTGAACTATGCGGGCAGGTTTTTAAGATTGAATATTCAGAGAAAAGGCGGCGTTTTGTTTATGTGCGTATATATAGCGGAACATTGCATTTGAGGGATGTTATTAGAATATCTGAAAAAGAGAAAATAAAAATCACAGAGATGTGTGTTCCGACAAACGGTGAATTATATTCATCCGATACAGCCTGCTCTGGTGATATTGTAATTTTACCAAATGATGTTTTGCAGCTAAACAGTATTTTGGGGAACGAAATACTGTTGCCGCAGAGAAAATTTATTGAAAATCCTCTCCCTATGCTCCAAACAACGATTGCAGTAAAGAAATCTGAACAGCGGGAAATATTGCTTGGGGCACTTACAGAAATTTCAGATGGCGACCCTCTTTTAAAATATTATGTGGATACTACAACGCATGAGATTATACTTTCTTTTTTGGGGAATGTGCAGATGGAAGTCATTTGTGCCATCCTTGAGGAAAAATATCATGTGGAGGCAGAAATAAAAGAGCCTACTGTTATATATATGGAAAGACCGCTTAGAAAAGCAGAATATACCATCCACATAGAAGTCCCGCCAAATCCTTTCTGGGCTTCTGTCGGGTTGTCCATAGAGCCGCTCCCTATTGGAAGCGGAGTGCAGTATGAAAGCAGAGTTTCACTTGGATATTTAAATCAATCGTTCCAAAATGCGGTTATGGAGGGGGTTCTTTATGGCTGCGAGCAGGGGCTGTATGGATGGAAAGTGACAGACTGTAAAATCTGTTTTGAATATGGATTGTATTATAGTCCTGTAAGTACCCCCGCAGACTTTCGGCTGCTTTCCCCTATCGTATTGGAGCAGGCTTTAAAAAAAGCAGGGACAGAACTATTAGAGCCATATCTCCACTTTGAAATTTATGCACCGCAGGAATATCTCTCACGGGCGTATCATGATGCTCCAAGGTATTGTGCAGATATTGTAAGTACTCAGATAAAGAATGACGAGGTCATTCTGAAAGGAGAAATCCCTGCTAGATGTATTCAAGAATACAGGAACGATTTAACTTATTTCACAAATGGGCAGGGAGTCTGCTTGACAGAGTTAAAAGGATACCAGCCAGCTATTGGTAAATTTATTTGCCAACCCCGCCGCCCGAATAGCCGTATAGATAAGGTTCGGCATATGTTCCACAAGTTAGCTTAACAGCTTGCAAAAGTCATATAAAATGAGATTTGAAAGGATTAGAGACTAATTATGATGAAATGCGAATGGATATTGTGTCCTGTTTGTGGGAGCAAAACCCGTAATAAAATTAGGAAGGACACTGTTTTGGAGAATTATCCCCTTTATTGTCCAAAATGCAGACAAGAAAGATTGATTAAAGTTGACAACTTGAAGATAACTGTCATCAAAGAGCCAGACGCTTAAGACGCAGAGCCGATGAAATTGTGGAACAATTCACGAATCATCGGCTCTTTTTGTTTCGTATTTGAAAGAACAAACTCACCAAATAAAAAAAACGATATTCGGGTGGGTTATTTTGTTATACCCTAAATTACCCTCTGAATTTGTTTTTAAATTTGGAGGGATTTTTTTATGTCCTTTTTTCGGGCAGTTATCTATCTGCTCATACGAAGCAAAATTTATCAATACATAGCATATCAGAGAACGGCAGGAAACCAGTTAAAAAAATTTCTGCCAGTGCAACGGTACTTCTCACCTTGAAAGTAGAAGTACAATCTCCATACAATAGAATTACTATTTCCTATAACCGTAAAGGTCACAGAGCCTTTGCGGTTTTTCTTTTGTCGATTTTTGTTGGAAAGTGCCGTAGGGCTGTTTCTGATATGCGGTGTCGTTCTCCGCCTCTCCATCTGGATTTTTTACATTTCAAAAATTCAGATGGGAGGTATTTATGGTGAAATATGCACCAAGAAAGGTATATATCAGAGAAAGTGGCGGCTATGTGGAATTATCCTACACGGAGTTCTGCCGTTGCAGGGAATCCGACCAGACCTATATGGACAAGCTGTTTATCCCCATTCAAGGCTGTCTGCTTGAAGTCGTGAGGGAGCAATACACAGACTTCTACCGTGACAAGGAACGGTGGCGTTATTTGCAAAAATTAGATACAAAGAATAGACTGCTATCTCTCGACGGATTTACGGACAGCGAGGGGAATCCTCTGGACTTTATCACTGATGAAGCGGTGGACATTGCAGAAACCGTTGTCAATGCGGTCATGGTGGACAGGCTGAAAGCCGCCCTGCCTTTGCTGTCGGATAGTGAACAGGAGCTGATACAGGCAATCTTTTTTGACGGACTTTCCGAGCGTGAAGTCGGGGCGAGGTTGGGCATAACCCAGAGCGTTGTAAACAAACGCAAAGCCAGAATCCTAATAAAACTAAGAAAGATAATAGAAAATTAAAATTTAAGGCGTTCAGCCCCCTTGTTTTTTCCTTTGGGAAGATGAGGGGGCTTTTCTCTGCCCTCTCAATCAATTCTGATTGGAGGAAGTAAGAATGGCATACAACCACGGACGGGAGGACAGGAAATGGCGTATCTGGAAAGAAGCGGAGGAAAAGCTGCTGCGTGAGTGCGGCGTTGATGAAGCGACCATTGAGCAGATACGCATGGCGGACAGGGCAGACTTCAATTCCAACAGGCGGTTTTACCGATGGACGAATGACGTTGCGGAATATCTTGAGGACATGGCAGGCAGGGAGCGGCAGGCGGAAGTGGGTACGGTTGCGGAGTTACTGGAAGAGATTGAGAGCGAAATCTCTATCAAGTATTAGTCACGGTGGACGGGCGTACCTTGAAAATCGTCCTGCTGAAAATGCAGGGGTATTCCACAAAGGAGATTGCCCCGCTTGTGCATTTGACGACTGGTGCCATCTATGCGAGGTTAGACCATCTGCGGAAGAAGCTGCGGAAAATTTTATAGCTTCTAAAACAGCCTGCCATCCTGCGGGCTACTGGGTGAGGGATGGAAATCCCCTCACTCATTTTTTGCAGGAGGACAACAGGATGGCATACAGGGTTAAGGCATACACGCTTCGGGAGGAATCCACGGAAAGCGGCACAAGGTATTTTATCAGCTTTAAGGACGGGCAGGGCAAATCCCACGAGTTGGAAGTGTCGGAACAGTTCTTTATGGAGTTTCGGCAGATGGAGCGCAGGAACAGGAATCTTTTCTAATGGGACGAGCGGCACAGGGAGTTTAACGAGGTATGGGACGAAACCCTTTACAGACGGGCGTTGCGTGTGCCTAAGAGCCTTGATGAACGCATGGTTGAGGAAGAACGGAATGAAACGCTCTATAAGGCGGTTGGGAGCCTTCCAGAGATACAAAGGCGGCGTTTCCTGCTCTACTACGAGTATGAGTTCAATTTTTACCAAATCGCCGCTATGGAGCATTGCACCGCTTCGGCAATACAGAAATCTGTTGCGATTGCAAAGGAGAAAGTAAAGGCGGAAATTGAAGAAATATCTCCAACCGTGACCGACACCGCCCGAAAAAGAAATCTGTTTTTTATTTGTGTGGGATTGGCGGCATTACATACTCTCACTTTTTTCCGTGGGAGTAAATCTATTTTTAAGGAGGTCAACGCCTATGTGCAACGAAAAACAAAGACACCGCCCGAAAGGAGGAAAGCCATGCAGAAGTTACAGACAGTCAACGCCGAAACGCTCCTTTATGAACCGCTTGAGAAACCATCCTTTGTGGTGGACAGCCTTATCCCGACAGGCTTATCGCTGTTCTGCGGCTCACAGAAGATAGGCAAAAGCTGGCTCATGCTGAAGCTATGCTTATGCGTGTCGCAGGGAATCCCTTTATGGGATATGCCGACAATGGAGGGCGATGTGCTTTACCTCTGCCTTGAGGACACGTTCTGCCGCATACAGGACAGGTTATTTCGTTTGACGGACGAAGCAAGCGGGCGGCTCCACTTTGCCGTGGCAAGCTGCAAGCTGTCAGACGGTCTTATCGTGCAGCTTGAAGATTATCTGAAAGATTACCCAGACAGCAGGCTCATTGTCATTGATACCTTGCAGAAAGTCCGTACAGCTTCAAAAGACAATGCCTATGCAAGCGACTATGGGGACATCTCCCTCATCAAAGACTTTGCCGACAGGCACTCTCTGGCGGTCATTGTCGTACACCACATCCGAAAGCAGAATGACAGCGACGTGTTCAACAAGGTGTCTGGGACGACAGGATTAACGGGGAGTGCGGACGCTACCTTTGTTCTGGAAAAGGAGAAACGTGCGTCTGACACCGCCAAGCTGTATGTGACGGGCAGGGACACGCCTTATCAGGAATACACGCTGCGTTTCCGTGATTGCCGTTGGGAGCTTGTGGAGCGGAAAACGCAGGAGCAGCTTGCGAAAGAAACGATACCAGATGTCCTTTTTTTCGGTTGGTGGATTTTTATGAGGGATAAGGAAGAATGGATAGGCACGGCAACGGAACTGTTAGCCGCTATGGGGGAAACGGAAACCATACCCACGGTGATTACGAAATGGCTGAATGAATAACGCACCACATTTTTAAGCGAGAACCGTATCTGCTACCAGTACAGCCGCAGGAAAGACGGCAGGCGGATTGCCCTTGCAAGGAGGGCGGGTGACAGCGGTGATGGTGGTGACAGCGATATTAGGATACCCCCCTGTTACTGTCATTGACGCTTAAAGCCATGTAAAGCTGGCGGCTCTGCCCTGCGGGTGACAGCAGTGACGGTGGTGACAGTGATTTTAGGATACCCTGCCGCTGTCATCCCTACGGGAGAACACCCCGTAAACGCAAAATGCAGGCGTGAGATTTACTCGCCCTTTTCGGTCGTGTAAAACCACCCCTGCGGTCAGAAAAATCATTCCGATTTTTCCGACTGCGTTTACAGGGTGTAACACACTACACTTTGCCCTGCAAAGTCGTGTGCCAGACGTTCCCTCTGGACTCCCTTAAGGCAGGGCTGTGCCCTGCTATCCCTACGCCTTACGGCTTCGGATAAAAGAATGGCGGCATGACGGTGACGGCTCTTGCGAGGGGGGTATCCCAAAAACACCGTCATCATCGACATGACCGTCATGCAGGGGGTGAGGGTGACAGTTGCGGCAGTCGGCAGGGGGTATCCCAAAACTGCTGTCACCACCGTCACCGCTGTCACCCCAAAGGACGGTCACCCGCCGAAAGAAAGGAGGAATCCGCCTATGCCTTATGCAATCCTGCGTTTCCAGAAACGAAAAGCGGGCGGCGTTGCGGCTTGTGAACGCCACAACGAGCGGAAGAAAGAAGCCTACAAAAGCAACCCAGATATAGATATGGAACGCTCTAAAAACAATTACCATCTCATAGCACCACCAAAGTACACCTACAAGAAAGAGATTAACCGCATGGTAGCCGAAGCGGGGTGCAGGACAAGGAAAGACAGCGTGATGATGGTGGAAACGCTCATCACAGCTTCACCAGAATTTATGAACCAGTTACCGCCCGAAGAACAAAAAGCGTATTTCCAGACGGCTCTTGACTTCATTTCGGAGCGTGTTGGAAAGCAGAATATCCTCTCCGCTGTCGTCCATATGGACGAGAGAACGCCCCATATGCACCTCTGCTTTGTGCCGATTACGCCAGACAATAAGCTGTCAGCGAAAGCTATCTTAGGCAACCAGAAATCATTATCCGAGTGGCAGACCGCCTACCATGAGCGGATGTCCTCACGGTGGAATCAGCTTGAACGGGGGCAGTCCTCAATGGAAACCAAGCGGAAACACGTCCCCACATGGCTCTATAAATTAGGCGGCAGGCTTGATAAACAGTATGAAGAAATCGTGTCTGCCCTATCCGACATCAACGCCTTTAACGCAGGGAAGAAAAGGGATAAAGCGTTAGATTTACTCTCTGCATGGCTGCCAGACGTGGAGAAATTCTCTAAGGAAATCGGGAAACAGCAGGCGTATATCGACAGTTTGAAAGAGAGAATTGGGCAGGAATCAGACTATGCGGGGCGTATGCGTGATGAAAAGTACGAGCAGGAACTAAAGGTGCAGAAAGCGAATCAGAAGATATTTGAATTGCAGAGAACCAACGAGCAGATGGGGCGGCTGCTGTCAAAAATACCGCCCGAAGTGTTGGAAGAATTGCAGAAAAATCATAGAAGCAGAGCGAAAGAAAGGTAGATATGTGAATGAAGAAACAGGATTTTAAGGTGTTAAAGACCAAAGACTTGTACCCGTTCCCCGACAATCCGTTTCATGTGGCAGAAGATGAAACACTGTCAGAGTTAGCGGAAAGCATCAAGGAATTTGGCATTGTCACGCCGATAATCACACGCCCGAAAGAGGACGGGGACGGTTATGAAGTGATTGCAGGACAGCGGCGTGTCCGTGCTTCTGAACTTGCAGGGATAAATACCGTGCCTGCGTTTGTCCTGCCCTTAGACCGTGACCGAGCCATCATCACCCTTGTAGACAGCAATTTGCAGCGTGAGAATATCCTGCCATCGGAGCGGGCGTTTGCTTACAAGATGAAATCCGAAGCCATGAAGCGGCAGGGTTTCCGCACAGACTTAACCTCGTCAGAAGTTGTGACGAAGTTGCGGACGGACGACAAGGTGGCACAGGGCTTCGGCGTGGGCAGGATGACCGTGCAGCGTTTTATCCGCCTGACGGAACTGATACCGCCGATTTTGCAGATGGTGGACGAGGGGAAAATCGCCCTCACGCCTGCGGTGGAACTGTCCTTCTTGAAGAAAGACGAGCAGGAAAACCTCTTTGCCACGATGGAGAGCGAAGAAGCAACGCCCTCACTCTCACAGGCACAGCGGATGAAACAGTTAAGCCAGAGCGGGCGGCTTGACATGGATACGATATTTGCGATTATGACGGAGGAAAAGGGCAACCAGAAAGAAACCTTGAAAATCAACACAAGCAAGCTGAAAAAATACTTTCCGAAGAACACAACGCCGAAGCAGATGGAGGAAACCATCATCAAACTTTTGGAGCGTGAGTTGCAGAGGAAACGCAACCGTGACAGCCGCTAATCTTCTTTTTTCGGGAAGTAAATACAGAGAGTTGAGGTATGGAGAATGAGAGAAATCCAGTATGAAATCGTAAAGGAAATCGCAGTATTGTCTACGGGCGACAGTGGCTACACAAAGGAAATCAATCTCATTTCATGGAATGGGAAAGAGCCGAAAAGTATGACATCCGCAGCTTTTTCCCCGAACCGTGAAAAAGTGCGGCAAAGGGAATCACGCTGAACGCTGATGAAGCGGCGGCACTCCTTAAAGCATTACAGAAAGAATTAAACAGCGAGGATTAATGGTATCTGATTGGCAGGGCGGGGACATTTCCAAACTCTTCCCTGCCCTGTCTGGAAAGGAAGATTTAAGTATGGGCGAGGATAAGAAAGCAGATAAAAGAGAAAGCGTATCGTGCCAAAAGCACCAGTGCAGATGATAATCAGCCGTGAATATGTCGGCACACAGACCGTTACAGAAGCGTTTGTCCCGATTATCTCCGAGGATATTCGGAAGAAGATTGCCGAGGGCGACACCTTCGACAATGAGGGGCTGTCCGCTTAGAATGTACGCAATGGGACATGAAAACAGATAGGGACAGATACGGAGGTTTTACAGTATGGCAGGAATCAAAGAAGAAAAGAAAATCTATTTAGTCGGCATTTATTGCCGCTTATCTAAAGACGATGGTACGGATAACGAGAGTGCGAGCATTGCGACACAGAAATCCATCCTCACGGATTATGTGAAAAAGCAGGGATGGCACATAGCAAAAACGTATATGGACGATGGTTATTCTGGTACAAATTTCCAAAGACCAAGTTTCCAGAATATGATAAAAGACATTGAAAGCGGTCTGATAAACTGCGTGATTACGAAAGATTTATCCCGTCTGGGGAGAAACTATCTTGATTGTGGGTTATATCTGGAAGTTTTCTTCCCAGAGCATAACGTGAGGTATATAGCGGTCAATGACGGCGTAGATACCTTGAATAAATCTGCTATGGACATCACGCCTTTCCGCAACATTTTAAACGAAATGTATGCCGCTGACATATCTGTTAAGATAAAATCGGCATATCGGGCGAGGTTTCAACAGGGGAAATTCATGGGAACTACCGCCCCTTATGGCTATATCAAAGACCCTGCCGACCACAACCATCTGCTGATAGATGATAAAGTGGCACATGTTGTAAAAGAGATATTCGACCTTGCATTAAAAGGGAATGGAGTTGCCAAAATTTGCAGACATCTTAATAAACAGCATATCCTACGCCCTGCCGCTTATGCGGCGGAGCGTGGCGAAACAGGCTTTGAACGTCATTTTGAGGGGAACGAGGACAAACGCTATATTTGGAGTGGGAACAGCGTGAGGAGCATTTTAAGAAGCCCGATATATGCGGGAAATCTTGTAGGCTACAAACGGATTGCCGCCAATATGAAAAGCAAGAAACGCCCCTCTAAGCTGCCCGAAGAATGGGAAGTGATACCCAATACCCATGAGGGAATAGTCACGCAGGAGGAATTTGATATTGTCCAACAGCTTATTACAAGTCGTAGGCTTCCACAGAACAAGGGAGGATTTGTAAATATTTTTGCAGGCGTTATCAAGTGTGTGGACTGCGGATGTGCTCTGCGGGCAATGAACGTACACAGGAGGAAACGCCCAGAGATTATCGACTGTGTACAGTATTCATGTAATAATTATGCAAGAAACGGAAGAAGCGAGTGTAGTGCCCACAATATAGAAGCAAGGGATTTATTCAATGCCGTTCTTGCCGACATCAACTGTTTTGCGGATATGGCAGTGAATGATGAAAAGGCGGTCAGGGCCATAGAAAAGCGGCTCACGGAAACAGACCAGAGCAGGGCGAAAGCATTAGAGAAAGAACGTAAGAAGCTGAACAAACGCCTTGCGGAACTGGACAGGCTGTTTTCCTCTCTCTACGAGGATAAGGTCATGGAGCGTATTACCGAGCGGAATTTTGAGATGATGTCGGGGAAATACCAGAAAGAGCAGCTTGAAATTGAAGCAAGGCTGAAAGAGGTGACGGAAACTCTTAATGAAAGCTACGAGAAATCACGGGGAATCCGTGACTTCCTCCCTATATCCGAAATTATCAAGGCTTAAAAAGAACTGGATGCAACAGTTATAAACGCACTCATAGACAAGATACTTGTTTCGGAGCGTGAGAAGATGGCAGACGGAACAGTGAAGCAGGAAATCAAGATTTACTATAAATTCATCGGCTTTGTCGATGAATTACATATCATACCTACAAAACGGTGGGCAGCAATGCCCGCTAAAAATTGTACGGTGTGCGGCGTTGAATATGTCCCGGGCTCTGGTGCATCAAGGTATTGTCCTGCTTGTGCCAAGAAGATACGGAGGGAGAAATCAAACGAGAGCAAACGCAGGAGCAGAGAACAGAAAAGGATAGCATGTATGAACTGTCCGCAAAAAAATGACCGACTGACCTTGAGCAGCGTGCGGTGGGAATCTGTAAGACAGGGTAACGAAAATGAGAAAGTAAATATCTATCGCTATGTTACGGAGAACACCTTTGATGCATATTTGTGGCAGACGATTGAAAAATAAGCAGAAGTTCATTTCAGATAATGACCAGTAAAACACCTGTCAGAGTGGCGGAAGATGTGGACGAAAGTTCCTTAATTATGCAGAAATTAAAGCGTTGGCTACTGGCGATCCGAAGATTAAAGAGAAGATGGACTTGGACAATGAGGTTACAAGACTTAAAATGCTGGAAGCAAACTACAAATCCAACCGTTATAGATTAGAGGATAAGGTTGCTAAAATTATCCGGAAGAAAATCTACAAGAACGGAAAAGCTGATTGAAGCTGTAAAGAAAGATATAGCTGATGTAGAGCTGCAAGGAGAGGCGAAAAATAAATTTACTTCCATTACCATTTTGGGAGAAAAGATTACTGATAAGAAATTAGCAGGGAGAAAACTTCTTGAAGCTATCAAGACTATAAAAATCAACGCAGAAGTAAGATGATAGGGCAAGTATAGAAACATGGATTTAGAGGGTCAGTTACAACTTCTCTACCAATGAGCATAACTTCAGCTTAAACGGTGCTGCAAAAGCATTCAGGAGAGCTGGTACAAGTGCAGACGGTAATATCATAAGACTGGATAACGCTCTTGAGAAAATGCCTGAGAAACTGAAAAGATTGGAAGAAAAACTTATCAGCACCAAGGAACAGCTTGAAAATGCCAAAGAAGAACTTAAAAAGCCTTTGAAAAGGCGATGAACTGGAAAAACTAAAGTATTAAGGCTTGCTGAACTGAATAAGCTGCGCTCGATATGGGAGAGGTGAGGAAGAAAAGAGAAATGACAATCCCCTTGTGGAAGATGTAAAACGAGCGGTTATTGACTTGCAACAGAGAGTATGAAGAAAAAGCACAGTTATGATGAATTTGATATGCTGTATCCTGATTTAAAGCATATCGAGGATTGCCATACCCAATACTCCTGATGAAAAGCGTATGATTCAGTACACGAACTGAACTTAGAGGATAAGACATGGACGCAGTATATTGATGATATCTGAATCAAAAACAGAGAGCTTTGACTATGAGAACAAAGGAGAGAATGAAGCTCTATGAATATGAAAAAATGAAATTAGGTTATCCTTTTGAAGATTTAACTTATATAGACTCAGAGGACTCAAAAGGTAGCTCTCGGACTGGACATTACGATGAGGAAAACTTTTATGATCCACTCGCAAAGATATGGATAATGACGGTATCATCGACAGATATGACAATGACTTTAGGGACAGCGATTACTTTGAATCAATTCATGATGTGGAAGATAATCTTCATTCAAAAGAGGAAACTTCTCAAAGAACGGAAGATAAACCGTCTATTTTAGGACAGATCAGAGCTTATCAAAGTGAAAGCAAAACGGAAGAAACAAAACTACAAAAGAACAGGAATATGTAAGATAAGGGGAGCGAACAGCCCCTTTTACCTATGAAAGGAGATATAAAAACATGGATTACAAAACAATATGGGATAGGATTGAGATATGGCAGAGGATAACCACAAAGATTTTGTGAAGGCGGTTATCAGCATGGAAAAAGGCATCAATGATGAGAGTGCCTTGGATAAGCTCTATGATGCTTATATGGCAAATGATACCATCAATCTGCTTCATGAAGATTTTGACTATATGATTGAAGATTTAAGAGAACAGGGGCAGATAAAAGACCTACCCTATGTTCAGCAGGAGAAAGATGACCTTGTAAATATTGTCGAAATGTTGTGAGGCAATGTAGATGTAATCGAAAGAGAAAATAAGAACGGAGAAGCCTTTAGACGTGGCAAATTTCTTCTGTAGTTTCCAAAGATGATGAGGAAATAAGGTGTATCATAATTGCTCCCGCCTACGGAGAAAAGAGTGATATTCCAAAGGACTTAAAACAGGGAGTTTTTGTAAAGTTATTCGGACAGCTTAGAATCTCTATTGATGATAACGGCAAGGAGCATAGCAATGTAAGGATATTATCCTCAAAGCTCTTAGAGGCAAAAGAACAGATGAAAGGACAGGATAAGAGTCAAGAGATTGCTAAACTGAAAAGCGAGATAGAAGAAAGAAAAGACTTATTTTATGCAGATTCTTGGGAGCAATCAGGACAGATTAGAGCAGATATTGAAAATGAAAGCTAAGTTAAATACTTTAGCTCAAATCTGAAAAAGGTCAAGAAAACGGTAAAATCCATACTTGGTGCTATCAAAGAATATCAGGCGAAGATAAGCAAAGTCAAAAGTAAAGCAGGAATCGTCAAAAGAAGCAGAAAGATAATGATGGTCGGTGTGGTCTTTCGGGCTGCACCGGCTCTTTTTGTTCTAAACATTGACTTTTATTCTATAAATACTACTAATTTAAGAACGAAAGGCGGTGATAGAAATGAGTAAAGGGAACTGCTACTATAAAAGAAAATACTGATTATGATCTACCAGAGTAGCTTAAATCTTGGTATTCATAAGGATATCCTAAAAGAACTAACAATAAAAGAAGAACTTGAGCCGCCAACGACTCTATGCACTTCCGATGAGAATATTGATGAGTATCTTTATTTCTCATACAGAATACCTAAAAGGTATCCTCACGAAACAGCGGCATATCTACAAGGATTATCAACACGAATGCCCCCTTATTTTATGTGATGACTGTAAAGGTAGGAGATAATGTCAGCAGAGTTAAGTCGGCAAGAGATATATTATTTTTAAGTATGTGAGATTATTACGATGTGGAGAAAATAACTATGTAACGTCAGTCACTCTGGCAGAGAAATATCAGTGTATGACAAAGAAAGAACCATACTTGATGTTATCAAAATGATGGGACGATGAATAGATGCACAAGTACGTAGGAAGCAATGATCTTACTTTACAGGTAAGGAGAAAAATTTATTAAAACTGGCAATCGAGATATGCTATGAGATGGATATGGACGGAAGCTGGAAAGACGATACTACTGGAGGTGCTATTATGAAAACATCGGAACAGATAAAAGGAGCGATAAGGAACGCATATCTAAGAAAAGCAGTAATTAATCCGAACTCTACTCGCTAGATGTATGCTTGTTTGAAGGAATACTTGACTCTCCAAAATCAAAATGTAGTGAGGAATTTTATATTAAAAGGAGGGGCTTCTTTATCTCTATCTCTTATCGGTGTTGATATGCGTGGTACGATGGATAAGGATACGACGCTTAGGGGCGTTCCGCTAGATGGAGTTCTCTATAGCAAAAATCTTGGAAATGGAAATGTGGCGAAGATTGAGGTGTGACGCGGATATTGAATATAAGCTGTACGTGTATCGCCAGTAAGACAGGAGAGAAGATGTGTATGAAAGTTTTGCGCAAGCATATCCTGCATGGGAAAATAAATGCAGACGTAAATATAGATATATAACGACAGTGGAGATGTTATTACTCAAGAGAAATGAATTATTCTTATTCAAAAATCTTAGAGGAAGGTACAATACCACTATGACCTATACCATAGAAACTATACTCGCTGATCCGAAACCATCAAGCAGAAATATTACCACAACAAAAGAGCAAGGGATTTCTATGATCTGTATATGACTATACAGCATTTATAAAGATAAAATTGATAAAGGCATATTAAGAAAAGCACAGAGTTAAATGAGTAACACAGAGGTCTTTGAAACATTTTATGGTGCACAAGGAAGAAAGAGAGCTGTTCCGGGAAAGTGAAACACCAAAAAACTATGGAAAAGCACACAGAATAAACTGCATGCTAAAGATGTTGGATTTCTTTATACTATATCAGTCTATGAAATAGGTGTTCGTGGCTAAAATGTGGAATGGATGATACTAAATAGTATTATGGTTGGTGTGGTCTTCTAGGGTTGCAATCGGCCTTTGTTGATTCTTGGGAACAGTCAGGACAGATTAGAGCAGATATTGAGAAAAATGAAAGCCAAGTTAAATACCTTAACCGGCTCTGAGGGAAAAACGATAAAAATCCATACTTGGTGCTATCAGAGATATCAGGCAGGAGATAAGCAAAAAGCCGAAAGGGTAAAATGAAAAACCAAAAAGAAGCGGAGAGATAAAAGGTTTGTCGGTGTGGTCTTTAGGTATCGCACCGGCTCTTTTTGTTGTTTCAAAAAGGAGATAAAGATTATCTTCATCTCCCCACCTATATAAATCATAGTTCTCTCGTATCTTACAAAGCTCGTCCATAGCGATTTTAGAAGAATACTCTTCATCAGCATTTTTCTGCAAATTATCAAGTCTTCAAAATATCTTGAATTTGGAGCTTGAATAAGACCTTTAAGCCTGAAAGAGCATTTAATAGAGGCAATCTGAGCTCTTTGCATTCTTCAAAGAACGCCCCATTGTGATGGATTTCAGAACGATATTCTTTTGTAGTATCCTCGATATTTTTAATGAAGGGACTTGTCGTATCAGAAAGTGAGCAATCTGTTCCGGATTTCATCGATTTGATTTTATCTTAGATGTTGTCTTCATCAGTGGTTTTGAATAAAATGTATTCGCCGTCATTGAAACGACGAATCCTGCTGGCCTCGATGAAAAATAATGGATTCCGCCATCGTATTCGATTACAGCCTCTGTTGTATCTAACCTTTGCTATCTTTGATCAAACATGGTCTTCATCAATGAAGCCCAAATGCGTTTTTAACAGAGTGGAGTCTTTGACTGGCCTCTTTCTACTGGTTATGCGTTCTTTTTAACCTTCTGGCAGTTAATCTCCGATTGTTTTAGCCCAGGTTTATCTTCGGCTTAAAAGCGATATGCTTTTACTGCTGTATTTAATTTATAACTAAGCCTTGGTCATTTCTTTTGTAGAAATCTATCCCAATCCTTGACTGGTTATCAAGTGATCAATATCAAAATTAGAAGTCTGCTTTTCCTAAGAAGTACCTTTCTTTGCCGCGGCTCATTTTGCTACCAAGACTTACTGTTTACATTTTATACTTTTTCAAAAACTTTCGTAGTGTCTTATCAAGATGATTGAAAGGTTTTTCGGTGGCTGAAGCTATCACCTGATAATGAATTTTATGGTAAAGTTTTTGTTTGACTGATAGAAAATTTACTAACCATATTCTTACATTGTTGAAGATGTGATGATTATGGATATGCCCCTTTATCTAAGGTCGATACACACAAACCCATATTCATCTTGAGGATCTTGTATATAACTCAAGACCTGATTTGATGTGCTATTTCAGGGCTTATTCTCCTGGAAATGATTGAATCAGATAGTTTTGGTAAGCGATAATGTTCCCTAGCTCCGCCTCCTTTGTCCTTAAAAACTGAGGCTGAGCAGTTGACTGATGGCATCGATGCGTACTGACTAAAAGCGCAGTTCATCTGTTTTATCTCCGTATTGTAACAGCCGAGGTAGTCAACAGCGTGACGAAAGGCTGATTTTATAGAATGTATTTCTTTGTAATCGCCGCTATAAATTTTAATCACCTGCGAAGTCCTGTTTAGGAAGCAAGGAAATGAATTTGCCACATAGCCCTTTTGGTAACATACTCAATCTCTTGCTCTACATCGCCTATGTCCTCTTTGTAGATAATACTGGTCGAATTTCTCTACGCTGGCAATCTGATTGATGTTGTTTGTTGCGTTGGAAAGTAAGCCTTGTAAATCCTGTGGTATAGGTCTAAATCGACTCGATAAATTTCTTTCTAAAACACATTTGCGGATGAAAGTGGCGGCCCATTTCTGCATTTTGCAAGTTTCTCTCCTCAAAAGAGGTCTCTTCTTCTTTGGTCAATTTAATTTCAAGTCGTTCATTTTCCTGTATTCTGTTTGCCATACAGAAATTTCTCCTCTGACGATTTTCGGGTCTAGGTCTTCCTCAACAAGCCAAAATTGATAGAAGCAGATCCCGAAGGTCGGTTTATCAATTTTTCTCAGTAAGTGCGTCCGTCACACTTACCGCTTGCCTACAGCAAGAACGAATTACGAATTAGATAGCATTAAGCAAGTTTTGAGAATTTGTTATTAACAAATTATACCTGCTAAGAACGCCATAATTTCACACATGGTAACGATAATTTATAGGAGTGGTGATATATTGACTAAAAATCTGAAAAAGTGATAATATAATTATTAAAGATAATTAGATTATCAAAAATACAAATGAGAGGGGGAAGTTAGATGTCTTATTGCTCTGATATAACAAAAATAGAATTTTAGAATGTGTTAAAGGGGAATTTTTAAGCAAAAGTGATCTGGAAAATGCACAGGTAGCTGAAATTGCTAAATTAGCAAAAAGTAACTACAGGAGCTATTTATCGTCATTTCAAAAATAAGGAAGCATTATGGCTCTAATTGAAGAGGAATATAATTACACATTAGATGTTGTTTCTGATGTTGAAGAGGAGGAACACTATTAGGATAGTAGACTTTGGATTTAGTCGATGATGAAGTAATTATAGAAAATTTATTCTTGGAAACAATGCTATTTGTTGATTATATGTATGCACATTTTGATAACTTTAAGCTGATTTTTGCGTGTAGCAAAGGGTCGCAAGTAGAAAAACACTTATTGAGGAGTCATTACTGAAAGATATACAGCTAAAAATATGAAGCTTATTCTCTTTTCAACACTAAAACAAGAGCAAATTATCACAGAGATTAAAGAGTTTGAAGTTCATGTCATATACAAAAAGGCTATATTACATCTCTATGCGAGTGTATTCTTCATGATATACCGCATGATAATGCTATGAATATATTAGAAGCATTGTTGTTTTTCAACATTATGGTTGGCAAGGCTTAATGAAGAAAAACAACAAATAAATCAAATGGTTAGCGATAACGAATTGATCATCTGTTTGTAGGGGGTGTTTTCTGAAAGTAACAATAAAAATGTCATTTCAGGAGTTGCTTAAATACGCTGATGGCGAGAAAACAATTATACAAATCAATTTTGTTAGCCACTATCGGGGAACTGTTTGAATGATTCTTTTAGCAATAGCAAAGTTGATAGAAAAATTTATCAGTCAGAACTGTCATTTCAAACAGTGCTTTCTATAACTCTTTGCAAAAGTTGTTAGGTGGACAAATTTTAAAAGTGCATTTTCACTTTAGTATTCAACAATGACTTTCACATAAAGCAACATTTCACATTTTGAAAAATATAAGATAGCTTTAGTTGCAGAAAAATGTTAAGAGTACCTATGGGGGTAAATGATAGATACACCTATAGGTAAATTTTAAAAATTGATTGTAGATACAATATCGAAACTTGAAGATTCTATGGCTCACTTTATGCCAGAAATAACATCAAGTTTGATATCTCCTGTTTTATTTTTAATTTGATTTTTGCTTTAGATTATAGAATGGGTTTACTTTCACTACTTACAATTCCTTTGGGAATGCTTGGATATATAGGGACTGATGAAAGATTATGAGTATAGAAGCAAACTTATACGACTGCTCAAAAATAATATGAATAGCACATTGGTTAGAATATGTTAATGGTATTGAGGTCATAAAAAGCTTTTAATCATAGTACATCTTCATATGAAAATTTACTGAGTGCAATTCAATCATGATAGTACCTTGTCTGCGTGGAAACAAAGCTGGTTATGGTCAGCATTTGTTCAAGCAGTTATGCCGTCAACACTTTTGGGGACTTTTGCCAGTTGGTGCATATCTATATATGAATTCTCAACATCTCTATCAAATTTCATTGTGTATAATATCTTACCTATCGGCTTTATTGCACATTTAATGAAAATCGGAAAGTATTCGGAGCAATTCAGTATGGTTAAGCAAGTGAGTTTAGATGTAATAGATGAATTTTTATCGACAGAGGAACTTAAAAAGACCAAAAAGAGAGAGCAGTTCTTGATAATACTTCAGATCGTTTTTGTAAATGTTTCGTTTGCTTACGATAAAGAACTTGTTTTAAAGAATATCAGGTTTGAAATTAAAAACCAAATACAGTAACGGCACTGGCTGGCAACCTCAGGATCCGGAAAAATCAACTATAGCAAAGTTAATGGCTGGCTTTTTGGGATCCAACAGCAGGTAAATCATAATTTATGGAGGTATTTCTGAAATTCCATCTGAACAGCTAACAAGTGAGATAAGCTATGTTGCTCAAGATAATTTTTATTTAATACAAGTATAAAAAGAAAATATAAAAATGGGAAACCCAACTGCAAGTGATGATGAGGTTATTGAGGCATCTAAAGTCAAGATCTTGCCATGACTTTATTATGGAACTTGAAGATGGATATAACACAAAGGTCGGTGATGCAGGAGGTTCTTTTGTCCGGTGGAGAAAGGCAAAGAATTACGATTGCAAGAGCAATGTTAAAACAATCTAAGGTAATAATTTTAGATGAAGCAACTGCATTTGCAGATCCAGAAAATGAATATCTCATTCAAAGTGCAATCAACAATCTTATTAAAGGAAAGACTCTTATAGTGGTTGCTCACAGGCTTTCACTATTACAAATGCTGATACAATCCTTGTTATGAAAGATGGGGAAATTGTAGAGAATGGAACTCATGAAAAACCTTGTAAAAAGATGGAGTATATGCTTCCCTGTGGAAAAATTATGTGGGCGGACAAGATAATGAAAAGGAGGCGATGTAAATGATTAGCATGTAAAACGAATATTAAAAATATCAGGAAAGTATCAAAAAAATGTAATCCTTGGTCTTATATTTAGTGGATTAAAATCATTTTTCGTTTCTTTGATGTTGTTGGCGGTTTTATTGATTATGATTAATCTTGAACAATTGAACATGACTATTATTATGCAGGCAACAGCGATTATAGTTGTGAGTATATTCGGCAGATTCATATTTCAGTATCTTTGCGATAGAAAACTTAGTGCTTCAGGCTACGAGATTTTTAAGGATAAAAGAATTGAAATAGGCGAAAAATTAAAAGAAAGTCTGATGGGATATTTTTCAGAAAAACTTAGGGACAATTCAAGCTGTTTTAACGACAACTATTTCCGACTTAGAAGCTATGGCAATGCTTGCGATGAACTTTATTGTTGGTGGATTTTTCCAAGCTCTAACTATGACAATCATGTTATTAATCTTTTGTTTCCCGGTAGGGATGGTGTCTTTAATTGCGATAATCCTTGAATAGTTGTTCTTAAATTAATCACAAAAGAAAAACTGAAAAATATTCTCCTATTATGCAAGATTCACAGGAAATATTAGTTACAGAAGCAATTGAATATATCAGAGGAATTTTCAGTGCTTCGTTCATTTAAGAAAGGGAATGATGGAAAAACAAAGTTGAAAAAGCTTTTATGAGGAAATGCGAAGTTGATATTGAGGTTACTGAAGGTTCCGCTTATTTAATGAAATTATATGAAATGATTTTTTCAAGGTAGCAAGTTGTGCCTTAGTGTTTGTTGTTATGGTTTTTATATATGAATTCACAAATTCCACTTTCATATGCACTGATGTTTATAGTATCTGCCTTTTCTGATGGAATTGGAGTTGGTCAGCGATGGAGCTTTTTTAAGTAGGATGCTTGCAACACAACTTAATAGACTGAATATATTTCGGATATACCTTCACTTGATGATGGTGGAAAAGAGATTGATTTGGATTCCTATGATATTGAATTAAAAAGATGTTTGTTTCGGCTATGGAGAAAGGGAGATTTTGAATAATATAAACTTGCAAATAAAGTCTAATAGCAGTTTAGCCATTGTGGGTGCTTCAGGTTCCGGGAAAACAACGCTATGTAATCTGATAGCAAGATTTTTGGGATGTAAAAAGGTGAAGTTCTTATTGGTGACATAATGTTAAGGATTTTACTTCTGAAAGCCTTTTAAAAAATATCAGTATGGTATTTCAGAAGGTGTATTTGTTTAATGACACGATTGAAAACAATATAAAATTTGGAAATCCAAACGCAACACATGATGAGGTGGTTGAGGCGTAAGAAAGCTTGTTGTCACGATTTTATTACAAGTCTTAGTGATGGGTATGACACTGTTGTTGGTGAGGGCGGTCTCAACGCTATCAGGAGTGAGAAAAAGCAAAGAATATCTATTGCAAGAGCAATTCTTAAAAGATGCTCCAATTATTATTCTTGATGAAGCAACTTCAAGTGTAGATCCTGAAAACGAGCATATGTTAATTAGTGCAATTAATGAGTTAACAAAAAATAAAACTCTCATTAGCATTGCACATAGATTATCTACGGTAAGAGAAGCAGATCAAATTATTGTCATTGATAAAGGTAGAATTGTGCAACGAGGCAAATCATAATGAACTAATTGGTCAAGATGGAGTATATAAACATTTCATTGAAAATTAAAAACAATCTATTGGTTGGCAAATATAGGTGATGAAATGGGAGATGTAGTTATTGATTTTGATAATGTAAGTTTCAGTTATGGAACACAAAACAGAAGGGAGTCTCAGAAATATAAATTTCAAAGTTAAAGAAGGAGAATTTATTTTTGCTTTACTGGTTAGTCTGGTTCAGGGAAAACAACTGTTACAAGATTGATAAACGGCTTAATTCCACATTTCTTTTGAAGGGGTTTTAACTGGAACTGTGAAAGTGTTAGGAAGTGATATAAAAACTATTACTCCCTGGAGAAATGGGGAAAATATTGCTTTCTATATTTCAAAAATCCACGAAGTCAATTTTTTTACAACGAATAGTACCAAGGAAGTGGCATTTGTTTTTGAAAATTATGGAATAGATAGAGATGAAATGATAGATAGAGTGAATTGTGCATTTCACGATTTTGAAGCTGAAAATCTTATGGATAGGGATATGTTTTCTTTTATTCTAGTGGTGAAAAACAGAAGATAGGATTATAGTCGCAAAAAACTTTGAATCCCAAGATTTATGTTTTTTGACGAGCCATCTGCAAAATTTAGATATTCATTCAATTATTAAATTGAAAAATTATGGAGTGGTTACAGGGGCATACAGTGATTGTTTCCAGAGCATAGATTGTTCTACTTAAAAATCTAGTAGATAAATGCTTAATAATGAAAGATGGAAAAATTGATAGAGAATTAAAAGAAAAATGATGTTGATAACTTGAATAATTCCGATATTAGAGCGTATAAACTTCGAACATTTAAGTTAAGTAATATTAAATATGAACTAAAAGGATAATCTTATTGTTAACAAGCAAAATGCAGATTTTAAAGTGGAAAATTTATATTTTTTTCCTATGATGTCAATCATTCTGTTTTGAGTAATTGTAATTTAGAAGGGAATTTTGGTGAAACAGTAGCTATAGTTGGACACAATGGAAACGGTAAAACGACATTAGGGAAAAATAATGTCAGGATTACTAAAAAGCAAGAAGTGGACAATTTTTTATTGAAGGTAAATTTATAAAGCAAAAAGAACTTATAAAAAGTGTATATTTTGTGATGCAAGATGCAGACTATCAACTGTACTCCGATTCTGTTGTTTCTGAGTTAATGCTCAGTTCTATGAATAGCATTAAGACTATTAAGCAAAATGATGAAAAAATAGAAAATGCGATGACTTTATTGAATATTTTATCCTTCAGAAATAGACATCCGCAAAGCTTATCAGGAGGGCAAAAGCAGCTGAGTTACTATTGCAAAACTGCAATAGCTTCCAACTATTTCTGATTTTTGATGAGCCAACCAGTGGACTTGATTATGAAAAATATGAAAGTCGTATCTGAAGCAATTAATGCTCTTCGTAAAAAAGGAATACTGATTTTTGTTATTTCTCATGATTTAGAATTTTTAAGCAGAGTAGCAACTAAAGCAGTTTTTATAGAAAACAATACTGTCAGCAAAAGCATCTATTTAGAGAAGGATAGTGATTTTGAAAAATTAAAAAAATTTTTACTACAGAGTGAGGGATATGAAGAATGAGTAATCCTCGTAAAACAAAATGGAATAAGGTATGATCCAAGAATTGTTGTTACAAGTTTTAATTATAGGGGTTTTTAGTATTTACTTTGACTGGTAAAAAGTATGAGGTTCTACTTTTTGTCAGTATTTGCATATGGAATGATAAGTTAGACATACAAAAACTTGTTTTAAATTTTTAGCTTTATATATAGTGTTGTTTATGATAGCGGAAATAAGTCCTTTATTTATTTCAACTACAATACACTATTTTTGTCCTTTGTTTTGTAACATTGACACTCGCAAATTATCAATATGAGCAGAACAAGCGAAATATCAGAAGTATTAGTATCCTTGCAAAAATATGAAAATCCCATATTATATAAACATTCCATTAGCTGTTATATTAAGGTTTTTTTCCTACTTTGAAACAGGATTTTTACTTGTATAAAGCAGGGAATTAAAACAAGAGGGATTGATATTTCATTCTTTGGATTTTTAAAACATCCATTTAAAATTTATGAAATGATGTTGATTCCGATGTTAATGCGAATGTTATGTACGGCAACTGAGTTGTCGGCATCTGCTGAGACACGAGGACTTGGAGTTTCGTGTAAAAACTAGTTATACAGAAGTCAAATTTCGTATGCTTGATATGTTATTAGCTAGTAATAATGATGGTATTTTATCTAACTATCATCATTATGAAAAATAAAAAAATATTTAAAAACAAGGAGAATGATTATGGAAGAAAAAAAGAAATTTCAAATTAAAGATTTAATTATTACGGCACTAATGGTGTTATGCTCACAGGTTTTTATACAGGGTATTATCTTTTTCTGTTTGTAACGCCATATACAATGTTATTGGCTGTTCCAATCTGGTCAATTATTGAGCGGTTACTTATTTTTAGTTCCGGCAAAAACACAAAAAAATTCATGGATGATTTTTATTGTTTTGTGTACTTACAAGTATTATAGGATTTTATCCGCCATATATAATTAGTTGCATAGTTGCGGGAATTATAGCTATGTTGATTGCAAGAACAAAAGGAATTAGTAATTATAAAGGACTAACGATTGGTTATATGATATTTTGCGTTCTTGCTGGCTTTGGTGGAATGTGTGTTCCATTTCTTTTCTATGCTGATCAAAACGATTAAATCTTATGCAAAAATGTTTGGCAGTGAATACATGGAAACTCTAACTAAACTTGTTTCTATGACTACAGTAATATTTCTTGTTGTTATAGCGATTTGTGCGTTGATTGGAGCAATAATATCTAAGAAGCTATTGAAGAAACATTTTGAAAAAGCGGGAATGATTTAATCAATCTTTGTTTGTGAGGGGGAAAAAATGGATTAAATAATGGAGGTAATTGCTATGCATTATTTAGGGTCTGTTATTCATATAGAAAAAAACAATAGACCTTTTGATACTGGTAATTACCATAAAAATCAAATTTAAAATATAAGGAAAGAGCAAGTTTCTTTCATTTTAGAGGACTTATTATGCCTATGTGTAGAGAGTCCTCCTTTTTGTCTAAAAAAACGCAGACAAAAAGAAATGGAGGAAATTAAATGCCAAAAGAATATTACCTTTATGTCAACGGACAAAGGGTTAAAGTCAGCGAGCAGATATATAAAGTCTACTGGCGAGAAAAAGAACACGAAAAGTATTTAGAGCAGGTGGACAAGAAAACCACTTGCTCTCATTGTTGGATCATGATGGACATTATGTAGATAATATTATCGATGAAAGTGTTGATGTAGAAAAAGATTGTTGAAACACAGATGATGATTGAAGCAGTCAGAAATGCTATATCAAGACTCAATGAAGAAGAAAGAGATATTATTGAACGCTTGTATTTCAATGATGAAACGGTTCGTTCAGTGGCAAAGCTTAAAAAGTATTACACATCCAGCCTTAATCAAAAAGAAGAAACAAAATTCTTGAAAAGCTGAAAAAAATTATCGAAGAACTTTAAAACTTGGTAAACCAAAGGGGTCAAATTTTTCCTTATGTAAAGTGAAGGGAGTTTGACCTCCCTTTACTTTCTTGGGTAAGAGATACGCCTGCTTTATGGCAAATAGGAAAATGTAGAGAAAACAATCCTTTCAAATATTGCTCTTTGACAACTAAATAGACCAAGGTAGGACTTTATCTGCTTGTGGAGAATTATGACTTACGCCAAGACCTTTCTGCTAAAAATATTTTGGTTCAATGAATACTGAGAAAAATCAAGGAAACAAGGAAGGAGCGACAAATAAGATTACATAAAAAAACAGATGTGGCAGTCTGTCTGATGATACAGGCAGTGATAATGATACTTCAACAGTTTATGCCGGCTCGTCTTGAATAAGGGGCGGAGGTGAGATTCCCTATGTTGTCAGCCAAGACACCTACCAATGTCAAAAACTTAAAGAAAGAAAAATAACGGTGGAAGGAGCTTTTTATGGACACAGAAGAATTAACAAGATATAAAAAACATGTCAGTGAATGAGATTGATCAAAGACTCTGTTCCGGACATTGAAGATATAAAGAACAAGAAAAATGGATCCGCTTTCCATGTACTTTATGAAAGTCGGAAATGTTATCGTTAAATGCAGTTATGCAGGAACGGAAGAAGCTTAGCGGATTGCTTTTTGTCCTATTTAGAAAAGAAAGCGATGTCGCTTTGATTAAAATATGATAAAGGGGCAGACTTTTTTACGAATTTATGGTATAATACGAATCAAATAGGGATACAACTTAAATAAGTGCTTGAAAAGACTCCAAGTTATCATATTTCTCTTGAAAAAGAATATGAAAGTTTGGAGGTTTTGTTATGTCTAAAAGAATTTCGGATACCTATCGGTAGCCATGTATCTTCGACTATCTCAGGATGACGAAAAATACGATAAAGATTTCAAGGCGGAAAGCAACAGTATTTCCAATCAAAGACTTCAAATCCAAGATTACATTGATAAAAATGAGGAGATGGAGCTTGCAAAGGAATATGTGGATGACGGATATTCAGGAATCAATTTTGAGCGACCGGCATTTAAAGAAATGATGGAGGATGTAATCACAGGCAGTATCAACTGTATTGTGGTAAAAAGATTTATCCCTGTTTCGGCAGAGATTATATTGATAGCGGGAGATATTTGCAAAAGAGTGTTCCCCTCTTGATATTCGGTTTATTGCCTTAAATGACAATTATGACAGCTTCACAGCCAGTGAAACGGAAAAGAATTTGGTGATTCCTTTCAAGAATTTCATCAACGACAACTATTGCAGGGATACTCCGCAAAGGTCAGAAGTGCTTTGTAAAGTAAAGAGAAAACAAGGACAGTTTTATATCAAACTATGCTCCTTACGGTTATGAAAAAGATAAGGAAGATAAGCACAAAATAGTAATTGATAAAGAAGTGGAATATGTGGTGCGAAAAATCTTCTCCATGAAACTGGAAGGATACAGCTCCTATTCAATTGCCAAACACTTAAACGATAATGGAATCCCTCACCGATGGAGCATAAAAAGGCAAAGGAATACGGTATAAGACAGGCTTCAGCACAAAGGCGGTTGCCAAGTGATACGCCTGCGGTCAATCGCATTTTAACCAATGAGGTCTATATTGGAACACTTCAACAGGGAAAACGAGAAAAGATCAATTATAAGCTGGATAAAGTGGTTTCCAAAAATAAAAGCGATTGGATTGAAATTGAAGATAACCATGAGGCGATTATTGATTCTCATGACTTTGAAATCGTTCAAAAAAACTTCTGAAATGCGATATCAAGGCGAAAACTGTCGGAGAAAAAGCGGATTTGTTTTTTCCGGACTTTCTTTGCAAAGACTGTAACGCACAGATGACAAAAGAAAGTCGATAAACGAGGGAAAAACACCGACCGTCTATTATATTTGTTCTTCATATAATAAAGGACATAATTGCAAAAGAGGCACTCTATAAAGCAGGAAGAATTGCAAAGGACAGTGCTTGAAATGATTCGTCATTATATTCAGTATCTTGGGGAATACGAAAGTGTTTCAGAGAAAATCAAAGAGATGGAAGTATCCTATGAACTGTTTCAAAAAAATAGATAAAAAGACAGGAATACACCAAGAAAAAGCAAGGCAAAAATTTGAACTTTTAAAAATCTTCCCTTTATCAAGATTTGAAGGAAGGCATTATTGCGGAAGAAGAATTCTATGATATGAGAGAGTTTTTACACGAATCGTATCGTAGAAAGTGAGCTGATTTTAGAAAAGCAGAGTAAGGAAATTGCAAGGCTCTACAAAAAGAGTTTGGGCAATCAGAATTTTCTTGCAGATATCAAAAAGTATCAAAACATCGGTACTTTAGAAAGAGGACTCCTTGTTCGACTTGTTGATAAAATCTATGTTTTAGAAGATAAGAAAATAGAAATTCAGTTTAACTATGACGAAACGATCGAGATTCTTGATAAGTTAAGCGACTATACTGCTCAAACTCCTGAAATCAGGGAGGTGGTATAGATGGCAAGAACAGCAAATCGAAGAATAAAGTCGGAAGAACAACTGCTAAAACAAAGAAAGTATAAACAGTTTTCAAACGGCAATCTATGCAAGGATTTCAAGAGATAAAAAGAAAAACCGAGCGACCTATAGAAAATCAAATTGCTTTTTGCGAGAGCTTTATTCAAAAAGTGAGGATTTCAGTTTAGCAGGAATCTATGAAAGATATTGCAAAGACGGGAAACGGACTCGAGCGACCGGACTTTGAAAACTTGATGGATGAAGTACGAATGGGGAAAGTAAACTGCATTGTTGTAAAAGACCTATCAAGGTTTGGAAGAAACTATACGGAACTTGGCAATTTCATTGAAAAGATCTTCCCGTTTCTTGGGGTAAGATTTGTGGCAGTCAATGACAATTTAGATACTTTCCACATGGACGATCCCAATAAATCACTGGAAGTCATTCTAAAAATATTGTCAATGAAACCTATGCAACGGATATTTCAAAAGAAAGTATCAAGCTCTCATCAGATGAGTATCAAACAAGGCGGATTCATCTGTGGAGCAGCCCGCATGGATATGTGGCACGAAAAGATGAAGATGGAATTCGACGCTTGTATCCGGATGAAAATACAGCTCCCATTGTTAAAGAAATCTTTGCTGCCTATCTGAAAGGACTGAGTACACTGGGTATATCCAAACTTCTTCTGGAAAAAAGAGTGTATATCGCAACTGATTATCGAAAATTTGGAAAAGCCGTATCTGATAATGAGGAAGTGATTCGGATATGGCAAACCGACTACAATTTTACAGGTGCTTAAAAAAATCGTGCCTATACTGGAACTTTAATACAGGGAAGAAATCAAAAACATCTTTATGAAGGGAAATCAAGGGAAAGACTCTCTGAAGAACACTGGACAGTAACCGAAAATGCCCATGAAGCCATTATTTCGATGGATACCTTTGAAAAGGTGCAGGAGAAGATTTCCGAAAAAGCAGTCCCGATAAAAAAAGAAGCAGAAAGGAAAATGCGACTGCCAAAGACGATACGATCTTTCAAGGTATGGTTTACTGCAACCTTTGTCAAAAAAAGAATGAGCGTCCATCGACAATTAAGCGGGAAAAGAACGGTGTTTTACTTTTTAGCTGTAACCGATTTGGAGAATACAAAGCGGAAAAAAATGCGGAACAGCAATTACAGAGGTGACACTTCAAAAATACCGTAAAAGCCGGATTTGATACCATTCTTTTAAACAATAAGAAAAGCTATAAGGCATATTTAGACGGGTATGGGATAAAAAGAGAAGTGGAGCAAGAAAAAGGAAAAAAAGAACTGACAGAAATCGGCAGAAGAATCTCAGGACTGAGCAGGCTTCAAAGTGAGTATTACGAAAAAGTATGTCTTGGGGAGATTGGAGAAAGGAAGATTTTGAAAGAGAAAAGGAACATCTTCATCAGAAGAAAAAGAACTGGAACACCTAAAAGAAAAAGCAAATTGCCATCTTTGAAGAAGAAAAAAACGAAGGCTCGAAGAAAAAGCACAAGTATCTGAAAGCTCTCTTTAAGGGCAAGACGAAGAAATGGGACAAAGAGTTTGTGAAAGCCATCATAGATAAGATATTCATCGGAAAAGACCATACAGTAGAAACTAATTTAACTTTGAAGAAACGCCTGTCATTACCGAAAAAAATCGGAAGAAAGGTAAAAAGGTGATGATATGAATACCGTAGATTTTTTTATCTAAGACTTTCATTGGAAGATGGCGATCAGCAAGATGAAAGCAACAGTATCACTTCCCAAAGAGAAATCTTAAAGGACTATATCCACTCCAAAGAAGAATTTACGGGTGTTCAGATACGGGAACACATTGATGACGGTTATACTGGAACAAACTTTAATCGCCCCGCATTTCAAAAGATGATTGCTATGGTCAAGAAAAAAATGAAGTAAAGACTATACTTGTAAAAAGACTTATCTCGTTTTGCCAGAGATTATATCGAATCGGGAGCCCTATATTGAGCAGATTTTTCCCTTTATGCAAGTTCGGTTTATTTCTGTGAATGACAATTATGACAGTAAGAACAACGAGAACGGAATCAGCAGTTTGGAAATTCCTTTTAAGAATCTTGTCTATGACTACTATTCCAAGGATATTTCACAAAAAAATTCGTTCTTCCGTTAAAATCAGACAAGAGAAAAGGCTATTACTTCGGTTCAAAAAGCACCCTATGGATATGTAAAAGACGAAAAAGACCATCATCAACTCATTGTCGATGAAGAAGTAAGACCGATTGTAAAAAGAAGTGTTTACAAGGTATTTAAGTGGCGAAAGTATGCTTGCGATTGCCAAATATTTTTAACGAGAGAGAAGTTTTAACCCCTGCCAGCACATAGGACTGAAAAGAGGAAGCGGAATTTGACAGGACAGATTGTTCGCTATCTCTTAACCCAACGAGTTTATACCGGAGCAATTGTCGGCGGAAAGACCAGAGTGTATGAAGTCGGCTCGGATCATCGACAATGGATGGATAGCGAGGACTGGATTATACGGGAAAAATATGCACGAAGCCATCATATCCCAAGAGGATTTTGCGGAAGTTCAAAACCGATTAAGCAAAGAATGCAAAAACATATCAGTCGAGAACGGAAGCATTTCCATATTCTTCAGGATAAAGTCTATTGCGGGAAATGTAATCATAAGATGAGTTATACCATTTACTCCGGAAAAAGTGACGGATATTATTGTCCATATCGGTATAAGGCAAAAAGACTGTGGTCGCATGAAAGGAAAGATACAAGCCTCGGTACTGGAAGAAATCGTGTCAAAAGAAATTCAGATTTATACCGAGCGTTTTCTTGAAAAAGAACAGACGAGAATGATTGAGCATAGGGTCAGAGAAAGCATTTGTGAGAGCCTGCTTGAACGAAAGAAAAAAACTGGAAGCGGAACAACAAAAGAACCAAATTTCCAAAAATGCAGTGTTACGAAAGGCATAAGCAAGGTATCATGGAGAAAGAAGAATACCTCTCAAAAACGAGAATCCCTGACACAAAGAGCAAAGAATATCGAACAGGAAATATCGGTCATAGAGAATAAGATACAGGAAAATACCGCTTCAAGACATTATCTAAATGTCGATAAACTAAGGGAAGCGGTAGCGAAAGGAGAACTTGTTTTAGACTGGATCAACGAAGTCATAGACAGAATCTATGTTTATGACAAGGACAAGGTGGAGATTGTTTGGAAATTTGAATAAAGAGGATAAAGAAATGGATAAAAAGATGAAATGATGATTGTAAATCATGAATCCCTTGTAAAAAAGATTTATATTATTAGGGAACAAAAAGGTTATGCTTGACTTTGAACTGGCAGAGATTTATGGGTATGAAACAAAAAGCTTTTAATCAGCAAGTAAAAAGGAATATTGAAAAATTTGATGAAGATTTTATGTTCCGATTAACTGACGAGGAAGTATTCTGAACTTTCAAGGTCACAAAATGTGACCTTGAACAAGAGTGCAGGAAGAGGTAGTAATATTAAGTACAATCCTCATGCTTTTACCGAGCAGGGAATCTACATGCTGATGACAGTTCTCAAAGGAGAGCTTTGCGGTTACAGAGTAAAGCTCTGATTCGTACCTTTTAAGAAAAATGAAAGACTATATCGTAGAGAATCAAGGGTTGATTGAAAAAGAGAGTTTTTGCAACTTTTCGATGCAGATTACGAGTAATGTCGTGAAATGCAGGATTTAAGACGAGATTTAAGAGATGTGGAAGATCAGGTAGCAGAAGTGGTGGATACCTTAAATAATGTGGTGCATAAATCGGAGCTGTCGGAGCTGATTCTTGACCTTAGCAATCCACAGCTCAAATATGGATTTTTACTCTTGAACGGACAGCCGATCGAAGCAAATCTTGCTTATAAGGATATTTACAGCATTGCGAAAAAGAGCATTTATATCGTTGATAACTATATTGGAGTGAAAAACTTTGGTCTTATTAAAGGATGTACCTTCATCCGTAGAGGTCATTATATTCAGCGATAACATCGGCAAAGGACTCTATACCCTTGAATATCAGGATTTCTGTCAAGAATATCCGTTTAGAAAGATAACATTCCAAAAATCCGGTGGAGAGTTTTCATGACAGATACATTATTATCGACTGGAATACCGAACATCAGCGAATCTATCATTGCGGAGCGTCTTCCAAAGATGCAGGACAAAGAATCACAAGTATAACTGAAGTGGTCGATCAGATGATTTACACCGACCTTATCAATAATCTTTTGAAAAATCCGGTGTTGCAGTTAAAATAGAAGTGGAAAATGGATTGGAAATTTGAAAAAAATATGTATCCAATACTTGACACAAGGGTGGAATGTAAATGCATATGGCTTTAAATACTCTGGAAGGCATTGATATTGTTTGAATATATACAGCTTGAAAATAATGTGTTCATGGTCATATTTTTGTGACCATGAAAGTTTATAATTGAATATACCGAGTCAGAATATAAAACTATCACATTGACAATCGAATAAATGTTCGATACAATCTGAATATAACCAAAATTGGAATATAGAACTTAACACATTATTCGGAATAGTAAATATACTACTGGACTTGATTATAGGAGGACAAATATTGAAGTGGGCAAAAAAACTTGAAATCAATTATTGATAAAAAAATACTCCAGGCAATTGCCCTGTTTGCAATAGTATAAATACAGATTATTCAATGCATATAATAGATGATAAGACAAACATGGGATATGGCGTTATATGGTGTAATGATTGTAAAAATGCATTTCATATATCAAGGATAAAAAGTATCTCACAATATGAAGAACGGTTTGATTCCGGAAGGACTAACTTTTTCATGAGTTTCTTACCAATAAATTTATATTTTATTAAAATGTACATCGGCATCAGAGAGACATCGTGATCGGCTGATATATGGTAAAAGCTAAACTAAAAAAATATAATAAATTAATCAAAGAGGTAAAATCTTGAGAGTAATTGTTTGCGGAGGTAGAAATTTTTCAGGATAGGGAATTTTGCTTTGAAAAGCTTGATGAGATTATTGGACAATTAGACAATGTTGAGATAGTATCCGGCCATGCAAAAGGTGCAGACACATTCGGTGAAGAGTATGCCTTGAAAAATTCACTTAAAGTATCGGTATTTAAGGCGGATTGGAAGAAGTATGGCAGAGGTGCAGGGCCTGTAAGGAATAAAGAGATGTATAAGTACGCCTTAGAAGATGAGCCGATGGTTATCGCATTTTGGGATGGTGAAAGCAAGGGTACAAAAAGCATGATAGATATTGCATCAAAAGACGGTGCAAAAAAGTTCATGTAGTTGAAATTTAAAAAGTATTTTTATATTCACATCCCATTTGTTTTTGCACCCATTATTGTGCTAATATATCAGAAAATAAATTTTTATAAAGAATAAAGTATACTCGTATGTAAATTTAAACACAGAGTATATGGGAGATATTTATGTACAAGATATTTGTATATGGAACTTTGAAATCTGAATACCTGCAAAAATAAGCTCTTAGGGCATACTTTTAGATTCATATGAAGCAAGGCTTGAGGGATATTCTATAAATACAGGTGAGAAAGTATTTTAATGTGGTTCCCTAATGCAGGGGGATGTGTTAAAGGAAGAGTTTTACTTGTAGACAAAAAAAGACATGCTATATATAGACCAATGGGAAGTTATTCCGATGTATATGAAAGCGGAAGTAGAGGTACACTCCAAGTATGGTTATGAGAGAGTCTATATTTATAAAAAAAGGACAAGGAAGAAAAGATAAACTTACAGGATAATGTTGAGAACATGTGCAATAATGAGGATCTGGAAGGTACTATTGATGAGTTTGCCGATGCCAGAGATATGGAGTTTCCGGTATGTGATATTTATCTAAATTATCCGATAGATATTAAAGCATGTGATTTCAGTAAGATTGAAAAAAAGCAGGATATATTCACTGAAAAAAAGTTAAAGACATAATTAAGTATAAAGAGTTTTCATTTCTGGGATATGAGTACTTAACCTGTCAAAGTGGGGAAAGACAGATAAGGGTGAGAGTATCGCTTTTATTGTATAAGTGATAGTAAAAATGCCACATTGAGCGTTATGTTGCCGGTTTCAACATGTAATCCGACAAGACTTTGGGAGAGGACTTTGCCGGAAAGCTTGATGTAGAGGGTAGAGGCTTTGCAGAATATTTAGATTCAAAATATAATATTAAAGCATTAGATGAACCAAAGATTATCATATTTTTCATCCGGTGAAATTGATGAGAGTAAAAGAATAGAAGTTTTTCTGTTGAAGAGGATATTGTTAAGAACTCAGATATTAGTAAATTGGCAAATACAGATATATCAAAAAAAGTGATGATATGCAAATCTATGAATCAGAGAATGTAAAAATCGAAATACCAAATAACTTCGATGTCTGTTATACCGACAGATTAAAATCTGTTATGTTGACTCTATCCGTATAACATTCAGTAGTAAAATATGATAAAATAGCCTATATCTATAAATAAGGAGAATACTATGTTGGAAGTAGGAATAAAGGGGCAAAGAGAAATCATTGTAACAAAGCAAAATACTGCAGCAGGTATAGGAAGTGGAAGTTTAGAGGTGTTTTTCCACACCGATTATGATACTTTTGATGGAAGAGTGCTGCTTTATGAGTGTTGATGATAAGCTGGAGGAAGGTTTTACGACTGTAGGCATTTCGGTTAACGTAAAGCATTTATCAGCTACACCGCTTGGAATGAAAGTGGAGATTAAGTCGAATCTTATAAAGGTTGATGGAAGAGCTCTTACATTTAAGGTTGAGGCATATGATGAAAAGGGGATTATAGGTGAAGGAATTCATGAAAGATTCATTGTAAATAATGAAAAGTTTCAGGCAAAGGCTGACAGCAAGTTAGATAAATAAGTAAATAGCTGTCACTCTAAAGGCATATACAATTTTTATTCTACTTTAATTGTATGTCTTAAGTGACAGCTTTTTAAAAATTTATTATTTTTGCAACAACAAATTGGGTTTCAGTAAAAATTCTCACCATCTAAAAATATTGATTAATCTAAATGCAGGTCCGGTCGGATGCGTCCTACCACCCTCCCAAGCCTCGACAGTCTTTTTTGATACTCCCATATATGATGCAAAAACCGTCTGTGTCATACCTGTCTTTTTACGTATCTCTTTAATCTCATTGTTTGAATACTCTCTAACAGGCATAATCATATATGTTCTTTCCTTTGCCATTTTGCTACCATTTTCATGAGCTATAGCTTCTTCTAATCCCTCTTTCAAATCATCAAATAGTGAACTCATAGCTTCCTCCTATTCTTAGCAATCTCTTCCTTTAATGATTTTACCAGCTTTTTAAGCACATTCTTCTCTTCCATAGTAAGATTTTCTCGCTCTTTTTTCTCGAAAGCTGTTATCAAATATGTCACTTCATACTCAGCAAAATCAGTGTAACAAACTCTTACCTTTCAGATTTAATAAATATATTATAAACCCTATTTTATAGGGCGTCAACTTTACTATTTTAAGACTATCTTTATTGGTGGTATAATTGTTTTATGGTAGTATAGGCTAAAAGGAGGATTATATGAAAAAGAGTTTTTATATATTTGATTCCTGCAATTTTCTTATTGGCAGGATGTGGAAAGAAAAATCTCCATAACAATAAATACAAAATGAAAGTACAGTTGCTGAAAGTACTATAGAAGAGAGTGTTAAAGATGATGGAGTAAAAAGTACAACATGACGTGGAAATGCTGAAGGCACATGTATATTACAAAATAGCGGATGATGGAAATACAATACCTCAACTTAGTGCAGAGGGAAATGAAAAGTTGAATGATATTGTAAACAAAAATAAATAATGATTGGGTAGGTGGATATTACCCAAGGATAAATCTGACCCGCACCGATACAAGTGTTTTTCAGTGCATTGCTGGCTACTACTGTAATTAATGGAAGTACTGATACAAAAAGAATTTCTTAGGGGAGTAAATATAGACTCAAACACAGGTAAGGAACTTAAGATAGGGGATGTATTAAAGGATCCCGTCGGTCTATATGATAGGATTGAAAAGGATAATTACCTTGCAGATGAATATGGAGAAGATATAGAGGAATTTAGCGAGAAGTTAAAGACTGTTTTGACAAACCCCGATACTTTTAATTTGGGAGCAAATGATAAGGCCGATCTGGCGTGGACACTAAGTAGCGCCGGTATGATGATTTATATGACCGCAAAGGGTGAATACGGAGAAAAAGATAGTTTCCATACCTTTGGAATATGCAATATATGGTGAGTTTTTCAATGAAGACATACTAAGATTGCCAAAGGATTATGCTTTTGAAGTACCTATAGACAAAGAGATAAAGATAAATCTTGACGGTAAAATCAGAACTGTAAAAATAGAACAAGATATTGACGAGTATCTTATGTTAAAGGAAATAGATGTAACAATTGACGGTGAAAAAAGTACATATGAGGAAGGTGCAAGCTATGGTATTTCTAAGGTAAGCGTGGTGAAAAAGGAGATAATGCTTATCTTTACATTGAATTGCAGTATGACAATGATTATAACAGTATATCAATTATTGATTTGAATAATAAATCTGAAAAGATGGAGATACAGGAGAGTTTTTGCAGATACTGCTCTTTTTAAATCCGGATGAATTTTATCTCGGAAACAGAATTTATACTATAAGTACATTGGGAATAGAGGGAAGATATACTCTGGTAATAACGGAATGCCGAAGCTTTTGGAAAAATTATTATAATATTACAACACCTATCAGGCTAACTACTAAAATTGACATAAAGGGAAAAAAATATTGACGGTATAAACGGAAAAGAACTTGTAGACTATAACATTTCTACAGGCACTTTGCTTGTTCCGGTAGGTACAGATAATGAAACTTTTTACCGATTACACCACTTCGGATGGCGTTATTGTTCGCATACCTATGCAAGGAGGCGAAGAATACGGCTTTTACGATAGAAGGTAAGAATATAGAAGATGTATTTGACGGTACAATCTTTGCAGGATAATGTCATGTCGGAATGTCAAATAATCATTCATGTGGATATGGATGCTTTTTATGCTTCCGTGGAAATGAGAGATGATAAAAACTCTAATAGGTAAAGTCGCTTATCATAGGTTCAATGCCAAATGAAAGAGGTGTTGTATCGACCTGTAATTATGAAGCCAGAAAATACGGTATACGCTCAGGTATGAATATCAAGGAGGCATTTAATCGTTGCCCAAAGGGGGTATTTATGCACCCAAACTTTGATAAATATATCAGAGTATCGAATCAGTCGCATGAGATTTTTGGAAAGTTATACTGACAGAGCAGAATATATAGCTTTGGACGAGGGATATCTTGACCTTACGGGAAAGGTGAATTCATGGGAGGAAGCAAGAAAAAAATAGGATATGAAATCAAAAAAGGGTAAGGGAGGAACTTTCTCTTACCTGTTCTGTCGGTTTGGCATATTCAAAGACCAGGCAAAAGACAGCAAGTGAAGAGAAAAAAAGCCGGATGGATATTTTTGAAATACCAGGTAGAGAAGATTTTGTAACATTGGTACTTGATAGAAATGTAAAATCATTATATACAGTAGGAGAAAAAAACTGCCAAAAAGCTCCATTTATATGGTGTGGATACAGTCAGAGATCTGCAAAACAAAAGCAATGAAGTGAAAATGTTTATGGGAAAGCAGGGTGAATATCTTGTTGATCTGGCTTTTGGATTTGATGACAGGAAGGTTACACCATATAGGGAAGAGGATACAAAGTCCATCAGTAAGGAGTTTACGTTCCAAAAGGATGTATCAAGCTTTAAACTTTTAGATGATGTACTTTTTATTCTGTCTTTTTCGTGTGGCGAAAAGAGCAAAGAGGCTTGGGCTCTATGGAGAAGGCGTTTCTCTTAAAATTACTTATTCCAATATGAAAACTATCACAAGGTCAATGCTTATAAGTGCAAGTACCAGTGATGCCTATACCATATATGAAAAATGCGAGCAAGCTTCTAAAGAATGTATCAAAGGGTGAAGTAAGACTGGTTGGAACCGGACTTTACCATTTGAGAGAGGAAGATGGAAGACAGCTTAGCTTTTGCTGATATTTTTTTCTACACAAAAGGATATGATAAAAGAGAAGATTCAAAAGCAAATGGCAGGAGATGAGCATGTATTATAAAATTGATTTTGATGAAATAAAGGACATGCAAAAATAGTATAAAGATATATGATTATATAGAGCGAATGAGGGAAGTAATGGACTCTATGCAAAAATATAACAGTTAAAAAACTGGTAAAATTTTGTGATATAATATTACCCAAATAGTGTCGGAAAGGATCAAATATGAGAACTTTTGATGAACAGGCTATAGTTTCTATAGCACCTAATGCGAATGCGGTTTCAAATGGCAGAAAGCTGTCATCCGGAAACAGTTTTGTAAAAAGAATGAAGTCGGCTGACGACAGCCTTTTATTTTGGTGAGTGCAAAGGAAGTGGGAAGAGCAATTATAATGTTTCCATAGACTTTGAAAAAGAGGGTGAACCGGTATTTAGATGTTCTTGTCCAAGTAGACAGTTTCCATGCAAACATGCTATAGGCTTGATGTTTGAGATGAAAGATGGCAAGAACTTTGAAACGGCTGAGATTCCTCAGGATATTTTGGATAAGAGAGAAAAGATAGAGGCAAGAGAAAAGAAAAAAGGCCGAGAAGGAAATTGAAAAGGAGCAAAAATCCTGATAAGCCAAAGAAGACAAGTGCAGCCTCAAAAGCGGCTAAAACAAAGAAGATAAAGAAGCAGATTGAGGGCTTAGATCTGTTAAAGGATGTTATGGGTCAAATAACCGGTTCAGGTGTGGCAGACCTGTGCGGATAAAGCATTTGATAAAAAAAGTATGATGAATTGGCAAAGCGACTTTGGAGATTACTATTTGCCGGGAGTACAGATAATATTTAAGAGATTTTTTTAGAGTATCTACGCACAGATAAAGATTTGATAGAATTGGAGAACACAAAACAAAAAGATTCTGAATATTACAATGAAGAGTTTTTATTTAACCTTGTAGTAAAAAGAGCTTACAAAGCTTAGATATATCGAAAAGAGAGCAAGGGATTACCTTAATAAAAAGCTTGAAAGTGATGATACTAACCCGGATGATAATATACTATATGAGGCACTTGGTGGAGTCTGGAAGCTTGAAGAACTTGGAGAAATAGGTCTTAAAAAGGATAATGTGTCACTGGTTGAGCTAAGTTTTATGTCAGAGTTTGATGATGTAAAATCTGAATATACAGATAAAGGGATATTGATAGATCTTGATAACGGAGAGATAAATTATACAGCCAATTATTGCCCACTAAAAAGCAAAGAAATATATTCAAAGAGATGACAGCTTTTTGGAAAAAAATTTATTGAAAAAGCTTTATTTCTATCCTGCAAATGAGGGAGAAAACAGAAGAATACGTTATGAGAGCAGTAGAGATGAAGATTTGGACATAGATGATATCAAAAAGATAAGAAGTTTTTGCAAAGAAGAACATATCGGAGTTTTTAAAGCCTGCTAAAAACATATTGAAAGCTACTTTATCCGATAATGCTTACGGAGTACTTTTTTGAGTTTTTCAAAGATAGGTACAAACGGTAGTGATGTTGTAGCAGAGGATAAAGAAGGAAAGCAGATCTTACTAAGGGCTATGACTAAGGATAAAAACAGCTATGAGTTCAATGTTCGGACTTCCAAATGTAGACTATCTTAAAAATCAGGTACTATTCGGATTGGCACATTATGACTCAATACTGCAAAGCAGATATGTATAGAGCCAAGAAGTATTATTACAGATGATAAAATACTCAGATTGGCATATTAAGGGAGGTTATTATGAATTTGGATATTTTATATAAATTACAGGCACAATTAAGAAATAGCATAATAACAGGCAGCTCTCTTATAAAAGAAGATTTCAGACTGAAAAAGTGCGTAGATGATATGGAAGCACTTTCAAAGGTGGCACCTGTGTTTGCCCAGATCAAAAAAAGCAGGCAGAGGAGTTGTTTGTATGTGATGATCCGGGTGAAAAGACACTGGATCTGCTTGCACTGGTGGATGCAGTGCTTGAAACTCAAGCAGGAACATACGAAAATGTCGAGCTTTCAGATATTGAAAAAAGCTGTGGAAGGGTCAATGGAAATTATTCTTATAAGATGCTTGAGCCTATTATAACTGCACTTACTACAACAGGAAGCGGAAGATGGGAAGTGTTGGTTGAAGCCAGAAAAGAAAACCCTGATATCTTCTTAGACTATAGAATATTGCCGAAGTTTATTGACGGACTGGGTGACGGATACAGTGAGATCTCATTTATGATCGGAAGATGGATCATGGAATATGGTAAGATGATGATAGAGCCGTTAAAAAAAGGCTTTGACCCTATGGGAAAGAGCGAGATGTATCTAAGATTTGATATTATCGCGGACCTTGCAAAAGAAGAGGAAAATGATTTTTATTTGTCTGTTATAAACAGCGAAGCAAGGAAAGATATAAGAAAAAGGGCCATAAGGTCTTTGAAGTATAGTGAAGATAATATAGACTTTTTGATAGAACTTGCAACAACAGCTGACAAAGCAAGTAAAACTGATGCTATAGAGACTTTAAAGACATTTAAGAATCCGAAGGCGGTTGAATTTTTGAAAACTGAGAAGTAAAGAAGAAATAAAAAGGTGATAGATATGAGCGAAGAATTACAAAGGCTTTCCGGCGGAGGTCATGTTCCAAAAAGAAATAGATGCACTTATTGCGGCTGAAAAGAATCCTGTTCCTACGGGATGGAAGATGTCACCGAAGTCTGTACTTACTTATATTATGGGCGGTGAGTGCAACGGTGTTAAAATAATGCCTAAGTATATAGGAAATAAGAGAATAGTTGAAATAGCAATAGCTACTTTGGTAACAGACAGAGCGCTTCTTTTGATAGGGTGAGCCGGGTACTGCAAAAGTCATGGCTTTCAGAACATCTATGTCTGCTATAAACGGTAACTCAACCTGTGTTATACAGGGAACTGCAGGAACTACAGAGGAGCAGATAAGATACTCATGGAATTATGCTATGCTTATAGCAGAGGGCCCAAGCGATAAGGCAATTATAAAAGAGCCCTGTTTTTTGAGGCTATGGAAGAGGGCAAGATAGCAAGATTTGAGGAGATTTCCCGTTGTGCTTCCGAAGTACAGGATGCCCTTATTTCTATTCTTTCTGAAAAAAGAATTTCTATACCTGAGCTTTCTAAAGAGAGCACTAAAGAAAGGGATTTTTCTATAATAGCTACAGCCAATACCAGAGAGACCGTGGTGTCAATGATATGAGTGCAAACTCTAAAGAGAAGATTTAATATAGTGGTGCTTCCAAGTCCTAATACTCTTGAAGAGGAGATGGATATAGTAAAGACCAGAATCGAGAAGCTTTCAGAGGGTATGGCATTGCTTTCAAAGGTGCCTGAGGCTGAGGTAATAAAAAAGGTTTGTACAATATTCAGAGAGCTCAGACAGGGTGAGACACTTGACGGAAAGCAAAAAAATTAAATCCACAGCAAATGTACTTTCTACAGCGGAGGCTATATCTTTACTTACAAACAGTATGTCTTTGGCAGGAAGCTTTGGAAACGGAGAGATAAGTGATGCCGATCTGGCGGCAGGACTTCAAGGTGCAATAGTAAAAGAGGATTCTAAGGACTCAAAGGTTTGGGAAGAGTACCTTGAAAATATAATGAAAAAGCGTGGAAAAAGAGTGGATCGGGCTCTACAATGAGTGTAGGATGCTCAATGGCTAGGAGGCGACCATGAAAACTTTTTTGAATTAGACATTTTTCACCTGCCGGAGCTTATTTTTGTAAGACAGTTTCTGGATAAAAATAAAGCCTGATTTTGGTGCTTATAGAGGGACCGGCGGATTTTTGATTTTTTTGATAGATGATATTGTCTCAAAAACTTGCCGCCATTTGCGATTATGGCATATACAAAGGAAGCACCTATTGATACCATACTCTATCCTTTTGTAGAATATTCGCCTGAGTATCAGGCCATTCTTTAGGGCGAGAGAAAATAATAAGGAATGCTGATTTTTTGATTTTGGAATCTGATATAATGCTTGATTTGGAAGAACAGATGATGATACTAAAGATGAAGAGACGATTTCTAAAGAACCTGAAAAGAATAAATCAGATGTGGATATGGAAGGCTTCTGGGAGAGAAACTTAGAGCAGAGTGAGAATATGGATGCCTACAGAGCGGGCAGTGCTTTGTTTGGTGAAAGCCTTAGAAAAGATACAAAATCAGATAACAAAATCTTTTGCAAGAGATATAATTCGTGAAAGCTTTTATGAAAAGAAAGATAAATGAATATATAGAAAAAGGGATTTGATTCGAAAAAGATAGTGGCTATAACAGGTGCCTTTCATACATCAGCTATTGAAAAATCTTGAAGGTGCAATGTCCGATAAGGAATATAAAGAATTGGTAAGAAGAGAATCCAATATCACCTTGATGCCATATTCATACTACAGACTCAGTAAAAGAACAGGTTATGGTGCGGAAATGCGGCACCGGCATATTATGAGTTACTTTGGCAGGGATTTTTAAACGAAGATATTACTTATCATGAAAGAAAGTATCTGAGCAGTTTGGCAAAGTATATGAGAGAGCATGGCGGAATCGTTTCATCCGCTCAGGTAATAGAGGCGACAAGGCTTGCAAGAGAACTTGCTGTTATTAGAGGAGGCTCTGTTCCTACACTTGAAGATTTAAAGGATGCAAGTATTACCTGTATGGGTGGTGGAAGCTTCGGTGAGATGGCAATGGGCTTTGCTCGAAACCGATATAGGCAAAAAGATAGGCAGTGTTCCTCAAGATGCTATGCAGACTTCTATACAAAGTGATTTTACTACTAAACTTAAAACAGTTAAAGCTTGAAAAAAATATAAGGAGCTTGTGGCTACACCTCTGCAGCTTGATTTAAGAGAGAACTTAAGAGTGAAGTCGGAGGAGAGTGCTTTTCTTGATTTGAACAGATCTTTTTTCCTCTATAGACTGGTTGTACTTGGAATAGATTTTGCCAAGATCAAGAAAAGTAATCAGGATAATGCAACGTGGGCAGAGAACTGGATACTGCAATGGACACCTGAAGCTGAAATACAGATAGTGGAAAGTGTTTTAAAGGGAGATACTATCGTAGATGCTGTAGCATTTGTGTTGGGTGAGAAGCTTTCTGAAACTACAAAGATATCAGAAATAGCAGAAGTTATAGAAGATGCATTTAACTGTGGATTGCCAAAGATAGTAGAGGGTGCAGGAAGAAGTCTTGATGTTATGGCAAATGGTGCTATATCAATGAGTGATATAGCAGATACAGTAAGTAAACTTTCAAATATGATTTCATTTGGAGATATCAGAAAACTGGACAGAGAACCTTTGGTGCCTATTGTAAAAAGACTTTGTATCAGAGCTTCACTTATGCTGGTTGGAGAGTCGGCATGTGATGATATAGCTGCGGCTACATTGGCAGAGGATATTCAAAAAATACATAGTGTTTTTATGATGCAGGATTTTTTGGATGAGAGCTTTTGGCTTGATAAGCTTATAGAACTTTCAAACAGAGATGATTTGAATACCAAAATATCAGGTCTTGCTACAGCAATTCTTCTGGATGCAGGTAAGATAGATGAGCCTACTCTTAGAATGGAGGTTTCAAGACGACTTTCTATGGGAATGCCGGCAGAACTTGGTGCAAACTGGTTTGCAGGATTGTCTATGAGAAATCATTATGCTCTTATAGGAAGGCTTACACTCTGGGAGAGCCTTAGTGAATACTTGGATACTCTGGATGAAGAGGAATTTAGACGCTCTGTAGTATTTTTAAGGAGAGCCTTTGTAGAATACAGTGCAAAGGAAAAGGATATGATTGCAGAGAATCTGGGTGAAATATGGGGACTCAATGCACAGGCGGTAAGCGAAATAATCAACTCTGAGATAAAGGAAGTGGATACTGAGATACTTGAAGACTTTGATTTTGGAGACTTTTAGGAGATATAAATGGATACAAAGGACAGACTGAGGCGTTGGAGGTTGATACTTGGATCCGAGGCTGAAAAAAGGATTGAAGGCATGGATGGCGGTAATGCCCTAAGTCAGGAAGATCTTATGATGGATATGGCTTTAGATGCTATCTATAATAGGGATATGAAATTCAGCTTTGGAGGAGGAGCCGGAAGGGGTGCTTCAAGTCCACAGATAAGCAGATGGCTTGGAGATGTAAGAACACTTTTTGATAAGGATATTGTAAAGATAATCCAGTCTGATGCTATGGAAAGATGTGGTTTAAAACAGCTTATATTTGAGCCGGAACTTCTAAATAATATAGAACCTGATATGCAAATGGCAAGTATGATACTTACTCTAAAGGATCAGATACCGAAACAAAGTAAGGAAAATGCAAGAGAATTTATCAGAAAAATAGTGGAACAGATAAATGCTTTACTTGAAACGGATTTAAAAAGAGCGGTTACGGCGAGTATAAATAGAAAGTTGCATTCTCCTATACCGTCAGCATCTGCACTTGATTTTCAGACTACGATAAGAAAGGGAATCAAGGATTATAATGCAAAGCTAAAGAAGATTATTCCGCAAAAGTATTATTTCTTTGAAAGAAGTGCAACAACGGCAGCCAATAAATATACTGTTGTTTTGGATATTGACCAGAGCGGTTCTATGGGAGAGTCGGTAATATATTCATCTATAATGAGCTGCATACTGGCAAGTATGAGTGCTATAAAGACAAAAGTAGTGGCTTTTGATACCAATATTGTGGATCTGAGTGAAAAAAATGTGAGGATCCTATTGATTTGCTTTTTGGATTTACTTTTGGGTGGTGGAACAGATATTGAAAAAAATCTATAAAATATTGCAGTAAATATATAGAGAATCCTAAAAAGACTATTTTCTTCTTGATTTCAGATCTTGAAGAAGGCGGAAATCGTGCAGGACTTCTTAGAAGACTGACTCAGATGAAGGAAGACGGTGTAATTGTTATCTGTTTGCTTGCGATATCTGATGATGGAAAGCCTTTTTATGATGCAAATATGGCAGGAAAAAAATTGTCACTCAGGGTATTCCTTGTTTTTGCGCCCGCTCCACAGATGTTACCAAGGTCGCTTTGAAAAAGCAATGAAAAAAATGAGGATATGAGTGAGTTTGCTAACGGTAAATTGGGGTGGAAAAATAAAATTAAAAAAATTTAAATTTATATTGTGACCTTATAACATCCGTCTGTATAATTGAGTGAGATAATCACAGTAATATTTTGTTTAAGGAGATAAGAAAATGAGAAGATTATTTACTGTTACATTGGGAATGCTATGTGCGGCTTCAATTATCGGTTGCGGTGCAAAGGCGAATAATACAGAATCTCAGGCAACTACAGCATCACAGGAAAGTATCCTTACTAAAGAAGCAGAAGAAATAAGTGAAACAAATGAATCTGCACCTATTACAGGTGGATGGGCAATAAATAATGATTTTGACGGAATCGATGATGCAAATGCTATGTCAGCTTTTTGAAAAAAAGCTACAGAGGATTTGGATGGCTACAGATATGATGTAGCAGCGGTACTTGGTTCGCAGATTGTTGCAGGAACAAATTATTTATATCTTTGCAGAGCAGAAATGGTAGTACCGGATGCCAAGCCGGAGTATGTAATTTTAAAGGTATATGAGGACTTGGAAGGAAATGCTGAGATCACAGGTAGCCTTAGACTTTTGGAAGGAAAAGAAGGCTGGGAGTACAATGATGCAAATCCTTATATGGATGAAAATGAAGAGGTCAAGGTCGCTTTTTGATAAGGCGCTCTGAAGGCTTGACAGGAGTGGAATATAAGCCGATTGCATATATCGGTTATAAGGATAATTCATATGCTGTACTTACAAAGATAACAATTACCTCAGTAGAGCCTTTAACAAGTCTTTCAATAGTATATATTACAAAAACAGACAGTGGGGCTATGATTGATGATATATACGATATTGATATGTCTTTGGAGAATGTGGAAATCAATAATTAAATTTATGGGGTTATTATGCTTGAAGTTTAGACCTAAGGTGAATACACAACAAGGTTGATAAATGTTTTTAACGAAAGTGTGATAGAGGTAGATTATTTATCACGTGACAGACAAAAAAACGAATTTTATATAAGGAAATCAAGGGGAACTGATGATATAAGCACGACAGCAATGTTTACAGCTTGAATATCACTGAGAGTATTGCCGGTGATTATGTTTTTTTAACAATGAAAAATTGGAGTATATTATAGGAAATATAAAATAGCTATGTTTTATAAGGGGGAAAATATGAATTTCAGATTTGCAAAAAGAGAAGATACTGCTTTAATACTTTATTTTATAAAGGAACTTGCTCTTTATGAGAAAATGCTTGATGAAGTGGTAGCTGATGAGAAGACCTTGGAAGAGTGGATTTTTGGTAAGCAGAAAGCGGAAGTTATTTTTGTAATGGAAAAATGAGAAGGAAGTCGGGTTTGCACTTTTTCTTTCACAACTTTTCTACATTCTTAGGCAGAGCCGGAATATATCTTGAGGATCTTTTTGTACTGCCGGAGTTTAGAGGAAGAGGATATGGCAAGGCTTTATTAAATAAGCTGGCCTCCATCGCTGTAGATAGAGGTTGTGGCAGACTTGAGTGGTGGTGCCTTGACTGGAATAAGCCAAGCATTGACTTCTACCTATCCCTTGGTGCCGAACCGATGTCGGACTGGACGACATACAGGATAACCGGAGATACATTAAGGAGAATGGCGGAATTGTAAAATATATAATTGATATAGTATGTTAAGCTAAAATAGACCGGTATGTTTTTCGTAGCGGTCTGTTTTTATATATTTTAGTTCCGTATATTTAATAAGATTTTTGTTGAGTTTTTGATGATATGTAAGATAGAATATAATATATCTTACATGACTTAATTTTTCTAAATTTTCTAGAATCAAATAATATTAATCCCCGAGAGAATAGATAGTAATTTTAATTTTTTGGTATAATAGGAGGAGACATGAGAGAAAAAGATGTAACTCAAAAATGTTGGAAAAACTATAATGATGTATTCGCTGATATTTTAAATGTACTTTTTATTTAACGGTGAGAAGATAGTTGATGAGAGTAACCTTACCGAGGCTTTTACCAATGAGTGTATTTAAAGTGGACGGAAGAGTCAGAACTCAGGACAGAGATGTTGCAAAATATTGGAATAACAGTAAAATAAATATGGCATTTTTTGGATTGGAAAATCAAACCGGCCCTGATAAACTAATGCCATTTAGAGTCTTTTGGATATGATGGTACAGAGTATGCAAAAACAAAGTAGGAGAGAAAACAGGAATGAAATAAAATATCCTGTAATTACTTTTAGTATTATATCTTGGATTTGACAGAAAGTGGGAATATCCCAAAACACTGTTTGAAATACTTGACATAGACGAAAATATAAAACCTTATGTTAATGATTTCAAGATAAATCTTTTCGAGATAGCATATTTAGATAGAGAAAAGATAGCCTTATTTAAAAGTGATTTTTAAAAATACTGGCTGACTACCTGTACCAAAATGAGAGTGAATAGGACTATATACCTGATAAAACTGTAATTGATCATGTAGAAGAATTGTTAATGTTGATGGTCGCAATGACAGGCGATAAAAAGATTTGAGGAAACTATAAATGATTTAAACGGAAAGGAGAGAGTGACTATGTGCGAAGTACTTGATAGAGTAGAGGCAAAAAGGAATTGAAAAGGGTATTGAAAAAGGTATTGAAAAAGGTGCAGATATCATAAGCAAAACTGAATGAAATATTGGTAAATGAAGGTGATTTGGAGAAGATTCTTAAAGCCAATACTAATAAGGAATATAGAAATGAATTACTCAAAAAAAGTATAATTTGATGGATGAATTTAAAAACTGAGTTTATAATAGGATTTGAAAAAGGTACTGTAAAATCTGATTTACAACGATTTTGCAGTACCTATTTTTATTTTAAGGTAATTTAATATAGGCAAAAATCAGTAGTACCGGGGCTATTAGACTACTTTTTACATAGTATTTATATGATTTTTGTTATATAAGTAAATTAGTTTATTGTATAAAAATAAAGGAGGGACGTGATAAAAAAAATACAGAACAGAATGGTGGTATATTGTTAAAAATAATGATTTTAGAGGGAAGGATATGAAAAGAAATATTTTAAGATGTTTTTATAGCATATATTTTAAGCATATTACTGTTAAGTAATAGCTTAGAAGTGTTTGCAAGTACTTTAACAAATGTAGAGGGTATATCCTCAGATGAAAGTGAAAGAAGTGATTCTGTTATTTCAAAGGCAACGGATTCAAATGCAAAAAGAATGGGAATTTACTTACTTTGGGCCTTCTACATCTACAATTACAAATACTGTAAATGATAATGCAGGTATAGATGGAGAAATAATTTTTAAAATCAGCAACATATAAAAAAAGACGGAAGTATAAATAAAAAAGGTGGAAAGTTCGTGTCTTCCGATCCTGCTGACGGAATAAGTTTCTATTATACAAAAATAGATCCAAGCAAAGAAAATTTTATTCTTGAAGCAGATGTAAGAATTGATTATATGAATCCCAAACCTGACGGACAGGAAGGATTTGCACTAATGGTAAGGGACGCTATAGGTGAAAAAGGAGATGCGGCAAGTTCCGAATCAAATTTGGTATCTATAGGTGCAACACAACTACCTAAAGGGAGAGCTGAATTCTACTACGCAAGTAAAGGATATGCTTGGAGTAAGAGCATATACAGGTATTGATAATAAAATAAAACCAAATCCTGATACATTTAAAGTTTACAGATTAGGGCTTTGACAAGGATGGAGGGAAAGTAAGTAGCGGAGATATTTACAGAGTCAGATTAGAGAAAAATTCTTCAAGTTATGTAGTATATCAGCTTGATATGGGCGGTTCTGAACTATATAAGTATGAAATTCCTATACAGGCAAAAAGATATCCGCGCAAGCAGTATAAGTAGATATGAAGATCTAAATGATCCTATGAATGTACAAGATAAATATGCTTATGTAGGATTTGCTGTTGCAAGAGGTATGAATGTCACATATTCAAATATAAAATTTGAAAAGAGTGAGTTTGATGCAAATGATTGGAGACCTCAAGAAAGCAGATATATTGATTTACAGGCTAAGATTACAAGTCCTGATACTGCCGCAGAAGAAAATTATACACTGGTATTTAAAGCCAATGCAAACGGATCGGCTAAAATTTATCAAGATAATGTACTTAAAAGACAGCGTGGAAGTAGCTAATAATGAGGAACTTAGGAAAGATTATGATTTATCATCAGGTAAAAACTTCAGTGTTGAGTTTACTCCGGAAGCAGGTTATGAACCTGAACCTTTTGTAAAGCTTAAATCTTATGAAACTGTTACATTAAATAAAAGTGTATCATTAAGGACTATAGGAAAAAGACTCTTATATTTATGTATCAAATACAGGCTTGGATGATAATGACGGTTCAGGATATGACAGTGCAATAAGCTTTGAGTCTGCACTAAAATATGCGAAGTCTGGACAAACTATATTACTTAAGCCGGAAGTTTATGATATGTCAGGTAAGTCACTTGTTGTACAAAAAGGAAGAAACGGAAGTGAAGGGCATACAATCAAAATATAAGGTGACGGCGGGTTCGCCACATTAGATTTTAAGAGGACCGGTAAAGGATTTAGCCTTGGTGGAGATTATTGGGAACTTAAGCAGTTTAATATTACAAATACCGCAGATGGGTACAAAGGTATTGGAATATCCGGAAGCCATAATATAGCGGAAAGGTTAAATTTGTTTAATAACGGAACAACCGGACTGCAGATTTCAGGAAGCGACTGAAGATTCTAAAGATAAATGGCCAAGTTACAACTATATTTTTAAACTGTACGTCAATGAATAATGCCGATTCTGCTATGGAAGATGCTGACGGATTTGCAAAACTAAGATTACATCCGGAGTAGGTAATGTTTTTGACGGTTGTATTGCAGCATATAATGCGGATGACGGCTGGGATCTGTTTGCCAAAGTGGCAACCGGGTCTATAGGAGATGTAACCATAAAAAACAGTGTGGCTTATAGAAACGGATATATACTGATAAAGAACGGCGGTAATAAAAAGAACTTTGAATTTGCACCGGGAACAGTGGATGAGTACGGAAATTTGTCGTTTGATAAGCCCAATATAATGTTGGATGCCGGAAACGGTAACGGGTTTAAAATGGGTGGATCAAATGTATATGGTGCACATAAACTTAATAATTCAATTTCATATGAAAATAAAGCAAAGGGAATTGATTCAAATTCAGGGCCGAATATAAAGATTTCAAATTCAACATCATATAATAACGGAAGTTATAATGTTGCTTTGTATACAAGTGATAAAACATTAAAAACGGATTTCAGTGCTAAAGGTATATTGTCATTTAGAAAGGGAACAAATATAGGAGAGCAGCTTTCTTTACAAAGCCAACAGAGTTTTGATGTAATGGACGGAACAACTTTTTATTGGAATAAAGATGAGAATATTTCAAAAAATAATGCTTCAAAAGTAATTACTGTTGGTGAAAATGATTTCATTAACCTTGATACTGAAAATGACCCGAAGCGAAACGAAGACGGAAAAAAATCAATATGAACGGACTGTTGCTCTTAAAACCTGAAGCTAAAGAAAGGCTTTCTTCAGGTGCAGGAGGTAGAGCCTTTGGAGAAGAGGAAAATACAGCAACTGTTTGGGTGGTAGGAGATTCAACCGTTTCAGGTTTTAATGATAATTATTATATTCCAAGAGTAGGATACGGAGAAGAGTTAAAGAACTATTTAAATGCAGAAGTATATAATTTAGCCGTATCAGGAGCATCAAGCAAAAGATTTCACAACTATGAAAAAAATTATGATGTACTCTTAAAACGGTAATTATGATGTACCAAAAACTAGGAGATGGTGATAATGAGAAGTTCTTATAATAGGATTCGGCCACAACGATGAAAAGAGTGAATTATCAAGATATACGGATCCAAATAGTAGTTATGAAAATGAAGGAAGTTTTGCAAATTCAGTGTATAAAAAAATTATGTAAAAACCTGCATTGGAGAGAGGTGTTACTCTGATAATAGTTACACCAATTGCAAGACTTACAGATGATAATACATCAGAGAGTTATAATTCACCTTCAGGACATATAACCAATGATGTAGTGGTAGGTAATAATATATTTAAAGGTGGGGATTATAGAAAAGCGTTGATTGATATGTCAAATCAACTAGGTCTTGAATATATTGATTTGACAGAAAAAAACAATAGATTTAAATATTGAGATGGGTAATGATGCGAGATATCTATATGCATATACAGGTGCAAAAAGGAGGGTGATAAACTTGTACCTAAGGGATTGGATAAAACCCATACAAATTTATATGGTGCTAAACGAAATGCATATTTGATAGCGAATGCAGATACAACGCTAAAAAAGTATTCTAAAAAAAGAGAATACCCTGTAAAGGAAGATTTCTTTGAAGATGCGGTTAATAAAGATTATAAAGTCATAGATTATATTACTCCGACAGAGGAATCTAAAAACTGGTCTGAATTTTTGGATGTTGAAGGAAATGTATTTACAGGTTCTGTATTTGGTAATGTAGGTGGTGAAGATAAGATTACAGGTGGAGACTTTGAGGTATTCAAGTCAGGTACGAGTATAAATCTTACAGTTAAAAACAACAGGGGAAAGATTGCATCTAATGTAGACGGTATTATGATGTACTATAAAAGGCTACCTGCAAATACGGAGTTTACACTTAAAGCAAAAGTAAAAATAAATGATATTGCAAAAAATGATCAAGTATCATTTGGGCTTATGGCAAGAGATGATATGTATGTCGACCGGTCAATTACAGATAGTATAGGTGACTATGTTGTTGCCGGTTCAAGAATGCAAGGTAAGATAAATGGATTTGGAAGAAAAAAATTCGAAATTGTATGATGGTGGTGTTGCAAATATTATTTATCAAAAAGGTGATGAACTTGATCTTGTTTTAACAAAAACTCAAGATGGTTACATGGTAAAATATGGAGAAAATGAACCGGTAAGTGCAGGATTTGATTATCCGTTGACACAAATTGATTCAGAATATATTTATGTTGGATTTTTTTGTTGCAAGGAATGCAAATATTACTTTTAGTGATGTTAGTTTAAAATTAAAAAGACAATGTCGATAATGAGAAAAATAAAGCAGGAGAAAAAATTATTCCTGACACACCAAGTAAAAACAACAATATAACTGAAGAAAAGCCAAAGGATGAATTACCGGATGATGGTAAAAAAGATCAAAATATAGTTGAAAAGCATCATCAAGAAGTAGCGGAACATTCTGAAGGTATCCGATAATAAGAATAATCCGGTATCAGATGATAGTAGAGTCGTTATATCAAAAGAACTCAAAACAGCAAGGTGAAAAACCGTAGGTCGAGTTCATCAACCGGAAGTTCTTTTATGGGATCTAAGAAAGTATTTCATAATACTTTTACCGGATGGAAAATGGAAACCGTAAATGGTCACAATATTTGGAGATATGTAGAAAACGGTAAGAATGTAACATCTCGGTGGGCATACATATTTAATCCTTATACAAATAGAAACACATGGTTTAAGTTTGATAAAGACGGAGTTATGGAGACCGGATGGATTAATGAAAAACGGAATAAATTATTATCTTAGTGAGATTTCAGACGGATCTTTGGGAGAATGGATTAAAAAAATAGTATATAAAGCTTTTATAATTATTAAAGAGCTGCAGTAATCGAAAATGACTACTACAGCCTTTGTTTATGCGATAATCTCAGCCCTGCTTCCGCCGGTCTTGTCTTTTTAACAATAATTTGCTTATCGATTTTTGCTTGAGTTCACCAACATGAGAGATAATACCTATAAGTTTATTATTGCTGGCAAGTGATGCGAGAGCATTCATTGCCTGAGAAAGTGAGTCCTCATCAAGCGAGCCGAATCCCTCGTCTATAAACATAGTATCAAGCTGAATACCTCCGGCTGATGACTGAATCTCATCAGAGAGTCCAAGTGCTAAAGCCAAAGAAGCTTTAAAGGATTCACCTCCTGATAGAGATTTTTACGCTTCTGGTTGTACCGTTGTAGTGGTCTATTACATCAAGATCAAGACCGCTTTGTCCGACTTTACTGAGGGATTCCTCTCTACGGATCAGATCATATTGTCCGTCGGTCATTATCATAAGTCTGCTGTTTGCTCTTGAGATAATTCGGTCAAAATAATGCATTTGAATGTAAGTTTCAAGCATTATCTTATCCTTTCCGGTGATAGTGCCGTTTGCAGTATCTGAGAGTGCCTTTACCCAAGTGTATTTTTTCTCAATGTCTATAAGCTCGGAGGATTTGAGCTTTATATTATCGTGGTTTGACTGATTATTTACTATTCTGCTATGAATATTCTCCTTATTTTTACTAAGTTGAGTTTTGTTCGATGTAAGCTCAGCCATTTTTTGCTTTTTCAGCTTCAAGGTCAACTTCTTGCTTATTTTTCCATCTGCTTTTTTAAGCTCAGTCTTTTGTAGCATTGGCTGAAGCCAGATTTTCATTGCACTCATTTAATCTCTTTGTAGCCTGCTCTATATCTTCTTTGATTTTTTTAAAATTTTTTTCTTTATTCTTTTGTATTTCTTTTTGTTGCTTCAAGCTTTGAATCAAATGCAAGTTTTTGACTTTAAATCAATAATTCTCTCATTTATTGAGTTATTCTCAGATGTCAAAGTATTTATTGTATTGCTGATAGCAGTTATACTGTTTTTGCAATTCTTCTACTCTTGCACGTGACTGAGGAAGTCTGACTTCAATAGCTTCTTTTCTGGCAATATCTTCTGCCCGGATATTTTGGTCAAGTACTTTGATATTACTTTCAAGTTCGGCTATTTTTTTGATCTTGTAATATCGGTGGCATTGTTCATATCGATATCTCCAAGTAGTTCCTTGATAGAAGAAACTGTGGTATCTGTCTTTTTCTTTCTTGATGCCTATTAAGTTTCCTGCCTTAAGACTGGCATCAGTTGCCTCGGCATTCGCCTTTGAAAGCTTAGATTGAAGAGCATCCAGTTCTTCTTTTTTAGGTACTTCTATAGGCTTAACTGCTTTATCCGGATGTGATAGGGAACCACATACCGGACAGGGCATATTATCTACTAAAGTTTCTGCCAAAAGGCCTGCCTGAGCATCAAGATAAAGATTGTTTTTCTTTTAAAAGACAGATCAAGCTCATTTGCTACAGCCTTTTTCTGTTCGTATATTAAAGCGACTTTCTTTGTACTCTGCGCCGATTTTTTTCAGGTCTTCCATGCTCTTTAATAAAGTATTCAACTTTGATAGGCTTTCTTTATGTACCGACTTTTGATTTTCAAATAAAAGCTTTTGCTCACCGGATCTTTGAAGAGCTTTTGATTCCTCTGTCAATCTTTCTATTTCATTCTTTAAATCCTCTATTTCGTTCCTTGTTTTACAAGTAGAGCATTATTTTTATCAATATTTAAAAGCATTATTTTTAAAGGTAGATTCTTTTTGACTTAGTTCATCATACTCAGGCAATTGAGACTCAATGGTAGCAGAAGCTTTTGTAAGTTCTTCTTGAACAGATGTTTTTTTCTGTTCGTCTTCTAAAGCTTTTGTTAAAGAGAGCTTGTCTTCAGTAAGTCTTGAAATCTTTATTTCATTTTGCTCAAAGGCTGACTTTGCTTTCAGATAATCTCTCCACGCTCAATGTTTATCTTTAGTACATCAAGTTGCTTTTCTATTTCAGATATAGAGTCAGCAGTCTTTTCTTCAGCTGCAGTATCTTCTGATATAAGTTTTTCAATAAGCTCAATACATTCATCTGTAGGTAATTCAGAGTTTTTTGCCTTTGTAACCTCTGTAAAAAGGAGTGAGGAGTCATCACAACTTATTCCTGAGATATACTGAGAAATACTTTGTTTTATTTTTGAACAGGAGTTATCAAGAGCGTACGCTTCTGATTTTAACCTGCTTTGCAGATCCGAATAAAGTTTTGTTTTAAAGATACGTCTGAATATTTCTATTCTGTCTTTGGTAGGTGCAATCAAAAGTTTCAGGAAATCGCCCTGTGCAATCATTGCTATTTGACAAAACTGATCTCTGTTAATACCGATAATATTATTTATTGCATTTTCTACTTCTTTGGTCTTTGTAAGAGGTTTTTCCGTCAGGCAGAATAAGCTCTACACCCGCTGTTTGCTTGGTAAGTCCGGTTCCTCGTTGCGCGACTCTTTTCATATTCGGGATTTCTTTCTATAGCGTATTCTTTGCCTTTATAGTTGAAAAATAAGTCGTACAAATGTAGGTGTTTTAATATCGGCATATTTTGATCTAAACATGGAAACTTCTCTGTTATTTCCGCTTGGATCACCGTAAAGTGCATAGGTAATGGCATCAAATATAGTTGTTTTACCGGCTCCGGTATCACCTGTTATAAGATAGAGTCCGCCTGTACCAAGTTTGTCAAAGTCAAATTCCATCTTACCGGCGTAAGGTCCAAATGCAGAAACTGTTAATTTTATAGGTCTCATTATTTATCCCTCCAAATATCTTCAATAATATTTTTTTCATAAAATCTTTTTGTATATCATTTAAATGTTGACCGTTTCTTGACTCATAGAATATATCAAACAATTCAAGAGGCGACTTTGATTCCATATCATTTATAAGGTTTATCTCGGCACTGTTTCTTGTTCTTTGATTGTCATAATCAAGCTTCATTATATTTTTGTAGACCACACGAAGTTTTGTTATAACATCCTGTACATCATCTTCGTCAGTCAAGGTGATATGAAGGTAGTCATTTCTTAAAGTACTGCCTTCATAAAAATCTTTAAGCATAATTTCATTATATTTACCTTTTATTTCCACCATATCACGAAGCGGTGTAGAGGAATGAAATCAAGTTCTATATTTCCTTTTTCTTTTATATCAATGACGGTTATACTCTTGGTATCATTTGCTTCAGAGAATGAGTATTTTAGCGGGGTACCGCAATATCTTATATATTCACTTCCACAGCTTTGAGAACGGTGAATATGTCCAAGTGCCACATAGTCAAAGTCTTTAAAAACGCTTGCATCCACATTGTCGCTACCGCCAACAGAGATATCTTCTGATTCTGTTCTTGAAGAGCCTGTAACAAACTGATGTGTAACAAGGATATTTCTATTATCAGTATCTATATGCATATTATCGATTACAGTGGAGACGGCGGCGGTATATGAATTTATTTCTTCATCCGGAAAATATCTTCTAACATGAACAGGCTTTATAAAAGGCAACATGTATATATTTATCTCTCCAAAATCATCAGAAAGTTCGATTGGAGAAATATTGCCGTTATAGACAGGTGACAGATGTATACCTGCTTTATCAAAAGTCTGGAACCGAATGCAATACGCTCGGCAGAATCATGATTGCCGCTTATTATAAAAACATCTAGATTTCTCTGTGACAGTTTATAGAGAAAATCATCAAAGAGCTCCACCGCCTCGGCAGGGAGGAATAGGCTTATCATAGATATCACCGGCAAGTATTATACCGCTTGGCTGTTCCTCATCTATAATGTGAATGATCTTATTGAGGATATAGGTCTGGTCTTCCAGCATGGAAAATTCATTTACACGTTTTCCAAGGTGTAAATCGGATAGATGCATAAGCTTCATGAACTGATTCCTTTCACTTGTATGATTACAGATTTTATTCTTACAGCTATATATAGAAAAAAATAAATATATTATTGCTTTTAAGTATAAAAATATATATGTTAATATTATAGCATAAGGAAGAAGGATAGTGAAAAATTTTTGTACTGTTTTCGTTGTTTTGCGTGCATTAAACTATAATATTTAAAGGTAGGTTGACTTATGAAATTTTTGGATTTTTATGCTTGTAATGAACTTACTTATTCCATTGACTATGATAATTTTTGGATATATTTATAGTAAAAACCACCACAAAAGCCAAAGAGTAAGTTTGCATACTCAGGATATAGAACGTCAATGTCTATGAAAAATGAAGAAACCTGGGAGTATGCACATAGATTTTTTGGTAAGCTCTGGTTTAGATTTGGCATTGTATTGGGATTAATAAGTATAATTCCATTGTTTTTTGTTATCGGAAAGGACAAAGACACTGTAGGATTTGCAGGCCTGATAATATGCTTTGTTCAGATGGCTGTAATGCTTATACCGGTAATTCCGACAGAAATATCACTTAGAAGAAGATTTGACAAGTATGGAAACAGAAAGGACAAATAATGAGAAAAGTTAAGCTTTGTACTCTATGCTATATTGAGAGAGATGATAAATATTTGATGCTTCATAGAGTGAGTAAGAAAAATGATATAAACAAAGATAAGTGGATAGGGGTTGGCGGACATTTTGAGGAAATGGAAAGTCCTGAGGATTGCCTTATCAGGGAAGTAAGAGAAGAGACAGGATATGAACTGGTCGACTTTGATTTTCGAGGTATCGTAACCTTTGTATATGGCAAAGCAGGAGATGAAGTCGTAGAGTATATGCACCTTTTTGTAGGAAGAAATGTAGTAGGGGATCCCATAGAATGTAATGAAGGTGTATTAAAATGGATAGATAAAAAAGAGGTGTTGAATCTAAATTTATGGGAAGGTGATAAAATTTTTCTGAAGCTTTTAGAAGAGAGAGAGGAATTTTTCTCACTTAAACTGGTATATAATGAGGATGAAATACTGAGTGAAGCTTTCCTGGATGGAAAAATCAATGGATATATGATTATGGATGAATTTTTGAAAGCAATATTGTATAATGAAATTAATATTGGATTTGAGGGGAATTATGGAAAAAGAAAAATTCGTATAAAGGGTGAAGTATACTTATTACTGTCCGGATTTTTTTCTTCGGACTGCAACCTTTTTTTGCAAAAATCATATATGCTCACGGTGGCGATGCATACAGTTTGCTTGTACTTAGGTTTTTGATAAGCGGAACGGTATTTGCAGCTATTTATATGTTAATGGGACAGAGTATATGGTTAACTAAGGATGAGTTTATATCAATATTTATTTTGTCTGTTCCCGAAGTTATTATGTGTATACTGTTATTTTTTTATCATACAGTTATATATCATCAGGTTTAGCGTCTACATTGCATTTTTCGTATCCTGCAGCTGTTATTTTACTTGAGTTGTTGATTTTTAGAAAGAAAATAAGTAAGATAAAGCTGTTATGTTTATTATTCTGTGCAATAGGTATCGGAGTATTTTATCAACCTTACGGAAATATAAATATCTTGGGAATGGTTATGGCACTTGCCTCAGGTGTGGGATATGCCATATACATATTAGTGTTGACACATGGAAAAGCCGGTAAGATACCTGTAATTAAAATGTCTGCATGGCTTTCATTTTTACTTGCAATAGAGATTGCAATCGTAATGCTTGTATCAGGTAAGTTCAGATTTCAAATGGATGCAACAGCTATAGGGATGAGTGTATTTATGGCGGCTGTCATATCTACATTGGCACTTGCTACATTTCAGATCGGTGCACCTATGTGCGGAGCTCAGACGGCGGCACTTCTTAGCACTATAGAGCCGGTGAGCAGTATTTTACTTGGAGTAATATTCCTTGGAGAACATATGAGTCTGAGGATTTTTGTAGGTATATGTTTTATACTGATGTCAATAGTGATTCAAATTAAAGAGAAGAAAGAATAGGATGTGAAGGGAGTTATATGAAATTAGCGGTAGCATTACAGGAAAGAGCGGATCTTAATATAAAGATTGAGGATTTGAAGGCCAGAGTGAACAGAAATGTATTGGTACAGGAAGGTGAAAAGCCTACAGAGAATCCTAAGGATTTAAAAAAGGAACTTGATGCCTGCATAGACAGACTTGAGTATTTGATAGCAGCTATTAATAAGACAAATTGTGAAACAATGGTTGACGGAAAGTCTATTACTGAATTGCTTGCAAGAAAGGACGCTTTGGTGTTAAAGGCAAGTGCATACAGAGATATAGTTTATGTAGGAAGTAGTAATACAGACAGAGCAAGAAGTACTGAGATAAAGATTCTTTCTGTAATAGATGTTAAAGCTTGGCAAAAAGAGACTGATGAGACAGCAAAAAGAAATCAGACTTATAGATAATAAGATCCAGGAAACAAACTGGACTACAGAACTTATAGAATAATATTTTTAGACGGTAGCATATTCAGGGCGAGTAAAAAATGTGCGTTTGCATACATATCGGAGCCTTGGGCAAGCATTTGTTTATAGTTATGCCCCGATAGTGTACAAGTGTATTGTTATAGATAACTGTTATTACCAATTACTGACTGTTTGTGTGAGGGAGGGAAGCGGGATTATGATAAAAACAATATCAGATTATTGTAAAGAAAAATTTGGAACAAAAGTGTACAGATTGGCACTGACTACAGGAGCCACCTGTCCCAACCGTGACGGAAAGGTTGGGGAGTAGGTGGCTGTAGTTTTTGCTCTGAAAAAGGTTCGGGTGAATTTGCGGTAAGTGCTGATGATATAAAGAAACAAATTGAAAAAGCAAAGACTTTTATTTCTGCTAAGATACCAAGCTCCATAAAGGAGAGTGACAGAAAGTATATTGCTTATTTTCAATCATTTTCAAATACCTACGGTGATACAAAATAGACTTATCGGTTTTGTTTGAACAGGCCATACAAAGAGATGAAATAGTGGCACTATCAATTGCAACAAGACCGGATTGCTTCAGTGAGGATATGTTGAATTCTCTTGAAAAATTAAATAAGATTAAGCCGGTTTGGATAGAGCTTGGACTGCAGACAATAAATGAAAATACAGCAAGGGCATTTAACAGAGGATATACACTGGATGTATTTGAAAAGACATATGATGAGCTGAAGAAAAGAAATTTTGAAGTAATAGTACATATGATTCTTGGTTTGCCGGGTGAGAGCAAAGAGGATATGTATAACACAGCCAAGTATCTTTCCGAAAAAAAGATAGACGGTATAAAAATACATGGGCTGCATATATTAAAAGGAACAAGACTTGCAAGGGAATATGAAAATCACCCGTTTAAAATAATGAGCCTTGAAGAATATACCGAGGTACTTATAAATTGTTTAAAAATACTTCCGGAGAGTACAATTATACATAGAATGACCGGAGACGGAGATAAGAAGCTTCTTATTGAACCTATGTGGAGTGCGGATAAGAAAAGGGTGCTCAATTATATAAATAAAAGGATCAGAGAAGAATTTGTATAAGGCTTGCAAGAACATATGTTTTGGTCTAAAATGAAATAAAGAAAACTTTTAGAGGTATTATGTCTACTATATACGATAAATTAAATGATAAACAAAAACAGGCGGTGTTTACTACAGAAGGTCCACTTCTGCTTTTGGCGGGAGCAGGTTCCGGAAAAACCGGTGTGCTCATGCACAGGATTGCATATTTGATAGAGGGAAAAACATGTAGATCCTTATAATATTATGGCAATCACCTTTACAAATAAAAGTAGCCAAGGAAATGAAGGAAAGAATAGGTAAGCTTATAGGTGAAGAGGAAATTTTTGTTTGGGTAATGACTTTTTCACTCAAGCTGTGTAAGATTCCTAGAAGATTCATAGATAAAATAGGCTTTGACAACAGCTTTACAATATATGACAGTGATGATCAAAAAACTCTAATGAAAAAGATTTTTCAAAGAGAATGATATAAACACAAAAGTATACAAGGAAAGAGCAGTACTAAATATAATATCCAACTGTAAAAATGAGCTGATGTCACCTTCTGAATATATGAAGTCGGCTGTGGATTCATATGAAAAGGGTGTGGCTAGACTCTATGAAATCTATCAAAGTACTTTAAAAAGAATAATGCTCTGGATTTTTGATGATTTGATATGCAGAAGTGTGGAGCTTTTTCGAAAGATGTCCTGAAGTACTTGATTATTATCAGGACAGATTCAGATATATAATGGTGGATGAGTATCAGGATACAAATACGGCACAGTTTAGGCTTATTTAGTTACTTGCACAAAAATATGGAAATATATGTGTAGTTGGCGATGATGACCAGAGTATATATAAGTTTAGAGGGGCAAATATTGAGAATATTCTGAGTTTTGAGGAAAGGTTTGAAAATGTAAAGGTAATAAAGCTCGAACAAAACTATCGTTCCACAGGAAATATACTTGATGCGGCCAATGCGGTTATAAAAAATAACAGAGGAAGAAAAGATAAAAGCCTTTGGACAGAGGGAGAAAGCGGAGAAAATATAGAACTTCGCCAATTCAAACTGCGAATGAAGAGGCTGACAATATAATAAAGGATATTAGAGACAGAGCAAGGGATAATTTCAGAGACTTTGCTGTGCTTTACAGAACAAATGCACAGTCCAGACTTTTGGAGGAGCGTTGTGTAACTCTTGGTATTCCATATCAACTTGTGGGCGGTGTAAACTTCTATCAAAGAAAAGAAATAAAGGATGTGCTTGCTTATTTAAAAGACTATAGCCAATGGAAATGATGATATTGCTTTGCTTAGGATTATAAATGTGCCGAAAAGAGGAATAGGGGCTACCTCTATTGCAAAGGTAAGTGAGTATGCCAATGAAAACAATATAAGTCTTTATGATGCCATGAGTATAAGCGAAATGGCAGGAGTAGGTAAGGCAAGTGATAAAATTAAAAGTTTTATTACAATGATTGAGGAGTTTAGAGAGAAGGTAGCACAAAAAGGCAAATATTGCAAATCTGATTGAAGAAAGTCGCTTGAGGAGACCGGATATATTGAAAGCCTATATGAAGAGGGGGAGATAGAAGGAGAGAGCAGAAAAAGAAAATATCGAGGAACTTATAAATAAGTCAGGGAGAATATGAGGACGGAGAACTTTCACTTTTCCTTGAGGATGTATCTTTGGTTGCCGATATTGACAGGATGGATGAAAATACCGACAGAATAACACTTATGACTTTACATGGTGCTAAGGGTTTGGAGTTTGATACTGTATATCTTGCAGGTATGGAAGAAGGGCTCTTTCCAAGTGCTATGAGTTCAAATTCCAGAGAGGATTTGGAAGAAGAGAGAAGACTTGCTTATGTAGGTATAACCAGAGCAAAGAAAAAAATCTTATACTGACATCAGCAAAGCAAAGAATGGTAAATGGTGAGACAAGGTATTCTTTGATGTCCAGGTTTGTGAGTGAAATTCCAAGAGAACTTTTTAAATAAACATGTTCTTGATACCGAAAAAAAAGGTATACAGAAAGAAACGGTAGTTTTGGAGGGGTATTGCCTTGGGAAACAAAAACTCCGGTAAATAATAATTTTGAGAAAAACACTCAGCTTTGGAAAGCAGTTTAAGGTGGAAAAAGGCTCAGAATCTTGATTATTCTGTAGGTGATACTGTAAAACATATAAAAATTTGGAGTAGGTAAAGTTCTTGAAATCATTGACGGCGACAGGGATTTTTGAAGTAAAGGTCAATTTTGAGAAATTTGGAATTAAAAAAAGATGTATGCAGGATTTGCCAATCTGACTAAAAATATGATAAAAATCAATTAATTGAGTAGTTAAGCATTTTTGCCTGACTTTGTACACAAAAATATATCTTTAGAAGAGAGGTATGGTTATGGATAAATTTAATAATTTAAGTTCTAGAATGGAAGAATTGGTTAATGCATCAAGACTTAACAGTCTTTTTGGCAAAGAGAGAAGAAGATGAGAAGAAGAAAAAAATACCATTATTTGGGTTTTTGGCTATTATAGGTGCTATCATCTGCTGTAGCAGGTATTGCTTTTTGCGGTATACAAATTCTTCACACCTGATTATCTTGAGGACTTCGAAGAAGACTTTGATGATGATTTTGACTATGACTTTGATGATGAAATAGAAGAATAAGAAATAACATGATATGATGGCGGCCCTTGAGGTCGCCTTATCTTTTAGTGAGGTGATAATGAAAAAAAGGCGATATCTTAAAGGGACAGATTACAGAAAGCCATTTCCCCGACAGCTCATATATTGACCTTGAAGGAGAAAAGGTACTTATAAAGAAAGGTATTTTTAGGTCAAACAATAGAGTTTGCGATTACAAAAAGAGAAAAGGTAAGCTTGAAGGAAGAGCTTTAAACACAATTGAAAAATCACAATTAGAGGACAATGAAAAATCCTTGTATACATTATGAGGTATGTGGAGGATGTACTTATCAGACTCTAAGCTATGAAAATCAGCTTAAATTAAAAAATGAACAATTAAAAGCACTTATGGAAGGTGCAACAGATAAGGATTTTGATTGGGAAGGAGTTATACCTTCACCAAAGTATCTGGCATACAGAAATAAGATGGAGTTTTCTTTCGGTGATGAAAGAAAAGACGGTGATCTGGCACTGGGCATGCATAAGAAGGAAGCCACTATGATATAGTTAATGTGTTTGAATGTAAGATAGTAGACAGTGATTTTACCAAGATACTCGAGCTTACTTTAAACTTTTTTAAGGAGAGAAAAGTATCATACTTTCATAAAAACAGCCATATAGGTTTTTTAAGACATTTGCTTATCAGAAGAAGCGAGTATACAGGAGAGATTTTTAGTCTCCTTGGTAACTACAAGCAGTTTCGGTTTTGTAGAGGATCCAAATTCATTACCTGAGCCTTCTGTACTTGGAACTACTGAAGAGTTACTTATAAAAAGAATGGGCAGATTATATAAAATCAGAGACTGATAAGGGAATATTAAATGGCAGTATAGGTGGAATTTTACATACAAAGAATGACTCATATGCTGATGCGGTATTAAATCATGGAACAACTCTATTACATGGGAAGGACTATATTACAGAAAGATTGAATGGGCTGGATTTTAAGATAACACCGTTTTCATTCTTCCAGACCAATTCTAAGGGAGCAGAGGTTTTATACAATATTGCCGGAAAGTATCTTGGAGATACGGCCGGGAAATCTGTATTCGATCTGTATTCCGGCACGGGTACTATTGCACAGCTTCTGGCATCTGAGTCTGAAAAAGTTTATGGCGTGGAGATAGTTGAAGAGGCTGTAGAAGCCGCCATAGAAAATGCGAAAAAAAACGGCCTTGATAACTGTGAGTTTATAGCCGGGGATGTATTAAAGGTGGTGGATACCTTGGGATTTAATCCTGATATTATAATACTCGATCCGCCAAGAGACGGAATACATCCGAAAGCATTGCCAAAGATACTGGAATTCGGTGCAAAGAAAATCGTGTACATCTCTTGCAAGCCTACATCTTTTGTACGAGATCTTAAAATAATGGAAGCCGCAGGCTATAGAATGGAAAAATGCGTGGGAGTAGACATGTTCCCTAATACGGTTAATTGTGAGGCTATAGCGTTGCTACAAAAAGAGGAATCATGAAAAATCCTCCATTTTAAGCAGTTTTACAAGCATTTTGTGTTTGTAGATAATGTCAATTGTGGGAAGAAAAAAAGCTTCTAAAAAAATTATGCCGATGTGAATGTTTGCATTGATATGGTGTGCTTTGGTATGTTGCGACATGGTTTGATATAATTATAAAAAAATGGCAAAAGGAGTTAAACAATATGGTCGCTATTTCAGTAAACCGGGTAACTAAGACCTTTAAACGTTATGAAAAACAGGAACGAATTCTTGATAATTTCTTTCATAGAAAGTATTTGGAGAAAGTGGCAGTTGATAATGTCTCATTTCAAATTAGTAAAGGAGAGTGTGTTGCTTTAATTGGGCAGAATGGCGCAGGAAAAAAACTACAATGATGAAGTTGATGTCCGGCTTGCTGTTACCAACAACAGGAAAAATTGAAGTTTTTAAATTATAATCCCTTCAAAAAGGAAAAAGGCTTATAAGAAATCCATTACACTATTGTTAGGACAAAAAAACAACAACTTTGGTGGGATGTTTCAGCGAAGGATAATTATTTACTACTAAAAAGATATATACGAGTTAAGAGATAAAGAATATGAAAAGAACCTAAGTGAGCTAGTTGAGATGATTGGTGCTGAAGATATTCTTCAAAGCCCAGTAAGAACATTATCACTTGGAGAAAGAATGAAATGTGAATTAATTGGTTCATTGCTATATAAACCGGAAATTCTATTTCTTGATGAACCAACTATAGGGATGGATTTAATAGCACAAAAAGAAGTCAGGAGTTTATTAAAAAAACTATAGTATCAATAATAAAGCAACAGTGATTTTGACAAGTCACAATATGGGTGATATAGAAGCTGTTTGTGAAAGAGCTATATTTATGGATAAAGGGAAGATATATTACGACGGTAAATTTTTCTGAATTCGTAAAAGAGCATGGGAAGGCTGTACTGGTATCTATTGAGAAAAGAAGCGAGAATGAAAAGTATTTTTATGGAGTGAATATGGTGAAGTGCTTGAAAATAGCGAGGGATTGGTAAAACTAAGGGTTGCAAAAAGATGATATTACGGCATTAAGGCACAAGTTGGCAGACAATGAATATATAAACAATATCATGATATCTGAAGTTGGTGCAGAAGATATCGTTAGAGACTTCTATGAGATGGAGAAGAGACATGAAAAACGCTTAAAAAAAGTATGTATCTGTATATCGACTGATGTGGAAGCAGGTAACGGATTATCGTTTCGAATTTCTTGCAGAGTTAGTATGCACATTCATACCGGTAATTGCTTTATACTATCTATGGAGTGACATCTATATAGCTGAAAATAGCATAAAGGGAATTAAGTTTGGAGAGATGTTCCTTTATATAGTTTTTGGCTAGATTTATATCAATGATTATTACACCTAATTTTATATTTGAAATTATGGGTGATATCCAGAGTGGCGAAATACAACATTTCATTTGTAAACCAATCAATTATATTAGATATTCGTTTTGTAAAATATATAGCTGAAAAAGCAAAAGTATGTTGTTTTGCTCAATCATGTATATTGTGATTTTTGCTTTCTTGTTTAAAGGTAAAATATTTTATGGATCTGGAGTGGATATAGTTTTTGTTTTTTTGTTGAAGTAATAGTGGCAATGGTATTTTATTTCCAAATAGCAATGGTGATTGGATTGTTGAGCTTTTTGGATATATGAAATTTCAAGTTGGTATTATACATTAACTTTTGTGATTGAATTTTTTTGGCGGGTGGTTTATTTCCACTCACACTATTACCGGAATCAGTTTCTAATATATCTAGATACATGCCATTTCAATATATGATTTATTTTCCGGCACGAACATTATTGATGGGAACGGATAGGACAGAGGTGATTATATACTTCTATGTTATTGTACCATGGATAGTAGGTTTAGGAATACTTCTTGAAGTGTTATGGAAAAAAATGGGATTAAAGCATTACGAGCTTATTGGAGGATAAAATGCGAGAACTAAGATTCCATATAAATGTATTTAGAGGATTCATCGTGAACACATTTGCAAGAGAGTCAGATTATAGGGAAATTTAATAGCTGAAATAATAGACAGTTTATTAAATATCTTTTGTAAATATATATTTTTTTCAAGATTATTTTTCTAAATACAAATGCTATAGCTGGTTGGAATAGTGAAGAAATGCTGGTGTTAGTCGCAGTAACACAAATTATAACATCAATTATTTATATGTTATTTATGAATAATTTACCAAGAATCCAAAGTTATGTCTTGAGTGGAGACTTCGATTATATATTGCTGAAACCTTGTAGTTCACAGTTTTATGTATCGCTTAGATACTTCTATTTTGGAGCAGTACCAAGTGTGATATTTGCATTTGTACTTTTGCTATATGCACTGTTTCATGTGGGAGCAAAAATAACGGTAGCAAAGGTGATTATATTTTTTATTGATATAGTAGCGACTATTGTTATCTGCTATTCAATATGGTTCTTGATAATGATATTATCAATTATTTTTTATAAAAAAATTGGAGCGATGCATGAACTGTTTTTAAGTGCGTTGAAATTTCTGGAGTATCCACAAAAATATTTATAAAGGAATGATAAGAATTTTTAATGATCTATATTATACCGCTTGCAACAGTTTCAAATGTTCCGGCTGAAAAATTATTAGGAAAAGTAGGAATGATTGATACGATAGAAATTGTTTTATTGTCGCTAGTATTTTTTATGTTGACAAGAATATGCTATAGATTGGCCTTAAAAAGATATAGCAGTGCAAGTTCGTAATTGAGATTGAAAGGGCTCGCAAGAAAGGCGACTCATGTTATCGTGTTGAAGATGTAGTAGGTAACGGTTAAGTAGAGTGTAGTTTTAATTTTAATACAATGATATAATGTAAAAATAGTGAAAAAAATAGTGTAAAATTTAGTGGGAAAAAGATCTATGTAAAAATTATAATAAATCATGGAGGAAATGTTGTATGATGAAAGTCATTCTTTCAAATGAAATATTAAAGTATATAACAGAGATAGATAAAAACAGATATCAGGTCCATGATGTAAAGATACCTAACTCAGTTGCAAGTAAACTTAGAAAAAAATTCAAAGAAAAAGTTCATATGCCTCTAATAAAATAGAGGGTAATCCATTATCTGAAAGACAGGTGGATGAAGTTATTGATTCAGATGAAAGACGCCATTTTTCTCAGACCTGAGCAAGAGGTGCGTAATTATTTTCTGGCTTTAAATTATCTTGAGGAGGAGAGAAAGAAGGAAACCGAATTTAGTAAAAAACTTATTCTTGATGTTCAGAAACTGGTTGAAAAAGGAGCGTCAAAAGAAAAGTTGGGACTTAGAGGACCGATGCCTCCGGGAGTCTTGTTTGCAGTCTATGATACACAAACAGGGAATCCGGATTATATACCGCCTGAATATGTAGATATACCTGTATTGCTGGATGAATTAGTTGAATATGTTAATACAACAGATGATCATCCACTTATTGTAGCGGCAGTAGTCCATTATCAGCTGGTTACAATTCATCCATTCGAAGACGGTAATGGAAGAACGGCAAGATTAATGTCAGGGTACATACTGGATGTAAATGGATATGGTTTTAACGGCATAGGGTCTTTAGAAGAGTATTTTGCATATGATGTCAATGAATATTATGAGTCTATACAAATGGGATTACCGGTACTATATTACTTAGGGAGAGATAATCCTCCAAACCCAGAAATTTGGATATGTTATTTTCTTAGAATGATGCAGCTGTACTCCTCTAAGGTGAAAGAATTGTCTTTGAGTTCCGGTAAAGATGAATTGGAAGGCAGTCTTTCATATCTAAAAAAACAAAAGAAAAAAAGAACTCCTAAGTTTATTAATAAATAAATCAAAACAGGAGTTTACGCCGATAGAGATAAGTAAAGAAATAGGAGTAACAAATAAGACGGTAATAAATAGGCTTTTCAGTATTGGCGAAGAATGGTTTTGTTGCTCCCATACTTGTGAATACACGTGTTAGATCTTACGAATTGACCGTATTTACAAAAGATAATAAAGACAGAATTATTGATTTGCTAAAATTTGGTTAATAGCCGGTGTTACGAATAGAATATAATAGA
>BNJT01001514.1_pt1 | contig 107138 bp, 135 predicted proteins | sample 8540491 | NCBI WGS metagenome assembly BNJT01 (sample SAMD00202455, study PRJDB9452) | human saliva metagenome | host: Homo sapiens
GGCTCGTAGCCTCCTTTTTTTACGCATTCTTTATTATACTTTTTACCAATCCCTCAAATATATGAGAAACCTTATTTGCAGCCTCAGATACCTCTTCATGGCTGAGAGGTTGATCTAAGATACCTGCCGCCATATTTGTAAAGCATGAAATACCGCAGATTTCTATGCCCATATGATTTTGCAAAGAACAGCCTCTATCGCAGTGGACATGCCTACAGCATCGGCACCAAGCAATCTTGCAAGTTTTACCTCGGCAGGTGTCTCATATGCAGGACCGCTAAATTGCATATATATGCCTTCTCTTAGAGAAACTCCCACTTCCTTAGCGGACTTTCTTACCACATCCTGAAGTCTCTTTGAATAGACATTACTCATATCAGGAAATCTTGTTCCGAATTCACTTATGTTTTCACCTATAAGTGGTGAAGGTACTATGGTTGATATATGATCTGTGATCATCATCAAATCACCCGGCTTATATGAAGTATTTACAGCGCCTGCAGCATTTGTAAGAATTAACTTCTTTGCTCCAAGCATAATCATAAGTCTTGTAGGAAGTACTACATCTGTTACAGGATAACCCTCATAGTAGTGAACTCTTCCCTTCATAATAACTGTCTTTACACCCTCAACCGTACCGAAGAGAAATCTTCCGTCATGCCCTGCCACAGTCGATACAGGAAATCCCTCAATACTTGAGTATGGAATCTCACATTCAACTTCCATATGCTTTGCAAACTCACCAAGACCTGAGCCAAGTACCAAAGCAACCTCAGGTGTAAAATCTGTAACTGTTCTGATATAATCATAGCTCTTTTTCACTTTTTCGAAAACCGGATTCATATAACCTCCATTATAGCTTATCTAAAATACTGTAGCCTATTGTATTTTCAGGCATCTTCAGTCCGAAGTTGTCCACTATACTTGCACCGATTACTGCAAATGTATCGGTTGTATCAAGTAATTTTCCGCCGTCAAATTTCTTTGAATATGACATAAAGAATACGGCCTCTCTTGTGTGGTCTGTTCCAGTATGTGTAGGATCGTTTCCATGATCTGCAGTGAGTATTAAAAGATCGTCATCATTCATCTTTTCCATAAACTCACCAAGCTTAACATCAAACTTTTCAATTTCTTTTGCATATCCTATCGGATTTCTTCTATGCCCCCAAAGTGCATCAAAATCAACAAGATTTGTAAAGCAAAGGCCGGTAAAATCTTCCACAAGCATATCAATGGTCTGTTCCATACCATGCACACTTGAATCCGAATGATATGCCTTTGTAATTCCCTCTCCGACAAATATATCGTTTATCTTTCCGATAGAAATAACATCAAGTCCGGCATCCTTTAATACATTAAGAGCAGTCCTTCCAAAAGGTTTCAGGGCATAGTCATGTCTGTTTGAAGTTCTCTTAAATTCCCCTTTTTTCTTACCTACATAAGGTCTGGCAATTACTCTTCCTACCTTCCATTCATCCTTCATTGTAAGTTCTCTTGCAATCTCACAGCATCTGTATAAGTTTTGCAGGTCGAATGTCTCTTCATTTCCACAGATTTGAAGTACCGAATCGGCAGATGTATACACTATCATTGCTCCGGTATTTATCTCTTCTTCCGCAAGTTCTTCAAGTATCTCTGTACCTGAAGCTGACTTGTTACCGATTACTCTCTTACCGCATCTTTTTTCAAGCTCATCTATAAGCTCCTTAGGAAAGCCTGTATCAGTAAATGTTTGGAAAGGCTTTTCAATTCTGAGTCCCATCATTTCCCAATGACCTGTCATTGTATCCTTACCGTTACTCATCTCTTCCATTCTGAAAAATCTTCCAAGCGGTTTTTCCACTCCGGACTCTCCTTCTACAGGATGAAGATTATACATCCCCAGTTTTTTCAAATTTGGAATATCAAGTTTTCCATAGCTTTTTACTATATGTCCGAAAGTATCTGTATTTGCATCACCGAATCTTTCGGCATCGGGCATTGCACCGATTCCCAAAGAATCCAGTACAACCACAAAAACTCTTTTATATTTTCTCATAAATAAAACCTTCCGGTCATACAAACGTGTACACAAGCAGATATTCCCTTAATTTAATTCTTTTAAGAGCATATCTTTAATATTATCACTTGCAAATGATACTTCTATTGAATTTTTTATTCCCTGAATAATATCCGAATCGGATATCATATCTCTTTCCTGCAAGAATAATATCTCATTTGTAATACTTGTATTGCTGACCAATCTGTTGTCTGTATTGACGGTAGCAAGTATGCCCCTTTTTATGTAGTCTGAATATGGATGAAATCTCATTTTTTCCTACCGCCTTTGTCTGATAATTACTTATCGGGCACATTTCTATACCAATACGTTTATCTTTAGCAAGTTTCAAAAGCCTTTCATCATTTCTCATAGCAATACCATGTCCGATTCTCTTTGCACCATATTCTATAGCGCCTTCTATATTGGACTTAGGTCCTGCCTCACCTGCATGAATAGTATAGTTCATACCCAAATCTGTTGCATATTTAAACAGATCTTTAAACTCTCCTATAGGATGATTTGCTTCATCTCCTGCCAAATCAAGTCCTGACACACCGCTACCATAGTATTCTCTTGCAACCTTAAACATAGCCTTACTATCTTCAATATCATGATGTGTCATTGCACAGCATATGGCATTGCCATGAATATTAAAAAGATTGCTTCCTTCATTGATTCCTGCTATTACAGCTTCTATCACATCACCTGTCTTCAAACTGTCTGAAACAGACAAAAGAGGGGCAAATCTTATTTCAATATATCTTACGCCTTCTTTTGATGCCGACTTCATTACATCAACAGTAGCGGCCTTGATATTTTTGGCGGTGTTCATGGCTTCCAATGGAATATCAAATTTTTCAAGATATTCCACCAGACTGTTACAATCCATACTGACTGACAGCTCTTCCATGGTAAAAGTTCTTCCCAAAGCATTCTCTAAAAATGTCTTTGATAATGAACCGTCCAAATGGCAATGTAAGTCAAGTTTAGGTAATTTTAAAATATCTTCTCTATTCATATCTTAACCGTTATACATCATAAAAGGCTGATTCCACTATCTTTATAGTAGCACTTGTTCCAAGTCTGCTTGCACCTGCTTCAACCAATGCATTTGCAAACTCTTTATCATTTATTCCACCACTTGCTTTTACTCCCATGTCATTGCCCACAGTATCTCTCATAAGTCTGACATCTTCCACTTTGGCACCTGCAGTAGAAAATCCTGTAGAAGTCTTTACAAAGTCGGCATTTGCCTCTTTTGAAAGCTCACATGCTTTAATCTTTTCTTCGTCAGTCAAAAGACAGGTCTCAATAATTACCTTTAAAAGAGCGTTTCCGCAAGCTTCCTTTACAGCCTTTATATCTTCCAGAACAACATCATAATCTTTATCTTTTAATGCACCGATATTTATAACCATATCTACTTCATCGGCACCGTCCATTACAGCAATCTTTGCTTCAAGCGCCTTTGCTCTTGTAGACATAGCTCCCAAAGGAAAGCCCACTACAGTGCATATTTTAACATCACTTCCGTGAAGAAGTTCGGCAACATAAGGAACATAGTATGAATTTACACATACAGAGCAAAAGCTGTAAGCCATTGCCTCTTCACATACTTTTTTTACATCTTCCTTTGTTGCATCAGCCTTTAAAATTGTGTGATCAAATAATTTTGTTGCTAACATAATCCCCCTATCTAGCCTTTAAGAAAGGCTTACCATTTGCAGCCGGTACTCTTGTACTTCCTACTACAAACACAAGTGCAAGAATTGTTACTACATATGGAATCATTGAAACTAAATTCGGTGAAACAGCATTACCTGCTCCAAGCAGTGCCTTTATACCGTTACAAAGTCCGAAAAGTAAACATGCCTTAAATGCTCCCTGCGGTTTAAACTTACCGAAGATTACCGCCGCAATCGCAATAAATCCCTGTCCTACTATTACCGCAGGTCTAAACTGACTTACAGTTGCAAGTGTAACGAATGCTCCTCCAAGTCCTGCAAGAAAGCCTGAAAGTATAACACAGATATATCTTGTCAGATATACATTAACTCCAAGAGTTGCGCAAGCCTGTGGATGCTCTCCGACAGCTCTTAAATGCATTCCGAACTTTGTTTTATAGAATACAAACCACACTACCAAAACCAATAAAAAGCTTAAATACGCCACTGAATAAGTGGAAAAAACATTATAGCCGAATGAACCTGACTTAAACACACCTTCAAACATTTTTGGAAGCTTTGCAGCTGTGTCAAGTGCCGGTGAATCGGATGAATTGTCAAATATCGCCTTACATAAAAATACAGCAAGTCCGGGTCCTATAAAGTTTATCGCGGTACCTGATATAGTCTGATCCGCTCCAAACTGTATACATGCAATTGCATGTATAACTCCAAGAAGAGCACCGCTAAGTCCGCCCACAAAAAATCCTAACCAACCGTTGCCGCTAAAATATGCCACACATGCACCCATGAATGCACCGATTGTCATCATACCTTCTATACCGATGTTTACCACACCGCTTCTCTCGGAAAAGCATGATCCGAGCGCCGCCAAAAGAAGAGGTGGTGTTGCTATCAATATTGCATTTATAAGAAGACCTAAATTCCTTATTAAAACGTCCATTATACCGCTCCCTTCTTTCCATGATTTAAGAATATATTTTTAAACAGGCTTGATATTGCTATAAACAGGATGATAATACCCATTATGATATCTACCACCTCTGCCGGAGCATTTACCAAAGAGAGTTTACCACCGCCGTATTTCATTGCGCCGTAGAATATTCCGGCAAAAATACATGCAATCGGATTTGATGAAGCTATAAGTGCTACTGTAATACCCTGAAAGCCGTATCCTTCCTGCCCTGAGAACTGTGAAATTCTTCCACTCATACCCATAAGCTGTACGGCACCTCCGATACCTGCCAATGCACCTGAAAATGCCATTGCCGTAAGGAATGATTTTCCTGTATCAATACCCGCATACTGTGCGGCAGTATTGCTGAAACCTACGGCTCTGAGCTTAAATCCCAGAGTTGTTCTGTTTATAATAAACCATACTATTACAGCAAATATTATTGCAAGAATAAAACCGTAGTTTGCAGCTGACGCGCCTGTAGCCGCTATAATTGATTTAGGAGCCAAAATTCTTGCTGTTGCCGCTATATCCTTTGTTGCCTCACCACCACCGTCTTTATGGATGATACTTAGATTTACAACAAAGTTTGATAAATAGAAAGCTATCCAGTTAAACATAATATAGGATAAAACTTCATTTACACCTTTTTTAATCTTCAAAACTCCTACTATTGCTCCCCAGATACCGCCTGCAAGCGCCGCACCTATAAAGCAAAGCGGAACATGAATAATTGCCGGAGCCTTCACAAGTATACCTAAAACGCAGGCTGTGAGTGATCCGACTACAAATTGTCCCTCCGCACCTATATTAAAAACACCCGTTTTAAATGAAAATGCTACGCTAAGCCCTGTAAATATAAGCGGTGCTGCATAAATCAAACACCAGACCATAAATTTCGGGCTTACCGAAAACACCGTTAAACAGCTGTTTATACGCGTCCAAAGGATTGATTTTTGCAATACTTAAAAGTATTGCACCTACAACAAAGCCTATGACTATTGATATAAGAGTATAAAAAGCATTGCTTGAAAGTATATTATTTTTCCTACTCATCCTTTTTTCCTCCTGCCATCAAAAGTCCAAGCTCTTTCTCATCGGCATCCTCGCCAAGAACCTCTCCTGTTATCTGTCCGTCAAAAATTACCTCTATTCTGTCTGAAAGATTCATTATCTCATCAAGCTCGAAAGATACCAGCAATACCGCCTTATCTTTATTTCTTTGTTCAACCAGGTATCTGTGAACAAACTCAATAGCTCCTACATCCAGACCTCTGGTAGGGTTTACCGCAATCAAAAGATCCGAGTCGTTTGTAACCTCTCTCGCAATTATAACCTTTTGCTGATTTCCTCCTGATAATGTCTTTGCAGCTTTTTTCGCACTGTCATTCGGTCTTATATCAAACTTTTCTATAAGTTTTTTTGCATGTGCTTCTATATTTTTATCATTTAATATTCCGCTCTTTGAAAAAGGCTCTTTTTCAAAGTTTTGCAAAATAAGATTTTCCGCAACTGTGAAATCCAGTACAAGGCCATGCTTTTTTGTCTGTCTTCAGGTATACTTGTAATACCCATTTCAAAACTCCGTCTTGGTGTAACATTAAAAGCATCTTTTCCAAGTATGCTTACACTACCCGACTCGGCTTTTTTAAGCCCTGTAAGTATCTCTACAAGCTCAGACTGTCCGTTGCCGTCTACACCGGCAATACCGACTATCTCACCTCTTCTTACATTAAGGCTTAAAGACTTAAGAATATCTACCTTTCTATAGTCTTTTGCACAGAGATCTTTAACTTCAAGAACTACTTCTCCGGGCTCTCTCTTTTCTTTTTCAACAGTAAATGAGACATCTCTTCCTACCATCATGGCGGCAAGCTCACTTTCACTTGTTGCTTTTACATCAACAGTATCTATATATTTTCCATGTCTGATAATAGTACAGGAATCCGCACAAGCCTTTATTTCCTTTAACTTATGTGTGATAAGAATTACAGATTTGCCGTCTTTTGTAAGACTCTTTATTATATCCATAAGCTCAACTATCTCTTGTGGAGTAAGTGAAGCTGTCGGCTCGTCAAGTATTAAAGTGTTTGCACCTCTGTACAAAACTTTTATTATCTCTACTCTTTGTTGCATACCTACGGAAATATCTTCTATCTTGGCATCGGGGTCTACCGACAATCCGTATTTCTTTGACAGTTCTACAATCTTTTCTCTTGACTTTTTCAAATCCAAAACAACGCCCTTTGTATCTTCCATACCAAGTGCAATATTTTCGGTAACTGTAAAAGGAGGTATCAACATGAAGTGCTGGTGTACCATTCCTATTCCCAAATCAATTGCCTTTTGTGGAGTACCTATAGCGGTTTCTTTTCCGTCAATGAATATTTTTCCTGATGTAGGATGGTATAAACCGTATAAAATATTCATAAGTGTAGATTTTCCGGCACCGTTCTCACCTAAAATGGCATGAACTTCTCCTTTTTTTACAGTTAGATTGATACCGTCATTAGCAACAAAGTCGCCGAATTTCTTGACTATATCCTGCATCTTGACAGCTACGTCCATTTCCCTCCTTGTCATATAAAAGCTTTTGATACTGATTTTGCTATATAATTACAATATCCTTAAAGCCGTTTTTTTGTGCTGTTTCTTTAGCCTCATTCATCTCTTCTTCAGTCGGCATTCTATAATTTCTGTATTCTTTTCTTACACCGTTCTCTCTATATGAAATAAGCTTATATCTTATATCTGACTTTACCAGGAAAGGAGCCAAAGCCGCAGATGTATCAAATACAGTTTTTCTAAAGTCAAATAATTCAGGTACTATTACAGTTCTTACTTCAAAGAGTTTACCTACCGATGCCAAAAACAACGCATTTTTTAACACGATATCATTTTTTACATCGGTTACATTTATATGTTCCTGTCTGTCATATGCCTTTATATCAAGCATTACTCCGTCGGTAACTTCCAAAAGTTTTGTATGTTTTTCAAAATCCACACTTCCGTTGCTGTCTATCAATGTACCCAGTTTTTTTTCTTTACAAAGCGTAAAAACTTCTCTCATAAAATCAGGATACAACATACATTCTCCGCCTGAAAATGTTATTCCTCTTATAAAAGGAACATTCTCACATATCTTTTCAAATGTCTGCTCTGAAGTAAGTCTTACAATTCTCGGTGTAGCACCATGTTTACAAATATTTATACAGGTATCACAACCTATACATTTTTCAGGATAAAATACAACCTTACCGTTTTCATTTTTTAAAGCAGCGCTTGGGCAGGGCTCTACACAGTCCATGCAATTAATGCAATGGTTTCTGGTTTCCGGATTGTGACAATATTTGCAATTGAAATTACAACCTTGCAAAAATATCGCAGTCCTGTTTCCCGGTCCGTCCACGCTGCTAAACGGTATTATCTTATTGATATCGGCACTGTACACTAACGTACTTTCCTCTCCAATATCTTACAATTGTGTTTTGCTCCCATTCCGAGAGCTGTAGTATCCTGAAGTACACTCTGACCCTTTTCAAGCTTATTTATTTCCGATTTTTTTACAAGATATCCTGTAATTCTTATTACATCCGAATCTGATGAATAGAATGAAAGATATCTGATATCTTCTTTCATCGCACCCTTTATAATATCAAGTACATATTCATGATTTTTTTATGTACTGTAAGGTCGATAGGGAAAATATCTCCTGTACCTGATGGGAAGTACTTGTGGAATTTCTTGCAATGCTTCAGATGCTCTATAAGATCTTCAGGCTCCTCACCTATCGGAATTCTTGTTCCCGGTGATACATTTACATCTGTAGCGATTCCTACCTGTGCATGTAAGAGGAAATGACAATCCGATACTTCACAGTATTTATTGAAATGGTTTTTATTAAACTCATCTATAATATCCATTATTTCCACAGCCAGCTTATCCGCAACTTCACTGTGTCCGTATCTTCCTTCAACTCCTTCTTTCTCAAGAAGAATATTTACAGCCTCTGCAAGACCTACCATACCGAACATTGCCGAGAATCTCTCTCTTTTTATAAAGCCTTCTTTCGCAAGGAAATTGTTTTCAAAGAATCCGCTCTCTTCAACTTCAAACTTGATTCTTGCATCCATATATCTTGCCATAATATCCATTACATAAGGCAAAGTATTTGTCTTGAAATCCTCTATATTCTTTGCTCTTTTTGCAATATTCTTTATAATCAATCTTGAAAGAGTATATGCACCTCCGCCAAGAGGCAGGCCGTTATAGCAACTTGCAATAACATATCTTTCACCGAACTCACTTGTAAACATTTTATGGTTTGCAAATGAAGGCTTTGCACTGTGAAGGGCTGTATTTATTCCCATAAGAGCAAACTCATCACTTGTAACCTCAGGATCATACTTAAGGGTGATATTTGGTACCGCCTGCTCAAGCTCGGCCTCAACTTCAAGTATCAACCTACCTGCCAAAGTATCCTTAGGACCTATATTTGCATGTGAAAATGAATCCAAAATAGTTCTGTCCATATTGATAAAGAAAAGCTTGATCATCTTCTTAGCCAAATCTCTGTCCACATCGTGTACAAAAGGCTCCAGCAATTCATCAAGTTGTCCCACATATACCGGGAAATTTGTTACACTCGGTACATGACGATAGAAAATCAATAATGAATTCAAAGCTTCGTAAAGATCCTTCGGCGGATCAAGCTGAAGGAACTTACTTCCTTCCTTCATAAACTTTGCATAATCAGGTATTATGTATCTGGGTCTCATAGGAGCATGTCCTTCAAACAGATCGCATATACATTGGCTTTCTATATCGGCATCAAGTAACTCGTCAAGTCCCTCCGGCTTATCCAAAACTTCAAGTAATGAATCAGCATGGTTTGCCATAGTAGCCACTTTCTGCTCATGTGTGAGGCTTGCAGTCTTTACAGTCTCAAGCATTCTCTCTCTTATTTCGTTTACCTTATCTAAACTGATATCTCTCATATTTCTCCATTCTATAAGGGTATCCCCTTAAATATACCTACGAAATTCGTAGATATGTTTAAGGGGGCAGCATTTTGCTGCCCTTTAAAAATAAACAGATTAATTAATCCAATTCGTAGATATCACCATACTTGGCTTCAAAATCAGCCTTGTTGTTTGGAACCTTTATTTCTCCTGCTATAATCTTTGCCTTAACATCTTCAACTTCCTTAAGAAGCTCTTCAGGAAGATTGTCTGTTGTAGGTGCTATATCAACACCGCCGTCCTTTAATGTATAAGTCTTAACTCCGGCCTTATATTCACCGTCAAGTACAGCCTTTGCCTCATCATATACTGCATTATCAACTCTCTTCATAGCTGATGTAAGGATTGTCTTCGGAGCAACCTTTGACTGGTCAGAGTCAACACCGATAGCCCAGATACCTGCTTCCTTAGCCGCATCTATAACACCGAGTCCTGTACCGCCTGCCGCATGGAAAATAACGTCCGCATTATTTGCAACCATGTTGTTTGCAGCTGTCTTACCTGCACCTGTATCTGCAAAGCTGTTTACATTGTTCTGTAAAATATTTGCATCAGGATTTGCATCCTTAACACCTGCAAGATATCCGTATCCGAACTCGTTCATAACATCTGTTGCCATACCGATAACGATACCTGTAGTATTTGTCTTTGTTGTCTTTCCTGCAATATATCCAACAAGATATGATGCCTGTGCCTGCTCAAACATAAGGCATGCAACATTGTCAAGCTCGATTGATGCATCGTCTACAATTGCAAATTTCTTATCAGGATTTGCTTCAGCCTCTGTTCTGAGAGCATCTGCCAACTGGTATCCGATACAGATAATAAGATCATAGTCATCATCAACCAATGTTTCGATATTTGGAATATAATCGGCATCTGTCTTTGACTCAAGATACTTTGCCTGAATTCCAAGCTCCTTTTGTGCTCTCTGAAGGCCTTCCCATGCAGACTGGTTAAATGATCCGTCATTTACACCGCCGACGTCCGTTACCATACCGATTTTTAAATCTGTAGATGCCTTCTTCTCTTCGGCTGAAGTACTTTCACCACCGTCCTTACTCTCCTGCGCCTTCTCAGTGCTCTCAGCCTTTGTGCTTTCGGTTGAACCTGAAGAACAAGCTACAAGTGAAAGTCCCATAAGTGCTGCCATACCGATAGCCAATAATCTTTTTTTCATTTTTTTCCTCCTTAAAAAAACGAATATAAATATTATATTTGAATAACATTTTAAGTATATATCATAAATTATTTGTAATCAAGTTGTTATATTTAAATATAATATTAAATAGATTTAATCTCTAAATAACTCAGTATTTTTTTATTATTTTTAACTGTTCTTTTTTTATAAGTATTCTGATAGCTTCAACAGCCGTCTCAATAGCTTTACTTGTATCATGTACCTGCTCATTGCTAAGGCCGGCCTTTGCTCTCTCCTGATTTGCAATTGCCAAAAATATCGATCCGACCTTTACGCCAAGATATGATGCCACTGTAAACAATGCTGCAGACTCCATCTCTGAAGCCAATGTACCAAGCCTAAGCCAAGCCTCCCATTTATTTACAAGTTCATAGCTTACAGGCTTATTTTTCAGGTTCATGTTGACCGTAGAATGCGTCCTTACACTGAACAACTCCTATATGTGACTTGTATTTCAGTTTGTCGGCCGCTTCTTTTAATGCGGTAATTATATCAAAATCAGCCACTGCCGGAAATTCTATAGGGGCATACTCTTTACTGGTACCTTCCATTCTTATAGCTCCGTTTAGCTATTACCAAATCACCACCGCATACATCAAGCTTCATTCCGCCGCAGGTTCCGACTCTTATAAATGTATCTGCACCGCATCTTACAAGCTCTTCAAGTGCTATAGCCGATGAAGGTCCTCCGATACCTGTTGAAGTTACGGAAACCTTTACACCGTCCAGATAACCGGTATATGTTACATACTCTCTGCTGTCCGCCACAAGTTTTGCATCATCAAAATATGCGGCAATCTTTTCACATCTTTTCGGATCTCCCGGAAGTATTACATACTTTCCCACATCACCCTTGCCGACGCCAATATGATATTGAACGCCGGCACCTTCGGTATAATCAATCATCTACTTGTTCCTTTCAATGTTTTATAAAAATATTATATATTTAGAGTGATTTTTTTACAATCAAAAATAATCAACATAAAAAAGCCTATATCCGAGACAGATATAGACTTTATTTTAAATATTAGAATATTCTCCAGGCAACTATAAAGTTATTTCTCCACCAGCTTGACATGCTGCTTCTCTTTACTCTACCTCTTGAAGATGAAGCATCTATTATCTCACCGCCTCCGGCAGCTATACCGACATGTCCTGAAACTACTACGATATCTCCTGCCTGTATATCTGAGAATGAACTTATTCTTGTATATCTTCCCGGATTTCTCCATCCCGAAGATGTAATATATGACTGTCCTACTCCCATCTGCTTAAGAACCCAGTATACAAATCCCGAGCAGTCAAATGAGTTTGATCCCTTTGCTCCCCATACATACGGACTTCCGATTTTTGATGAAGCAATGCTGATCATACTTCCTACACTGCCTGAGTATGAACCTCCGCCTCCTGAGCTTCCTCCACTTGATTTTTTGTCCGACTTTCCAACATTTGAAGAATCATTTCTTGAAGGTCCGTTTGTATTTCCCGAACTCAACTTGGCAAATGTCTGTGCTCCTGCTCTACCGTCTGCAGAAAGTCCGTTATTGCTTTGGAATCTCTTTAATGCAGATTCTGTAAGCTCTCCGAAATATCCTGTAGCATTCGATTCATTTAAATATCCCGCCTTTGCAAGAAGACTTTGAAGTCTTGCAACCTGCTCATTTTCATCACCGAGGACGAGACCGTTTGCCTTTGCTTCACTTGAAAGTATAACAGCTCTTGTAGAAGGCCCGAGGTACCCGTCCACTACAAGGTCATTCTTTGACTGGAATACTCTTACGGCAAGCTCCGTGTCGTTACCATATGTACCGTCAGGTCTTGTAGTAAGATAACCCAGCTCAAACAGTCTGTTTTGAATATTTTGTACCACCTCACTATGCTCTCCAAGCGAAAGTGTATTTGCCTTTATCTCATCCGAATATAAGAGGTTCATGGTCTCGCTTCCGACCTTACCGTCCTCACTTAAAGAGTTTACCTGCTGGAGTTTTAATGCGGCTTCCTGAGTTTTCTCATCATATGTACCTGTAATCATATCTGCCGAAGCCAGATATCCAAGTTCATACAGACGATTCTGTATTCTTTTTACATCCTCACCTACATCACCGAGCTTAGCCGCATAATGCTTTGCATTCTCGTCCATCAAAAGAGGTAATGTTGAAGGTCCGATAATACCGTCCTGTGCAAGACCGTTTTGTCTTTGGAAAATCATTACGGCCGCTTTTGTAACCTCACCGAAGTAATTTGTAGGCTCATCATTGTCCATAAAGCCAAGCTGCATAAGTCTTTCCTGTACCTTTTCTATATATGAGTGCTGTACACCCTCTTCCAAAAGTTCAGGTCTCGGCTCCTCCGTTTCCACTTCAATACCAAGTGAAGGAAATTCATTTCCGGCCTTCTCCATAGGCATTACCTGTGCCGCAGCAACCGGGGCCGCTGTAGTTGAGCTCTCAACAGAAGCAGTTGTTTCGGTTACAACACTTCTTGCACTCTTCCCGGACATAGACACACCTATAATTGCCGCCAAAGCAACTATACCTATGACTCCTCCGGCCATTATCTTTTTACTTTTATCCATGTCCTGTATAGTTTCTACTCTATCTTTTACACTTCGTAAAAATTCATTCTTTTTTTTCTTGCTCATCTTCTCTTCCTTGTCAAAATTTATATGCTCTCTTTTAAATATCCTGCCAATTTTGCAAACTCCTCTAAAGTAAGAGCTTCACCTCTTATCTTTTCAGACTTTCCAAGCAATGACAAAGCGTGAATTATCTTCTCTTTTGAAAAATTAAGACCTTCAAAATTACCGAGTGAGTTTACCAAAGTCTTTCTTCTTTGATTAAATCCGGCACGAATAATTTGAAACATCAATTTTTCATCAACTGCCTTGATAGGTTTTTCTTTATAAATATCCAAACGTATAACACTTGAGCCGACCTTAGGCCTTGGAATAAAGCAATTAGGCGGAACAAATGCTACGATATACGGATCCGAGTAATACTGTACAGCCAAAGACAATGCTCCGTAATCTTTGCTTCCGGGCAATGCCTGTATTCTGTCAGCAACCTCCTTTTGTATCATGACTGTAATACTGTCAATATGAATATGTGACTCAAGTACATTCATAATTATAGGAGTGGTAATATAGTACGGCAAATTTGCAACAATTCTTATATTCTCAAAGTCACCGTATTTTTGCCTACACTCCTCAATCAGCTTTTCCAAATCAACTTTTAGAAAATCAGCATTTATTATACTTATATTTTCGTAATTTGCCAATGTTTCATTTAATATCGGCAATAAATTTTTATCAATTTCAATAGCAACAACCGCCTTTGCGGCAGTTGCAAGGTATTGTGTCAACGCACCTATTCCGGGACCTATTTCAATAGCCAAATCATTTTTACCAAGTCCAGATGCCTGACATATTTTATCTAAAACATGTGTATCTATCAAAAAAATTTTGTCCGAATTTCTTTTTGAAAGTTGAAATCGTATTTTTTTGATTATTTCTATAGTATTTGCCGGATTAGCAATATTTGTCATTTTAATCTCCATCTCACTCTATGTGAGTATAATGAAAACTCATTATTTCATCTTAGGATACAATCTTTTTGCATTCTCAAAAGACTTCTCTATAATAAAATCTTTTGATACTCCCTTTATCTCACTTAATTTATCTATAATGTAAGTCAAATTCAATGAAGAATTTCTCTTCCCTCTGTTAGGTACAGGGGATAAATACGGACAGTCGGTTTCAAGCACAAAATCTTCAAAAAGAAATCTCTTCTACAGTTTCCTCAAGCTTTTTTGCATTTTTAAATGTAACCACACCGCCAATGCCCAGTACATATCCGAGTTTTAATAAATTCTCTGGCCATTTCCTTTGCTATAAGAATAGCAATGTATAACTCCCTTGACTCCTTCAAATTCCTTCAAGATATCAAGAGTGTCTTTTGCGGCATCTCTTGAATGTATAACTACAGGCAAATCACACCTCTTTGCCAAGTCAAGCTGTGCTCTGAAGCACTTTTTTTGTATCTCTTTATCCGGCTCATCATAGTAATAGTCAAGTCCTATTTCTCCGATAGCCACTACCTTTCTCATCAAAAGACATTTCTTCAAGTAAAGAAATATTTTTATCTGAGATTTCTTCTGCACAAGACGGGTGAATTCCCACTACAGCATAAACAAAAGGATATTCCTTTGCCAATGCGATACTGTTTCTTGAACTTTCCATTGAAGCACCGATATTTACAACTCTCTTTATACCTTTAGCTTCAAAGCTTTTTAAAAGTTCGTCCCTGTCTTCTTCAAATGCTTCATCATCATAATGAGCATGTGTATCTATTATATATAAATCTTCTTTTTTTGTCCATGTAATATTTTTCTTAAAATTTATGTAATATTTTTTTATCGCAAAATATTCTTAATTAAAACCAAAGCCAACAAATGTACAGGATAAAAGAAGTAGAATAAGTATTTTTAAACTCTTTCCCTTCTCACCATTGTACATATTTATCGGTATAAGACTGAATAGTGCCGGCGGTTCAAACGAAAAAATAATTGCCGTAGCAATATTTTTATATACCGCTCTTTCTCTGAATAAATACATACATCCTACAGCCAAAGGTCCGATATACTCATAATCGGACTTTATAAGCCATGCCGTAAAACATCCTATACCTACAAAAATCACACTGAAATCCGGATATTTTTTTATCCCGCAAAGCATGATAACACATATAAGCAATGACCACATTACATTTTGATGCTGCATATTAACAAAACCGCCCCAAAATGCCATATCAAACGGTACTTCTGAAAGTATCGCAAATAATGTAAGTCTGATTATATATTTTTTTATGTTTTTTGTGTGAACAAATCCTTCAACCAGTAAGAACAGGTATATAGGAAAGGCTACACGTCCTATCATCCTTGAAATATAGTACATTCTCATGGAAATGCCTATATTAAACATTAAGAATATCAATCCGCTTGCTCCTATATGATCTATAAGCATTGTAACCATTGCTATATACTTCAGTACCGCTGAAGAAAAAAACTTTATTTTTATTTTTTCCAACACATTCACCTTTATGCGCTTTTAAAAATCGGGGAATGCAAAGAAAAGCATTCCCCACACAATAATATTTATGCTATTTCAGAACCTGTCTTTATATTCTTCTCAGGTGATACCAAAACCGCATTTCCGGCATCATCCTCAGCCATAAGTATCATACCCTGACTCTCAAGTCCTGCAATATTTCTCGGTGCAAGATTTGTAACAACAAGCACTTGCTTTCCTACCATATCCTTTGCAGAATACCACTGCTTGATACCGCTTAGAATCTGTCTTGTTGTACTTCCTATCTGTACCTGTGAGCATAGAAGTTTCTTTGACTTAGGAACTTCTTCACATTTTATAACCTGTCCTACCTGTATCTGAAGCTTTGCAAAGTCATCATACTCTATAGTATCCTTTGCCTTTACATCAACACCCTCTACCTCAGGCTCTTTCTTTTCAGTATTTCCGCCGAGATTTAAAGCCTCTACCTGCTTTAACACTTCCTCAAGATCAAGTCTCTTAAATAATATTTCAGGCTCTTTTACAACCTTCGTTCCACTCATAAGAAGTCCGAATTTATTCATATCTTCAAGGCTTCTCTTATTTGTTCCGAACATGTCAAGTATCTTTTCAGATGTCTCAGGCATGAAACTGTAAAGTAATGAAGCACCGATGGAAATTGACTCTGCCAAATTGTATAAAACAGTCTGAAGTCTGGCCTTTTTATCCTCTTCTTTTGCAAGAATCCAAGGTGTAGTCTCATCAATGTACTTGTTACATCTCTTAAACAGTGTCCATATCTCCGTGATGGCATCCGCCACACGAAGTTCAGACATCTTCTTTTCAACCTTTTCAACAGACATAAGCACCACATCTTTTAAATCGGTATCCGTTTCTGTTGAACCTGCAACGCTCTCATCTTTTGCATCGGTCAAAACTCCGTCAAAATACTTGTTTGTCATTGATATTGTTCTGCTTACAAGATTTCCAAGTACATTTGCAAGGTCTGAATTGAACCTTTCCACCATCAAATCCCAGCTTATAACACCGTCATTATCAAAAGGCATCTCATGTAATACAAAGTATCTCACAGCATCAACTCCGAAGAAATCAACTAAAGTATCCGCATAAAGAACATTACCCTTTGATTTACTCATCTTGCCTTCACCCTGTAAAAGCCATGGATGACCGAAGACCTGCTTTGGAAGCGGTAAATCAAGTGCCATTAAGAATATAGGCCAGTATATTGTATGGAATCTTATAATATCCTTACCTATAAGATGAAGATCTGCAGGCCAGAACTTTTTAAATCTTTCACTGCTCTCACCGTCAACATCATATCCGATACCTGTGATATAGTTTGAAAGTGCATCAAGCCATACATAAGTAACATGCTTAGGATCAAATCAACAGGTATTCCCCCAAGTAAAACTTGTCCTGCTTACACAAAGATCCTGAAGTCCCGGTAAAAGGAAGTTATTCATCATCTCATTTTTTCTTGAAACAGGCTGAATGAAACTCAGGATGCTCATTGATATGTTTAATGAGTCTGTCCGCATACTTACTCATCTTAAAGAAGTATGCTTCCTCTTTTGCAGGATATACATCACCGCCACAGTCAGGACATTTTCCGCCAACAAGCTGGGAATCTGTAAAGAATGACTCACAGGCTGTACAATACATGCCCTCGTAGAATCCCTTATATATATCGCCCTGATCATAGAATTTTTTGAAAATCTTTTGAACCTGCTTTTTATGGTCTTCATCTGTAGTTCTGATAAACTTGTCATATGATGTATTCATCATATCCCAGATCTTTCTGATCTGTCCTGCCGCATTGTCTACATACTCCTTTGGAGTAATACCTGCATCCTTTGCCTTATTCTCTATTTTTTGACCGTGCTCATCTGTTCCTGTCTGAAAGAAAACCTCAAGTCCTTCTTCTCTTCTGAATCTTGCTATTGCATCAGCCAATATTATCTCATATGTGTTTCCGATATGTGGCTTTCCTGAAGCATAGGCAATAGCCGTTGTTATATAATATGGTTTCTTACTCATTTGTCATTCCGCCTTCTTACAATTTCTATTATATCTAAAATATGAAGAATAAAATCCTCCATCAATATTGATATCCGTATTTATTACCGATATACTTTTTAAGCTTTATTCTGTTTAATACATCTGTTTACTTTTTAATAATGATTTCATCAATATGTCCATTTCATTGTCTTCCAAGTCTTCAAGCATTGAATTGACCATCTGATCATACAGCTCTTCATTTCTTGAAAAAGCCGCTTCACCTTTTGATGAGAGGTTTACAAAAACCACTCTCTTATCCTTTTCGGACCTCTCTTTTATGACATACCCTTTTCTTACAAGGCTGTTTATTGAAATCGTCAAAGTCCCTATGGTAACCGCCAACTCCTTTGCAATCATTGACATATTCTTTTTTTCATTCATTCCTATAGCTCGTATTACATGTATATCATTATTGGTCAAATCCTTAAACTCGGAAGCACGTAAAACGCTTTCCTCATAATCAAGTATATCATTAAATAACTTAACAAGGATTATTTTAAATTCCTTTGAACCCCTCAAAATACTCATCCTTTTCGTATTGCATAAAACACAACACCTGATTTATCAAACCAATATTATACTAAATTTATTACAGAATATCAAGCTTCCTTACCGTTCCAGCAATATGTACACAACTTACATGGGCTTATACCTATAGATTCTATTAAATCATCAAGTCTGTGAAACCTGAGGCTTGAAAAGTTTTGAATCTTTCTGATTTCCTCAACCATCTCTTCATAGTTTTTGCTGTTCGGATCGGCATAGTCAAAGAGGAGTTCTTTGCTTACATTATCCCCCTCTCTTTCTCTTATTATTCTTCTTGTAATCAAATCATAGTCGGATTTCGACCTTGAAAAATTAAGATATTTACATCCGAATAAGAGCGGAGGACATGCCGGTCTGACATGTACCTTCTTTGCACCTGAATTATACAAAAACTCTGTGGTTTCTCTTAACTGTGTGCCTCTGACTATGGAATCGTCTATCAGGAGTATATCATTATTTTCTATCAGTTCCTGTACCGGTATAAGTTTCATCTTGGCGATAAGATTTCTCTGACTTTGATTTGTAGGCATAAAAGACCTTGGCCATGTAGGTGTATACTTTATAAAAGGTCTGGCAAAAGGTATGCCCGATTTATTTGCATAGCCTATGGCATGCGCTGTACCTGAGTCAGGAACTCCGGCTACAATATCCGCATCTATATTATCTCTTTTTGCCAAAAGTTCACCGCATTTATATCTCATAGTTTCTACATTTACACCCTCATATGAAGCTGTCGGATAACCGTAGTATACCCATAAGAATGAACAGATTTTCATCTCTGATTTTGCAGGTGATATTTCTTTTACATTATCCGGTGTAATAAATACTATCTCTCCCGGACCAAGTTCCTTATAAAAGCTGTATCCCAAATTTAAATATGCATGATTTTCAAATGTAATACAGAATGTATCTTTCTTATGACCTATCACCAGAGGTGTCCTTCCGAATTTATCTCTTGCGGCATATATACCCTCCTTTGTCATAATTACAACAGTCATGGAGCCTTTTATGGTTTCCTGAACATACTCAAGTCCTTCTTTAAAAGAAGGCATTGAAGATATCAATGTGGCCACAAGTTCATTGTCATTCACACGCCCGCCGCTCTGCTCCTGGAAATGCACTCTACCGTCTTTATAGAGTTTTTTTATTATCTCATCTTGATTGCTTATTTTGCCGACTGTAGTTATAGCATAGCTGCCCAGATGTGATTGTATCAAAAGCGGCTGCGGATCTTCATCCGATATACAACCTATTCCCATGTCTCCGCGTAGTTCTTCCACATCTTTTTCAAACTTTGTTCTAAACGGAGAGTTTTGAATATTGTGTATTACTCTATTGAAATACTCTCCGTCAAATACAGCCATTCCTGCACGTCTTGTTCCAAGATGCGAGTGATAGTCAACCCCGAAAAACAAGTCCATAACACAATCATTTTTTCCTACTACACCAAAAATACCGCCCATGTTTTTTCCTTCCCTAAATAAGCACAAAAACAGATATAGAAATTCTATATCTGTTTTTAATATTATTTATTGATTAAATACTTCTTTAGCTGTAGTTACAACATTTTCCTTTGTAAATCCGAATTTTTTGAAAAGCAAATCCTGAGGTGCCGATGCACCGAAAGAATTCATGGATATTACTCTTCCGTCAAGTCCTGTATATCTGTCCCATCCAAAGCTTGATAAAGCCTCTATTGCCACTCTGTTTCTTACATTTTTCGGCAGTACTTCTTCCTTATACTCCTTGCTCTGTGCCTCAAACACATCCATACACGGCATACTTACAACTCTTGTAGATATATTATCCTTCTCAAGCTCTGCTGCAGCTTCAATGGCAAGTGAAACCTCAGATCCTGATGCTATTAAAATCATATCAGGTGTAGACTTTGAAGCTTCTTTTATAATATAAGCTCCCTTAAGAGCTTTCTTTCCGCTTCCGTCAAGCTGTGGAAGATTCTGTCTTGTAAGCACAATAGCTGTAGGTGTGGACTTTGAAACCATAGCCGCATACCATGCCGCAATAGTCTCTCTCGCATCTGCAGGTCTGAATGTATTGAAATTAGGTAGAGATCTTAGCATTGCAAGCTGCTCTATAGGCTCATGTGTAGGTCCGTCCTCGCCGACACCTATAGAATCATGTGTAAATACAAATATTGTAGGAATATTCATAAGCGCAGAAAGTCTTGCCATCGGCTTTGTATAATCACTGAATACAAAGAAGGTGGCACAATATGCTTTAAGTCCGCCATGTAATAAAATACCGTTTGTAATAGCAGTCATTGCAAACTCTCTTACACCGAAATGTATATTTCTTCCTGAAAAATCATCCTTTTGAGATATATCCTTCACCGTTCATAACAGTCTTGTTTGAAGGTGAAAGGTCCGCAGAACCACCTATAAGATTAGGGAATATATCCTTTAATCTGTTAATAATGCTTCCTGAAATATTTCTTGTAGGCTGCAGGTGCATCATCCCATGCCCAGAACTCATCATTATCTATCAAAGAAGCATTGATTTCAGAGTAATAGTTATCCCATTTCTTTGCATCTTCAGGATATTTACTTGCATACTCCTTAAAGAGCTTATTCCACTCTTCTTCAATCTTTGCATTCTTTTCATTTATTTTATTAAAATTCTCATATACATCGGCATCAACTTTAAAAGCTCTCTTCAGGATTGAAAAGCCGAAACCTGACTTTAAGTGCTGCAAGCGCTTCACTTCCAAGAGGTTCACCATGTGCTCCTGCAGTTCCCTGCTTCTTTCCCGCACCATATCCGATCACAGTATTTATCTTGATAAATGAAGGTCTGTTCTTATCGGCCTTAGCCTCTTTAATAGCCTTTCCGATAGCTGTAAGGTCGTTTCCGTCCTCTACTTCTATGGTCTGGAATCCGAAAGCTTTCATTCTGTCCACTACATTCTCTGTAAATGCTATGTCTGTACTTCCTTCGATAGAAATTCCGTTTGAGTCATAGAATACTATAAGCTTTGATAGTCCGAGTGTTCCCGCAAGTGAAAATGCCTCTGATGATATTCCTTCCATCAAGCAGCCGTCACCGCCTAATACAAATGTATAGTGATCCACTATATCAAAACCTTCTTTATTAAATACACTTGCCATATGTGCTTCAGCCATAGCCATACCTACAGCCATACCCATGCCTGCACCAAGCGGTCCTGTAGTAGCCTCTACACCTACTGTATGACCGTACTCAGGATGTCCCGGAGTCTTTGAATCCAGCTGTCTGAAACTCTTCAAATCATCAATGCTCAAATCGCCATATCCGAAGAGATGGAATAATGAATATAAAAGCATTGAACCATGACCTGCAGACAGAATAAATCTGTCTCTGTTTGCCCAATCAGGGTTCTTCGGGTTATGCTTCATATGATTTGCAAAAAGTTCATATGCAATCGGGGCGGCTCCCAAAGGCAATCCCGGATGACCTGACTTTTGCTTTCTCTATACCGTCTGCACTAAGAACTCTGACAGTATTTACGGACTTGATGTCAATATTATTCATTTCTATGCTCCTTTTTACATAACAATACGATTTTTCAGTTCACAAAGATAATCTAAAACTTCGCTCTGAACTCCAATCTTTTTCATTTTACCACAATATAATAAATTATAAAATGTCTTGCAAATAGTATTTTTTTATTTGGTAAAATATATCCGTTATGGATTTTGCACGGGTTTTTTTCCCTATTGTGATGAAGTCCAATCCAAAAATAATTATAAATCTTTATAATTAAAGTTAAAGGAGGTGTAACCGTGGCAAAATGTTCAATATGCGAAAAAGCTGCTCATTTTGGTAATGCAGTAAGCCATTCTCATAGAAGATCCAACAAAATATGGAAGGCTAACGTTAAGTCAGTTAAGGTCAAAACAGAGGGTGGATCTAAGAAGATGTATGTATGTACTTCATGCCTTCGTTCAGGTTTTGTAGAGCGTGCATAATTAATACTTGAGAATACGTATTCAAAGCAATAAAAAAGAGCCCATAAAGGCTCTTTTTTATTGTTATTTAACCGACTTCTCATAGTCCGCTATGAATTTTTCAATTCCTGCCTCTGTCAGAGGATGATTTAACATCGACTTAAATACGGAATAAGGCACTGTTGCAATATCTGCTCCTGCCTTGGCACACTCAAGTACATGCATATTATTACGTACGGATGCTGCAATTATCTCAGTCTCTATACCGTGAATTTCAAAAATCTCAACGATGTCCTCTATCAAAGAAACACCTCTTGTTCCCACATCGTCAAGTCTTCCAAGGAATGGTGAAACATAGCTTGCACCTGCTCTTGCAGCCAAAAGAGCCTGAAGCGGTGTAAAGATTAAAGTGCAGTTTGTGGCAATTCCCTCTTTACTGAGTGCAGCTATTGCCTTCAGGCCTTCAGCAGTCATAGGAATCTTTACAACCATATTTTTATGGATCTTTGCAATCTCTCTGCCCTCGGCTATCATATCCTCAGCCTTTGTAGTCGTAGCCTTTACCTCACCGCTTATAGCCCCGTCTACAATGTCTGTGATTTCCTTGATAACATCCTCAAATTTTCTTCCTGACTTTGCAACTAATGAAGGATTTGTTGTAACGCCTGCTAACACGCCCCAGGCAGCAACTTCTCTGATCTCATCCACATTTGCGGTATCAATAAAAAAATTTCATACGAACACCTCACATATTTTTTTATTCTATTTTTACCACTTTTTGTGTACTGTTTCAAAGTATTATATATATAATATTAGACTAGTTTACAGGAATAATCCATTTGTGGACTCCATATTCAATAACTTCACCACCTTCTGAGTAAATAAAATATAAATAATCCGATATATCTGAGCTTATTCTATAATAATCTGCATCTGCAATCTCAAAAACAGGATCACCCAAATAATCTGTCACCTGAACTTTCTTTAAATATTCATTTTCATTCGGTAATAAACCCAAATTATATAGTAACTCACCGCCGTTAATATCTTCTTTACTTGGATGAACGACAATCGCTGATACTTCCGGTTCACCCGATCCGTTGTTTTTAGGTGTCAGTTTAAATGAGGTGTAACTGTTTTCATCTCCATAAGTATAAACAGATTCCAAATCATCTTTCTCTTCTTTTTTATCAGGATCTCCATTCCTCTGTATCAAGGTTTCTTCATCAGAACCAAGTCTGATACGATTATAAAACAGTCTGTCTGCATATATTGCATTATTAAATTCCACTAATTCATTATAATAACTTCGATTTTTCTTTCATGTACTCAAAGTTTATATTTTTTTGTAATAAGCTTTCTCTGCTTATTACATCGACTCTTTTTCCTCTGTTCCTTCTACATACTCTTTTGGGAATATTAACTACTGTTTTTATATATGAAATGTATTCATTTTCAAGCATCAATAACATGCTGTTATTAAATTTAAATGTATTAAAAATAAGGAGAATGATACAAAGGGTTCTCAGATAATTTCAGTTGTTTTGCCTTATCATATATTTCATCATACTCTAAAACAAGTCCGACACCTATGTCTGAGTTTTCTATTTTTGCATCCTTTATTTCAAGATAATCTGCCAATATCGGCAACTTATTTAATTATACTCTTAATGTTTTTCACTGTCAGCATTTTTTTATCAATGGACAGTTCAGGTAAATCTTTCATAAAGGAAAATAGTTCTTTTCTACTGATACTTTCACTTTCTGTGTCATCTGATTTCCCTGTGCATTTACAGCGGTCCTGCCACATCCTACTAAAGCAAAAGCGATACAACCCAATGCTACACATATCGATAATTTATTTTTAATATTCATACTGTTCTCCTTATTGCTTTATTTATCTCAACTTCCTCTCCATCCTGTTTAATCTAAAGAATCTGAAAATTGCAACCACAGCCTGCACTATTAATGAAACCCCGAAAAGTACTGAAATATAGCCTGCCACAAATACAGGATTTATCACAAGAATGATACCGAGTAATAAATCAATTATCGCAATGAAAATAAGTCTCTGACCTATATTCTTTTCAAACTTCACTACTCTCATTCCCATAAATACTCTGCTTATTCCGATAAGAAGTAACCAGATACCTGCTACCACTATAAAAGCAACGGACAATCCTAAAGAATCTTTTACCGCAAAGTATATTCCTGCCGCAACAGATAAAATACCTTCAATCAGTCGCCAAATACTTCTGCCTTCTCTTTTCTCAGACAGATAAGCGCTTATTTGAGAAATTCCCTCTATTAAAAGCAGTATGCATAATATGATATTTATTGTACCTGCAATAAACAGAGGGTTTACAATCACATATATTCCAACTATCAAGAATATTATTCCTGAAAAAAAGCGAAAAAAATATTTTTGCACTTGAAATATTATTCATCAATAACCTCTTTCTTTCTTTGATTCATTTGCAAACCTGTCATCAGGATAATTTGTAATAATTTCCGTAAACAGATTGTTTGCAGTATCAACATCTCCCATAGTCTTGTATGCCAAAGCTTTCTTATACTTGGCTTCCACATAATCCGGAGATATTCTGAGAGCGGCGTCATAATAGCCTATGGCTCCGGCAAAATCACCGGATCTGTTAAGTCCGTCTGCAACTTTAAGTAACAGTTTAGGTCCCTCATCTCTCATCTTAGGTGCCATTTCGGCAAATGTGCCTGTTACGGATATCCCCTAAGCCCGTTGTCGACATCAGTAAGCTGGCCTACATCCAGATTTGAGAATATCTCGGCAGCTCTTGTATAATTTTTTGTATTGTACTCTTTTATAAGACCTAAGAAATAAACATACTGCAAAAGCTTATAGTTCATATTCTCAGTTGATGTGTTATTAACTTCTGTAAGTTTATTTACCTGTTCGTTTAAACTTTCGTTCTCACTCTTCAGTGCTTTCCATTGCGATGAAATTTACATCATTGAGTTGTTGTGATATCTGCCACTATTTCCTTTATTATGTGCATTATTCAATGACACCTTCATAGTAGGCATATATAAAAATACCATCGCACATGCACCTACTATCAGACCGATACCTACGTTGATAGCTGTAAACATTCCCGAGTAATTCTTATATATCTCTGTCACAGGCATTCCGTTGTTCATTTTCTCGACATGATTTTTTTCCTTCTTTACCGGACTGCCGATAACACTTAGTTTTTCTTTCCTTGAATTTTTTTCAGTCAGAGGTTTCATCTCTTCAAGATAAGTTATAGCCTTTGTATTGAATCTGTCAATTGCAAGCACATTATCCAAAAGCTTTTTTGCCTCACTGGATTTTCCTTCTCTGATATCAAGAAGTGCCAGTGCGAGCATTGCCTTTACAAAATGCGGTCTTATATCTACAGCCTGCTTTAATGTTATCCTTGCCATATCATAATTTACAGTCTTTATTTGAGAAATCGCCTTATTATATTTTGAAATGGCATCCTGTGATTTTTCCAGGTAAGCGGATTTATTTCTCAATTTTTGCAAATAATTCTGTGCCGGATTGTTTATAGGATTAATATTTATACTTATAACCCATGAAATCAAAGCCTTGGTCTCTTCACCCATTTCAAACTGTATAAGTCCGTATAGATTTCTTGCATCTGTATTTTTCTTATTCAATCCCAAAGATATGCTTAGCGCATTCAATGCGGAAGATAGATTTCTTTCCTTTGCAAGAGACAAACCCAAATTATAATAACCGTTTGATATCTGTTCCAGACGTCTGTTTTTCTTCATATCAGCCCTTTACTTGCTCTTTCAACAATTCCATCAAAATATCATTCATATCTGAAATATCACTTTTTTTGCTATAATATCCTCCACTGCGGAAATATCCGGTGAAGGCTTAAATTTTCTTAATTCTTCCTCAAAATCTATCATCTGTTTCCCTCTAATATCTCTCCCATTAAATATAATGAGCCAACACAAAACAAAATTTCATCATCAGCCTTTTCTTTTTTTGCTTCGTTAAAGGCCTCTATACTGCTATTATAGCAACTTATCTTTGACTGTCTTTTATTTTTTTCTAAAAGTATATTTAAGCTATTATAAAGCTCATCCGTAGAATTGCTTCTGTAAGAATTCATGGCTGTCAGATAGTATTTTTTTACCTCAAGCTTGGAAGTAATAATATCAAAAATCTTTTCCACCTCTTTATCCTTTACTACGGAGATCAAAAGCTTGATTTTCTTATTATTTACTTTTGCAAGCTTCATTGCATTTTCTGTAAACTCTATAATTGCCGGTTCATTATGTGCTCCGTCAATAATAATATCCTTTTCTATCTCTTCCATTCTTCCATGCCATACAGTCTTTGTTAAAGCTTCATCTATATTATCTATAGTATTAAGCAGCTGCCCCTGCTCCAAGTATAGCAAGTGCAGCTGCTTTCTTTTTGTACTTTACATATGTAAATTTCAGGCTTTCATAGTCAAAATCGGAAAGCGGTATTTTTTTTGCACTTTAGCTTTTGCAAATTCTCTTATTATCTCATTTGCCTCTTCATTTGAGTCGTCAAAGATTACTGTGGAATTATGCTTAATAATACCGGCCTTTTCATAAGCAATTTCTTTTATACTGTTTCGAGAAATTGCATATGATCCATTCCTATGCTTGTAATAATACTTAAATGTATCTTCAAAAACATTTGTTACATCAAGTCGCCCACCCATTCCGGTTTCAAGTATTACATAATCCGGATTTGATTTTGAAAAAAAGACAGTTGCGATATAGAAGATATATTCAAAATATGTAGGAGGCGTATCGGAATTACCCAGCTTTTCTCTTACGTATTTTGATATAGTCTCAAGTTCCGATCGCTTATAGGTGTCATATCAAGCAATATTCTTTCATTTACTTCTATCAAATGAGGGGAGATAAATGTTCCAACCTTCGTATGATTTTCTATAAGGATATTGCTGAGATATGCACATACGGAGCCTTTCCCGTTGGTACCGGCCACATGTATTACTTTCGGCAGCTTTATACCCAGAATTTCAATATTCTTTCTTACTTCCGAAAGTGAATTCTTTTTCTTGGCCCACATGGGAATACTCTCTATATATTCTTTTTCATTCATATCAGTCGGCTAATCTTGCAAGCTGCTCTCTTACCTGTGAAAGCATCTGCTCATAGTTTTTCAAGCTTTTTTTCTTTTCTTCATCTATTTTTGCCTGAGGCGCTTTGCTTACAAACTTCTCATTTGAAAGCATACCTGTCGATCTGGCCACCTCGCCTATAAGCTTCTTTTCTTCTTTTTTCAGTCTTTCAACTTCTTTTTCAATATCTACAAGCTCTTTTAAAGGTAAACATATGGATGCATTCGGTATTGCAACTCTTACAGAGTCCTTCTCAACAGTACTGTCATCCGAATCTATTATAAGCTTATCAAGTCCTGCAAGCTGCTTAAAGAAATCTCCTGCACTTTCAAATGTATCTCTTATCTTTTCACTTTCACTTACAACAATTCCCTTTGCCTTATGTGAAGGCGGTACATTCATAGATGCTCTTACATTTCTTATTGCTCTTACAGCTTCTTTTATAAGCTCGGCTTTATTTTCATCATCCTCAAAATTGTATTCAGGATTTTCTACAGGCCAAGGCTCAATCATTATACTCTTGACATCTTCATTTACGGTACAATATATTTCCTCTGTGATAAAAGGCATAAACGGATGTAAAAGCTTAAGTATGTTGTTAAGAACATATATAAGTACCGCAAGTGCAGTATCTCTGCTTTCGTCTTCCTTATTCCAAAGTCTTACCTTTACCATCTCGATATACCAGTCACAGAACTCTTCCCATGCAAAGTCGTATATCTTTGAAAGTGCTATACCAAGCTCAAACTTATCCAGATTTGTTGTAACTTCCTTTATAAGTTTGTTTGCCTTTGAAAGTATCCACTTATCTGAAAGCATTAGCTTTGAACTGTCTATTTTACCCGGCTTATCCTCACCTATGTTCATCATGATAAGTCTTGCGGCATTCCAGATCTTTATTTGCAAAGTTTCTGGCACTTTCAACTCTCTCATAGTAGAATCTCATATCATTTCCCGGTGCATTTCCTGTAATAAGCATCATTCTGAGTGCATCCGCACCATACTTGTCTATTACCTCAAGCGGATCGATACCGTTTACCGAGAGATTTACTCATCTTTCTACCCTCGGAGTCTCTTACAAGTCCATGGATAAGAACAGTATGGAAAGGAGATTTTCCGGTCTGCTCATAGCCTGAGAACACCATTCTTACCACCCAGAAGAAAATAATATCATAACCTGTTACAAGAACATCCGTAGGATAGAAAGTACTTCATTTCCTCAGTATCCTCAGGCCATCCCAGAGTTGAGAAAGGCCAAAGTGCTGATGAAAACCATGTATCCAAAGTATCCTCATCCTGTACAAGCTCATGGCATCCGCATTTCGGACAGCTTTCAGGTTTCTCTCCGGCAACAGTTATCTCACCGCATTTTTCACATGTATATGCAGGTATCTGATGTCCCCACCACAGCTGCCTTGAGATACACCAGTCTCTTATATTTTCAAGCCAATGCAAATATGTCTTTGCATAGCTTTCAGGTACAAACTTAAGTTCTCCCGTCTCAATCGCCTTTATAGCCGGCTTTGCCATCTCGTTCATAGCCACAAACCACTGCGGCTTTATAAGCGGCTCTACAACTGTCTTACATCTGTCATGTCTGCCTACATTGTGACTGTGAGGAACCACCTTTACCAAGAGACCTGCTTCTTCAAGATCCTTTACAATAAGTTTTCTTGCCTCATATCTGTCAAGTCCGTCATACTTGCTTCCCGGCATATCAATAGTTGCATCATCATGCATTATATTAATTTCGCCCAGATTATGTCTCTTTCCTACCTCGAAGTCATTAGGGTCATGTGCAGGTGTTATCTTTACACATCCTGTTCCGAACTCTTTATCAACATATTCATCAGCTACTACAGGTATTTCTCTTCCTACCAATGGCAGTACCAGCTTTTTACCTATGATATCTTTATATCTTTCATCCAAACGGATTTACCGCAACCGCAGTATCTCCAAGAAGTGTCTCAGGTCTTGTTGTAGCAATCTCGACAAATTTTCCTTCTTCTCCCACAACAGGATACTTTATATGCCAGAAATTACCGTCCATCTCAATATGTTCAACCTCGGCATCTGAGATGGATGTTTTACAAACAGGACACCAGTTTATAATCCTGTTACCCTTGTAAATATAGCCTTTTTCATACAATCTGAGGAAAACTTCCTTTACAGCCTTTTGTCCCTGTTCGTCCATGGTAAATCTTTCTCTGTCCCAGTCTGCAGATGAACCAAGTCTTTGAAGCTGATTGATTATTCTTGTACCGTAATCATTTCTCCATGCCCAAGCTTCCTTTAAAAAGCCTTCTCTTCCGAGCTCGTGCTTATCCTTGCCCTCGGCTTTAAGCTTTTCAATAACCTTTACCTCTGTAGCGATAGCCGCATGGTCCGTTCCCGGCTGCCAAAGCGCCTCATATCCGGCCATTCTCTTATATCTTATCAGGATATCCTGCATAGTATTATCAAGTGCATGTCCCATATGCAACTGACCTGTGATATTCGGCGGCGGCATTATAATTGTAAAAGGCTTTTTATCCTTATTTACCTTTGCATGGAAAGTACTTTTCTTCCAACCATTTTTTTATATTCTGCCCTCGATTTTTTTCAGGGCTGTATGTCTTTTTCCAATTCTTTTCATATCTACCTGCCTTATTTCATATTTCTGTAATCCGCTTTTAAATCAGCGATATAATCATCTAAAACTTTTTTCTTCCTTGCCGTATCTTCCATCTCGAATATTGAATTTATATTCTTTATTCTTTCACTTTCTCCAACGCCTTCCTACGCTATATCAAAAAGCTTTCTTGGCTTCACCTGCCAAATCGGCTTTTTTAAGAGTTTACCCATTTCCTCATCATTGTCTTCCTCATATGATGCTATAAATATTCTCTTAAGAAAATATATTTCCATCAAAATCACATCATCATTTGTAAGTTCATATGACTTTTTCAACGCATCCAAAGCCTCTTCATACAAAAAAAGATTTGCATAAATAACACCGAGATTATGATACACACTTCCTATAAAACCGTTCTCAGCCTTTGTATCCATATCAAGGATTTCCAGATAGTACTTTTTTGCCAAATCATACTTTCCTATATAAAACATATAGTCCGCTCTTTGCTTGGCAACTTCATGTACCGCCATTTTCTTTATCTTTCCCATGACATTTCTGAAAATAATTGTCTCGGCATTATTGTACAGACTGCATGAATCAATGATATATACCAAAATATCCTCATCAGCCGTTCCGTTGGACATTTTTCCCTTTTCACATTATCAGCTAAGACTTCCAAATTCAAGTCATCCCTTATAAATTCAACCAAAGTATCACTTACTATTCCCTCGGTGACTAAAATAGGGATTCTCAAATATTATATAGCACAACTCTTCATAACTGTGTATATCAAGCGATAATACTTCTATATGGAAAGGCTTTTTTACTTTTAAGGCTTCACACAGTATCAATCCCATATATTTACCTCGATATTTCTCTTTACATCGGTAGGCGGATACATATCTCCAAAGCCTGCGTCCTCAATTTCGACATCCATGATTTTATCATCCCGAAATTTTGTTCTGAAATAAAATCTTCTGGTCTTTATAGGCCTTTTTGGTAGAAAGTCCAGTACAATAGGAATGTTTTTCTTGACCTTACCGTCAACACCTACCACACTGATATCTATTACTTCCTTCTCATCAGGTATCATTAAAAGTTCGGTATCCGGTTCACCCCAAAAGTCTCCCGCCTTTGCAAGGTATATCTTTCCGTCTTTACCGTTGTTCTCCACATTTATAAAAACATCCGACCTCAGTCTTCCTTCACAAAGTGCAGTTAAATTATATATGGAGTTCTCACTTGCAAGGTCAACACCTTTAAATGCCGCACCTTTTGCGAAAATATTTGTATCAAGATATACCTTACCTCTTGAACACAGGTAACTTATAAATCCGTCTGCCCACTCATGTTCTGCAAATACCTGCCCTGTAAGAAAAATAGATGAAAATTTTTTCTTATCCATTACTTTCTCGGCAACTGAAGTCAAAATCTTATCTGCAAGCTTGGCTCCTGAAGGATTATTAAGTATCTGCAAGTTAAAAGCCTCATCCATATTTTCAGACTCCGCATTAACAAGCAGTTTTCTTGAATTTCTGTTTACAAGCATTTCATAGTATGTAAGACTTACATCCGAAAGATCGTACATTCCCACTTTATTGTTCCATATATCTTTTTTTAATGAAAGAACAAAATAGATAAAGCTTTCTTCCTTGCTTATTATATGTATATGGTTCGGTTGATATCCAAGCCCTACAAAGGCCTCCCTTATATCACCGACTATCTCTTCTTCCAAACCTGCCATAGCTACAACTACTTCCTCAGGCTTTTCCTTATATAATTTTTCCATTCCGGCATTTATTATTTCTCTGAAGTAAATCTTTTAATATTTCTTTTTCCTTCATATCTTGTACCGTCAATGGTTGCTATACCGTCTTTTTCTTGTCAATTTTTAATAATTTATCGGTAATTATACCTTTTCCGTCCAATGCCAAAGCATAAGCATCTTCACCCACTACCCAGGCATCTTCACCCTTTTTTTTGCTTATCACAGTGGGGAAAGTTAATGCTTCATCATCGGGGTAAAATATAAGATTTGTACTTATATCCGATAAAGCGATTCCAAGTACCTTCGGATTCATCGTATCTCCCATTTTATATAAATATCAAATGTAAATATATGATTTACATTCCTTTCATTTTTTTATATCAGTGTAAATAAATTAGCTACCAACTCGTCTTTATACACAAACTCGGTCAACTTTTTTTCCTTAAGTTTCTTTTCTCTTTGTCTTTTGGCAGTTCCTCTATATCATTTATAAGAATAAACCTGCTCTCTCCGGCATTATCCCCTTTACTGAATTGAACACAGTCATTTACTGAAACTTTCATCTCTCCGTCTTCATCTTCAAGAATCTGATATTCCCATATTTCATCAGAAAAAATCTTCTTATATTTAACAAATATATTTTTATAGATATTGAGAAACTCCTCCTCAATAAAATCATCGTTTAAAGGAAAAAAATTCTTGACTTCAATATAACGGAATCTTTCTTTTGCCTTGTATTCAACAAAAGTGGATTCCAGTATATCTCTTTCAACAGCTACAAACTTTGACAGATTTTTTTAAAATACGAAAATACAATTCCCATATCGCAAAGATTATTTACTATCTGCTCACATAGTCTTGTCTGCTTAAAGTTAAGATTATCCTTTTTTGAATAATACTTTGACAATGCCAGCATATAAATATTCGGAAACTCCTTTATATCGTCAACATCACTGAGTCCGTCTTCCAGATACTCAAATATATTGTCTTTTTATGTTTTCATCATTCATGAAGAATAAATCACTCTTTACAGTAAAATATGCTCTTATGATTATATCCGTAACTCTTTTTTTCTCAGTATAAATTCTGAAAAGCCTCATCCAAATCTGCTGTCTGATTTGAGAAAAAGCATTTGTATAAGCAATCTTTCTTCAAAATCATATGTTTCTATATTTTTCTCAACACATAATTTCAGACAATCCAACATATTTTGTGTTTTTCCGTTGTATACCTTTGCAATAAATTCCAAAGTTTTATCTGTGTACTTTTCATCCTTATAAAGATTAAAAGCCATCAAAGCAAGTATTTTATTTTGATTAAATGCTTCATCGTCAATTGCCTTAATAATGAGCTTAAGTAATTCATCTTTTTTAAAAGTTATCGACTCCGAAGAATTTGACTACATCTATTGCCTCTTTTACATTTCCGATATTCATCAATGTATCACAATACATAAAAATATTGTCTTCATCCAAATTCATCTCCGCCGTCTTATATAGAAGCTTAAAGTTAATCTCTTCTTCCTTCTCTGAAGCTTTCCATAAATGCTCAATAAGCTTTGATAAAAGTATATTTTTAAATCTTGAATCAATGTCTATTTCATCCAATACACCTTCTATTAAAAGCTATATCTTCATCACTGATTTCACTTTCTTTTGCAATCTTTCCAAGCATCTCAAGCCTGTGCATATCATGATTTTTATCCAACTCATAAGACCTGTCTATAAGATTTTGCATATGGAATATCTTATCTACAGTCAAATTTTTTGGATAATATCTGTTGCCCTCACAATCCTCTACAAGGATAATTGCATTTTCCGAATACAGTGCTACAAAAGCCCTGTTATTCACAAGTTCATATTTCTTTTCACCGTTCAGTTCCGGATATACAACCACTATAGAACCCGCTTTACCTTCAGGCACTCTCACATCATATGAGTTCATTAAAAACGGAATGATTTTTGCCAATCTTTCATCTATATCATCATCTTCAAGAATTCCGGAATAGATATTTATAAGATGATCATCCATTTTCAATTTCATTGCATTATCAATGGTAAAAATCTTTATTCTCTTTATAAACTCTCTGTATACTTCACTGTTATGTGGATAAAACTCTACGATATTTTCAAATATCTTCACCTTAAAGTCATCAGCCATCGAGTTTATTCTTTCAAAATGCTTCAGCACAGATTCAGGTATAGGTAAATCATATTTTTCGGGAAGCGAGTAAACAAAATACTCATATATGCCTTCCACCGGCAATCCCTTTTCAATACATCTTTCGTACCATGCATTTACATACTTTTTTCTTACATTACCTTTTATAAAAATCTCACATATATCTATAAGAAGTTCATTGCTTGGCAATGCATTGTATATTGAAAGAAGAATATTTAATATAGCTCCGTTAATTTTCTTTGTCTCTCTTACAACGGAGAGTATTTTCTCCGAAAGATTAACCGATATAAGATTATTCCTTATACCGAAGCTAAGCGCCAACACTTCAAATCTTGTACAGCTTGTCAAAAGATGTGGATTCTTACAGAGTAAAAGAGCATATTCCATCATCAATATTTTTGACCTGTCACCAAGCTCAAAGGCTCTCTTCAAAAACTTCTGTCTTTCCGCCGGGTTGTCTGCAAGACTTTCATCAAGATTTAATACAAGCATAAATTCAATGTTTGAATGATATTTCTTATATAAATCCTTGATAAGCTTTGTAAGATCTCTCATCTTTTCGGCATCCGGATACATATATGTATCCAGGTATTCTAAAATCAGATACTCATCTCTGAGTTCGTGCCTGTTCTCTTTTATTTTTGAATCCAGACTGTTGATAATAGACTTTGCCGTAGCCTTATCTCCCTGCATCAGGTATATTTCAGCCTTTAAAAGCTTTACCAAAAAACTCCTGTATGTACTTGCCTGTAATCTGTCCAGTACCGCAAGCATTTTAAATAAAATCTCATTTTTTTCAATTTTATCGCTGCAAAGTTCATGCTCAACTCTAAGCTTTACATAACTGATCCACTGTTTTTCTTTCAAATATTCTTGCTTCTCTTTGATATTCTTTTTCAAGATTTTTATTTATTACAACTTCAAGATATTTTTCATTTAAACCGTTACCAAACCTTATACTCGCAACATTTTTTCTGTCTTGCAAGAGTTCGGAATCTATAGTAAATCCCAGTTCAAAAGTATTATCTTCAAAGTTTTCGTTTTTAATTTTATCCGTATTTAATTTAATAAAACCTGCATTTGTAGATACGTCAATATCAAGCAAACCCCAGTTTTCTTTGTGAACTTTGACGGTATAAACTCTATCTTCTTCTACTGTATTTAAATAAAGCGAATCCGATTCAAGCAAAAAATTCACTGCTTCTTTATTTCCCACAGCCTGCAGGAAATTTTCAAGGTTTAATCTGAAGTTATTACCCTTATTAAGTACCTCATAAATCTTTTGATATCTCAGGTCTTTCATAAAACCTGACTTACAAAAGTCTTTATACATAAAAATAGCCAATGCAATATTTATGTCTTCCTTTGCAATGACCATAAAATCGTCCACTGTCTTTAATGACTCAAGCACAAGTACAGTATCGGTATTTTTTATATAAAAAGTATAGGGTATATCTCTTTCTCCGGCATTTGTTACCAAAGTTATAATACCCTCTATTTTTTCTTCTCCGCTCAAATTCTTCGAGTTGATCTCAAGTACAACTTTGTTCTTTATTCCGCCAAAAGTTGCATCAACCACTCTTACTCTTATATTGTCGGAATATGCCACTCCTCTCAGCGGTACTTTATTGTCACTTCGTACCTCTATTTCAAAGCGAACGGCTTCATCCATCTTTATAGGCAGTTCTATATTATCCGGCTCACAGACCAATATAGGTAATTCTTCTTCAATAATCCCTTTTGCCAAACGATTGATTCGCTCTCTCATTTATACACCTCTTCCATAAACCATAACCTACATTTTATCATAAATAATAATGAATTTCTATATCTAATCGGCAGTTAGTAATCCACAGACAATCGAATAAAATAACCGGTAATGTATTACACTTTACATAATATCCCATTTGTTGTAAAATCTTTATATTACACAGGAGGTCCGACGATGCTCTCAGAACCGATGACTTTATATAAGTTAATGATACTATATATGTTAAAACAAGTTAAGTTCCCACTTACAAACTCAAATATATCCGACTTTTTTGTCAGTAAAGAATATACTACATATTTTATAGTCCAACAGGCTCTTTCAGAGCTTTTGGAATCAAACTTACTGAGTGTCGAGAATATAAACAACAATTCCAGATATGAAATGACAAAAGAAGGCAAGGAAGCCCTCTCTTTTTTTGAGAAACAGATCTCTCCGGCTATAATTACAGATATAAACGAGTTTATACAGACAAATAAATTCCGTATGAGAAATGAAGTTTCCACTACAGCAGAATATTATAAGCTTCCGGGAAACGACCTGATTGTACACTGCGAAGTTTTAGAAGGTAAAACCCCGCTTATAAATATAGAAATAAATTCCCCTGATGAAGAACAGGCCAATATTATGAAAAACAATTGGCGCTCATGCAGTCAGGATATTTATCAGTACATTATGAAAAGACTTCTCGGAGGCATGGAATAAAAAAGGACACTTATGTGTCCTTTTTTATTCCCCAAGATATGCTTTCTTTACACTGTCATCATCCATAAGTTTCTTTGCATCTCCGTTAAGAACTATATTTCCTGTTTCAAGAACATAGGCTCTGTCGGCAATACTAAGAGCTTTTCTTTGGCATTTTGTTCAACCAAAAGTACAGTTGTACCGCTCTCATGGATTTCTCTTATAATATCAAATATCTCATTTACATAAAGCGGTGAGAGTCCCATTGAAGGCTCATCCATCACAATGACTTTAGGATTGCTCATAAGAGCTCTTCCCATTGCAAGCATCTGCTGCTCACCACCTGAAAGTGTACCTGCAATCTGAGTCTTTCTCTCAGACAGTCTTGGGAATCTCTTATAAATTTTCTCAAGACTTTCTTCAATTCCCGGCCTTATCATTTCTTATATATGCGCCGAGTTTCAAATTTTCAATTACCGTCAAATCTCCGAAAACTCTTCTACCCTCAGGCACATGTGCCATTCCAAGCTTAACTATATCATGTGCTTTGGTCTTGGTAATATCCTTGCCGTCAAACTCGATACTTCCTTCTTTTGCACTGAGAAGCCCTGTAACAGTGTGCAAAATAGAAGTTTTTCCTGCACCGTTTGCACCTATAAGAGCAACTATTTCACCTTGATTGACGCAAAAGCTTGCGCCCTTTACAGCCTTGATCACTCCATAGTTCACGACAAGATCTTTTACTTTTTAATATTTCCATCGTTCCTCCTACTCTCCCAGATATGCTGTAATTACATCAGGATTATTAAGCACTTCACTCGGTGTTCCGCTTGCAAGCTCGGTACCGAAATTAAGTACCGTAAGCTTTTCACAAATTCCCGCCACCAGCTTCATATCATGTTCAATCAAGAGAATTGTAAGATTATACATATCTCTGATTTTTTTCTGATAGTTTCCATCAACTCTTCCGTCTCATTAGGATTCATACCTGCCGCCGGCTCATCAAGCAAAAGTAAAGAAGGACTTGTAGCAAGCGCTCTTGCTATCTCAAGCTTTCTCTGCTCACCGTAAGGCAGATTTCCCGACAGAACATCTTTCTTTGAGCCGAGTGAAAATACATCCAGTATCTCCAAAGCAAGATCATCCATTTCCTTTTCCTTTTTGGAAAATCCGAACATATGAGTCATGGATGTAAGCAGAGGATATTTTACCTTTTCATGTAATGCCACTTTTACATTATCCAAAACCGACATATTTGAAAAAAGTCTAATATTCTGAAATGTTCTTGCAATACCCATATTATTGATCTGTGTAGGTGTTTTTCCGTTTATAAGATTTCCGTCAAGTCGTATTGTACCTCCGGTCGGCTTATAAACTCCTGTCAAGAGGTTAAAAACTGTAGTCTTTCCTGCACCGTTCGGTCCGATAAGACCGTATAACATTCCTTTTTCAATATTAAGATTAAAATTGTCTACCGCCTTTAATCCTCCGAATTGAATTCCAAGATTCTTACACTCCAGCATTAATCCTCCTTTCCAAGCTTTCTAAAGGTTTTGTTCAGTGATAAATTAGCCTTAAACTTACTGTTGTTAAATATCATCATCAAAATCAACACTATTGCATAGAGTAACATTCTCAAATTGTCCGCACCTCTTAAGAACTCAGGTAATACGGTAAGAATTATTGCAGATATTATTGAACTCGGAATATTTCCCATGCCTCCAAGAACCACAAATACAAGTATCTCAATTGATTTATTATAATCAAAAATATTAGGTTTTATAATGCCCACATTATGAGCATAAAGTGAACCTGCAAGTCCTGCAAAACCTGCAGCTATAACAAAATGCGCTTACCTTATACTTACTTATCTTTATTCCTATAGACTCCGCGCCGATATCATTGTCACGAATTGACTTTATCGCTCTTCCGTCTCTTGAATTTATAAGATTTGAAATCAGCACTATACATATTACCATGATAATAAATACGACTGTAAAATTATTGTAATCGGAATATAAAGGAATCTTACTAAGTCCCTTTGATCCTCCCGTAAAATTAAGATAATTTATAACAGACTTTATTATCTCTCCGAATGCAAGTGTTACTATAGCCAAATAGTCACCTCTGAGTCTAAGTACAGGTACGCCTATCAAAAATCCGAAAACAGCCGCCAATATACAACCGCAAACCACGGCTATAAAAAAGGACAGCGCCGGAGGTAAAAAGCTCGTATTGATGGAAATCAAAGCACTTGTATATGCTCCTATTGACATAAATCCTGCATGACCCAATGAAAGCTCACCTAAAAATCCTGTTACAAGATTCAGTGAAACAGCCAACATTATGTTCACACATATAGGAACTATCAAGGATTTATATTGTCTGCTAAGTATTCCCGAGTTTATCAAAGCAAATACCAATACATAGGCCAGTAACATTATAACTATATTAAATATAGTTTTTTTATTTAATATCTTCATACCACACCTATACCTTTACAATCTTCTTCTTGCCCAAAAGTCCTGAAGGTCTGAATAATAAAACGACAATCAAAACTCCGAAAACAATAGCATCTGCAAGCTCTGTTGAAATATATGCCTTAGACACACTTTCAATAAGTCCCAGAAGTATTCCACCAAGCATAGCTCCCGGTATACTTCCGATTCCTCCAAGAACTGCAGCCACAAACGCCTTGATACCCGGCAACGCTCCAAGTGTAGGCTTCATAGACTGGTACTGACTTATATACAAAATACCCGCTACAGCCGCAAGTGCCGAACCTATTGCGAAAGTCATCGATATGGTACTGTTTACATTGATACCCATAAGTTCCGCCGCTCCCTTATCCTCCGAAACGGCTCTCATTGCAGAACCCAGCTTAGTCTTGTTTATAAACAATGTAAGTAAAATCATTGCAACAGCGGTCACTACCAATGTAACCAAAGTAATACTTGAAATTATAACCGGTCCTACCTTTATATTTTCGTTTGGAATTACAGATTGAAAAGGTATCGGTGTTGAACCGAACATCAATAAAGAACTGCTCTGTAAAAAGAAGCTCATACCTATTGCAGTGATAAGTACTGCCAAAGGCTGTGCTTTTCTAAGCGGCTTATACGCAATCTTTTCAATCAAAACGCCCAAAACGGAACATACAATAACAGTTAATAAAAGTGCTACCGGAACAGGTAAACCCAATACCGATATACTAAAATAAAGAGCATATGCTCCTACCATTATTATATCTCCATGAGCAAAATTTATCATTTTAGCTATACCGTATACCATTGTATAACCTATAGCTATCAATGCATAAATGCTTCCTGTCCTCAATCCGTTTATTAACTGTTCAATAAAGTTAATTAACATTTTTTTACCCCTCTTTACCTAAACTACGGAAACTCCTACCTTACGTTAGAAGCTTTCCGAGGTCTATGTCAGAAAAAGAGGATGGGACAATAATCCCGTCCTCTTTAAAATTTCATAGATTAATCAAAAAGCTTATACTCTCCGTTTGTAATAGTAACAAACTTAGGCTCTTTGTTCGGCTCACCGTCGGCATTGAATGATACTTTACCTGTGATACCGTTTACCTCTATCTCGGTCATAGCCTTGATAAGGTCGTTGCTCTCAATGCTTTCTGCCTTCTCCATAGCCGCCTTGATTACATAAACAGTATCATATCCGTCAGCTGCGAACTGGTCAGGTGTTGCCTTATATGCAGTCTCATACGCCTTTGTGAAATCTGCTGCAGAAGGGTCTGAAGCCAAGAAAGGACTTAAGAATACCGCACCTTCAACAGCGCTTGGATCTGTAACCTGTCCTAAAACTCCGTCCCAACCGTCAGAACCTACAAATGCCGCATCGATACCCTGCTGCTTTGCCTGCTGTACAATATATGCTGCAGCTTCATAATATCCCGGTACAAATATAAGCTTAGCTCCTGAAGCTTTGATCTGTGTCAACTGAGTTGTAAAGTCTACATCATCATTTGTGAATGACTGCTCATTTACAAGTAAATCGGACTTTCCGGCTGTGTTAAGCTCCTCTTTGAAAGCCTCATATACTCCTGTTGAATACTCGTCAGAGTTGTTGTAAAGAACAGCAACACTCTCATATCCCTGATCTACAACGAAATCTGCAATCATCTTTCCCTGAAGAGGATCTGTAAAGCAAAGTCTGAAAACATTTGGATTCTCAGTGATTGCCTTAGCTGAGCCTGAAGGTGTAATCTGTAAAATATTATCCTTTGCTGTTAAATCTGTAAGTGCAAGTGATGAACCGCTTGTTACAGCGCCCATAAATACATTGATTCCGCTGTCCATAAGATTGTTATATGCGTTAACAGCCTTATCTTCTTTAGCTTCATCATCCTGGAAGTTAAGTGCAAGCTTATATGTCTTGTCTCCAACCTTTACTCCGCCTGCCGCATTGATCTCGTCAATAGCTATAGTAGCACCGTTCTTTACCGAGTTACCGTAAGATGCAGCACTACCTGTAAGCGGTCCTGTAGTTCCTATTGTAAATACGTCACCGTCAACTTTTGCAGCAGCTTCAGTCTCAGCCTTAGATCCTGAATCTGCAGCTTTATCCGAACCTGCGTTTCCACAAGCTGTCAATGCCAATCCAAATGTCAATGCCATTGCTGACAATAATACTCTTTTTCTTCATAATGCCTCCATAAATTAAATTTTATAAAACTCATCTCATTATATTTATTTCATATAATTCTGTCAATAAACACATTTGAAATGCATATATATTTTTTTCATGGCAGGTATAACAAATAGATATAACAAAGCCTTTATAACCGTTATTTTTTACTAAATACGACTATAAAGGCTTCAATTAATTTATATTATTTTATATTTATTTTTCTGAGAGATACTCATGTATTCCTCGTGCTCCGGCTCTTCCGGCCTCCATAGCAAGAATAACCGTAGCGGCACCTGTTACGGCATCACCACCTGCGAAACTCCCTTTCTTGAAGTTTGTCCTGTCTTTTCATCGGCTTCGATACATTTCCACTTATTGATATCAAGACCTTCTGTAGTTCTTGCGATAAGAGGATTAGGTGAAGTACCGAGTGACATGATAACAGTATCACAGTCGATAACGAACTCACTTCCCTTTACCTCTACAGGTCTTCTTCTACCGCTGGCATCAGGCTCTCCAAGTTCCATTCTGATAACTTTCATTCCCTTTACCCAACCCTTTTCATCTTCAAGGATCTCAACAGGGTTTGTCAAAATATCAAATATGATACCTTCCTGCTTTGCATGATGAACTTCTTCAGCTCTTGCAGGCAATTCGGCTTCACTTCTTCTATATATAACATGAACTTCGGCTCCAAGTCTTAGGGCTGTTCTTGCGGCATCCATAGCCACGTTTCCACCACCTACAACACATACCTTTTTACTCTTAATAATAGGTGTGTGATAGTCGTCTCTGAAAGCCTTCATAAGGTTATTTCTTGTAAGATACTCGTTTGCCGAAAATACTCCGTTTGCGTTCTCACCCGGAATACCCATAAACATAGGAAGACCTGCACCTGAACCGATAAATACGGCATCAAATCCCTCTTCTTCCAAAAGCTCATCTATTGTAACGGTTTTTCCGATGATAACGTCAGTCTCAATCTTTACACCAAGGTCGACAACATTTTGAATCTCAGGTAAAACAACTTCATCCTTAGGTAATCTGAACTCAGGAATTCCGTATATCAAAACTCCGCCCGGCTCATGCAATGCTTCAAATATGGTAACTTCATATCCGAGTTTTGCGAGATCGCCTGCACAGCTGAGTCCTGCAGGACCTGAACCGATTACAGCAACTCTTTTTCCGTTCTTATTCGGATTTGCCTTCGGCTTAATACCCATTTTTCTTGCAGTATCAGCTACATATCTCTCAAGCTTACCTATTGAAACAGCCTCACCTCTGTTTCCTCTGATACATACACCCTCACACTGTGTCTCCTGTGGACAAACTCTTCCACATACGGCAGGAAGTGAACTTGACTGTGCGATAACATCTGACGCACCTTCAATATCACCCTTTAATATTTCCTGTATAAAAGCAGGAATATTTATAGATACAGGACAACCCTGTATACATTTTGCATTCTTACAGTTGAAGCATCTTGCAGCCTCAGCCATTGCCTCTTCCTCAGTATATCCGAGACATACTTCTTCAAAGTTTTTAGCTCTTACTTCAGGCTCCTGCTCAGCAACAGCAACTTTCTTCCACATATCCTGTGCCATTATTTGTCACCTCCACATACGCCACATCCGCCATGATGTGTTTCGCCTTCTACAATCTTCAAAAGTTCTTTACCTTCTTCCGTCTTATAGATCTGCAATCTTTGAAGTGCTTCGTTGAAATTAATCTTATGTGCATCAAACTCAGGTCCGTCTACACATGCAAACTTAATTTCATCACCTACAGAAAGTCTGCAGGCACCGCACATACCGGTACCGTCTACCATGATTGTGTTCATACTTGCGATAGTCGGTATACCGAGTTCTTTTGTAAGAAGTGATACAAATTTCATCATTATCATAGGACCGATAACTACACAGTGGTCATACTTCTTGCCTTCATTTTCAACAAGATCTTTTACCTTATCAGTTACAAGCCCTTTGAATCCGTAAGAACCGTCATCTGTACATACATATAAATTATCGGATACGGACTTAAGCTCGTCCTCAAGTATTACAAAGTCTTTGCTCTTTGCACCTTGAACAACATCAGCCTTAATGCCTCTTTCAAACAGCCATTTAACCTGTGGATATACAGGTGCTGTTCCAAGTCCGCCGGCTACAAAAAGAATCTTTCTTCTTTTTTAATTCCTCTATGTCTTCACCTATAAGATCACTTGCATTTCCAAGCGGTCCTACAAAGTCCATAAACTCATCGCCTTCGTTGAGCTCATCTGCAATCAGTCTGGTTGAGCCGCCAATAACCTGAATAACTATAGTAACAGTTCCGGCTTCACGGTCATAGTCACAGATTGTAAGCGGAATTCTTTCACCCTGCTTATCCTGCTTTACTATAACAAACTCTCCCGGAAGACATTTTGCTGCTACTCTCTTAGCCAAAACATCGAATAAATAAATGTTTTCAGCTAATTTTCTTTTCTTCACAATAGGAAACATATTGCTTATCCCTCCAAATAGATAAAATCTCAAACTATAATATTAACACAAAAACAAAAACAAACTAAATAAAAAGCAATATATAAGAACAGTTCGTTATTTTTTTGGCTAATTTAACCTTAAATGTTATTTTTTTACTACCTGTTCATTTCAGACTTATAGCCTTCAGTCATATTATGATCCGCAATTATATTGTCGATATCATTCAGATTTGAAGAAGGCACATCGCCCGGTATAGTGTTTTTTACGGCAGAATATGCATTGCCGTAAGCCAGCGCTTTTTCGCAGTCAAGTCTGTAATGCTAAAAGTCCGTACAATGTTCCTGCAATATATGCATCTCCGCTTCCTATTCTGTCTACAACATCAATCGCCTTTATAAGGTTTTTCCGTATAATACTTATCCTGATAAGCATTGTATATTACAGATCCGAAATCATGTACCTTCGGTGAATGCACTGTTCTTTGCGTAGATGCCACTATTGAGATAGGATACTCCTCGGTAAACGACTTCATAATTTCTCTTACATCTCCGGTCTTTCCGAAAGTAAGTCTGGCCGTATCCTCGGAGCAAAAGAATATATCCACAAAACGGCAATATCTTTTCTATAGTCTCTCTTGCCTCATCACCGGACCAGAGATTGGCTCTGAAATTTACATCAAATGATATAATAGATCCGTTCTCTTTAAATTTCTTTATCATTTCTATTGCGGTTTCTCTTGACTTTTCACAAAGAGCCAATGTTATACCTGTTGTATGAAAACATGTGGTGGACTTATACATATCTTCCGGAAACTCATTTATACTTATACTTTCAAAACAGGAATTTTTTCTGTCGTATATTACATTAGGCTTTCTTGGATATGCACCGTTTTCGTAGAAATATATCCCCAACTCTGGCATCTTTGTTTGAATCATATATTATATAATCGTCACTGATTCCATAAGATCTGACAGTATTCTTTATATATGCACCCATTTCATGTGAAGGAAGCTTTGTTATAACTCCGGTTTTTAATCCCTAGAAGTGATGCAGCCTACAGCAACATTTAACTCCGCACCTCCTACCTGCCTGATAAGTGTATCTCCTCTTACCAATCTGTCATCTCTTACAGGTGAAAGTCTTAAAAGTGCCTGTCCCAAAGTCAATAAATCAAATTTCTTATCCATCTCTTTGCCTTTCAAAAAAACTTACCTAAACTCTTTTATACATTCTGAATGTATAAGGTATATCAAAATATGTCTCTTCCTCTGTTTCAAGGAAAAGACTCCATTCTTTATCCAGCATCCAGATTCAAAAAATGTCTGTCCGCCGCATACTCATAGTCAATATATGTAACATGGGCGACATTGGAATAGGGCAAGAAATTTCTATAAACACTTTCTCCCCCTATAACAAAAACATCTTCATCATTTATATTATTTTCCTTAAGGTACTCCAAGCATGACTCCAAACTGTTTACTACTGTTGCACCTTTTTACTTTTTTTCAAGTTTTTTTATCTTTTGATAAAACTATATTTTTCTCTTCCTGCAAGCGGCTGAGAACCGGGAAGTGACAATAATGTATTATGTCCCATTATTATCACCTTTCCTACAGTCTCCTCCCTGAAAAGTTTCATATCTTTGGGAATCGAAACCAAGAGCTTCCCCTTATTTCCGATTCCCCATTTTTTATCTACCGAAACAATTATATTCATTCTATTCCTCAGCTATAATCAGTTCCTTTGCATAAGGCAATGTCTCTATCCACTCACAAAAACTTCTCCACTCTTCAAGTTTATGATGTTTTCTTGATTTATAAATATTAATGAGAGTTTCATAGTTTAATGTACAGGTTCTCATTTGATTGTAGCTTGAAGGTAAAAGCTGTATAAGGTCATACCAAAGTGCCTTATCCTTAGTTTCCACATATTCAAGTCTTATCTTTTCCATTTCATCAACAAGGCCTTTTAAAACTTTCAGACCGTTTTCAGTCAGATGATCATGTGAAAAATCATCAATCTCAAAAGGTTTTGAATGAATCTTGTGCATTGTGGATGTGGAATTTGCAACTGTAGCAACCTTATATGTATCGTACTCTTTCCACCAATACATAGGTGCGGTTATATCAACGGAAAGCATCACCTGTCTTAAATACTTTCTGTGATCGCTTGTTCCGGCATTTCTAAGCCTTTTTGCAAGCGATAAATCATTCTCCCCTAAAATATATTGACCGTTTTCATCATAATAACTGTCCGATCTCGCCCATGAATTCATCGGATTTCTTGCGCCTCTTATGGCATTTTCCAAATTCATAACATAAACTCTGTTAAAATCTATCATCCCATCTCCCTTTTCTTTTTAATTCCATATACATATTATAACCTCTCTCAAGCATCATCCTTTCATTTGAAAATTTCAAAAGATGAAAAGATTCATGGTATTTATAATACCCCGAATCTACAAAATATTCTTCTCTTTGCGGTCTTGAAAAATAGCTGTCGGTCTTCATCAAAAACCAATGTACTCTCTTATCAATAATCTCCGTACTTGTGTTAAATGTATAATGGCTGGTTCCTATAAATTGTACTATTTTAGCCTTTGCTCCGGTTTCCTCGTAAACCTCCCTCAGTGCAGTCTGTTCAAATGTTTCACCCGGTTCCACAGTTCCTTTCGGCAAAACCCATCCCTCATATTTATTTTTATAATTTTTAAACAAGGTCAATATCTTTCCATGATATATAACTACACCACCGCAGCTGGTTGCTTCTATCATTCCACACCTCCACTTTAGTGATAACTAAAAGAAGTATAAACCAATGCTGCGCTATAGTAAAGAACATATCACTCTATGCCTCTTTTTAGATGTCCTCTTGTAAAATCCGAAATATTTTCAACATCAATTCCCTTAATAAAATAATCAAAGTATTTCATTATAACAGCCTTTGTCTCTCTCACATTCTCTGTGGTAAACCAAAGTCTTAATGTTCCCGGTGCAATCTTTTTTATATCTTTTTCCATTCCTATAACTGAAAGCGGCTTTGAATTAAGTATCGTGTTATAACAAAAATCACAATGTGTTTTTACCTGCATCTCACTGTTTTTTCTGTCCTTTAATACAAGTACTTCCTTCTTATGGTCACAGCCCTTTGTAGTTTTCTTTAAACATTGTGCAGAAACCATCATAGGGATCTTTCCGTAAGCAACCATCTCATTTCCCGCATTTTCAAGCTGTTTCATCTCATTCAGATTCAGCTCCAAAGGATATGTAAGTCTCTTTACATTAAACTTTTCATTATAAAAGTCTATTGTATTCTTATTATAAGCATAGATATTGTAATCAAGTATAATACTTGCTGAAGTATCTATATTATCATTTATATAAAATATCTCTTCCAGACTTCTGACTATATAATTATCAAATTTAAAATCTCTTATAGTATTTAAATACTTGTTGAAAAAAACTTCTTTGCCTCATCTCTGAAAAATATGCAGGCATATATAAATTACAGGTGCTTGAATAAGACTTTAATGTATTTATTTTTTTCCGGTGATTCCTTCATATCCAAGCAGTTCACTCTCTAAACTTATCTCATCAAATACAATACCTTCCTCCCTTGCAAATTGAATTGCACCGTCTATCTGGTCCATACTCTCGCAAAGAATATTGAGTTTTACTCTCTCGGATTCTTTTTTCTCACCACTTATAATCGGATGTATAAATCCTTCGTATTCCTTTATATCCGAATCATCTCTTGTATATCTTGTTAAAATTTTCTCTTCAAGCTTATCCAAGGCCTCTCTTCTTATCTCGTTTAAAGCCTTTAAAGGGATAAACAGATTATCATCCAGCTCTATACTTAAATTCTCAAAGTAAAACCTGCTGTTACCCGTCTTTTTTAGTTGCTTGTCCACATCTTCAAAAGAAACAGCTTTGTTCTTTGCAGGCTGAGGTATATCACCGATAATTTCCACAGATAAAGACTTGTCAAATTCTTTATCTCTGCCATAGACCTCTTTTAGATTATTTATACTTACATCAAATATTATAGGAGTATTTTCTTTTAATCTGATTGAGCCTGAAACGGAAAGTTGCTTTTTACCTTCAACAAAAGTCTTATCAAGATAATCAAAGTACTCGGCATTCACCTGCTTATTAACAGGCTTTTCATGCAGAGCAATCATATCCTTACCGTTATGCTCCTTATAATAACCGTCGGTCTGTCCGCCTCTGTCAAAGAGGTCAAGTAAAAGCTTTCTGTCCGCCTTCTCAACCTTATATCCGGCTCTTCCTTTTTCATTATACAGATCCAAATACTTTCTCCATATACTTACCACACCTGCAGTATATCTTGGCGCTTTCATTCTTCCTTCAATTTTCAAAGAATCTATTCCCGCCTCAATAAGATCCGGCAAAATATCCAAACTGCAAAGGTCCTTACAACTTAAAAGATTTCTTTCATCGGCTTTATTAAGTTTTTTGTCACCTTCATACACATCATAAGGCAATCTGCAGGTTTGAGCACATCTTCCTCTGTTTCCGCTTCTTCCGCCTATCATTGAACTCATAAGACATTGCCCTGAATATGAGTAGCAAAGCGCTCCATGTACAAAGCACTCTATTTCAATATCACTCTTTTTATCTATGTCTCTTATTTCTTCCAAAGATATCTCTCTGGCCGGAACTATTCTGCTTGCCCCCTGATTTTTTAAGAATATGGCTCCGTAGCTTCCCGTTATAGTCATCTGAGTACTGGCATGTACCGCTAAGTTTAGGAAAATGCTTTCTTATAAATTCAAACACGCCGAGATCCTGTACTATAACCGCATCAACGCCTGCATTATAGTAAGTCTTTATATAATCAAAAAGCTCTCCGATTTCACTTTCCTTTAAAAGAGTGTTTACAGTCATATAGACATTTACCCCGAAAGTATGAGCGTATTCAATACCCTTTATTAAAATATCCTCTTCCGGATTATCGGCATATGCTCTGGCTGAAAACTTTTTTCCTCCTATATATACCGCATCCGCTCCTGCATTGACCGCCGCCACGAGACTCTCATATGAGCCTGCAGGAGCCAAAAGCTCTACATTATTCATTCTTAACCTTTCATTTCAATACCGAGATGGATATATGCATTCTCAGTAGCAACTCTTCCTCCCGGTGTTCTGTTTATAAGTCCGTTCATCAAAAGATAGGGCTCATATACATCTTCCAAAGTACCTGCATCCTCACCCAATGCCGCACTCAAAGTATTAAGTCCCACCGGACCTCCTCCAAACTTTTCTATAATAGTGAGTAAAATCATTCTGTCATTGTTATCAAGCCCAAGTTTGTCAACATCAAGGATATCCAGTGCATAATCCGCAACTTTTTTATCTATCACACCGTTATACTTTACCTGTGCAAAATCTCTGACACGCTTTAAAAGTCTGTTTGCAAGTCTTGGAGTACCTCTGCTTCTTCTTGCAATTTCCATGGCTCCGCTCTCATCTATTTCCACACCGAGAACCATGGATGAGCGCATTACAATCTCTTTCAACTCATCTGTATTATAAAATTCAAGCTTTTGTACCACACCGAATCTGTCTCTAAGCGGTGCCGTAAGCAGACCCGCTCTTGTGGTTGCACCCACCAAAGTGAATCTGGGCAAATCCAGTCTTATACTTCTTGCTCCGGCTTCCTTACCTATTACAATGTCTATTGCAAAATCTTCCATTGCAGGATAAAGTACCTCTTCCACCTGACGATTCAGCCTGTGTATCTCATCCACAAAAAGCACATCACCCTCATTCAGATTATTTAAAATCGCAGCCATATCTCCCGGCTTTTCAATTGCAGGTCCTGAGGTAACCTTTAAGTTTGTACCCATCTCATTTGCAATGATATTACAAAGTGTAGTCTTTCCAAGTCCCGGAGGGCCGTAGAAAAGCACATGGTCAAGACTTTCTTTTCTAAGCTTTGCAGCATCTATATAAATTTTAAGGTTTTTTCTTATTTTATCCTGACCGATATATTCATTTAAAAATTGAGGTCTCAGACTTTTTTCTATCTGTTTATCTTCTTTTTGTTATTTCAGTTGAAATTATTCTTCTTTCCATTTATATGCCCACTATATCTTATTCTTAGAATATCGCCATCTTTTTTTAAAGCAATTTTCAGTATATCCTCTGTAGTATCTAAATCACCTATCTCAATGCTTCTTAACACCTTATAAGCTTCACTGCTTGAATATCCCAAAGAAACCAAAGCTTCCGCAACTTCACTTTGCACTCCGACGTTTACAGGCTTTTCATTCTCTATGGATGTGATACTTTCAAGATCAACCTTCTCTTTTAAATCAAGGATTATTCTCTTTGCAATCTTAGGTCCTATACCCTGAGCCGCACTTATCGCCTTGTGATCATCGGAAACAATAGCCATCTTCAAGTCAAATGTACTTAAAGTCGACATTATACTGAGCGCAGCCTTCGGACCGACACCGCTTATTCCTATAAGCTTTTTAAACATACTAAGGTCAGCTCTGTCTAAAAATCCGTATAATGTATGTGCATCCTCTGAAATCTTCAAATATGTATGTATAACAATATCTTTTCCCTTTGATATATTTTCCAGATCTCTACCGCAAACAAATACTTCATAACCCAAACCGGCACATTCCACTATTATATTGTCAATATTTTTTTCTACAACAATTCCTTTTATATATGCAATCATATCTCTTCCCAATATTTTAATCTCAAGACTATAATATCATATAGCAAGATTACAAATCAAACAAAATCGAACACACTTTCGCAAATTATTGATTAAAAACATTCGAGGATATTATAATACAGGTATGAAAGAAATAACAAAAGATTTTTTTAAAAACAATATAAAAATATGATTTATCAAAAATAGGAAATCCGAAAAAGAGTACTTTTTTTGATATAGAAACCACAGGACTGAGTCCGAAGAATTCAAAGCTTTATCTTATCGGCTGTATAAGTGTTGAAAAAGATAATTTAAACTTTAAGCAATGGTTTTCCGAAAGTATATCTGATGAAACGGCCATGTTGCAGTCCTTTTATGAGTATGCCGCAAAATTCGATACTTTGATTCATTTTAACGGAGACGGTTTTGACCTTCCTTATATAAGAGAATGTGCCAAGCAATACTATCTTTTCAATCCGCTTGATGAGTATGTAAGCATCGATATTTACAAGAAGATAAGACATTTAAAGAAACCGCTCGGACTTGAAAGAATGAATCAGAAATCATTGGAGGAATTTCTGGGGCTGCATCGAGAGGATATCTATACCGGAGGCGAACTTATAGAATTTTACTACAGATATACACAAAATAAAGATTCGGATATTTTACATGCCCTGCTATTACATAACGAAGAAGATCTTTTGGGTATGTTAAAGGTTGTGGAGATGCTTTCTTATCCCGGAATTTTTTCGACTCAATCTTTGTTCCGTCACGTCAGTACATGTAAATAATGATACACTGTTTTTAAATTACATCTGCAATGAAACTCTACCGCATGATTTGAAACTCACCGACGATGTTTCATTATATATTTCAGGTAATAAAGCGGAAATAAGCATACCTATATTAAAAGATGAGTTGAAAATTTTTTTCTTTGAAAATTACAAGGACTACTATTATCTGACAATTGAAGATTATGCCATACATAAAAGTATAGGAGAATTTGTAGACAAAGCGGTGAAAGAAAAAAAGCCACCAGACAAACCGCCTACATCAGACAGTTTGCCGATTATATATACTGCTTTAATATGACGGATATTGATGAAACATTTAAAAAAAGATTATAAATCAAAAGAAAAAAATATGAAATTTAGCAAGAATCGATTTTTGATGACAAAGAGTTTTTTTCAGCAAATACTTGGTCGAAATATTCAAACATTTTCAAAACTATTAAAATAATAATTAGATTATTCAGAAAAATAGATACAAAAAAATACTGAAATAGGTTATAAATTTATAAAGTCCTTATAAATTCTGATTATAAGGACTTTATGTATTAACTCAATATATATTTTCAATTTTTTTATATAATTTATAATATAAAATCAATATACATACGGATGTTTTTAAAAGCCATCTCATATATGCCAAAGCCTTCTTTTCACCCTCATTCTTATTCATTAGCAGGATTTTTTCAAGCAAAGCTCTGGTATCCTTATGTAAATCAATATAATCTTTTCTCTTGCTGTAATAATCCCACGGAACATCTGTTGTATAGCTGTCTCCGGAATAGACCTTTGAAGCCGCAATTCTGTCACAACACATCTCAAGCACGTATTTTAAAGGCATTTTCATACCCATAAGGCCGTCTTTTTCGTCAGGACCGTAGTCAATCCAGTACTCAAAATGATGTTTATTTCTTCCCTTATGATGTAGCCATGAGCTTGAATATCCCTTTTCAAGCTTCTCTATGGCATTCGGACTCCTGTCTCCTTGATAGTATTTTATACCTATTAAGAACTCTTCAGGCGAATATTTGCTCAAATCGTGTAGGAATCCCTGCTTAATTAGACCAATTTTAAAACAAAGGTCCATTACAGTAAGCTTATGTTTATTTAATTGTCTTTAAATGATTAAATACACTGTTATTATGCATAATTATCTATCTCCTCTAATTAAATATTTGACAATATACACATTACGTGATACTATATGATTACAGATAAAAATTACCACTTGAATGCTTGATGATAGAAAGTTTTACTTTCATCTAAACAAAGAACGACTTTCAATTATCCCAAAAACGGATTTTTGAGCCTGTAATCTTTCAAGCTATTTAACTTTTTTCTGTAGTTACACTTTTTTTATTTGGAGGCATTATTTATGAACAGAGGTACAGTTAAGTGGTTTAATAACCAAAAAGGTTACGGTTTCATCTCAGATGAAGGCGGAAATGATGTATTCGTACATTTTTCCGATTTAAACATGGAAGGGTTTAAGACTCTTGATGAGGGAATCTCAGTTGAATATGATTTAACCGAGGGTGCCAAGGGTCCTCAGGCTGTAAACGTTACAGTGGTCAGATAATCATAGATATGTTTAAAGAGCTCTTTACAGAGCTCTTTTTATCGCCTTCTCGTCAATACAACTTAACTATCTTGTTGTAGCTTTTTTCAGCATTTCCCCAAGCTCGTTCACATTAAAGTCATATGCCTTATTACAAAAATGACATTTCACCTCTATAGGCTTACCCTCATCTATCATTTCCTGCAATTCTTTTTCTCCGACGCTTATAAGAGCCTTTTCTATTCTCTCCTTATCGCAATTGCATTTAAAGCAAAGATCAAGACTCTCATTAAATTCAAGATCCATATCTCCCAAAATACTTTTAAGTATATCATTTGGAGACATACCCTCACTTAGCATTGTGGTCACCGGTCTCAGATTATTGATTTTAGTTTCAAGCTTATCTATTATCTCATCAGGACAATGTGGCATAAGCTGTATAATAAATCCTCCTGCCGCATTTATTGTATTATCTTTATTTAACAATACTCCAAGTCCGACACTTGAAGGTGTCTGTTCACTTGTCGCATAGTAATATGTCAAGTCTTCAGCTATTTCTCCGGATAAAAGTGCCACCTGACCTACATAAGGTTCCTTCATTCCGGTATCCATTATAACACTCATAAGACCGACGCCGATTGCCTCTGCAACATCAAGTTTGCCTTTTGCATTAGGCGGAATAATAACCGTAGGATTAAAAGGATATCCCTTTACTTCACCTTTATTGTTTGCTGTTGCAATCACTCCTCCGAGAGGTCCGTCGCCCTCAATTTTTAATGTAAGGAGATCTTTTTCTCCTTTCATCATACTTCCCATCATTGCCGCCGCGGTAAGCATTCTTCCCAATGCCGCAGTCGCCACCGGTGAAGTATTATGATCGTTTTTGGCTTCCTCAACCAAATCTTTTGTATTTGCAGCAAAAGCTCTTATATATCCGTTTGCCGCAGTGGCTTTCACCATATAATCTTTCATTTACTTTCCCTTCTCTCTGGCTACAAAAAGTATTCTCTCAGTATTTTCGCTTATATCCCCATAGGTATCCGCATCCATATATTTTTCAAGCACCATATTACTTGAATCTATCGCAGATAATATTTCATCGAAAGCATAAGCTTTTTTTGTACATGTCTTTCTTCAAACCTTTTGTAATTATCATCTTCAATCTTTTATAAAAAGGTTCAAATCATATTCATTGATTCTTTTTATCAATGTCGTATGTATTTTTCCCATATAAAACTTGCCTGCTCTCTTACCTCAGCAAAAGTATTGTCTCCCAGTATATTTTTGATATTTATATTCAGTATTCATATCAAAAAAATAAAAAAAGCCCGTCAGGATCCAAATAATTGTTCACCCAGGCAAATACTTCTTTAAGCTCAGATAATTCTCTTATATAATTCAAACTGTCACAACGGGATATTATTGCTCTTACAGTACCGTACAGCTCAAATTCTCTCATATCCTGACAAAGATATAATATATCATTGCCTGAAGCATATTTCTTTTCCATTGCAACATCAAGCATATCATATGAATTATCTATACCTATCATATCATATCCGAGATTTGCAAGCCTTTCGGTAATTGCTCCGGTACCGCAACCCAAATCACATATCAGCCCGTCTTTTATATTCTCTTTATATAATATATCCTTTATCTGCTCCACCCACTTGTCATAGGGAACATTGTCCATGAACAAATCATATACTTTTGCAAAATTTGTATATTGCTCCATTATTTTTCCTTAAAATTTTAGGTGACGTCAAACCGCCACCTAAAATAATACCCTTATTTAGTTCTTTCCGCAGCAGAATTTATATTTCTTTCCGCTTCCGCATGGACACGGATCATTTCTGCCGATTTTCTTTTCTTTTACTACAGTACCGCTCTTTTTCTGAGTCTTGTAGAGTTCTTTTCTCTTTTCCTCATCCAAAAGACTGTCCCACTCCGGTAAGTTATAAAGCCAATCCGCTTTGGCCTCCACCATGTTGTAATAGAGCTTCTCAAGGTCAATATCAAGACTGATTTCAGTATCTTCCTTCATCTCCTCAATAGGATTTGGCTTATTAAGCGAATCATTTATACCGTCCAAAAATCCTGTAATTGTTTGTATATCTGTATCAAATTTTGTTGCCAATTCAGCTACAGTGCATTTAATAACATCTTTAGGGTTCTTTAAAATACTCTCATAAATACCCTTTTCAACTATAAAGTAGTTTTTCCAAATCTCTTCTTTTTGCCTGTCATCTGTCGCATCGCCGTAAGCTTTATTTCTCCAATTTTCCAATAAGGTCATCGTAACTTCCCCTTTTTTTCTTAAACTTGATTACGTATTATATACTAAAACCTGTTTAAAAAGCAAGATATCAAGATTATAGAATAATCTGATTAATGCAAATCATTGTATAAATTGTATATTAAGTAAGGTAGTACTAACTTGTATTTTATTCAATACATGCAAATTTGCTCTTGTTATTTTACATTAAATAGATTAGAATATCATCAAGTAAGAGAAACATATAAATTTTAGGAGGAAATTTCAATGGCATATACAATTACAGATAAGTGCGTTAGTTGCGGAACTTGCGAAGGTGAGTGTCCTGTAAGTGCAATTTCACAGGGAGATACTCAGTTCAACATCGACGCTGATGCTTGCATCGATTGCGGTACATGTGCTTCAGTTTGCCCTACAGATGCTATTATAGCTTAATTATTGCTTGCTCAAAGCGATAATACTTATCATATGACCTGCTTCATGCAGGTCTTTTTTATTGCACAAAAAATATTTAATCATATAAAAAAGCGAGACAGTTGCCTATCTCGCCATGTTTACAAACTTTGTTATATCAGGTTTCCAAACCAGATTTATTGTTCCTATTGCACCGTTTCTTTGTTTTGCAATAATGACCTCAGCTTCATTCGGATGTTCCGTGTCCTTATTATAATAATCGTCTCTGTACAAAAACATTACAACATCGGCATCCTGCTCTATCGCTCCCGACTCTCTCAAATCCGAAAGCATAGGTCTGTGATCGGGTCTCGTCTCACAGGCTCTTGAAAGCTGCGAAAGTGCAATAACAGGCGCTCTCATTTCTCTTGCCAAAGCTTTTAAGCTTCTTGAAATATCCGATATCTCCTGTTGTCTGCTTATATTTGCCTTTCCGCTTCCCGTCATCAACTGTAGATAATCTATTATAATAATATCAAGCCCTTTTTCAAGCTTCATCTTCCTACATTTTGATCTAAGCTCATTTATAGAAATACCCGGAGTATCATCAATTGCCAAAGTAGAAGATCCTACACTTACAGCACCCTCTATCAAACTGTTCCAATCATTGTCATTAAGATTTCCTGTACGGAGCTTTTGCGAATCCACATTACTCTCCATACTCAAAAAGTCTGTTGACAAGTCGCTCTGCACTCATCTCCAAAGAAAAAAACCATACATGAAATTTTCTTCTTCATAGTAATATTTTGAACTATATTAAGGACAAATGCGGTCTTTCCCATAGAAGGTCTTGCAGCCACCAAAACAAGGTCTGAAGGCTGAAGTCCGCTGGTCTTAAAGTCCAAATCCACAAAACCTGTAGGAATACCCGTAACGGTATCACTGTTTTTTGACGCAGCTTCTATTTTATCCAAAACATTTAATACCACATCGTTTATAGGTACGATATCCTTTGTTTCCTTGGTCTGAAGTAATTTAAATATCTCGTTTTCCGTTTTTGCAAAAAGTTCATCAACTCCCTTTTCGCCCACATAGCAATCATTTACTATTTCCTCCGATATCTTAATTAGCCTTCTGACATTGGACTTATCCTTAACAATTTTAGAATAATTTTTTATATTTGCAGATGTCGGAACCGAGTCCATTATCCCTCTGAAAAAATCAAGGCTTGTTATATCCGGGGGTACCTGTTTTTCCACAAGCTTATTTTGAATAAGCACCAAATCTATAGGTTTGCCTTCATTAAAGAGTTCAACCATGCATTCAAATACAGTGCCGTATGCCTTGCTGTAAAAATCATTTTTATCAAGAACTTCTATAGCACTTGCAACAGCCTCTTTATCAAGCAGCATAGATCCCAAGACCGCTTTTTCGGCATCTATACTGTTTGGCATCACTCTCTTAACCAGAGCCTCTTCCATTACTCTTCTCCAACTTTTACCTTTAACGCAGCTGTGACATCCTTATGTAACTTTACCTTTACTTCATGATTTCCGAAAGTCTTTATAGGCTCCGCAATTACAAGTTTTTTCTTATCTATTTCAAGTCCAAGCTGACTCTTTATAGCCTCTTCTATTTCCTTTGACGATACGGATCCGAAAGTTCTTCCGTCTTTTCCACCCTTTATTGTCAATGATACACTTGCTTCATTAAGTTTTGCAGCCAATTCCTTTGCAGCCTCAAGCTTTTCCTTTGCTATCTTTTCTTCATTTGCCTTTTGAAGTTTTAAAGTATTTAAATTTTCCTGATTCGCCTCTACACCCTTCTTTTTAGGTATGATAAAGTTTCTTGCATAACCTTCACTTACTTCTACAATATCGCCTTTTTTTCCCAACGATTTTACATCTTCCAATAAAACAACTTTCATTATATTTCTCCTTTTTCAGTCATTTCTTTAAGCACTTCTTTCACACGTTTTTTCGCATCTTCTATTGTGCCCTCTTTTATCTGTGCTCCGGCAACGGATCTGTGTCCGCCTCCACCAAGTTTTTCCATAATTGTCTGTACATTTACTTCATCCATGGATCTTGCACTGATATATATTATATTATTATATAATGTCAAAACAAAACTTGCCTTTATACCCTTTATATTTAAAAGGTCATTTGCAGCCTGTGCACATACCAAAGTAGGTGATGCCGTATTCTCGGAATCACATTCACTTATAGCATAGTACTCCTTAAAGATCTCGGCATTGTGAATCGCCTCAGCCTTTGCAAGGTAATCATTAGCGTCTTCTCTAAACATCTTTCTGACTCTGGTAACATCAGCACCGCATCGCTTTAGAAATGCCGCAGCCTCAAATGTTCTTACACCTGTTTGCACATTAAAGTTTTGCGTATCTATTACTATTCCTGCATACATAGCGTCCGCTTCCACAGTTTTCAACTTAATATCGTCAGATATATATTGCACAATCTCAGATACCATTTCACATGCCGATGATGCAAAAGTCTCCACATAAGATAATGTTGCATTTGTAATTATCTCCGAGCTCTGCCTGTGGTGGTCAAATACCACAATATTTTTAGCTTTCTTTAAAAGTGAAGGTCCCTCTGTAATACTTGGTCTGTTTACATCCACAACAACCACTAAAGAATCGTTTGTAATACTGTTTACAGCCTTTTCCTCGGAAATAAACAAATCATCCGGATACTCCGCAGTCTTAAACTTCTCTATCATAGGCTTCGCCGAAGGATTTACATCCCCCATCAGAATATGAGCTTTTTTATTAAGACTGGTGGCAATCCTCCATATTCCTATTGCAGCCCCGAAAGCATCCATATCAAGTATTTTATGCCCCATTATAATTACTTTATCTTTATTCTCAAGCAATTCTCTGAATGCATGAGCCTTTACTCTGGCTTTTACTCTTGTCTGTTTTTCAACAGTCTGAGCTTTTCCGCCGAAGTATTTTATCTCTTTTTCAGTCTTTACAACAGCCTGGTCTCCTCCTCTTCCAAGCGCCATATCCATAGCCATTCTTGCCAGTTCATAGTTTCTTGAAAGATTCTCACTTCCATAACCGATACCGATACTTAAGGTTATACTCATTTCATTACCGATATTTACAGTCTTTACATCCTCCAGAATATCGAATTTTACATCTATCGCCGAGTTCAAATTTTTCTCTTTATAACAAAGAAAAATTTATCTTTCTCAAGCTTCTTTACAATACCGTTAAAACTGTTTATATATTGATTTATCTTTCTGTCAATCAACGCTTCAAGAAGTGACTTTCTTACCTCTTCAACGCTTTCCATGGCCTCATCATAATTATCCATATAGATAAGTCCTACCACAGGCATGGAATCATCCTTCTTATTTTGTAATTCCACCAAATCGGTTTCATCAAAGAGGCAAATCGTATATACAAAAGACTCCTCAATATATAATCTTGTTATCCTTATACGATATTTTCTACCTTGATATTCGCCGTGAAAATCCGCTTTATCGGTAATTTCCTCAATATCATTTTCCGTGATATTTTCAAACATTGCATGAATATCCTTTTTGGACTGCCTGTCTTTTTGTACAAGTGAATTAAAGGCCCTGTTTCTCCAAGCTATAATCCCCTTTTTGTCCATCAAGGCATATGGTATATCCAAGTCCTGTGAAAATATATTCTGCGTGTTTTCGCTTGCCATAGCATACTCTACCATGTAATTTGACAAATTTCTTGAAATCATAATATTCCAACCGATAATATATATTATCGCGAAAAGTGCCAGTAAAAAAATTATTGCACCACAGCCTTTCCCCGGTGCAACAAACAATATTCCAAGCAAAAACACCAAGACTATAAGTGAATACAACAAGTTTTTCCTTAATATTGCCTTTGTATTTTTTTTGTTTTTCATTAGCATCTCCATTATTTTAAAAATGGTATTCCGCCACATATATAATATGTAGCAAAATGTCATCGCTTTTTATTATAAAAGTCTTAAATGATTATATCAAGAAAAGTATAATCTATCAAGCTTTAGCGATATTCTATAAAGCCATATCATTATCTTAAAATAATGAACTTAAATAAGGGCTGTTTTTCACAGCCCTTAAAAACTTTTTCGTAATATAAATTTCACACTCATCAAATTATACATTTACATCTGCTGCGTCTTCAAGCAACATTGCTTCATACTTACCTATGACCGTGTCCGAAATGAGTTCTCTGGTTTGAGAGTTTATAGGATGAGCAATATCTCTATACTCACCGTCAGCCGCCATTCTGCTTGGCATAGCTATAAACAATCCCTTTCACCTTCGATAACTTTAATATCATGAATAACAAATTCATTATCTAAAGTAATCGATACAACGGCCTTCATCTTACCTTCTTTATCAATTCTTCTAACTCTGACATCAGTAATCTGCATTATTTGAATCCCCCCTTAATCTCCTTAAAGAGTATATCTTTCGTTTTTTTCTATTACTATTCTGACCTGCTCTGCTGTCCCAATATAAGTCGAATTTGCACGTATTGTATCACGGCTTTCCACAATACAGTTTTCAATGACTGTGTTATCGCCAATGTATACATCATTCAAAATAACAGAATTCCTAATTATACAACCGTTACCTATATACGATTTATTAAAAAGAACTGAGTTTTCAACTGTACCGTTTATGATACAGCCACTTGCAATAAGTGAATTTGACACCTTAGCCCCCGGATTATACTTTGCCGGCGGCCAAATCGTCAACCTTAGAATACACACCCGGATATTCTACAAAGAAATGATCTCTCACCTCTCTTTTCAAGAAATCCATATTTGTCTTATAATAAGATTCTACCGAAGCTATATTACTCCAATAAGAATTAATCTTATATGCGTATATTCTCTTCAAATTTTTTTGTATCTGATTAAAATATCTTTTACGAAGTCATACCTGTCCTCCGCAATACTTCTTTCAATCAGTTCAATAAGTTGTCTCCTTCTGATAATGTATATCCCGCAGGATATATTTACAGAATCTGTAACTATCGGTTTTTCTTCAAAATTGACTATTCTACCATCATCATTTATTGAAACCATACCGAACCTAGTCAAATCTTCTGTATCATTTGCTTTCTTGCATACTACAGTAATATCTGCTTTCTTTTCAATATGATACTCCAATACTTTATTATAGTCAAGTTTATAAATACCATCACCTGCACTAATAATAACATACGGCTCATGAGATCTCTTTAAAAACACCAAATTTTGATACAATGCATCAGCGGTACCTCTATACCAATCTGAACTTTCAGCGGTAATAGTCGGTGTGAAAACAAATAAACCGCCTTGTTTTCTTCCAAAATCCCACCATTTTGATGAACTCAAATGTTCATTCAACGATCTTGAGTTGTACTGTGTAAATACAGCCACTTTTTGCACATGTGAATTTGACATATTGCTGAGTGCAAAATCTATACTTCTGTAACTTCCGGCGATAGGCATTGCTGCAATAGCCCTCTTGTTGGAAAGTTCTTTCATTCTTTTTGAGTTTCCGCCCGCCAACACTATTCCTATTGCTCTCATATCTTACCACCTACCTTTACAATGAAGTCACCACTTAAAAGTTTACCATCCACATAGTCATCTATGGTTGTCTTTCCTAAAATAGCCGTATTCTTACCAATAACAACACCGTCAGGGATAGTTGTTCTCTCCCCGATTACTGCAAGATCGCAATTGTAAACTTTCTTATCGTATCTGCTCTCACAGAATTCAAAGCTCCAATCTCACAATTTTTCCCGACTTCGGAATTTTCAGCGATAATAGCTTTGGTAACTTTGGAGTTTGCGCCTATCTTACTTCCCTTCATAATTATGGAGTCGGTAACCACCGCACCCTCTTCAATAACAACTCCGGCACCTATTACCGAATTGTTCACTTCTCCGTAAACTTCCACTCCTTCACCGATAATACTCTTATTTATGGTGGAAGCCTCCGAAATATATTGTGGAGTAATAATATCGCCCTTGGTATAAATCTTCCAGTATTCTTCATACAGGTTGAATTCAGGTATTATATCAACAAGCTCCATGTTTGCTTCCCAATATGTTTGCAAAGTACCTACATCTTTCCAATATCCGTTAAATTCGTAACTGAAAATTCTACCGCCTTTGTTAAACACATGCGGAATAATATGTTTGCCAAAATCACATCCGGGCTCATTTGATAATTCAATCAAAGAATCTCTAAGAGTTTTCCATGAGAAAATATAAATTCCCATAGATGCAAGGTTTGATCTCGGAACTTTCGGTTTTTCTTCAAACTCCGTTACCCTGCCGCTCTCATCGGTTATAAGTATTCCAAATCTTGATGCCTCTTCCATCGAAACAGGCATAGCCGCAATGGTTATATCGGCATTGTTTGCCTTGTGGTAATCGAGCATTACCTCATAGTCCATCTTGTATATGTGATCACCCGAAAGTATCAAAACATAATCCGGATTGTAACTCTCCATATACTCAAGATTTTGGTAAATTGCATTGGCAGTACCCGAATACCAGTCACTACCTGCAGCATTTTCATACGGCGGCAATACAGTGACTCCTCCCATATTCCTATCCAAATCCCACGGAATTCCGATTCCTATATGGGTATTCAGTCTAAGAGGCTGGTACTGAGTCAAGACTCCAACCGTATCAACACCTGAATTGATACAGTTGCTCAACGGAAAATCTATAATCCTGTACTTACCGCCAAATGAAACTGCTGGTTTAGCCACATTATGTGTCAGCACCCCAAGGCGACTGCCTTGTCCTCCCGCCAACAGCATAGCTATCATTTCCTTTTTAATCATGTACACACCTCGTTGCTAATGCTATTTCCTTATGTTTACACTTGAATTATAGCACAAATATACTTGATTGTGAATAAAAGATTTTATTTTAACGCATTTTTTTCTATGTTTTGATGAAATTTAATATCTGCCTTAAATAATCATGATACAATTAATAGTTTTTACCATATTACAATAAAAAAATCGCACAAAGTTTTTTTGTGCATTTTTAGTTGCTTTCACTAAAGCTTCAAATATCGCATAAAACGTAAAATATTATTCGTTCTTAAGTTGTCCAAACAATTAAATATATGCTATAATTAGATGTTACTAAATTTATGCCTAAACGGTATTAAGGAGGAAATCTAATGAAGCTGACAACAGTAAGAGAAATATACAAAAACACGGCAAAGTATATTGATACTGAAATCACAATAGGAGGATGGGTAAGAAGCAACAGAGATTCAAAGTCTTTCGGCTTTCTTGTTATAAGTGACGGAAGTTATTTTGAGCAGATTCAGGTTGTATACAATGACAGTTTATCTGATTTTAATAAATTGACAAAGGTTAATGTCGGTGCCGCACTTGTTATAAAGGGCACACTTGTAGCAACACCGGGTGCAAAGCAACCTTTTGAAATTCAGGCTACACATATTGATATTGAAGGTGAATCAAGTTCCGATTATCCTCTGCAAAAGAAAAGACATACTTTGGAGTATTTGAGAACAATCTCTCACTTACGTCCAAGAACAAATACATTCCAGGCGGTATTCAGAGTGAGATCTCTTATTGCCTATGCTATACATAAATTCTTCCAGGAAAGAGATTTTGTGTATGTACATACTCCAATCATTACAGGAAGTGATGCTGAGGGTGCCGGTGAGATGTTTAGAGTAACAACTATCGATCCGCAAAATCCGCCTCTCAAAGATGACGGAAGCGTAGATTATTCCAAAGATTTCTTCGGCAAGGAGACAAACCTTACAGTTTCAGGACAGTTAAACGGCGAGACGTTTGCCATGGCATTCAGAAATATTTATACATTCGGACCTACTTTCAGAGCTGAGAATTCAAATACCACCAGACATGCTGCAGAGTTTTGGATGATTGAGCCTGAGTTTGCCTTCGGTGATTTAAACGACAATATGGACCTTGCTGAAAGCATGCTCAAATATATAATAAATTATGTACTTGAAAATGCTGCTCCTGAGCTTGAATTCTTCAATCAGTTTGTAGATAAGGGACTTTTGGACAGACTTAAGAATGTTGCCGAGTCGGACTTTGGCAGAATTACATATACCGAAGCTATAGAAATACTTGAAAAGAACAACGAAAACTTTGAATACAAGGTTTCATGGGGTTGCGATCTTCAAACAGAGCATGAGCGTTACCTCACTGAGCAGGTATTTAAGAAGCCTATATTTGTTACTGATTATCCAAAGGCAATCAAGGCTTTCTATATGAAAGAAAATGAAGATAAAAAGACTGTTGCCGCTATGGACTGTCTTGTTCCGGGAATAGGTGAAATAATGGGAGGAAGCCAAAGAGAGGATGACTATAACAAGCTTTTAGCCAGAATAGAAGAGCTTGGTATGGATACAAAGGACTATGATTTCTATCTTGATCTTAGAAAATACGGTTCAACCAGACATGCAGGTTTCGGTCTCGGATTTGAGAGATGCGTTATGTACCTTACAGGAATGTCAAATATAAGAGATGTACTTCCATTCCCAAGAACGGTAGGAAATTGCGAATTATAATAATAGGGAGGTATACTTTAGCCATATGAAATTTATACATACAGGTGATATTCATTATGGTATGAAGCCTGATTCAAATAGACCATGGGGTAAGGAGAGAGCCGATGCGGTAAAATCTTCGCTTCAAAAGATTATTGATATTGCAAAGAAAAAAGAAGTCGATTTACTTCTTATTGCAGGCGATCTCTTCCACTCCCAGCCCTTCAGTCGTGATTTAAAAGAAGTCAACTTTCTTTTTTCCACAATACCGGATACAAAAGTGGTTATTATTGCCGGCAATCATGACTGTTTAAGAGAAAACAATAATATACTCAGCTTTCCATGGGCAAAAAATGTGGTTTATTTGTCCACCCCGACTATCAGCAGTGTGTATTTCCAAGATATAAACACGGAAATCTACGGCTTTTTCATATCATGACAGGGAGGTTAAGGAAAATATTGTTTCCGGCCTTTCCATTCGTGAAAATGACAGAGTGAAAATTCTTCTTTTACATGGCGGTGATGCAATGCATTTGCCTTTTGATAAAAATGAATTAAACAAGATTTCTTCATCTTATATAGCTCTCGGACATATACATAAGCCTGAAGTACTTTTTGACAGACATATGGCTTACTGTGGCTCTCCTGAACCTCTGGATATGACTGAAACCGGAGACCACGGAATTTTCTATGGTGAGATAGATAATAACACACGTGTCATGAAGGATTTTGAGTTTATAAAAAAATTTCAAATACTTCATATATCTCACTTACAATAAATGTAACTCCTGAAACTACGAATGCGGAGTTACATACCTCTTTGACGGAAACTATTAATATTAAGGGCAAACAAAATATATACAGATTTAAAATAAAGGGTCTAAGAGATCCCGATATCGAATTTGATTTGGATTCACTCTCATCAACACTTAGAATAGCTGAGATTATAGATGATTCCGAACCTAAATATGATTTTGCAAAACTCTTTGCAGAGCATCCTTCAGATATGATAGGTTTTTTTATTCGAGAACTTGACAGGCCTAATATGAGCAAACTTGATAAAAAGGCCCTTTATTACGGCATTAATGCATTACTTAGAACTACTGATGAAAGGGGGAAAACATGAAACTGCTAAGCTTGCATATTGACGGCTTTGGCAAATTCAAAAATAAAGATTTGCAATTTGCCGATAATATGAATATTGTATACGGCTACAATGAAGCCGGAAAATCCACAATATTTATGTTTATCGAAGCAATGTTTTACGGCCTTGAAAGAGCAAAAGGTAGAGCAAGTAAAAGTGATACCTGGACCAAGTTCAAACCTTGGGGGCAATGGCGATATATATGGCGGAAGCCTGCGTTTTTCTTATCATGACAAAAACTATCGCATAGAGAGAGATTTTACAAAGACCGCAACAACCCCTTTTGCCGTAGTAAATGAAACAGACGGAAAGAATGTTGAAAATCCCGGTGAATTTTTAAAGGAAGCACTTTGCGGACTTTCACAAACCGCATATTCAAATACAGTGAGTATATCACAGCTCAAATCCGCAACAGACGCCAAAATGGTGGTGGAGCTTAAAAACTATATTGCGAATATGAATACCACCGGTAATATGTCTTTAAATATCAATAAAGCCTCGGATTTCTTGAAAGAAAAAAAGAAAGCGTTTACCGCCGCTTTGAATCCCGATGCGGCAAAGACCTACAATCAGAATTTGACCGAAATAAGAGCTCTTGAAAAGAAAATCTCCTCTCCCGAGTTTTCAACACATTTGAAAACTTTAAAAGAGGCCGATGCCATTACGGAAAAAAGAATTATTGATTTAAATTCTCAAAAAGAGACTCTAATTGAAAGTATTGCTTCCAAGCGTCAGCACCTTTCAGATCTCGGGTTTAATGATAAAAAGACTATTATAGAATTGCAAAACGATCTTAATAAAGGCTATAACGATTATCTTTCCGCTTATGAAAATGAGAAGAAATCAATTAATAAGGTTTATTCAACCATATTACTTGTTTTATCGATAGTCAGTGTAATCCTTGCAGGTTATATCTTTAAGACCGGAAAAAACAATTTTCTTACAACCTCTACAGGTATAAGTTATCAGTTTGCAATGGTCCTTTTTATAATTATTTGTCTTGCATCTTTGATTTTTGCAAGTTATATATATACGATTCATAATAAGGACAACAGGCATTTAACCGAGCTTAAAGTAAATCTTATCGCGATAATGGCAAGGGTAGGCTCGTTTGATTCTATAACGGAAGAAAATATCCACCGTGCCAACAAGACGCTCAGTTCAAAGCTGAGAATTTTTGACGAAATGGAAGCAGATATCGCAAAAAGTGAAGCCCTGAGCGTAGATATAGAAAACCTGCGTGCTAAAAAGGCTGCATATGCCAGCGGTATTGATGCCAAAAAACAAAACGAGTGGGAACTCGAAAAACTAATGGAAAAGCTTGCACAATTGAAGGAAGAAAATACTTCATTAAAAAATATCATTGCGGAAAATGATAAGATCCGCTTTGAAATGGATGCTATAGATCTTGCCACCGAGACCTTGAAAAATCTCTCACAGACTATCAAGAACTCTTTCGGATTGTATCTGAATAAGGATGCTTCCGAACTTATTGAAGGTATAACAGGCGGTGTGTATGATTCTATATCCATTGACGAGAATTTTAATGTATTCCTTAATACTCCGAACAGACTTGTTCCTATAGAACAGGCCAGCTCAGGTACTATGGATCAGGTGTATCTGGCACTTAGAATAGCAGCCGGCAGACTTATGCAGGGACGCTCTAAAGAATTACCGTTTATATTTGACGACAGCTTTGTAAACTACGATTCGATACGTCTTAGAGCCGCTTTACTTTGGATTGCCAATAATGTGCCGGAACAAATCATTGTATTCAGTTGTCATATGAGAGAAGCTCAGTTAATGACAGCAACTATGCAGGATTTCAATCTAATAGAATTGTAGGGAGTTTATGCGTTTTATCAGACAATTTCTAATCATATTATTTGTAAGTTTTTTAGGGGAAGTGCTAAAAGCCGTTTTACCGCTTCCCATACCTGCAAGCATATATGGACTTGTCATTATGCTTGCATTACTTGTTTTAAAAGTAGTTAAGATTGAACAGGTTGAAGGCGCTTCTATGTTTTTAATAGATATAATGCCTCTTATGTTTATCCCTGCCTCGGCAGGTCTGATTGATATCTGGCCGACTCTCAAACCTGTACTTATACCACTTCTTATTATGACTGTAATTTCCACCGTTTGGTTATGGTTGTATCGGGTAAGGTAACAGAATTTGTTATAAAACTTGACAATAAAAAGCAAAAGGAAGGCAAATAGATGAGTAATTTTTTAAGTAATTCTATATTTTTCGGAGTTCTTCTATGTTTACTGTCATATCAGGCCGGAGTCTTCTTAAGACAAAAGACAAAAATAGCCGCCTTTAATCCGCTGCTTATTTCCATCATTATAGTAATCTTTGTACTTGTTATGTTTAATATCAAGTTTGAAGATTTTTATAAAGGTTCAAAATATATCAGCTTTTTATTGACTCCCGCGACTGTGGCTCTGGCCATACCGCTATACTCAAAGCTTACTTTGTTAAAGTCAAACTTTAAAGCCATTATGTCGGGACTTATTGCAGGTGTTTTAACCTCTTTGATATCGATATTTGTAATGTCATTACTCTTCGGTCTGAGTCATGAAAATTATGTATCCATGCTCCCGAAGTCAATAACTACAGCAATAGGTATCGGAGTTTCGGAGGAACTTGGAGGTATCTCCACTATTACCACTGCCGTTATCATTGTAACAGGTGTTTTCGGCAATGTATCTGCTGATATCGTTTATAAAGTTTTCAATATAAAAAATCCTATTGCAAAGGGTATAGGTCTCGGTTCGTCCGCACATGCCATAGGTACTTCAAAAGCTCTTGAGATGGGCGAAACCGAAGGTGCTATGAGTTCCTTATCCATAGCGGTTGCAGGCATTATTACGGTTATATTTGCCTCATTCTTTGCAAAACTTATATAGTTGATATAAAAATCCTCCAAGTCTCCGGTTATTAACAATAACTATGCTTGGAGGATGTACTAATATTAACGATATAATAGAATTTTTACAATTAATCTATTAAAGTCACTCGAATTTTTAATATAGGATAAGCAATATAATATTTTTTTATTAAAACCTCTCAAATCTCTTTTTCTAAAAAAATAATATTTATCAATATTCCCAATAATATAATTAAGCTAATAGTTCCAACAGATATTGCTCCTTTTGCATATTTATTATCTAAAAACACTTTTTCTCTTTTGAATTTTCGGATTATACATATAGTCACTTTTTACCTCTATATTACTGTCATCATTTGGTGCTATCTCTACAGGACTTGATATAAAGTTATATGCATCCTTATTTCCTACACTACCAATCCTTGTATATGAAAGTTTGTCTGAAAAATCATTCATTAACTCACTGTTTTCCGACTTAGTACTTTCCTTTTTACTTCTAAGCTCATTTACAACATCTATCACATTCTTCATTGTAGTGTCGTAGGCTTACCTATACTTTCATCATACATTCTGATATTTTCATCACTTAATCTCATGATGTCATAAACCTTTTTCTCATCATCCGTCTGTTTATCTCTAAACTCGGATAATACCATACCTGTACTTCTCTCAAGTTCATTTGTAGCTCTTGACATATAACTGTCATTAAGATGTGTGTATGGATTGTAGTCATCCAGCAAATCTATATACCTTCTTTGTACATCATTAAAATCTCTTATCTTTTCATTTATCTCTGCCGACATATTTGATACCGAATTATCTATTACATCTTCTATATCATTTCTAAATGCATCATTCAGTTCCTCTATCGGGAAATTCAATGTTGTTTTTATTGTATTAAAATCTGTTTCAGCCGCTGTATTCAATCCCGTCAAATATGTATTTGACCCGATAAAAGGATTCATTGTTGTATTAAATGTAGGCACAATATTATCCGTCATACTGTTTATTGCATTGGACATTGTTGCCGTATTTATATTTTCACGCATGATTGCATCTGATGCGGTAGCAAGCTTTGAGAGAAGATACTCCCTCTCCTCTGTATCCATAACGAGTTCATGCATTATCACATTTTCGATATATCGCCTCATAAGCTCCATACCACTCCTTTGTATATTTTGATACTCCTGTTCAAAAATTCTTCTGTAGCTGTTTTCTATAATGCTGCTTATTTCGAGATTAATTCGACTACGTAGTGCGTTTGACTCTGAAGCAAGGTGCACATTTGCCTCTTCCTGCAAGGCATTCTTTGTCTGTTCATTCTGTCTCTTAAATATCTCATCAAACATATTAAAAGATGAATTTAACCTATCATTATGACCGCTTAAAAGTCTTTCAATATTTGTAAGTCCATGTGAATATACACTGTTTCCGGAATTATCCCTCAGTGGTGTCAGGCTTTCAAAAAATCTTCCAAAACTGTCTGTACCTGTTCTTACTTCTTCCCCTTCTCTCTTTATATTATCAAAGTTTCTTTCATTTTCTTCCTTGGCTTCTCTTAGTTCCCTTGAAAACGAATCAACTATATTTTCATTTTCTATATTATATTTATCCAGATCTATGTCTGAAGGCTTAAAATCTATATTATTTTCTTTAACATTCTCATATCTGCCCAATAAGCTTTCAGGCGATATGCTGTTTATATTGTCAAGGTCTATACTGTCGTTTTTTAGTATTACCTTTGTATTGTCCTGAGCTCTGTGATACTCTTCCAATATTGCACTCACATATATAAATGTTATATTTTCACTTACAACAGATGCAAATGAATTTATATCATTTACAATACTTGCAAGTGATGCATCATTATTATCCGCATTAACCGTATATTTTATTATTGCTTTTTGTGGATCACTGTTTATACTCTCTATTGCCTTTGAAAATGTAGCCGGTATTACTATGTATGCACCATACTTTCCTGATTTTAATCCGTTTCTGGCATCGTCCAATCCTGTCATGTAAAAATGTTCATTCGGAAGTGTTATTATCTTCCCGGCATAGTATGCTTTCTTTCCTTTTACCTTTACTCCGTCATCTAAGTTTACTACAGCTATATCTTTAGTGGACACCACTTTATATGACTTGTCACTTTCAATAATCTGATAATTATTAGCTGTGTTAAGATTTTGTGGAATCTCTGTATTGGCAATAGTTCCAAGAACTATACCGCTACATAGCATACATACACTTAACGCTACAGCCATAAGTTTCGTTGACTTTAAAATTTTGTTCATATGCCCTCCTACAGTATATAAGTTCCTACAAAGAAAAGATGTCTTAATAACACTCTATTTCATGCCATACCTTATATCTTTATAGTTTCATTAAATTAATACTTAGTTATCTATTATAGTCCTTAAATCCAGTCCTAAGTGTTCCTTAGGCCCCACATACTTATAGAAATCATCAAAGTTATTGACCTTATGAGGTAATCCGTCTGCTGAATCCTTCACGTTTATAATAACCCCGTTAAATGATATATCCTTACCATCCGGAATAAATAATCTAAGTACTTCTACATCTGCCACCTTATCCGATAGCATAAACTCTATTTCTGCCTTTTTTGATTTCATTTTTTTAGCTTTTGACTTTATTTTAGCTGTCCCTATATACATATATAATCACCCATTTTATTCTTCAGTTTTTTCAGGCTCATACTTTATTCCAAGTGTTTGTGCCAAATCTTTTATATTTTCTCTAATACTGTTTAATTGACTAGACTTATCATCTCCGTATAATGTTGTGTCAGCTGATACAATTTCATATTTTTGGATATACGCATATAATAACAGTTGATTATCTGAAAGACGCTGCGCAATATCTATTGCATTATCTGCATCTGCCCTTCCAAGATAAATCCAATAGTCGAGTTGCTTAACATCAGAATTATATGACAACCTATCTATAAGCATGTCTTTAGTCTCCTCAGAAAATGCATCCACAGACTGACTTCTTATATATGCTACCGCCAGAATATATTTTTCATGTTCATTCATAGTACTGACAGATACATCTTTTAAGTTGTCTATCACATTTATATAGTTCATTTCAAGATACGACCTTTCTGCATATAATGCACTCATGGAAGGCTTTAATACAATAATACTTTGTCTAAAAAACATTATTGACATACAAATGCTAATCAATGCAAATATCACTGCCATACTTTTTTTATAGCCAAATAACTATTCTTACCAACAGTAATATTATTTAATTTTTTTCTTTATCCAATTCCTTATTAAATAAAGAATTCAGCTCTTTATATAATTCATTCTCTTCACTACAATTTGCAAGAAACTTTGTATCTTCATTTTTTTGACAACAAACTAAGTCCACCATTTATATAATCATTATATGAGTACTTCTTTTGTAATAAAAAGCCTGCCAATGCACGTATCTCATCAATTTTATTTGACTGATGTTCTCCATTTATATCCCTAACAAGTATTTTTTTATTCTTTGTCTGTCATTTACAAATATATTTTTCAGGTGATAGTGAAAAAAATATACCTGACTATTTTTCTCTTATTATTTCCATAAGTTCTATTAACAGAGAATATTTCACTTTTTCTTTTATCAGATATAAAATCTTTTATAGACTTAAGTCCGTCAATATTATATCTTATTACTATTTCATCTATAGTCTCTTCATACTCATATTGTATAAAAATCATGTTTTTAGGTTTTTTTCAGCATTTCATACTCATAAATATTGTTTGAATTTAAATCAACCTTTTTTTATATAGTTCTTCACTCATCGCTCTTCAACCTCCAGATACAAAAATATCACCATAAAAATATATTTGCTTGTCTGAATGTTAACAAATTATTGATATACTCTCCCAGTCTCCAAGATCGTACATATATTCCATACTCCTTACTCTCAATTTTTAATAAAAATTATTTTGTATCAGTATGTTTATAACATCTAAAAATTCTTTTGTTCAGCCTTAATCATTATATTAAGCACATGACCACTATTTATAATCACTATTGTCAATGTAAGCATTCCTTATAACCTTCTTTTTTTCTACAAATACCTATGATTGCAAGTGGTACAACTATTATAAGTAAAATTAAAAAAACCTGTTTTTATTGCCTACCTTTACATCATCTACTACAAGTGGTTCCCATTTTACCTGCTTTGATAAAAATACTTGTTTCTTTATATATTCCAGTTCTGTATCTCCATTATATAAGTTATTATCAAAAACATTGTTTCTTATATAGGCTATTTCTATTTTTTCATTCTGTTCATATTTCATTATAGTATCTGATATGTCTTTATCAAAAACAGGAATGCCAAATTTATCCAATGTGGAAGAATTGCGTCCACCCCTTTCGTATAACACAGAAGGATCTAAGTCCAGTCTTGTATTATCCGGCTCGCTGTAATTATCCATTGTTGTCCTCTGTATCTTCGCAAAGTGACCACTTTCTGTACTCTTCTTCTATACTTTGTTCTCTTTGCAACAAAGTTCTATACTCGTCTTCAAGAATATTTTTTTGTTTTCTAAAATCAGCTTCTTCCTGCTCATAAAATATACCCATGTGCTTCCTCAACAATAGTGTCTCCTCAGACTCCCCATATTTGACTACAAACTCAGATATCATTTCATTTTCTTCCCTACACATGGATCTGCTAATCTCCCAATCTGTATCAATATCCGCCTTTCTATCTTTACATGCTGCTTTTGCCTCATCTATCTCTGACAAATCGCTCAAATATTTATAATATATCTCTCTCATTTTTTCCTCATCCATATAGTCCTCCTACGCCTTTGGAATTCTAACAATTGCTGCAAAACCCTTTTTGTAAATAACACCCTCATTAACTCCGGGTATTAGTTCAACCGGTACTACTCCCATATAAGACTGGTTACTCAAAAGTACACCTCTACCCGAGCGTTTAAATAAATCTGTAACAGGTTCTCCGGAGTAAAACTTACTTAATAAACTTGTTGCAGCTATAAATACACCCGTCTTTGATGCTCTTTCCATAACATTTGCAATATCTGATTTAGCATTAGTCTTATGACTGAAAAACAATGATAAATCATCTATAAAAACGGCCCTTCTATCTAATTTTCTTATTACATTTTTCTTTTGTTCCTCTTCCAGTCCTTCTATTTGTTTTTCTCTAATTATAACTTCTTCCTCAAGCCTATCCATAAACAAAATAAATTCATCAATATCCTTTATTATCTCTATTTTTTTCACTCTTATATTGATACAGTTCTTTATTATCTGAATCAAAAAAATAGAAATATAAGTATTATCAGTCATTTGATAAATAAATAGCTTCAATAAATTTGTCTTACCACTACCCCTCATTACCAAGTATAATAATAGGGGACTCCTCCAATGTAAATCCTTCCTTTTCAACATTGTCTACTCCAATTCCTACATAAATATCTATATTATTATTAACAAAACTTTCTGCTAGGCTTAATGTAAGTTCCTCAGGCATCACAGGCATATGTCTTGCCTCCACATCTCCGGCACTTTTAATTATATTATCAACTATAGCTTTTTATATTATTTCTATATTGCAAATCATTGTCAAAGTCAGTCATTGTAAATATTTGCATACAACTCACTCTATCATTGTATTTCACAAGACATCTTCCCTTTACCTCAGGTATAGTATATTCGCTTCTACCTACCATATAAAGAACTTCACTTTTTTCAAAATTGTAACCTGCTATTTTTTTATCTTAAAGTTATTATATGTCGCAGAACGAATAGCATTAACCCTTGTAGCTGTTATAACAATATATATTCCCAAACTCATTCCGTCTCTGGATATTTTTGTAAAAAATTCCTCTTCTTCAAACCCCATTTCTTTTATTGCATCAAAATTATCAATCATAACTATCCATGATGTCAAAGTTTCATCTGCCGTTTGATTATACATAGATATATTCTGTGAAAATTCCTTAGCCATTAGTTTCTTTCTATTCTTTATTTCATCTTCCAGAAGTCTCTTTAACCTGTTATAGTGCTCTCTGTCATCCAAAGATATATATTCCGCTGTATGTGGCAGTCTTTTTAAACTAATCAATGCATTATTTCCAAAATCTAAAACAAACAAATTCACATCATAAACATCGTATTTTAACGCTATACTTAACGCAACTGTCGTCAAAAATACACTTTTACCAAATCCTACAGATGCAATATACATAGTATTTCCATCATTCGTAATATTAATATCATAGTTTTTTTGGACTTGTAACTCAGGTATATCAAGCATTCCTATCGGAATAGAAATACCATTCTCTATATAGTCACTTCGACTAACAACTGTATTTATAAGTGGACTTTTGACTTTAGTATTCAGTGGTGGAAGCCAAGGCTTTTTTACATCTATTACATTATTATCAGATTTTATTTTCCATTCTACGTAATAGTTGTTTATATAATCTACTATCACTTCCAATTGTGTGCTAGTTGCCTTTTTCTCAATTTCGGATAAACCTAAATCTTCATTTACAATCATTCCTTGACCGATACTGTTTACTATATAAACTCTGTTATCCAGTACAATTTCACTTTCTTCTTTTTCATAATAAGGGGCACCACTCCACGCAGACTGAAATAGTTCATATATCTCATTATTTCCTACTTGTAAATATGCTCTTCCCGGCAAAGTGATACTTGCAGCATCCGGTGTCTTTAATATTTCTTTACTGTCAGATTCATCTTGAACTTTTAATGCAAGTTTAAATCTGGAATTTGACCATATCTGGTCATCTACTACTCCACTTGGTTTTTGTGTTGCCAATATGAGGTGTACACCCAAACTCCTTCCTATCCTTGCAGTAGATACAAGTTCTTTCATAAACTCCGGCTGTTCCTTTTTAAGTTCTGCAAATTCATCACTTATAAGAAACAAATGTGGCATTGGAACATTTACAACACCTTCTCTGAATAGGCTCATATATGCATTAATGTGATTTACATTATTTTCATTGAAAATCCTTTGACGACTTGCAAGTTCACTTTTTATAGATGCCAAAGCTCTCATACTCTCACTACCGTCAAGATTAGTTATCGTACCAAGTAAATGTGGCAACTTTCTAAATAAAGATGCCATTCCTCCACCCTTATAATCAATTAGCAAAAAACCTACCTCATATGGGCTGAATTTTATCGCAAGTGAAGTTATATATGTTTGTATTATTTCAGACTTACCCGAACCTGTAGTACCTGCAACCAAACCATGTGGACCATGTACCTTCTCATGTAAATCCAACTCAACTATATCATTTTCAGCTCTCATTCCTATTGGTACTGCCAATGATTTTTCTGACTTATTGGTGCTCCACCTTTTTTCAATATTTAGTTCATTTATCTTATTGATATTATAAAGTTCACAAAATGTTATGCTCTCAGGTATATGACTTGTACTGCTTAAAACATGACTTAATACTCCTATATTCCTGGCAAGTAACTCAAAGTTAGTACTTCCATTTTGATTAATATTTATTTTCTTATCTATGTATTCACCATATTTTATCAAAAGTGTACCTTCTTTGGCATGGTCTAATAATACTATAGTATCTATAAATTCAGGTAAATTTGCTCTTAAATAGCTTGTGTATATTACTGAGCAACCCAGCTTTTCACAATCTCCATTGATATACTCTATTATGGAATGAGATAAAATAAATTCCGGTTCATCTATTACAAATAAAAAATGTGGCAGAAAAGTAGATTTACCTTTACTTTCATCATACTTTTGTGACCTTTCTTTTAAAACCTGATTTACACTATTTAACACCTGATCTCTTGTTCTATCTGAATATACCATTCCAAATGCATTCGACATCTGCAATCTACAATGTGGCAACCACTTCATCCATTCAAATGAAGATTGATACTTTTCATCAAAAACAACAATAATTTGTAAATCTCTATAACTTTGAAATGTTGTAAGTTGGCATATATATGATTTTAACTGTTCATGTACAAATTGCCTGTTTCCAACCAATCCAAGCCTTGACTTCCTCAATGAGAACACCAAGTCCTTTTCAAGGATACTATATTCATCTTTCAGCGATTTAGCTTCTTCATAAAGTTTATCAATATTTGATGAAATACCCTTTTCTGTCAATGTTACTCTAAACGAAACTTCACCTGTATATCTTCCCAATGTAATATTTAAAAAATCACGATCTGATGGAAGTCTTTCATATATCCTACTGCTATAATTATTTATTATTTTAACTATATCACTTGTACTTGGATAATTATAGTTATATGACTCCTTCTCTTCTATATATTTATTATATAGTTCCTTACGCTTGTCTAACAGATATTTTTCGTACAAAACGGCATTTTTCCTGTTTGTCTCACTCCGTTCACTTCTATCCTTAAAAAATCTAATTATCGAAAATATTACAGTAACTATTGTTATTCCTATACTCATAAGGAGATAACTACCTCTGCCTATCAACATACCAACACCAACTGTTACTGCTGAAGATGTTATAGGTGGTAATACAGTCATAATTAGTTCATTTTTATCCACTTTCAAAAACTCAGGTGGTGATTTTATTTCTATACTGTCGTTAGGAATTCTCTTTATTATCCTTGGAGAACGCTTATATTCAGGAAAGTCGGAAAATGGCAGTATTGATTTATCCATAGGAGTCAGTAAACTTGTGAATTTATTCTCTCTCCCACATACCTTTATATAATCTCTATGAAAAGTCAGTAAGCATTCACCTATTAAGATGCAATCTCCTCTTATTAAATCAAAGCAGTCTTTCCTTAACCTTCTTTTGTTTAAATAAATGAGCTCACTCTCAACTTCTCCAATTATTTTTATTCCATTTCCACTAACCTTCAAAAATACATTGCTGTCACTAATTTTTTTATATCCCCATCTTTTTCCAATGAAAAAAAGTATCCGGTCTGGTATATGTCTTATACTCATTACATAATTCTAAAGTAACTATTATTTTTATCTGATATAGTCTTGATGTCTTTAACAGCAACTTCTTCATAATACTCTTCACTTAAAGCCAGTATATAGTCCATATTTATGCCTTTCATTAGAATAAAACAACTATTTATTATTCTTACTTAACTACCGGTGATGCATATTTACCGGGATCCTTAGCGGGTTTACAGTATTCTCTCCATTCATCAAAGCTATGAATATCATGCTCTTTTTCCGTCTACTGAATTTTTCAGCACTTATTTTTAACTCCTTCAAAAGACACTTCTCTACCCTCAGGCAGTATAATTGACATTATTTCCTCTTCACTTGGATTACCTGTAAGTACTATATCCACTGCCATATTTGCCCTTACTTTATTTATATCATTTTTCTTTACTTCATCACATAGCCTCTTAAGTTCAGGGAACATAGTGAACAGCTTTGTATTATTTTCGTAGATGTTTTCTATATCAGTAAAATGTATCTGCCTACACCCCTCAAAAAAGCTTAATGTTCTTACTGAATTTGTATCAAAATCCGACCAAACTACATTATCCATGTTTTGTTCCATAAACTTACTAAATTGTGATGTGTATATTAGGTTTATTCTGTTTTCATCTTCCAAATCCTCTATGATATCTTCATACTCTTTTTCAAACAGCTCTCCTGTCTCCACATCAATATATATCATCCTTTCTGTATTATTGTTCTTATCTTCATTTGAAGGCACTATATCTTCCGCTCCGAATACAAGGCAGGGCTTATTCTCATACATTCTTGTTGTGAACATAGTATAGTCGGTAGGCATTATGTTCATATTCTTTTCTTTTAAAAATTTCAAGAACATCTATTTCATTTTTTATTTGCTTACCTCCTATACCATAAACCTTTACGTCAAAATTTTCTATATTTCTTTCTAAATATGTTTTATCTGTATTGACATCCCTCATTCTGTTTGAATTCACTGTCATGTTCACTTCCACAGCATATTTTAGAGGTATATATAGCATATATCTTATTACAGGGTCTTCACCTTCTTTCATATCATTATCCTGTATCGCACAGAGGGCATTTCCGTCTTCACTAATCAAAAGCCTTTGCAGATTATTTTTTATTCCCCATGTCACTGTGTAACCGTCATCTACAATCTTATGTGTTGTATTTTCATCCACCTTTTTATCTTTACTTCCACATCCGATGCAAAATATTATGCAAAATACAAATAATAAAAGGGTTCTCTTCATCCTTCTACTCCTCCGCCAATATATCTATCTGTTATCAGGTATAGGCTTATAACTCGGTCTTGCCATCTTATATGGCTCTATATATTTTTTAAATTCATCAAAGTTATTAATCTTATGTGGCAGTCCGTCTACCGAATGCCTACAATCTACTATCACTCCGTCAAACGATATATCCTCTACATTCTCAAAGAACATATCTGCTAATTCCTTATCGCTTATACTGTCAGATAACATAAAGGTCACTTTTGCCCTTTCTCCTTCAGATATAAGTTTATTCAGATTCTCCCTTAATTTTGGAAATAATTCATAAAGCCTCTTACTTTCTTTTGGAATTCTGTCTATATCATATACATATATATTTGTAAACCCTTCCCAATATGAAGAGGAAATAATATCTATATATGAATAAAGTGAATTTTGTTTTAAAAGCATCTTATTAAAGACATCCCATTTATTAACGGCAGTTATCCTCTCACCTTTACTACGTCTGTCTAAAACATCTCTTGCCCAATCTTCAAAATATGTCTCGTCTTCTATATTGATAAATACTGCTTTTTGCTTATCTTCATATCCGTTTTCTATATCTTCACTTGTTCTTTCAGACTGCACCATAATATATGGTTTTCCATCATATTCTAATGTCATTGCTGTATATGGCATGTCAGGTTTTATATTATCATCATTATCAAAGACACTTTTCACATCTATTGTTTTGAGCTTTTCTCCTGTTTTAATATCATATATATCAACATTGAATTTATCAAGCTCTGTAGTTTTCAAATTGTATCCCAAAGGATTTCCGTTTTCATCCCCAAAAGTATCCAAATACCTTCCCTGTAAGTCATTATCTATAGTGTATTTATTGGGAATTATTTCCTTATCATCACCTCCCCATTTCATATCATCACCTATCCCCTTATGTGAATAGATTACACATATTGCATTTTTATCCTCATTAATTTCACTTGCATAATAACCGCTTTTATATTTACGCTCGTACCCTCCTCTTTCAATCTTATCTGCTTTTTTAGTACAAGCACATAAGCACAGACAAAGTAATATACAAATGAAAATCTTACTTTTTTTCATTTTTCACTCCATTATTGTCAAGATTATCAAACAATTCATCCAATACAGGTAACCTATCTCCACATGTTCTAAAGTAAGACCCCCTTAATTCTTGCAGTGCCTCCTCAACCTCTGCTTTATCCATATTTAAAACATTAACGTCCTCACCACCATACCATATAGACTTAATAACCGAGTCATTATTTTCTCCACTACTATCTTTGCTACCTTTATTATCATTACTGTCTTTATTGTCTCTAATATCGTTGCTGGCTTTAATATCATTGCTAGCTTTATTGTCTCTGATATCGTTGCTGGCTTTAATGTCATTGTCGTCTTTAGTATCATCGCCGTCTTTATTACCTTTATTACTGCAATTTTCTAGTTCATCTAAAAAACCTTTCTTATTGCCATTATATATGCTATCTTTATATTCTTCTTTTACATCATCCTTCCTTTCATTCACTAATTCTATACCCTTGTATTTCATAAGTAGCCCTTCTATTCCTATACGATTCATTGTGCCTATCTTTTCTAATTTAGCATGATCATATGCCCCTATTAACACCAACTTTCTCTTGCCACCTACCTCATATTCTCCTCCTAAATAGAACCACTTAGCTGCCATCTCATCCTTTTTATGATCTATTTGAGCATCCAATTCTTTATCATTTTTTTTATAATCTACTATAGTGCTTACAGTTCTTTGTACGGCTCTGACTCTTAAATCATTACCTATGTGTTTAATTTTTGAATTATCAGCTATGGCTTCCTCTTGTTTTATATATTCAGCCAAGCCCTCTCTTCCGTAATATATTCCATTTCCAAAATTTCCTGCTCCAAATTCATATACTGAACTCACAAAAAGCCCCAATGCCGGATTGGCAATATATATAGCGTCAATTAAAGGAATAGCTATCAAATCTGCATAAAACTTTTCTCTCAATAATCTTTTCTTCTCATTTAAGGCTTCCAAATCCTCTATTTTCATCTGAGAATCTACATTTGTTGATTCTCTAAGTATATCGGTTTTAACCGATATTTCTGCATTAATCGCATCTCCAGGGCGTGCGTCAACACCTGTCAATTCAAGCATCTTACCGGAATATTTTTATAGAATAATCATAACTTTTCAGTTTATTATTAAATGACAGACTATTTATATTTAATTCAGATAACTGTGGAACAGATGCACTTGTAAGAGTTTTTATTTTTTTAGTTTCTGAGGCTTCACCTATCACATCATATGCACTTCCAAATAATGTAGCAAGTGCAATAAGTCTTTCATTTCTTAATACTAAATCATTATAGTCATCCATATTTCTTATATCCTCTTCTAAGAAAAATACAACTATTTAATCCCAATTTGTATTCTAAACATGTGTACAGCATACCCATATATTTTACAGCACGTATATTACTTCCATCATATTGGCCATATACAATTCCATACGGATCTTCAGATTCTACCGGCTTTAGCATAGCATTGATTGCCCTTGTAAGTTCGCTGTCCCCATCACTTATACTTAAATTTAATATATATTCTGATATAAACATTTGTGAAACTGTATTTTCAGGTACCTTAGAAAATGCTTTATCAAAATCTTTTCTTGCGAGGTTTATGAAAAAATCCTCCTCACCACATTTCTTCATAGGAATATACATACTACGTAGTTCAGGTAATTCAAAACCTAATCTACACAGTTCGTTTATTTCTTTGTATGTTAGCCCACCCTTTAACAAATCATATCTGTTTGACTCCAAGTTAAGACTGTTTATTAAATTTGCACTAAGTTCTGTAAAATATATCTCTCCTGCCACAGTATTAAACTTTACTGCAGATAACTCTGTCTTTGTATCAAGTATTATATTTTTCAAGTCTTTTTACATTCATCAAATATACCAGCTGTATTATCCGCAAATCTCTCCATAGCATCTATATATCCTCGATATTTGGATATATTCCACCTAAGCCTGAATATTCTTCGCATATTGACATGTTTTCTATTAAATTCTCTATCTATAGCAGCTTCCCATTTGTCAATATATTCTTCAAATTTTTCCCTATATATAAATCCGATATTCGGCAACCTACTTGCTTCTATGGAATATATTTCCATAGCTCTTGAATATTCTATTTGCCATGAACCATATACCTTAACTAAAGGTGCAATTATATTTTCAGTATAGCTTCGTACACTTCTCCATGCAGCCCCTTTAAATTCTATAGATAAACTATTGGCTATATCATCAAGTACTATTTTAGTTGATAATATTCCACAGTCTATCTTCTCTATATTTGATTTTATACTTCTAGCTTTAATCCTTGCCTCCAATGGCCATATAAACATATCTTTTCCACCTATAAAATTCACTTTAATAGACTTTTTACTTGACAAATTATTTCTTTCTGCTTCTTTATCCGCATCATCTAATGCTACACCGGTCTGGATAATAAATTCGCACATCTTTTTTAATGCATCTTGTACAAACTCACCTGATACTACACCGCCCTCATATGTCTTTGAACATTCTATATCACCCGGTATTTCATCTGATATATCTGAATCAAAAAAATTTTTATCAGCAACAATATATTTAATATTATTGCTTAAAGCCTTTTCAAGACTAAATACTAACTCAATATTGTTTTTTATCTCCATATTTTATTCCTATATTCTCAAAAAGGGATGCGAATTAACACATCCCTTTACAAACATTAATTTTTTTGTTATTTGCTTTTGTCGCATCATTATCAGCTTCTTCATAGAAGTTTGCATTTGCTATCAACCCTTGTGCAACATCATTTATCAACGTTGAAATAGCCTCAAAGCTTGGCGCCAAGCTCTCGTATCTTGCAATATATGCATTTGCACCTGATCCTCTCCACAGTTCTGGTAATTCTTGTTTTATAACTCTGTCAAGAAATCTTCTTAACTCATTATATCTCTCATTTCCTGTTGACCTGAACATCTCAGCTCTTTCTCGTACCTGATTTGTTTCAATACCTATCTGCATAAAACTCCCCTTTCTCACATTCGGTTAAAATACTGTTTATATTTGTTATATCAAACAATAATAATATTGTCAATATTCAATATATTTCAACTAACTATATATTCAATATATTTCAACTAACTATATGTGCGTAAATACAATGTATTATAATCTATTATATAAAACCGATATTATGAAACTGATAATATTTCATTTATCTGTGATACCAATGTATCACAGTCAATTCCATGTACCATGCAAGCCTCTTCTAAAGTCTCCATCTGTGATGAAGGACATCCAAGGCAATGCATACCTGTTCTCATAAGTATAGGTGCTATTAAATCATTTGTAATCAACAGTTCACCGATTGTCATATTCTTATTTATTGTCATAATCTTACTCCTTTACAATATTTTTTTATTCAGTATAAATCTTTTTGCCGAAATCTTCTATACCTTTTTTTATTTCATCTATAGTCAAGCCGGCAAAGCCTACCAAAACGGTGGATTTTCTTATATTTCTACCTGTATAAAAAACAGATATAGGATAAAGTCTGATTCCTGCAAGTCTTCCGCAGTTTATTATCTCTTCCTCACTCATATGTTCCAGTGTAAGTAAGATATGTAGTCCCGAGTTATTTTCAAAAACTTTTGCTTGTGGCAGATTATTTCTTATACTTTCAATAAGAGCATCCCTCTTTAGCCTGTAGTTGGTTCTCATTCTGTTCAGATGTCTTTCAAAATATCCTTCCTTTATAAATGTTTCAAGGATATTTTGATCGGATCTTGGAACCGTACAGGAGAGAAATTTAAGTTTGCTCTCATACTCTTCCATCAGCTTTTCAGGAAGAACCATATAAGCCACTCTTATCGCCGGTGCTATTGCCTTTGAAAATGTTCCCATATATATGATTTTTGAAGGATCAAGCCCCTGCATAGCAGGTATGGGTTTACCTACAAATCTAAACTCCGAATCATAATCATCTTCTATTATATATCTGTCACTCTTTCATAGCACCATGAAATCAGCTCTCTTCTTCTGTTTATAGGCATTATAACACCGGTAGGATATTGATTTGCAGGCATCAGATAGCATATATCGGCATCAGTTGATTCAAGTATATCTATACTCATACCTTCATCATCCATATCCACACTGAGTACATTCCATGACATTGATTTAAAGATCTCTTTAGCTTTAATATATCCCGGATTTTCAAGTGCAATATTTCTTTTCCCTATCAATAATCCAAGAAGCAATATCAAATACTCGCTACCTGCTCCGACTATTATATTTGAAGGAGAACACACCACTCTTCTTGCAGTATGAAGATAATCTGCTATCTGAGTTCTAAGTCCGAACTCTCCCTGCTTATCTCCTGCAATAAAAACATCTTCCTTTTCACTTGAAAACACCTTTCTTGCAATACTTCTCCAGGATGCGTAAGGAAAACTCTTTGAGTCGATTCTTGTAGGTGAAAAATCAATCTTTATATCATCTTCAATCCTAAAATCTTTCCTTTTGGTTTCCCTTTTATATTTCTTTCTTTCAATGTTTAAAACATCCAGACGATTTACAATATATCCGCTACCGCCTCTGGATTTTAAATATCCTTCAGCTAAAAGCTGTTCATAGGCATTAACCACAGTGGTTCTTGATATCTTTAAACTCTGCGCTAAGCTCCTTGTTGAAGGAAGTTTGGTTTCTGGCAAGATTTGCCCGCTTTTTATCTCATTCTTTATAAATTCATAGATTTGCTCATATATAGGGCAATCACTATTTAAATCTATAAGGAGTTCCATCAGTCATTCTTAGGAAGCTTGAATGAGCTCTTAAGTGATACTATTCTGTTAAATACCAATGCATCAGGCTTCGAATCCTTAGCATCTACACAGAAGAATCCGTTTCTTACAAACTGAAAGCTGTCATATGCCTTTGCATCTTTAAGACATGGCTCAACATAGCAATCTTTAAGTATTGTCAATGAGTTTGGATTGAGATTCAAGTTTCCGTTCTCGTCAAGCTTGCCCTTTTCCTCATCAACTATATTCTCATAAAGTCTCATTTCAGCCTTAAGTGCAGTTTTTGCATTTACCCAGTGAATTGTTCCCTTTACCTTTCTCTCACTAAAACCTGAACCTGACTTTGTCGCAGGATCATATGTGGCATGAACCGCAATTATTTCACCGTTTTCATCCTTTTCCACAGATGTACAGGTTACAAAATAGGCACCCATAAGTCTTACTTCATTTCCCGGGAAGAGTCTGAAATACTTCTTTGGAGGTACTTCCATGAAATCCTCTCTCTCAATATAGAGTTCTCTACCAAACTCTATTTCTCTTTCTCCAAGCTCAGGATTTTCAAGATTATTAGGCATTGTACATAATTCAGACTGACCTTCAGGGTAATTATCTATTATAAGCCTTATAGGATCAAGTATTGCCATTATTCTTGACTTCTTAAGCTTTAGATCCTCTCTGATACAATACTCAAGCATTGCCGACTCTATAGAAGAATCCGCCTTTGATACTCCGGCAAGTTTTACAAAGTTTCTGATTGCATCAGGAGTATAACCTCTTCTTCTAAGTGCAGCTATTGAAACAAGTCTCGGATCATCCCATCCGTCAACTATTCCGTCCTCTACAAGTTTCTTGATATATCTCTTACCCGTTACCACATTTGTAAGATAAAGCTTTGCAAACTCAATCTGTCTTGGCGGATGATCGTACTCACACTCTTTTACGACCCAGTCATAAAGCGGTCTGTGATCCTCAAACTCCAAAGTACAAAGGCTGTGTGTAATATTTTCTATAGCATCTTCTATCGGATGTGCAAAATCATACATAGGATAGATACACCATTTATCACCTGTATTATGATGAGTCATTCTTGCAACTCTGTAGATTACCGGGTCTCTCATATTGATATTTGGTGATGCCATATCAATCTTTGCACGAAGCACACGGCTTCCGTCCTCACAAAGTCCGTTCTTCATCTCTTCAAAGAGCTTTAAGTTCTCTTCAACCGTTCTGTTTCTGTATGGACTTTCCTTTCCCGGAGTTTTAAAATCTCCTCTGTACTCTCTGATTTCATCGGCACTTAAATCACAAACAAATGCCTTACCCTTCTTTATAAGAAGAATCGCCTTCTCATACATCTCCTCAAAATAGTTTGAAGCAAAGAACAGTCTGTCCTCAAATTCTCCTCCAAGCCATTTAACATCTTCAAGTATTGAGTGTACGAACTCCTCTTTTTCCTTTGTAGGATTTGTATCGTCAAATCTTAAGTTGAATTTTCCGCCGTACTCTTTTGCAATATCATTATTTAAAATAATTGACTTTGCATGACCTATATGCAAATATCCGTTTGGCTCCGGTGGGAATCTGGTCTGCACATGGTCAAATCTTCCGGACTCAAGGTCCTTTTCTATCTCTATCTCAATAAAATTCTTTGAAACTGTCTCAGTATTGGTATTTTTAATTTCTTCTGACATAAGTTTCCCCCATCTGTATCGGTTTATTCACTAAGCTATTATTATATCATTGATATATCTCTATCGCAATCCCGCACAAGCTTTAATATTTAAAAATCCCCCTATTATCTCATATGATAATAAGGGGATGAAATATTTTTTATTCTGTGAATAAAGGTGTTGAGAAGTATCTGTCACCGCTGTCAGGTAAAAAGTGCAACTATAGTCTTTCCCTCATTCTCAGGCTTTTTAGCCTCCTCAATTGCAGCAAAGAGTGCCGCACCTGAAGATATACCTACAAGGATACCCTCTTTTGATGCTATAAGTCTGCCATACTCAAATGCTTCCTCGTTTTCTACTTTGATAATCTCATCATATATCTTTGTGTTAAGTGTATTAGGAATAAATCCTGCTCCGATACCCTGGATCTTATGAGGACCGCTCTTTCCTTCAGAAAGTATAGGAGAACCTGTAGGCTCCACTGCGATCACCTTAACATTTGGCTTCTTCTCCTTTAAGAACTCACCTACACCTGATATAGTACCGCCGGTTCCGATACCTGAAATAAAGATATCAACCTCACCTTCAGTATCATTCCAAATCTCAGGACCTGTTGTAGCCTTGTGAACTGCAGGATTTGCCTTATTTTCAAACTGTGCAGGTATAAAGCTTCCTTCAATGCTTGCAGCAAGCTCCTCAGCCTTGGCAATAGAACCCTTCATTCCCTTTGATCCTTCTGTAAGCTCTATTGTAGCTCCATATGCCTTAAGGATATTTCTTCTCTCAACGCTCATTGTCTCAGGCATTGTAAGAATAACCTTATATCCCTTTGCTGTACCTACTGATGCAAGTCCGATTCCTGTATTACCTGATGTAGCTTCTATAATAGTAGAACCCGGCTTTAATTTGCCTTCCTTTTCTGCCGACTCAATCATTGCAAGTGCAATTCTGTCCTTTACAGAACCTGCCGGATTGAAATATTCAAGCTTTACCAATACTCTTGCTTTAAGGCCAAGCTCCTTTTCAATATTTGACACTTCTACCAATGGTGTATTACCGATTAACTCACTACTGCTCTTATAAACTCTAGACATACAAACCTCCGTTTTCTGTATTCCTGTTTTCCTACTTGTTTTATGGGTTTATAATAATCTATTTATTTTTTTGTTTGTCAAGCAGTTTTTTTATTTTTTTCTTGATATTTATATTTTTTTATACAATAAAATATCGCTATATTAAATAACATGAGGGCTTTATATGTTAGACAATGCAGGTATAAAAATAGCACAGGGTGAAAAGATATCCTGTGAAGAGATAGACAGGGGTAAACGACAATATGTCCGAACCTCATTTTTCATGAATTTTTTTGAACTATATTATCTGGAAAGTGGCGAAAGATACCAGATGATTCAAAAATGAACTTGTTATTATGAAACCCGGAGATTTTTATAATATTACCTCCATATGTACTTCATCACTCTTTCGGTCGGGAAGATGTTGCTTTTTAAGCGTATTGTACTTTACTTTTACATTGAAGAAATAGAATCGGAGGAAATATATCAAAAACTGTTAAACGACTTCAGGTTTTATCATTATAATAAGAATACCAAATTTTTCCATACATCGACTGCTTGAAATGTTATTGGATGAAGAAGAAAAATAATATACTTTCCGGTGAATATAAAAAAACATTATTAAATTTATTACTTATAACAATTCTCAGACAATCAAAACCCGAGGTCCGAAAGAGAGATAACAACAGAATAAACCAGGTGATACACTATATACATAATAATTATATGAGTGACTTAAGTCTCGAAGTACTGTCAAAGCTCTTTTTTTATTTCAAAGTACCATTTATCCAGAGAATTTAAAAAGAGAACTTCAAAAACGGTAGTTCAATATATAAATAAAAACAAGGATAATGCACGCAGAAAGAAAAATAATGGAGACAAAAAATCTCTTACCGAGATATCTCATGAGACCGGATTTTCTTCACTTACCCATTTTTAACCGAGTTTTTTTAAGTCCGAAAACAAATCTTACTCCAAGTGAATACAGAAAAAAATTTATTTGTATAAAAAGAAAAAAATTCTCTTGCATAATATTCTTTTTTTAATGTATATTTATAAATGTATTTTTATAGCTATACATGTTTATAAGCTATTTATTTCTATATTTTTATACGGTATTTTTTTATACATAGGAGGCTTTTATGGCAAAGGAAAAAGTTGTATTGGCATATTCAGGCGGTCTTGATACCACCGCTATTATACCTTGGTTAAAAGGAACATTTTAATTATGATGTAATTTCTGTCACGCATAGACTGCGGTCAGGGAAATGAGCTTGACGGTCTTGAGGAAACGAGCCAAAATTATCCGGTGCAGAGAAAACTCTACATTATCGATATGATTGATGAATTCTGTGATGATTATATTGTTCCATGTGTACAGGCAGGTGCAGTATATGAAAACAAGTATCTTCTCGGTACATCAATGGCAAGGCCGGGAATCGCAAAGGCGCTTGTGAGATGTCGCAAGAAAAGAAGGTGCATCTGCAATCTGTCACGGTGCTACAGGAAAGGGAAACGATCAGATACGATTTGAGCTCTGCATCAAGGCTCTTGCACCCGATCTTAAAATTATAGCACCTTGGCGTATGACAGATATATGGCAAATGCAGTCTCGTGAGGATGAGATAGCTTATTGTAAGGCACATGGCATTGACCTTCCTTTCTCAGCTGATTCAAGTTACAGCCGTGACCGCAACCTTTGGCATATCAGTCATGAAGGTCTTGAGCTTGAAGATCCTTCTATTGAGCCGAACTATGAGCATGTACTTATGCTTGGAGTAACACCTCAAAAAGGCTCCTGATAAGGAAACCGAGATTTATCTAAGCTTTGAAGCAGGTGTTCCTGTCAGCTTTAAACGGCGAAAAAAATGAAAGTCTCAGAAATCATTACAAAATTAAATGAGATTGGAGGTGCCAACGGTATCGGTATCATAGATATAGTTGAGAAACCGTGTTGTAGGTATGAAATCAAGGGGTGTTTATGAGACTCCGGGCGGAACTATACTTATGGAAGCTCATGATGCACTTGAGGAGCTTGTACTTGACAGAGCTACATTTGAAGTGAAGAAAGATATGGGAAATAAATTTGCACAGATAGTTTATGAAGGAAAATGGTTTACACCTCTTCGTGAGGCTATTCAAAGCTTTGTAGAGTCTACACAACAGTATGTAACAGGCGAGGTTAAACTTAAGCTGTATAAGGGAAATATTATAAAATCCGGTACAACATCACCATACTCTCTTTATTCAGAGTCACTTGCATCATTTACAACCGGTGATTTGTATGACCACCACGATGCGGACGGATTTATAACATTATTCGGTCTGCCGTTAAAGGTAAGGGCTATGAAGATGGCTGAAATTAATAAAGATAAATAAAACTAAAGGGGCTAAAATTTGCCCCTTAATTTTATTTATTCTTATTATTTACATAGTTTACAAGTCCGCCTGCATTTATGATATGTTTTTGCATAAACTCAGGGAAAGCCTGACCTTTATAGGTCTTTCCTGTTGTAATATCAGTAATAAGTCCGGTATCAAAATCCACCTTTGACCTCATCACCTGCTTTTTATCTCTGCGCAGCCTCAGGGCTTTCAATAATAGGTAAACCTATATTTATTGCATTTCTGTAAAAAATTCTTGCAAATGTATCTGCAATTACCACACTTACTCCGCTTGCCTTGATAGAAAGCGGTGCATGCTCTCTTGATGAACCGCAACCGAAATTCTTTCTTGCTACAATGATATCTCCCTTTTGAACCTTATTCACAAATTCTTTATCAATATCTTCCATACAATGCTTTGCAAGCTCTTCACCTGTTGTGGCATTAAGATATCTTGCAGGAATTATAACATCGGTATCCACATTTTCACCGTATTTAAATACATGTCCTCTTGCTTCCATATTAACCTCCCGATCTTTATACTGTAGGTGCCACTATTTTTCCTGCTATCGCACTGGCTGCAGCCACTGCAGGAGAAGCAAGATACACCTCTGATTCAACATGTCCCATTCTTCCGATAAAGTTTCTGTTGGTAGTGGATATACATCTCTCACCTGCCGCCAAAACTCCCATGTATCCTCCAAGACAAGGACCGCATGTAGGAGTTGAAACTATTGCACCGGCGTCTATGAAAATATCTACCAGTCCTTCTTTTATAGCCTGCTTGTAAATCTCCTGTGTTGCAGGAATTACAATACATCTTACATTCTTTGCAACCTTCTTATCCTTCATCTGTGCAGCCGCACTTCTAAGGTCTGAAATATGTCCCGTTTGTACATGAACCGATTACAGCCTGGTCGATCTTTATATCACCGAATTCACCTATTACCTTTGTATTTTCAGGTAAATGCGGGAATGCAACTGTAGGCCTTAATGCTGACAGATCAATATCGATAACCTCATCATATACAGCATCACTCGTCAGCTTCAAAAATCTTGGGGCTTCTGTTTGAATGCTCCTTGATATAATCCAAAGTTATATCATCTACCGGGAATATGCCGTTTTTTCCACCGGCTTCGATTGCCATATTACAGATTGTAAATCTGTCATCCATAGATAATGATGCAACACCCTCACCTGCAAACTCCATTGATTTATAAAGCGCACCGTCTACACCTATCTTTCCGATAATATGAAGAATCACATCCTTACCGCAAACATCTTTTGAGAGCTTACCCTTTAAATTAAACTTTGATTGCGCTCGGAACCTTAAACCATGCTTTACCTGTAACCATACCGGCGGCCATATCTGTAGAACCTACACCGGTTGAGAATGCCCCAAGAGCACCATAAGTACATGTGTGAGAATCAGCACCTATTATACAGTCACCTGCCACGGTAAGTCCCTGCTCAGGTAAAAGTGCATGTTCAATTCCCATTCTTCCGACATCAAAGAAATTAACTATCTCATTCTCATCTGCAAAATCTCTACATGTCTTACAGTTCTGAGCAGATTTAATATCCTTATTCGGAGCAAAATGGTCCATTACCAGTGCTATCTTCTCACCGTTAAATACCTTTTTTTATTTTTCAAATTTCTTTATCTCATTGATTGCAACTGGTGATGTGATATCATTTCCAAGCACAAGATCCAAGTCAGCCTCTATAAGCTGGCCGGCTTCTACGAAGTCCAGTCCTGCATGGGCAGCCAAAATCTTCTGTGTCATTGTCATTCCCATATTTTTTTCCTCTTTTCATTTAATTACTGTTGATTGTAACATATCAAATGATATAATAGCGATATAAATTTAATATATCAAGTATTACATATAGTTATATTGGTTACAGATTAACTATAATTTTAATATATATAATGTAACTAGGCGGAGGAATATGGAACAGCATTTATCACAATATAGAATATTTTTTGAGGTGGCCAAGGCCGGCAGTATATCAAAAGCCGCAAAGCTATTGTATATCAGCCAACCTGCCATATCAAAATCAATCCTAAGGTTGGAAGAAGGTCTTGAAATCGCACTCTTTGTAAGAACATCAAAGGGTGTCAGCCTTACACCGGAGGGACAGATTTTTTATGAGTATTTGCAGAATGCATTTTCGGCTATAGAAGCAGGTGAAAATCATCTCACAAAGATAAAACAATTCAATATAGGTAAAATAACGGTCGGAACAAGTAATACACTTTGTAAATATATTTTACTTCCGTATCTGAACAAATTCATGAAGGAAAATCCACATACCATGGTAAGTATTTTTACTCAGTCTTCCGATGAAACAAGCTTTCTTCTCTCTGAAAATAAAATTGATATCGGTCTTGTTGCAAAGCCTGCTAAAGTCAACAATATGTCATATATAAATATAATGGAGATACATGATGTCTTTGTAGCAACTCCCGGATATCTTAACAGTCTGAAACATATATTTAACAACAACTTCAATCCCTTCAGAGACGGAAATATAATGTTATTGGATAAAAACAATGCCACAAGAAAATATATTGACAATTGTATAGAAGATTCCAAACTTCAGCTCAATCAATCCATTGAAACAAGCAATATGGAACTTCTTATAGAGTTTGCAAAAACCGGAATAGGTATCGCCTGTGTTATAAAGGAGTTTATACAAAAAGAACTTGAAGAAGGAACATTGGTGGAAATAGAGATGCCTGAAGGTCTTACAATACCAAAAAGAGAGATTGTATTTTTATATGATGAAAAGAATATCAATCCTTCTCTCGGCAAATTTTTAAATATTCTAAAATAAAAAATATTCCAGGCCATATGACCCGGAATTGCTTTTATCTTTCTTTTATTATTTCAAGTATTTCACTTGGTTTTATTTATAATATAATCAGCCTTATTTTCTCTAAGCTCATCCTCATCTCTAAATCCCCAGAGTACTCCTATGCTTGTAACTCCGGCTCTGAGAGCTGTCTGCATATCCGTAGCGGTATCTCCGACATAGAGTATCTCTGTTTTTGAGAGTCCAAGCTCCTTTATTATCATATTTAAAGAAGTAGGATCGGGCTTCTTTGGAATACCGTCCCTCTCTCCGTATATCAAATCAAATACTCCGGCACCGAAAATCCCATTTATATTTTTCTCCACACCGAGTTGTGATTTATTTGATAAAACCACAGACTTTATTCCCATCCGCTTTAGAGCTTCAAGAAGCTCTGTAATACCGTCATAGGGCTTAACACCCTTTAGACAATCCACAGCAAATATCTCATCATATACTTTGTAAGCTTCATTTGCAAGTTTCAAATCCCTATCACCGTTATATATCAATGATCTGTCCACGAACTTCTTTGCACCTTCTCCGACAAAATATCTTGTATGCTCTATATCAATTTCTTTTAACCCGAAATGTTTCATTGTTTTACTCATACAATACGACAGTGCAGTCAATGTATTAAGCAATGTACCGTCCAGATCAAAAATAACAGCCTTTATCATTATTACACCTCAAACAAAAGATCGCCATAGCTTGGCATCGGCCAAAGATCCTTATCCACTATCATTTCCAAAGTATCAATAGGCTTTCTGAGCGCTTCCATTGCAGGAACCACCACCTCATGCATATATTTAGCATGCGCAGTTACATCCGTGATTTCTGCGGCATTATCCATATAATTTTTAAGATTTTCAAGTGCAACTTTTGACTCTTTTAAATGCTCATTAACTTCTATTAAGATAGCATTTTGTGCATAAGGCTCTATACCTGAAACCGCAGATTTTAACTTAATTATAGAATCAGCAAGTCTTGTGGTATATCTTATAACCGCCGGTATAATAGACTTGCCCGCAATATCTATCATAGTCTTTGCCTCGATATTTATTGCTTTTGAATATGCTTCATATTCTATTTCAACTCTTGATTCAAGCTCGGTTCTGGTGAATACCTCAAACTCTTCAAAGAGCTTTATAGAATCCTCAGATACAAGAGCCGGAATGGCATCTATCATACTTGGAAGATTTGAAAGTCCTCTTCTCTTTGCTTCTTTTACCCATTCCTCGGAATACCCGTTTCCGTTAAATATAATTCTTCTGTGAGCGGTGAAGAGTCTTTTGATTATATCATGAACGGCTTCATCAAAATCACTTGCACTTTCAAGCTCATTTGCGACCTCTTTAAAACTTTCAGCCACTATTGTATTTAAAACAATATTCGGTGATGCGATGGAGTCGGAAGAACCTACCATTCTGAATTCGAATTTATTATTTGTAAAGGCAAAAGGTGATGTTCTGTTTCTGTCTGTAGCATCAGTTTCAAAGTCGGGAAGTGTTGCCACGCCTGTCTTTAATGTAGCACCCTGAATGGAATGTGTAGCCTCTACTGTGGAGCAAAGCTGATCTATAACATCCTGAAGCTGATCACCGAGGAACACGGAAATAATAGCAGGCGGTGCCTCATGTGCACCAAGACGATGATCATTACCTACACAGGCGGCAGATTCTCTAAGCAAATCGGCATGCTTGTCAACCGCCTTTAAAATACATGCAAGTACAAGTAAGAACTGTATATTCTCATGCGGTGTATCTCCCGGATTTAACATATTTATTCCGTCATCTGAAGTCAAAGACCAGTTGTTATGTTTTCCCGAACCGTTTACACCTGCAAAAGGTTTCTCATTCAAAAGACATGTAAGTCCATGTCTGCCAGCCACCTTTTTCATGGTCTCCATAGTCACCTGATTGTGATCCACAGCCACATTAACCTGCTCGTAAACAGGTGCCAGCTCATGCTGTGCCGGAGCAACCTCATTATGCTGTGTCTTTGCAGGAACTCCAAGCATCCAAAGTTCATGATTTATATCATTCATATAGGAAGCTATTCTCTCTCTGATAGAACCGAAGTAGTGATCCTCAAGCTCCTGTCCCTTTGGAGGCATTGCTCCAAAAAATGTTCTTCCTGTATAAATCAAATCCTTTCTCTGCAGATACTTTTCCCTGTCTACAATAAAATACTCCTGCTCCGCACCCACTGAAGGTATTACTCTCTTTGTCGTGGTATTTCCGAAGAGTCTGAGTATTCTAAGGGCCTGAGTGTTTATAGCCTGCATTGAACGAAGCAGAGGTGTCTTTTTATCAAGTGCTTCACCCCTGTAAGAGCAAAATGCTGTAGGAATATATAATGTAACACCCAAAGAATCCTTTTTTATAAATGCAGGAGATGTGCAATCCCACGCGGTATATCCTCTGGCCTCAAATGTTGCTCTAAGTCCGCCTGAAGGAAAAACTTGATGCATCCGACTCTCCCTTTGTAAGCTCCTTTGCGGAAAAATTCCATTATGACCTTGCCGTTTTTTCGGTGCGGAAATAAAAGAATCATGTTTTTCGGCGGTTACACCTGTCAAAGGCTGAAACCAGTGGGTATAGTGAGTAGCCCCTCTGTCAATTGCCCACTCCTTCATTCCATGAGCTACTGAATCCGCAATATCATTATCCAGTTCCAGACCGTCTTCGATAGTCTTTTTTAACTTTTTAAATACCGCCTTCGGCAAGTATACCTGCATAGCCTCATCATTGAATACATTAACCCCAAAAATCTCTGTGATTGTATCTCTTTTTTCCATATACACCTTTCAAAAATCTAAGCAAAGCCTAATACATAAAATAAACTTTTTACGGTAATTTCTCTCCCTTAAGTTTTTCGCAAAAAAATTATAGCATATAAAAATATTTTTTTGCATCTTTTGAATATAAAAAAAGCGACTGCTTGTCGATGCAAACAATCTTTTAAAAATCTCTTTATTCTTTTTGAGAAAACATGAATTGCAAAACTTTATTGCTGTAAACAACATTAAGATAATTGCAATTATAATTTGTACATTCACAAATAATATACCCGGATAAATCCCCCATCTAATATGTTCTATACTTTTACTTACCATGTAAAATTGTTTTCCTGCTATTGCACTGATAACAAATGGAAATGTAAATCCTGCATAGCTTGGATAAAATCTGTGTTTTTTCTTATCAGCTGTATAATTTTTAAAAACATCAAGTATTACAAGTACAGCAATCAAATACGACACAAATGAAAAGTCATACAATATTGACAAAAACTCTGCATTCTTTTGCTCAAAAGAACTGATATATCCGGCAACACAAAGACTTGCAGGTGCGGCATAGATACATGCAAGTGCCTTTGCTTCAATCTTCTTATTTCCAAGCTTTATATATCTGAAAGATACATAGAAGAAAAGAGGAATGTAAAGAATGAATCCTATCCAAAAGCAAATCTGTCCAAGTGCTATATTATTAAAAGCCGGTGCAGTAACTGAAGCAACCACTATTCCAACATATACGATAAAATAGCTTGCAACTACCTTCATCAAATCATCAGGTATTTTAATCTTTAAAATAAAATTCAAAGTAAAATAAACTATCAGTACAAAATGTAAGATAATAGCCACATACCAGAGAATCATTGCAAATACAGGTAATATAGGCTTAATATAACCTGCAAGAAGCATCAAAGCCATGGTATATGTTCCCGATACACTTGCAGTCACCGGATTTTTCATATCCGTTACAAAAGCATCAGACATGGTTAAATACTTACATGTTACAAACAATATTCCTACAAATGCCAAAACTCCGCAAAGTATCTTCAAATAAGGACTGTAAGCCGCAAGAAGATTCCCAAGTGCCGCAAGCCCCAATGCCACTCCGCATAAAGGTAAAGGCACCCTTTTTAAAAAACTCATAACTACCCCTTATTAATCTATATTCTTCAATCCCTTTTCTCTAACAATAATCTCAGCCACCTTCTTTGCGGCAATTCCTGTAAATCTGATACACTGCTCCTTGTGCTCTCCGGCACCCATATCAAATTCTCTTGTAAGAACTCTACAGCAGTTTGAATGCTTGCCGTTTGCATCTCTGAAGTAGTCATGTAATTCATGGGTGAGCTCCATACACTTTACTACCTTTGGATCTTTCGGACCGTTCTGCTCGGTTCTACCAAAAATCATACCGAGAGCCATAATACCTCCGTTTAGAGCACCGCACATACATCCGCTCTTACCTGCTCCGACAGCCATACCTGATGACATTGCGATAACTTCTCTCGGAACATCAAGTTCAAAATTGTCTACAACTGCTCGCCATGAGCGCTTCGCAACAGAAGTATCCGTTTCTGTAATTGTCCTCCGCATCCTGTCTAACCTTGTCCACACTGATTTCACTTTTTGATATTCATAATTTCCTCCTGAAACATTTTTCATATAATTCTATCACTAAAAAAATATTTTTTTGTATACTAAAAAAAGGTATAGGTTTTGTGTACCTATACCAAAAAATCCGATTTTTTTATAGCTTTTTTTATATTAATTATTTTGATTTATTTGTTTTTATCGATAATGTTATGGAATTTTTTTAAATATATCTTTGCTATATATTTATCTTCCCAATATATGCCTTGCTACAAACACACCGCTTGCCGAAGCATGTGAAAGTGAGTGAGTAACACCGCTGCCGTCACCGATTACATAAAGATCCTTGTGAAGAGTCTCAAGATTTTTATCAAGCTCCACTTCCATGTTGTAGAACTTAACCTCTACACCATAAAGTAAAGTTTCATCACCTGCAGTTCCCGGTGCAATCTTATCAAGAGCATAAATCATCTCAATGATATCGTCAAAAATTCTCTTAGGAATAACCAAAGACAAATCTCCCGGTGTAGCACTGAGTGTAGGTGTCATAAATGACTTGTTAAGTCTACCTGCACTACTTCTTTGACCTCTGATAAGGTCTCCGAATCTTTGAACCATTACACCGCCACCAAGCATGTTTGAAAGTCTGGCGATACTCTCACCATATCCGTTACTGTCTTTGAACGGCTCTGTAAAATGCTTTGATACAAGCAATGCAAAGTTTGTATTCTCTGTTTGAAGCGCCGGATCCTCATAGCTGTGTCCGTTTACTGTAACAATACCGTTTGTATTCTCATTAACTACGGCACCTTTAGGATTCATACAGAAAGTTCTTACCAAATCCTGGTACTTCTCCGTTCTGTAAACAATCTTACTCTCATAAAGCTCATCTGTAAGATGTCTGAAAATCTCGGCAGGAAGCTCAACTCTTACACCGATATCCACACGATTTGACTTTGTAGGTATTTTTAACTCCTTACAGGTCTGCTCCATCCATTTACTTCCGCTTCTACCTACGGATACTATACATTTATCACCGGTGAATTCTTCACCCTGCTTTGTATATAACTTATATCCTGCATCCAGCTTTTCTATTTTGACAATAGGTGTGTTAAAGAAAAACTCCACCTTATCCTTTAAATCTGTATACATATTTTGAAGAACTTCATAGTTGATATCAGTTCCCAAATGACGAACACTTGCATCCAATAAATGCAAATTGTTTTGTAAACAAAGTCTCTTAATATCTGAATTTGCTGTAGAATAAAGCTTGGTCTTTCCGCCGCCGTACTTTACATTGATTCCGTCTACATAGTTCATAAGTTCAATGGCTTTTTTCTTTCCGATATATTCATGCAAAGTACCACCAAACTCATTGGTAATATTGTACTTTCCGTCAGAAAATGCTCCTGCACCACCAAAACCGTTCATGATTCCGCAGCTCTTACAATTGATGCAAGACTTAATCTTGTCTCCATCTATTGGACAATGTCTTTTCTCAAGCGGATTACCGTACTCAAAAACCGCAATTTTCAGTGAGCTGTCCTGATTTATGAGTTCATAAGCCGAGAAAATACCTCCGGGACCTGCCCCGATTATCATTACATCATATTTCATATTTTTCCCTTTCACAAAAGCAATAACCATTACTTACATAAAAATGGCGATATCTCATTTGAAACATCGCATGCAACATTCCCATTATAATATGTCTTTTGAATACTAGCAATACACAATTGTATTAAATTATATCATATTATCATTTTAAAATATTCATAATTCTTTACTTTACTATTTTAAACAATAGATGCATAATATAGTAATGAACGCAAAAATTAAAAACTTAAAAAAAATTACTCTAACAATTATTTTTAACAATTATAACCATACTCTCTCCCTATGCAGTCGTTTGCATATGTTGACTGGCCGGTAGATACAAATGTTTTATCTGAAGGTGCCATTCTTATGGATGCCGACTCGGGAGCTGTACTTTATGGTAAGAACATTCATGAACATTACTATCCGGCAAGTATAACCAAGATTTTGACTGCCCTTTTAGTAGTGGAAAATTGTAATCTTGACGATATGGTTACATTTTCAAAAAATGCAGTATTTAATGTCGAACCCGGCTCATCAAGTGCAGGTATAGATGTGGGAGATACACTTACTGTAAGAGACTGCCTCTATGCAATGCTTTTACAATCGGCAAATGAAGCCGCAAATGCCTTGGCGGAACATACGGCAGGAAGCATTGAAGCATTTGCAAATATGATGAATGAAAAAGCGGCAAGTCTTGGCTGTACAGACTCACATTTCGCAAATCCAAGCGGATTAAACGATCCTGAGCACTATACCAGCGCATATGATTATGCTTTAATAAGCCGTGCGGCTTTTAAAAATCCTACGGTTACGGAAATAGATTCCGCTACATACTACAATTTACCGCCTACAAGCAGAGTCCCTACCGGACAAACCTTGTACAATCATCACTCCATGCTCAGAAAAACCTCCGGTAATTTCTATCAGAACGCAATCTGCGGTAAAACCGGTTATACTTCACTGGCAGGAAATACACTGGTGACATATGCAAGAAATGACAGTATAGGACTTATTACTGTAGTACTTAACGGAAATAAAACACATTATACGGATACTCAGGAATTATTGAACTTCGGCTTTGCCAACTTTAAAAATATAAAGCTGAATTCTACAGATATTAACACAAATTTTTCAAGTAATATCTCACTGATACCTGATTTTAACGAGTATACTATAGAGCCTGACGATAATGCATCAATATCATTGCCGAATGATGCCGATATAAACGATATCAAGTCAACGGTAAACTTTGAAGAAAATTCAGGTTCGTCCGCACTTTGCAAGGTAGATTATACTTATAACGACTATCCTATAGGATCTGTGGATATAGTGGCAAAGAAAAATGAAAACTATGTTGCCAATGATAACAATACAGAAGAAAGTGTTGCTGCAAACAATAATAAAAACAGCTTACAAAACACCACCAAAAACTTTACAAATATAATACTTAATATTCCGAAGATAAACTATATTATTGTCGGAGCCTGTGTAGGAGGCTTTTTACTTCTCCTGCTGATTATCATTTTAATAAAAAAAAAGTTATCAAGCAGGAAAAAGTGATTTGAGTGACAGAGAACTTCGAATATATAATCTTTTAAAAAGCGGATGGAGTGCCAAAGACTGTGGCATAAGTGAAGAAGAAGCGAAATATATAATAGAAAAGCACTGATAACAGTGCTTTTTTGTTTATGCTATAAATTATGTATTTCTTTCTCAAGCGATAATATGCCTTGCATTACTTTATCAAAACTCGGCGGTTCTGCGAAAAACATTTCTTCCATGTTTTTATAATCAAGCTCTATTTCTTTTAATCTGTACTCTTCCGGTACCAACTTTATGGCGTCAAAACTTGCGTCTTCATATTTAGCCCATTTTCTAGGATAAAATTTCTGTTTAAACTTTACAACTTTATCCAAAAGATCTTTGTTCTGAAAAGCTTTATCTTTATAAATTGAGTTTGACATACAGAACAAGTCATAATAATGCCTTGCATACCTTTTTGGTATAGCAAGTTCTCGTGGTCTATTTGCCTCATGATGTAAGATGGTGGCTTTTTCCCAAAATGTCCTTTCCGGACGTACGGTTCTAACTTCTATAAAGCTACCTTTAAACAGTACCGGATATGACTTATACAGATCCGGTACTATACCAATAACTTCTGAAGGTGACCATGCTGCAAGAGCGCCAATTTCAAGTCTTATAGACTGTATCAAATACGATGATTGATAGCTTTTTGGATATTCAAAAAATATAGTTTGGGGTTCTTTTTCATATATGCTGAGTTTAAAATCGATTCCAATTATCTCTTTAAAAATCTTCTTCCATTTGTGGTAATAAACATCCTTTTTAAAAAAATTCTTCAGTCTTTTTGATTTGATTCTTTATTAAACTTATCTTGTTTTGTATTTGAACGTTCTTCCCACGGCTCATTAATTCCATACCCTATTGCTCTCCAATCCAATATTAAATCTATATCCTCAGAAAATCTTTGTATTACATTAAAGCATTTTGAAAGACTTGTTCCTCCTTTGAAAGTCAGTACATCTTTCCACTTACTTATTGAAAAAAGATAGTTAAGTACAAAAGCATACCCAATAGTCTTTTTCTATAATAGCTTCATTTACTCCACTTTTTCTGTGCAGCATTTCTTATTATTTGTTCCAGATCTTTTTGCGGAATATAATTATACTCAAACATTTTTTTCCACCTCACTTTATCTTTCTGATAATATCATATATCCATACACTGGTATATCTGGCATCTTTTAAAAGTTCCTCTTTTTCTTCTTTTGACAGTTTTTCACTTAAATATTGTACCTGTTCTGACGTTATATTTCCTTTTCCTAAGGCTTTAATTGCCTGTATAACCATTGCTGTAAGTGTGGACATATTTGAAATTTCACCATTATTTCTATGTTTAAATTCTATAGTTACATTGTCAAAACTAAAATTTACATATCTTCCATCGGAAATATATGTCCATTTAGCAGGAACTTGCGTAGATAAACCCAATAAATTAAGAGCTGTATTTCCTGACGGTGCAATAGTCCAATTATATTTTCGTGCTATAGCTTTAGCCACTTCATTAACTGATGGTGCCTCATACTCACCAATATACTCGATATATTTAGGCTTATAATAAATTCCGTTAATAATACGTTTTATTTCTTTAGACAGTACCAGACGATTTAATACGCTTTTTATAGTCTCATATCCGGCAATATCAAAAAAATCATTTGCTATAAAAACGTCCTTCGATTCCATCATATCTATTCTATCTATAATTTTTCTGCTTAGCATTCATAATATCAGCCCTCCTTTGCACCTATTATTATATAATATTCGGTGCAGAAATGCATATATATAATTATATTACATTTATAATTTAAGTTTCTTCAATAAATTGTAATATCTGTTTTTTTCCAATTCGCTTGAATTATTTTTTTCATATAGCTATACAATCTATAGACGAATCTTAAACATAACGCAATTTAATTTTAGGGAGACATTATGAAAAGAATACATGAAATATTAAAGAAATACAGACATGCATGGGTTTTCTTATATACATTCATATATCTACCATGGTATATGTATCTGGAAAGAACTATAACACATGAGTATCATGTCTTACATACATGGGTGGACGATATTATTCCATTCAATGAATATTTTATTATACCGTACTTTATATGGTTCATCTACGTAGCATCTGTACTGATTTTCTTCTTCTTTAAAGATGTAGATGAGTTTTACAGATTCGGGCTGTATCTCGCACTCGGAATGAGTATATCGCTCTTTATTTGCCAGATATTCCCAAACGGAACAGACTTAAGACCTGTCAACCTTGATCCGAACAAGAATATTTTTACACATCTGGTAGCCTTTATATATAAAACAGATACCAATACAAATGTGTTCCCAAGTATTCATGTTTTCAACTCAATCGCTACACATGTGGCCATATTGAGATCAAGATTCTTTTATAACAATATGAAAGTAAAAGCGATTTCATTCATTATTATGATTTCAATATGCCTTTCGACATTGTTCCTAAAGCAGCATTCATTCCTGGATGTTGTCGGAGCAACAATACTCTCATATGTTATATATCAGCTTATCTACGCTAAGATACCTTGGCCAATCAGCCATGATAACAGAGAGAATATAAGAGTTTAACAAAAAGGACATCGTACCGTTTTCTAGTATGATGTCCTTGTTTCTTTTATTTATTTTCAATTTCATGCTCAGTCAATTTCTTTTCACCATCTCTTACCTGTCTGATAGACTCTCTAATTCTTGACATATTTGCATCTGAATAAAAAGGATCGGCTGATAGTTCAAAAGGTATACGATTTTCACGTACTACGGCTTTTAAATAAATATTAATTGCTGTAGACATACTGATGCCGATATCATCAAATATCTTTTCCGCCTCCCTTTTAATATTATCATCTACTAATATTTTAACCTGTACCATAACACATCCTCCATACTTAGTCTCTAATAATTCTACTACATTATACAACACAATATATATCATTTTTATAATTCTTTTCCACTGCATCCTTTATATAACCTTACCTTATCCTCTACAATTACCGCCACCATTTTTTTACTTTTACAACTTCATTACATTATAACCGAAAGTTGAAATATCAAAATACTCAGCTATCTTAAGGATTAGTGTTCCAATCTCATAAGCAGTAAACATTTTTTCAACGCTGACACTCACTCCAATGAAACTATCTGTATGCCTTACTATAACTCCTTAAATTCTGTTCTTTTGTTTTTATACTATTTTTATAAGTTCCATTTTAGTTGCGTAATTCCTGCATAACCTACTTCCCATATAAACCATGCAAACTCTATAAAATCCTTGGAAATCAAATTTTCTATAATACATGCTCTTGTTGCCGGTGTTCCAAGTCCCCTTCGCTCAACCTCAATTCCCTTTTGCAGTGCATCATTACCTGCAATCTCTATAGCCTTAAGGAGAGTATCCTCTGATAGCTTTTGTCAAGGGTAGTTAAGAAATTTATTTATCTTTTTGGTAACTCATATCTTCACATTCTTTCTGAATAAGTCTATTTATTTTATCTGTAATTGTTTCATCACTGGTTTCACTGAAATGTACTGTAACTTTATAGTTTGTTTTTTTCCTATTTTTTTACTGAATGTGTTTTTCAACTTTGTTTTTTTCTCATCTGTCATCTGTACTCTCCTTTCATTGCAATAAAAAAAGCGATTAGATTTTTTTACTTTTTCCAATCGCCTCAAATATTTTTTTATTTCTGCTATTAAATTCTTATTTTTTTACAATATTGTTCCCTCTGAAAGAATGTCTACATATTTTTTTATATACATATTGTCTGTACCTTTTTTTATCCTCTACAAGCTCTAATATTTCCATATCCATTAAATTCTCCAAAAGTTTATTGACAGTAGGCTTACTAACGCTCGCTAAATTTTTTTAATATCCTCCGATTCTACAAAAAGGGTGTTTCAATAGATATTCATATACTAAAAAGAAGATTTGAAATATTACCACTTGAAAACTGTCGAATTTTTCTCTATATCATTCTTCTTAAGCTCAACAATCTTTTTGGATGGAAGTGATTGCATCCTCAGATATTTCACAAATTCCATCTATAAAAAATTTAATCCATTCTTCAAATTCCCCTTAATACGAATGTTATTGAGAAGTTCATAATATTTATTCCTATTTTTTTCTTGAAAAAAATAGCTCAAATAAAGAACAGGGTATTCAATCAAGCCTTGCTCTCTTAAGTATAATATTATGAGTAGTCTACCCATTCTTCCGTTACCATCTAAAAATGGATGTATCGTTTCAAATTGATAGTGGATTAGAGCTATCTTTATTAAGTTTGAAATATCACTATCTTCATGTATATATTTTTCTAAATCACTCAAGCAAATATCCATCTCATCAGGTGCAGGCGGAATGAAACTTGCATTTTTTAAAGTCGAACCTGCGTGTCCAATCCAGTTTTGTGATTTTCTAAATTCACCCGGCATTTTTTCTTCTCCTCTAACATTAGACAAGAGAACCGAGTGGGTTTCTTTAATCAATCTCATACATAAGGGTAATTCATTTAGTCTTTTAAATGCGTAATGAGTCGCTTTGATATAGTTTACAATTTCTTCAGTATCTTTTATCTTTTCATTTCCCTTATCTTTTTGCAGTACATCAACAAGAGAGGCTTGTGTCCCCTCTATTTGAGAACTTATAACAGCCTCTTTTTGAACATACATAGATACAAAAAGATCAATATCCGGTAAAGTTATTGCCATGCCATCTAATCTTCCCAGTAATAAATATGCTTTTATTGATTAAAGCATTTATTTCACTATCAAGATTTAATTTTTATATCTTTTTAAATTATGCGGAACAAAGCATTCGTAATCGCTTTGCATTTTCTTTAATTCTCCGGCTCTATTATTTTCTAATCTCAAAATATCACCCCCTAAGTCAAATCTATTTTACTTAGAATAAGCATAACCGTTTTAAGTAAAATTTTCAAGTGCATATTTTACTTATATTCTTTGAAAAGTTCTCTAAGTAAACCCTATTTCACTAAAAAAACGATTAGATTTTTTTACTTTCTAATCGCATTGACTGTTTTTGTTTTTATTAAGTGGTGAAATGTGTTTTTAAGGCTTGTCTTTTATCTTAGGCATATATCTGAGCTTTAACACTCTAAAAACACCTTTCTTAATATCCAATATAGATAATATTTCTTTCTCCTAAAAAACAGAGAGGTTTTATCCTCTCTGCTTGCTTTAATGCTCCACCTTTAACGGTAGCGGGACACCCTCTTTATCGACCAAAGCATAGCCAATATTTTTAGAAATATCAAATCTGCAATTTCCTAAACGATATTCTGTTGTCATTGATATTATACCCGATTTCTTCAAAAAATCACTACCTTTCCTCACTCCTATAATAATCTTTTTGTTTTTTTCCTTTCCTCTGCTCATATTTTTTTCCTCTTTGCTCTTGATACTTCTTAATCTGTTCAATTACACTTGGCTTTTCTCCTCTCTTAATCGCCTTGTCAATCTCAATAGATAAGTCGATACCATAATCATCATTTACAGTCTTAGCTGCATATTTGATATGATTGATATTTTCGTATTCTTCCTTAATAGATTGAGCTTGTTTATTTAGCTTAGTAATTTCAATTTCAAGACTTTGTATATCCCTTTGCCAATTTTTTTAGATTTAATAGCTGATGAGACTGTTATTTTTTTCAAGAATTACCCTTGCCCTTTTTATACTTGTCTATCTGTTCTTTATGTGAATTATAGAAGCTGTCTTTGAATAATGATTTGCTGTTCCATTCTTCAAAGATTTTGCTTATTATCCTTGCAATTCATGATAAATATAAATGTTCTTCCGAGTGTTTCTCCCTCAAGCCTTCTACATCACCCTCTCTTTCATCAATCTTTGCCTCAAGCTCATTATAGTTATTCCGTCCAAATTTTTTTCTTTTTCCAGTATCATTGATATTTCATTAAAAAAAAATCAAAAACTACTTTTTGGGTATTCATTGCTTTTTTTTTCAAACCAGATGTCCTTTTTTTTCTATTTATTCAATATTTTTAAATACTAATCCCTTCCAAACAGATCCCTTGTATATACCTTTTCTTTCACGTCTTCCAGGCAATCATCATATCTATTTGCAATTATTGCATCGCTGTTTTCTTTAAAAATATCAATATTATTTATAACTCTGCTTCCAAAGAATGTAGTATTATCATCAAGAGTAGGCTCATATATTACAACCTTTGCTCCCTTTGCTTTGATTCTCTTTATAACACCCTGAATAGAAGACTGTCTGAAATTATCAGAATTTGATTTCATTGTAAGTCTGTATACACCTATAACAACCTCTTTTTCCATAGTCGGATCATAGGCACTTCCTTCACCATAGTTATAATACCCTGCCTTCTGTAATACCTTATCAGCGATAAAGTCCTTTCTTGTCTTATTGGATTCTACTATAGCGGAAATCATATTTTGTGGCACGTCTTCATAATTTGCCAATAGCTGCTTGGTGTCCTTTGGCAGACAATAACCACCATATCCAAAAGACGGATTATTATAATGCTCTCCGACTCTAGGATCCAGACAAACACCTCTTATAATTTCCTTGGTATTAAGTCCTTTCATCTCTGCATAAGTATCAAGCTCATTAAAATAAGATACTCTAAGTGCAAGATATGTATTTGCAAAAAGCTTCACAGCCTCCGCCTCTGCAACACCCATAATCAATATTTCTATATCATCTTTGAGTGCACCTTCTTTTAAAAGATTTGCAAATTTAGATGCAGCTTTCATAAGCCTTGCATTCATAGTATCTGTCCCCACAATAATTCTTGAAGGATAAAGATTGTCATAAAGTGCCTTTGACTCTCTCAAAAACTCCGGAGAAAAAATAATATTGTCACAGTGAAATTTACTTCTGATACTTTCCGTATAACCTACAGGAATCGTCGATTTAATGATTATAACAGCATCAGGGTTATACTTTATAACCTCTGTAACCACATCCTCTATTGCCGATGTGTCAAAAAAATTCTTCTGTGTATCGTAGTTTGTCGGTGCCGCCACCACAACAAAATCGGCATCACTGTAAGCAAGCTTCGTGTCCAAAGTAGCAAGCAAATTAAGTTCTTTTTCTTTAAAATACTTCTCAATATACTCATCCTGAATTGGGACTTATTCTTTTGTTTATCTTCTCTACCTTTTCAGGAATAATATCCACCGCCACCACTTCATTATTCTGTGCCAATAAAGTGGCGATTGACAACCCCACATATCCTGTACCTGCTATTGCTATTTTTCATATGCC
>BNJT01002063.1_pt1 | contig 106922 bp, 155 predicted proteins | sample 8540491 | NCBI WGS metagenome assembly BNJT01 (sample SAMD00202455, study PRJDB9452) | human saliva metagenome | host: Homo sapiens
TTAGAATTAAATAGGAATTAAAAATCTATTAAAAATTCTAACACATTGAAATCTTGGTTTCAAGCCGTTAGAGATACAATTTAATAAGGAAAAAGACTAAATGTAAGTTAGAGTTTTAGTTATGATTTTTTAATCCCTGTGGAGATTTCTCCACATAGTTATAACTATTTCTCTAACTTTTACTTTTTGAAAAAGAAAATAATAAAGTATATAAGGCAGGATATCATATGAAGTATTTTTATTATCGTTTAATAAGTAACTTCTTTAGACAAGAGGTTATAAGAAATATGAAGCATATTCCTATATATGGATACCAATTCATTGTAATTTACATGGAATTATGTTCTCTTGCAACTGAAGAACAAGGAATTTTTAAAAGTACCAAGAAATTGGTGAAGTGCCATATATAGCATTGCTTGCTAAAGATATTGGAGAAGATACTGAGATAGTAGGTCAAGCTTTTTACATACTTTTTTAAACAATGGACTGATAGAAAAGGTTGAAGATGATTACTCTGTTAATCTGCTTGTACCTTATGTGATCAACAATACAGGAAAAGCTGCACACAAGCTGATGCTAAAAGACTAAAATATAACAACATGAAACAGCGACTTCTAACCAGTAGCAAATCAAATGCTACATATAAAAATATGGTTTATATGAAAATATTGAACTAACAGATCTTGAATATTATGAGCTTGAAGGAAAAACAGATAATCTAAAAAGTATTATAGATAAAAATTTCTTTGGAAAAAAATCAATGGGTGAAGAATTTGATCTTAATGATTATGAGTTAATTCTTAAACATGTAAAAATATACAAGAGGAGAATAGAATGAATAAGTTTTTTACATTAGACAACAGAAACAAATTACAATTTTTTACTATCAGATGGATTTTTCGCTAACAGTAATACAAAATACTCTAAATATCACAAGAAGTGTGCTATATACAGAGATTAAAAAGGACTTACTGCGGAAGAATATAAAAATCGTAGATATGTAAAATATAATCCAATCAGAGACTATTATAGCTGACATAGAAAAAGCTGTAGGAAAAGATAGTTGGGATATTGTTAAGGAAGCTATTTATGAGAAGAGAGATCTATAATCTTGTAATGTGTAATATATCTGCATATTACTTAGCAGTCACAAAAATTAAATGAAATAAAAAGTTGATGCATATAGTCTTAAAGGTATTGATATTAGTGAAGCAGCTATAAATAAAAGGAATTTCAGGGAATGCAGGATTCCAAAACAAAATTAATGAATGTGTTGTTTTTGGAAAATAGTATAAAAGAAAAATTCCGAGCTGTATCAGATGCATTAGAGATAGTAGATAAGGATATCCGATACCTATTGATTAAAAGTATTGTTAAGAAAAAGTACATACCTTGCAAGCTATCGTCAAAGGAAATGATAAAGCTTGAAACTGATTTAGTAAAAAGTATCGCCTTTTAATTTATTAGGGGAAAATTTATATGGACCTTTGCATAGAGAATAAAATGAAAAGGGTAAGGGCAGCTTATGAAAGTAAGATTATGTAAGGAAGCTAAGAAAGGCTGCAAGGAGTTTTGCAGCTGCCTATTACGAAATAAAATCAGCAACTGATGCATATGATAGATGGCAGCGTATGAATAGAGATGTTGATTTAGAAAGACAAAAAGAATATGAACTTAGAATAAGGCATTTGAAAACGATAGAAGAAACTTTTAGTCACGCAGTGAATCCGAATATGCAGAAAAGAGTGTGGAACTATTTTTATAAGAAAGTAAAAATAGAAGCATATGAAAAAAAGCGGAGCTTGATGCTGAAAATAAATAAATGGATAGAGAGCATAGCGAAAAGAGCTTGGCATAACTACAGATTTTTAGGAGGAAAAGAGAGTGAAAGTAATCTCTATAATTAATTACAAAGGCGGAGTTGGAAAAACAACAGTAACTTTTAACTTGGGAGCTGAACTTGCGAAAGCAGGAAAAGAATACGCTGCTAATAGATTTTTGATGGGCAGGGAAATCTAACAAAATTTGCAGGTATAGAAAAAAAGAGACCGCTATAAAAGAAAATATTGTCGATGTCCTAAACTCAATAATGGCAAAACCAGGAATTACAAAATGATCCAATCCATAGAGTAAAAGATAATCTTGATATAATCACTTGCGATATACGAAAAAGAGTATTGGAGTATGAATGCAATGTCTGCTATGGGTAAGAAAAGCTACTATACATATTAACTTTAAGGGAAAAAAACATAATTATGATTATGTATTAATAGATAATGCTCCGTCAGTTAATCTTGACTTTCAAAAATGCCCTTGTAGCTTCAGATGAATATCTAATTATAACGGAACCTGAAGTAGCAAGCTCTGATGGAATCTTTACAATAAATAAGGTTATTGAGCAAATTAAAAAATGAATTTAACAAAGATTTAAAAGCGAGCAGGAGTAATAATAAATAAAAGGTACAAGAAAAGACTAATTTTTCATAAATTAATGAAGGAAGTTATTAAAATCTCCTGGGGAGAAGATGTATATATTTTTTAATACACTTATTCCAAAAGCAATCGCAATACCTGAAAGTGAATTTGAATCGCTTTCTATAGGGGATTATTCGCCTAAAAGTAAAGCTGCAATAGCATTCAAGGAATTGTCTAAAGAACTATTAAAAAAATTTTTGTAAAGGGAGATTATTAAGGATGGCTCTTAAAACAGGGAAAAATTTAGAGAAATAAAACAGCTTGTAGCAGAACGCAAAAAGCTTCTTGAGCAGGGCGATATAACAGGAAAGTATAGCGAACTTATGATTGATGTTACATCTGATGATTTAGGCAGCGTTAATAAAAATAATGATAAAGCTTTCGACAATATCCTTGATAAAGCTAAAGATAAAGTAGTTGAGCTTGATATAAATGAGTTATCAGAATCACCTAAAAATCATTTCTCAAAAATTAGTGGCGAAAAAAGGGAAGAGATGATAGGCTCTCTTAAAAAGCTACGGACAAATAAATCCTATTATAGTTAGACCAAAAAGAATGCGTGCGGCATTATAAAGAGCTTATAGAAAATGAATTTGAAATCCTTGTGGGACATACTAAGGGTGGAGTGCTTAAAGGAGATAGGAAGTAGTAAGGTAAATGCTATCATAGTAAGCTGTGATGATATTGAAGCAACGCTGCTTATAAATCAGTCAAATATCCAAAGAGAAAAAGTAAGCGATATAGAACTTGCAAGAGCATATAAGGCTACATACGATGCTCTTGTACAGGATAAAAATAGAAATCTTAGTCCAGGAAATTCAAAAAATGAAATCGTTGAAAATTCAACATCTCTTTCGAAGTCCCAAAGTGGGACTTCGGAGAGAACTGATGAAGAAGTTGCAAAAGAAATACGGTATATCAAAAGAATACTCTAAGAAGAAAGATGGCACTTGCAAATTGCTCTGATGATATTGTAAAGCTATATAACAGAAGCAAAGTTACGCAAGAAGAAATTCAGCATATATCAAAACTTCCAAAAGCAGTCCAGGATCAAGTATCTGAAATCATGACTAAGGAAAACAAAGAGATGACTAAGGATATAGCAAAAGGACTTGTTGATAAATATAAAGAGGTGCAGAAAGATCCACCGCTTAGAGCAAGCTTTTCTTGGAACATTTTTAAGAGAAGTAATTAATCAAGGGCAGGATAATATAGAAAAGCAAGAGAAAAAGCATAGAGCTGTAAGTAAAAAAGCAAAGGATGAAAAGAAAAAATATCATATATCTGAAGAACTTTTTCCAAAGAATTTGAAGCTATCTGATCGTCAAAGATATGTAGAGCTAGCACTTAAATACATAGCAAGTCAAAAAGATAGATGTTTTTGATACATCAATAGAAAAACGAAAGATAAATATATACATTGCTTAAAAACACATTTTTGAAAAAGGAACATAGAAAAATAAAAGCTTTTTGTTATTTTTTTACATAAGCAAAAAGGGCAAAAATACATGAAACTTGTGATATAGTGTTAGTGTCAAGAAGTATAAACAAGACTTAAAGACAGTTTAAGTCAGTGTGCCGAAAAGCTAACGCTTTCGGTATTTTTAGTATAAGCATTGATATTCCAATGTTTATACAGTCTTGCAAATTACATAAACTCTATTTAAGACAGTTAAATGAGGGCGTGCAATTGCGTATACAAGATATACCATATCTGCCCACCTACGGTAGTCAGATAGGATATATCCGACCTATCGGTCGCTCGAAGACAGTTCGAGTTGCCAGCAGGGCGCTGCCCCTTTGGATTACCCCCAGCGCATTACTGGCCAAGTGGCTATGCCACTAAGGCTGTAATGCTAAGGAAAAAGCCTTGCGGCTTTTTCAATGAAAATTTTCACTTTGTGAAAATTAATATCTTTTGAGAAGGAGAATAAAAATGATTGAATATTATTTAGATAAATTAATGATACCTGCTATTTTGCTTTTTATTATAGGATTAGTTTTTCATAGCAAAAGAATAAATAAACATCACTAGTATATCGTCACAAGATATATATAAGTATCTTTATCAATATGAAATAGGTTTATCAAATGGTGATACATTAAAGGTGCAAAGGTTCTTCAGATTATGATAAACATAACCGTGAATCTTTTTAAGGTACTATTACAATATTCAAGAGAATCCTTTAAATTATGTTGTTAATCTCAACGGAGAAAAAATATTACTATTAATAAAAAGCAAATATCTTTTTGAAAAAAATATATAGATTGAGGTAAGCATGGCATCCAATCAAAAGTTTAATAAGCAGGCTGTATATAATCAGCTCAAGCATGTATCAAAGGGAGCTTAAATATCCTAAAAATATTGATATAGATAAAAATGAAGTCACTTAAATTATTCTTTATCTCCACAAAAGAAATATAACGGAGTTTGAATATCTAAAGAAAAGGCTTGAAGATATACATATACATAGCAATAGGCAAGATATTAATTATATGAGTGGATGGGTTATAACTAAACCTAAAGAATTACCAGATGAATACGAAGAAAAGTTTTTTAAAGCTTGCTATGATTTTCTTTGCAACAGATATGGCGGAGATAAAAATGTTATAAGTGCTGATGTACATAAGGATGAATCAGGAGAACCGCATTTTACATTTTTTTGTTTTTGTGCCAGTGGCGCAAAACATACCTAATGAAAATATGCTAAAAGTAATTAATTATCTTAAAGAAAATCCAGAAGCGAATAACACAAAAGCCGCTAATGAGCTTGGAATAAGTAGAAAGACCGTAAGAAGATATAGGAATTGCACGGATAATGATATAAAGTATGAAAAGCTTTCAGCTAAAGAAGTTATTAATAAAGCCGACCTTCAAAGTTTTCACCAGGATTTACAAAAGTATCTTGATAAATTAAGAATCCCAGCAAGGGTATATACAGGAATTACAAAAGCACAAGGTGGTAATATGACGGTTCAGCAGCTTAAAATGCAAAGAAAACATCTAATAGAGCATGGTGGAAATGTAGATGAGATAGTTAAAACTATAGATAATATACTAAATGAGCTTGATAATGGTATAATATAAAAAAAATAAATGGGAAGGTGATGTTATGAAGATGAAGAAGAAAGAACTTATAATAGGCATCGTTGCCATAGTATTAATAGCTGCTATTGGCATAGCATACTCACTAAGTAAGGCAGGTAATAAGACTGATGAGCCAAAGAAAATCGAGAAGACGGCGAAGAGAAGATAAAAAGAAAGTAAAGACAGCAAGAGATAAAGCAAGTAAGGCTGAAGACGAAAAAACTAACGCTAAGAGCGATGTTAAGTCTGAAGACGAGAAAAAGGATGATGGCACAGAAAAAGCTGTTAAAAGCGAAATTGAAGGATCTAAAACATCATCAAGTGCAAAGTCAAGTTCATCTTATGCAAGCACTCCATCACATAGCAGACTCATCAAGTTCAGGAACAGCTCCAGCACCAAAGCCTAAACGCTGGGTAGTGGATACACCTGCATGGAACGAAGAGGTTAGACAACCAGTATACGTAAATACATGGTGGATAAAATTTGTTGATGGGACAACTAAAACTTACTACAATAAGAATGAATGGAATAATGTACTAGATAATGCTACTGGAAATATTTCATCATGGGGTAATGGAGAAAGGGTTCCAAACCCTAGCGGAGCAACCGAAGTCGTTGGATATATTAATCATCCTGAAGTAGGTCATTGGGAATAAATCATAATATAGGCGGTTAAGAAGGGCATAGCAATATGCTCTTTTTTTATACAGTGAAAGGGGAAATTGTGATGTTAAGGTTTGTTCCACCGTAAATATGAAATTTCAATATATCAGTTATATTAATGCAACTAAGAAGTGGAAAGGAAAGAAATGAAGAAAAGAATAAAACAAATACTTATAGGTAGTATAATGGCGATAATAACACTTTTGCCAATTATATCAAATGCAGCAACAGTACGCACTGGCAGTACAACTGGAGCAAATTTTTCAGCGACTGGAACATACGGTGGTTATACCGTTACATCACAATCACTTGTTAATTTACACATAGCAAGTGATACAAGCGAAAATATATGGTGTTTAAATCCACACGCAGATATTTTACATGATGAAAAAACGGTCATGCCAATTCAAAATTATATGAATATATCTCAAAGAGATATAAATTATATATCATCTGGTATAGATTTTATTATGAATCGATCTGGCATTGCTGATTACAATACAAGAGCTGCAATAGGGCAGGTATGGATATGGCTTCAGATGTCAAGTAGAACATACTATACACTCAATAATTACAGTTTTACGGGTACGGGATCAGCTTCTTTTGCCGGAATTAGAGCTCAAGCTGATGCTTGGGCTGCATCACACGCAGATTCTGCAATTGGACAAGGATGGGTATACGTTAGTGCAAACGATGGATTTGCAGTAGATAGAAGCAAAGGACAAATTACAGCAAGATTTTCGGTGAGCTATAATGGAAATCTCACTTTACTAAAAAGAAACTTTAAATAATAAACATCTTGTTGATTTATGTCCAGAAAATTATTCGTTAGCAGGTGCGACACTCTGGGGGTTTCTACAAGTCCTAATATAGATCAAAAACGCAGGTGAGCTTGTAGTTAATGATAACGGAACATCTAATACGATATCTTTGCCAGCAGGCACTTATTATGTAAAAGAGATTGTTGCCCCTAAAGGATATAATTTAGATACTAATGTTTATACAGTAACAGTAACCTCTGGAGAAACTGCAACTCTTAGAGTTAAGGATGAGCCAAAGTTTGACCCTCTTTCAATTAAAGGTACAAAAATCAGCAGATACACCAGATAAAGAGTTATCACTAGAGGGAGCAGAATATACTGTAAAATATTATAAAGAAAAGACTGAAGATACTACTGGACTAACTCCATTTAGAACTTGGATTTTTAAAACAGACAAATATGGTCAGATTCTTATTAGAGATAAATGGAAAATTGGTGGAGATGAACTCTTTAAAGAAGATGATGGAACAACTGTGGGTTTATATGGTACATATACATTTGAGGAAACAAAAAGCGCCAAAAGGTTATGTAAAACAGATGGAATAATATCTACACAGATTATTGATAGTAATAATCAAGGACAAAGCCGTAAATGTACTTAAAGATGTTGTGGATAATGAAAAGCTAATAACTGTTGAAGTTGACAAAAGTTAGCGAAGAAACTGCTGGAGTAAAAAAACTAAAAATTGGTGGAGCTGTAATGCGGCTAAAAAAGGCTGATGGTACTGTTGTTGAAACATGGACGACTGAAAAAAAGACAAGACTAAGGTATTTAAAGGACTTACAGCAGGTAAATATATCTTACATGAAAAAGAAAGCACCTGATGGCTATGTAACTGCAAAGGATATTGAATTTGAAGTGTTTGCCGTTAGCGAAGTACAGAAGGTTGAAATGGTTGACGAAATAACAAAAAAACAAATTTACAAAAACAGATGCTAAAACAAGGAAGTCTGGCAAAAGGAGCAACAATGCAGATACTTGATGAAAAGGGAAAGGTAGTAAAAAGAGTGGCTATCTGAAGAAGTACCTACAAAATTTGAGAAGCTTCCTGTAGGCAAGTATACACTTCACGAAAGCAAAAGCTCCTTTAAGATATGATCTTGCACCTGATATATCTTTTGAGGTAAAAGATACCGCAGATGTTCAAAAGCTATACTATGGCAGATAATGTTAAGATTGGCAAGATTATAATAGACGATAAATTTAAGCTTAGAGTTAATACAGGAGATCACAGCAATCTATACATATTTACCATGAGCTTCTTGTTCACAGCAGGTTTATCAGTTTGCATGATAATGGGGAAAAGGAAAAGAAATAAATAATAGAGGATAAAAGGGAGTGTTAGCGCTCCCTTTTTATATAACGAAAAGGAAGAGTTATGAATAAAGCAATATTTATTGGAAGACTAACTAAAGATCCTGTTGCAAGAGATGGCGGAGATACAAAAGATAGCTAATTTTTTTCGCTTGCAATAGATAGATATTCTAAAAGCGAAGAAAAAAACAGACAGATTTTTCCTAGAATAACGGTATTTGGAAAGCAAGCTGAAAACGCTGAAAAATATCTAAAAAAAGGGCGACTTGTTTGCGTGGAAGCAAGCGTGCGTACAGGACAGTTTACAAATAAAGATGGTGAGAAAGTGTACACAACGGATTTCATAGCGGATAAAGTTGAATATTTATCCTGGGAAAAATAATACGGAAGCAGAAGAATAAATAGTTAATACTATTTGAAAGAGAGGAAGAAATATGGAAATAGTTATAAAAGACAGTAAGGAACTGAAAACCATAGTGGAAAATATGAAAGAAAACGAAGTAATAAGTGTTGAGCTAAGCAATGGTGACAGCGATGAAAGAGAAAAATAAGTTAAAATGTTGTAAGAGTTAAACTAGTTGAGGATATTCCACTTTATAGTGATAAAAATAGTAGAATCTCCTAATGATGCAGTAGACATTACAAAAGAAAGAACTAAGCACTTATGATAGAGAGGTGTTTGGAATAATCAATCTCAATACAAAAAGGTAAGGTATTGAATTTTTAATATCGTAAGCGTAGGAACTTTAAATTCTGCTGAAGCTCATCCAAGGGAAACACTTAAAACAGCTATTTTATCCAACAGCTGCATCGTTTATAGCTGTGCATAATCACCCTAGCGGAGTTTTTAGAGCCAAGTCTTGAGGATCTAAAGACAACTCAACGACTATACGAAGCAGGTAAAATTATAGGTATAAAGATGTTAGATCACATAATAGTAGCAGATAAAAAGAAACCTTCAGTTTTGCAGAGAATGATTTGATGGAAAAATCTTTTTAGAAGCATCTTTGATATTAGGGTTAAAGGAAAATCCGTTAGAATACAACAAAGATATTTTTAGAAATAAGAATGGCAGCTTTTACTCTGTAATTTCAAGCAACGATAAGGATGTACTACTTAAAAATCAAAGGACAGGAGATTATGTTATAGCTTGTGGTTTAGATAGAAATTCAGGTGAATGGGAACACGGTATTTACTATGGCAATACACCTGATCAGCTTGCTTATGCATCGTTAGAGTTCAACAAAAGGTGTGAAGTAAATCCGAATTTTGGAGAGAAAGTCTTTGAAATACTTAGATATGAAGAAATTTTTAATGGGCTTATGAGCATTGAATTTAATCAGTGGGAAAAGCTTGATTGTAAGAGCAAAGAAAGTATTTATCAGGAGTTTTTCTCTGATGATAATACGATGTTGATAGATCAAGACTTGTTTAACAAGGTGGAATCAAGTATTTCTAAAGAGCTTTTTGGAAGATGAGGAATTTGAATTTTAAGAAGGAGTTGGCATGATTTATAAACATGAAGATGGAACAATTAGTACCTTTTATCAAAAAGGTGAAACAGTCGAATATCCGAGCGATGAGGAAGTAATTAAGTATATAGATAATGCAGAGTCATGGGATGCGGTTGATAAAGAAGTATATGAAGAGTTATGCAAAAGGCTTGGAATAGACAGTAGTGAGTTTGATGACCCTGATAATTTATTTATAGAAATACAAACACAATTTATTTACAACAAGTGTAAGCTTGACTGGTGGCGAAGGGGAGAAATTCGTGAAGATTTTGAGAATGGATTAACTTTTGAGCAGGTTCAGCTTTATGCTAAGCCTGAGTTTGAGTATGGGCAGATTTTAAATATTAGGAGAGGACTTGAAGGCGGGCTATCAAAAGAGCAGGTTCAGCTTTATGCTAAGCCTGAGTTTGGTAGTTGGGAAATGGCACAAATCCGAAAAGGTTTTGAGAATGGACTATCAGATGAGCAGATTCAGTTTTATGCTAAGCCGGAGTGGGAATACTGGCAGATGGAAGAAATTCGTGTAGGCTTTCAGAACGGACTAACTTTTGAACAAGTAGAACTTTACGCAAAGCCTGAGTTTGAGTGTCTACAAATGGATCGAATTAGGAGAGGACTTGAAGACGGATTAACTTTTGAGAAAGTGATGGCACAGATCAACAATGGCTTTGGACACGGATTTACAAAGGGCTATTTAATAAGAGGTGATTTTGATGGTGAAAAATACCATAGAAATCGTGAAAGTTTTTTTGAATCACGAGAATACAACTTCACAAGACTAGAAGGTGATACAGAGGGTTATCATCCTGACCATTTAGGAATACGCAATATAAAGATATTGAATAGCGATATTACAGGAACAAATGACTATTCCATTGTAATAATTACAAGAGATAACGAGGCTTTGTGTGACAGGGAAATGGAAGGGCAATGGACTGATGGTATATTTGAAAACTGTAACGTATCATTATATGAACCATTAAGTCCTGAAAAAACGGAATATTACATAAAACGTTTTAAAGAACATTTTGATGACACCATATCAAATGAAAAAGCTAAAAGGCTTAAATCCTATTGAAAAAAAGCTGAGGAGATGGAGTTTTAATCATTTGAAAGGAAAGAAAGGAAGAAAAATGAAGAATGTAAAAAGGTTCGCATGCTTTACATTTATATTAATGCTTGTGATGCTTCAAGCCTTGCCAATTTATGCAGCGGAAAACAATAAGGGCGATATAACAAAGACTTACATATATATATCAAAAGATAGATATGGAAAAGATAAAGGATATTGCAAAGCATATCACAGATGGTGGAAAAACTTATAGACTAAAAAGATGTTAAGTACGAAGTTGAGCCGCTAAGCTTAAAAGCGTGATGTTAAAACAGGCGCTGATAAGAAATTTGATAAAAAAATATCAAAGCTGAGGTTGAGGGTAAAGAATTTTCGTTTGTTAGTTCAGCAGATATTAAGTGGATAAAGGAAGCAGAAAGAAAGGAGATTACAAAAGATGTAGAACATTTAAATAGAGCTGATATTCCAAATGAGATTCAGGAAGGTGACTATATATTAAAACTAAATACTGTTGAAGAAAAGAGCAGAACGGAGAATTTTACCGCACCTGCTCTTTTTATATCATATTCAAAAGATGCAACAGAATACTATTTTTAATGGTAAAAAAAGTTTCTATTGGCGGCGTTCCAGTATGGGAAGGCTACGCAAAGGACATAAACGAGTATTTAGGAGTAAATGGAGCTAACTATCTAATCACAGGTAGTAGCTTTACAGGTGAAAATCTACCTTCAGGAAGTGCGGATGGACATTATGAAAGAACTGCTATATACAGTGGAACAAGACAAGTACCATATTATCTTGCAGAATTATACATACAGCGGTGATGATCTTGAAAATGTAAGTTATAAGGCTTCTGTTCTTTATACTTCAACAGATGGATATAAAGTCAAAGCTACAGCTTATTATGAAAAAAAGAAGGTATGAGCTTAAAAGCAGAAAAATCATAGTTTTTTTCAGCTGGGATATTAGTTTTATGAGTTCTGCTGCTATAGTTATAGTTTTAGCAAAAGAGAAAAAAAGAAAGAGAAGAAAATTTAATTGCTATTGTAAGTTAATCATTTAATGAAAAGGAATAAAAGATATGAACGGATTAGTAAATGGAATATATAAGCTTTGTAATGCACTTACGCCAGTTACAATGGCGGTACTTGTTCTTATGCTTGCGATTGCAGGATTATCAACAATCATAGGCGGTGAAGAAGCAAGAGGATTTATCAAGGAAAAATTTAAATACATCATTCTTGGTTCTGCGATTGCTTTTTGGAGCTATGGCATTAGGTAAAGAAATAGCAGCTTGGTTTATGTAAATTAATGGGGGTAGCTTTGCTATCCCCTTAACTGAAAGGAACATGATATGAAAAAAAGTCTAAGAAAAAAATCTATAACAAGGGTTAATAAAGGCGGAGTTTTATCACTTATTCCAGTTAGAAAATACGATTATGCTTTAGATGCTTTTGTATTAACTGATGGAAGGTATATGGGAATAGAAAAAATCATAGCAAGAGATATTGAGAACATGAGCGATGATGAGCTTGATATGGAGCTTTTTAAACCTTATTAAAATCTACAAGACAGCTCTTTTTTTGACATAAAATTTGTATCAATGAATTTTCCTCTTAATACACAAAAAGCAAAAGGATGTACTTTTTAAAGCACAAGGAAAAGACTAAAGATAGTGTAAAACTAAGATGGATTAACCGTCAGATAGATGAGCTTGATAGAGCTGAAAGCGGAGTTCTAACAAGGGAATTTTATATATTCTATTTTTGGAAAAAAACAAAAAGCGCTTACGAAAAATGATATGTACCCTCTTTACTGGACACCCAGTAAGGAGGGTATTTTTATACGTTACAGTCATGAGTATAAGTTAGAGTGTATCGAGCTATATAGACAAGGAATCTGGCCTGAAACGCCAGAAAGGATAAAAACAGCAAGATTTCGTAAAATGATTCGATACTGGGTTCGTATCGAAGAACAAAAATGGACCAGACGCTTTAAAGCACTTAGGTAGTAACAAAGTGTGGACCCCTGAAGCGAAATATGAATTAGTTGCTAAAAGTATTAGCAGGACAATCCAACAAGTCAGTTGCTATTTCTGCGGGTATCAGCGATGGAATGCTATATACATGGGTTCGCAAATACAAAGAATTGGGTTACAATGGTCTTGTGAATAAACAGAAAGGTCGCAAGAGCAATAACCCTGATATGAAAAAAAGAAAACGATTGAGCCCAAGCCTTTAACTGAATCAGAACGCGAAGAGTTAATCAGACTAAGAGCAGAAATTGCGGCAATGAAAGCTGAGATTGAAGTAGTAAAAAAGGATCGCCTTGAGACAAGAAAGATGGGCTGCGCAACTCAAGGCGAAAAAGCGAGCAATCATCAAAGCGCTCAGAGAAGAAGGATACCAATTAAAAATACCTACTAAAAGGTTTAAATATGCCTAAATCAACTTACTACTACGAAATCAGTAAAGTTGATACTGTGAGGCTTTAGAAATGCTGAACTCACTGAAGAAATCAAGAAAATATTTAATCAGCATAAAAGGTAGATATGGTGTGAGAAGAGTGTATAGAGAACTCTTAAGGCGTGGAAATGTTGTTAATCACAAAAGAGTACAACGCATCATGCATTCCCTTGGATTGCAAGGCAAAAGGCCTAAAAGAGAAATATCATTCATTCAAGGGCGAAGTAGGTAAAGTAGCACCAAACATAATAGATAGGGACTTTACTGCAAAAAGCACCACTTCAGAAGTGGACAACTGATGTATCTCAGTTTAACTTTTTCATGGGGAAAGTGTTATCTTTCTCCGATAATTGACATGTACACAAACGAAGTTATTTCATATGATTTATCGATGAGTCCAAACCTAAATCAAATCAAAGAGAATGTTAGAGATGGCATTTAAAAAGTTCAAATCACTTACAGGATTAATATTTCATTCAGATCAAGGATGGCAATATCAACATAATTACTATCGTCAAGAACTAAAAAAAACAGAGGAATTATCCAATCAATGTCTAGGCGTGGCAATTGCATAGATAATTGCATTATGGAAACATTCTTTGGACGTCTAAAGAATGAAATGTACTACGGCTACGAGAAAGAATATGAATCATTTGAGAGCTTTTTCAAAAAGCACTAGATGAATACATAAGTTATTACAACAATGAAAGAATACAACGAAAAACAAAATGGATGCCACCTGTAAAGTACAGGATAACATCCATGTGTTCCGCTTAGTTCATAACATGTGTCCAGGATTCTGGGTACATATCATCAATAAGGAGCTTTTATCAAAGTATATGGGAAGCGGCTATCTAAAACTTACAGAAAGCCTTACTTTGCCTGAGAAAATACAGATATTAAAACAAACTATCAAACATGAATACAACGCTAAGCAGATCGCAAGGTGATGATCATATAGAAAAATATAATTGAAAGGGAAAGGATAAAGAAGAGCTTGATACAGCCTTATTTGAAAAGATTCAGCCTAGGGGCGGAGTATCTTTTTAAAGAACCTTCGTATGTAAGGTTTGGTGACGGATATGCAAGATGTCTTCATGTATATGCTCTACCATCATATATAAGTGAGTTTTGGCTTATAAACCTATTTAATATTCCTGGGTGCATATGTACTTTTGACATAACAAGCAAAAAAATAGAAATGCTGTAAAAAAAGAATATAACAAAAAGTATATCTGAAGAAAAAAAGCAGGATTGGCGGAGCAACAGACTATGAAGAGTTTTACGAAGCAAGCAAAAGAAAGGCTGAGCTTGAGCAGCTCTTTGATAATATAAGCAGGCTTGGTGAGGTTATAAAAGCTTGTTGATTTTAGGATCTTTGTTAAAGCAAGAACTCTTAAAGAGCTTGATGAAAAAAATCAGCTGAAGTTTTTGGAAAAATCTTGACGGAGATGGATACCTTGCAACCACAATGCTTAATGAGCAAAGAAAAAGAATGGCAAAGTCTCTTCGAACCGTATCAGATTACACATAGTAAAAGCTGCTACACTTAAAGGATTAACGCTAACGAGTGAGCAGCTTGCAATGGGATTTCCATTTAATTATAGTGAGCTGCTGGATGAAGAAGGCGTGCTTCTTGGATTTTTCTAAATCTGGCGGTGTGATACTTTATGATCCTTTTGCAAAAACAGCGAAGAGAAAGCATTACAATTCAATAGTATGCGGAGATATGGGAAGCGGTAAATCAACACATCTTAAAAAGCTATTTAAGCATAGTGCAAGTATAGGTAATTACATTAGGGTGTTTGATGTATCAGGAGAATTTGCATCGCTCACTAATGAATTTGGCGGTAAAATCATACGCTGCAGCGGAAGAGAAGGTATGCTTAATCCTCTTGAAATATTAAGAGCTGGAGAAAATGATGAAGTAAGTTATGCAAAATCATATTAGTAAATTACAAACATTCTTTAAGTGCATTATCCCTTCTATGGATGATATTTTAAGACAGGAGCTTGCTAATCAATTAAGAACATTTTATGCAGACATATAACCTAACCCCTGAAAATGATAATCAAATAACAGGAAGAGAAGCTGTGAATTACCCAATACTAACAGATTTCAAGAATTACCTTATTCAAATGATTAATAAAATCAAAAAAATGCTGATGAGCTGGCACTCACGGATGTTGAAACTAATCTCAATATAGAGAAAGCAAGGAATTTATCAAGCCTACTTGGTGCTGTAGAAAAATCTAATAAATAACTATGGCAGTATTTTTTAATGGACACAGTGCAATAAACAATATAACAAGTGAGCAGATAGTTTGCTTTGATATCTCATCAATAAAGGATCTTGGAGATATATTTGCTGCACAAATGCAAATATTAGTATCGCTATGCTGGGATAATGCGGTAAGCAATGGTACAAAAATAGAAAGAAAGATGGGAAACGGAAGATGGTATTGAAAGTACTGATATAACAAAATTCCTGGTACTTATTGATGAAAGTCATAGATGGATTAATACATCTATGCCACAAATTCTTGATATGATTTTTAAGGTATATGAGAGAAGCTAGAAAATTCTTTGCTGGAATTGTACTTGCTTCTCAATCTGTGCGTGACTTTATGCCTGAAAGCACAGGCGAAAATATTGAGAAGATAAAGCAGCTTTTTGAACTTTTCATAGTATAAATTTATGTTTAAGCAAGACAGTAGCGTTAAGGAGCATATAAAAAAATAAGTTTTCCTTTGAGCTTACAATGTCGCAAGTAGATAGAATACCTATTCTTGAAGTAGGCGAAACGATACTCTCAATCGCAGGTGATTGCAGCATAGAATTTAAAGAGTGGTTATCAAAAGATTACGAGGAGAAACTTTTTTTGCGGGGGCAGATAATGTCAAACTTAGGAAAGAAAGCAGCAAAAAAAGGCAGGTAGTAAAAGTCTAAAAAGCAGGAAGAAAAAAATATTAGCTAAAATAATTGGCTACATAGGTCTTCCGATTTTTTTATTGGATTAATATGCTTTTATAGTAATTGTAGGCGGCTTAAACTCACAGATTTCAAAGCAAGTAAGTGCATTAAGTGCATTAGATAATGATAAAGAAACTAATGCACAAAAATGAAAAATCTTGGAAAAGGGAAGGCAACCTATGTAGGAGTAGATGATACTGATACAGAGTTTTCGAGAAAAAAATACTTGCTCAGACAAGTAAGTATAGCAATAGCTATAATCCCTACTATCACGGATATACAAATCTCTGTCAGAAATTCTGTGGGGATATATATAGAAAAGCAGGAGTTCCTTATCAAGATGCATGTTGTGCTTTTAAGCACTCTACCATTGCTCAAAAAGTCAGGGAAAAATTCCTAAAAGGTGCTTTAGTGTTTTTCTGGGAGAAAGCCAGACGGAAGCTTTTATGAAAATAATCATGTTCCTGGTACTTATTGTACAGTATCTAATTCATGGGCAGGTCATATAGGAATCTATGTTGGGAATGGCATAATAGTTGGAAGTCAAATTCCATATGCTATGAGTGTAGATGCATGGATTGAACTTTGTGGATATGGTGGATGGAGTACATATTAAGGGGAGTGTATGAAGAAATTTAAAAAGAATAGCAGTTATTATTATTGGACTTATAGTTAATATGCTGCTTGTAAGCGCTGCGTATGCAGCGGATGTATCTTAGCAGGTCAGAAATGCTGCAATTTTATCAAATAACTCTGTTTCAGGCGATGGACTTAGATATGTAGGATGGGGGTTTAACTAAACTTTTTACAAGTCTTGGATCTATAGCTGAATCTATATATAATAAAACCTTTGGAATGATAGATATTACACGCTATCCTGCAATCGAAGCACTCATCAAGCGATTTTATCCTGTGCTTGTTGCATTAATGGTGCTGTGTATAATTGGACTTGGAATATCATATATAGTTTTGCAAGAAAGAAAACCACTTGTAAGAAATATTCTTTTTAGTAGGACTTACCTTAAGCTCAAGTGTATATATGTTTACAACCGCTAACGGTCTTATTAACGGATTTAAAAAGTGCAGTCTTAGATGATAGAGGAAATAGCTCTGTTTATGAGATTGTCAATAATAATATGATCGATCTTGTAGGAGTAGATAGAGCTGGAAATATTTCAGCATTAGACTATAGTAGCGGAAGAGGGATAATACATAATAGCGGTATTAAAGATAAAAATACCATGAACTCTATTGATATCACGGAAGTTATTAACTATAGTGATAAAAAAAGCAGAGCAAGACTTATATAAATGGAGTGACACCTTCAATGAATATATGAAGTGGAGAGCAGTAAATATTAATGGGAAATTTGTACCTAATGAAATATATGACGGTGTATTAACAACAACCATTGGAAATGAATTTTTACTATAGATATAGCTTTGACTTTTTGGACAGCTTTTTCTTGAGCTTGCAACAATAATTCTTTTTATATTTTTGCGATGGCTTATAAAAATGTTAGAATAGCATACGAACTTATTGTATCAAGATTCATGGCGTTTTTTTCTATGCAGCAGATATATCAAGCGGAGAGCGACTTAAGCAGATTCTATATTTCATCAGAGATACATATATAGCGCTTTGCATATCAATAATGTCGATAAAAAAATATTTTTTTGATAATGACAGAAGCTATGCCATCACTTGGAATTACAGGACTTACAAAAAGGTATAATATCTTTATTTATTGCTTTTGTGGTAATCGATGGACCGAACCTATCCGAAAGACTACTTGGTATCGATGCTGGATTAAGCTCATCCTTTGCAAGAACAATGGCAATCTTTGGTATGGCAAGAACCGCTGGCAAGGTGGCAAACAGTGGAGTTAAGGGTGCTTACAATACTGGTATGGCAGCTAAGACTGGGAAAAACATCACATGAAAGAAAAACAGGATAGTGGATATGCAAGAATGGGCGAAGGTATAGGTAAAAAGGTTCATAATAAGTTTGGTAAGAATGGTGGAGATAAATCCGATGGAAATACAGGCTCAGAAAAAAATCATCATATAAACCTTCGGATTTTATGAACGATGGTAAGTCTTCCAGCAGTGGAGAAAAAAATCTAATGGTGACACACTTTCAGCATCTTCTAAAGCTGGAAGTGGATATGCTTCATCTACTTTTTATGAATGAGGGTAAGACTTCCGAAATAGGTCAAAGTGATTTTATGGATAGTTCATCTAAAAGAAAATAATAGTGGAAATGCAGGAAGTCAAAATAGTAAAAGCGAGATTCTCAAATCCTGAGTTTTCAAAAAGGTTAAGGAACTTGCTCCAGGGAAAGATGCAAGTGTAGGCGAGCGAAGAGATTTTAATAGGCAGGTAAATAACATTGTTAAAGGAGATCATAAAGCTATTAAACCTGATGAAAAATCAAGAGCAGATTACAAAGAAACTAACTATAGAAAAGCACAAGTTTTTAGAAAAGGCTTATCACAGTAAGGGCGGAGGAAAAAAACGATGGCACAAAAGTAATGTAATTACAAATATCGAAAGTAAAACTAAAGTAAATAAATTCTTTTCGCTTAAAAGTCTATTTTTCTTTGTAATTTGGATGCTGGTAAGCCATATATTCAGTGGTAATGTACTTTCAATCTTGTATATACCATATATGCTATTTAGTTTGTCAATGTGTATATACTTACTAATGCCTTCGAACTTAAATAAGGGAAGAAATAACTTTGAAAAGCATATACATCATGCTTTTTTTACAGATAACTATGTATATAAGCCATTTTATTTAGAGATTGGAAATGAGGGTGAGCTTTACGATGAATGATAAAATAAAAAAAGCGTAAGAGATAAAAATAAAAGCAGTTACATTATAGACGAGGTAATAAGAGCCTTAAGATTTTTTTCTAGTGATTTTTCATTATTGGCTTTGCTTTTTTTCTTTTTCAAGCAGATTAATTTTTCCCAAAAGTATATCGAGGAATAGATGTGGCTATTCCAGGAGATGTGATAGATATGGAAAGCTATATTTTTTTACCCTTGAATCCTGGGAGTATGTAGAAAAAGAGAAGGCTTTTTGAAATAATACTATCAGTGCAAAAATTTAACCCTTAATAAGCATCCAAAATATGAGTTTACCCTGAAAGCGGATAATGATGTTATGGAAACTCAGATCTATAGAATTATCAAAGATGAAAGGATAATTTTAAGAGCATATAATGTGCCAAGAAGATGGACAGAGGTTACGCTATCCATTTCAGCTGGGCGATTTAATAGCCATATAGGGATGAATGACAAAGAGGTAACTAAAGCGGATAAGCTTGAGAATTTGTCAGATAAAGACTATGAGATTAAAGCAAGAAAAAGCTCTTATGGCAGGACTAAAAGTAAAAATTCAAAATGAAGAAAGGGAAATTAAAAAATTAGATTCTAAAATAAATTATGCGTACGATAAAGCTTGTAAAGCTTGATAATGAAATGGAAAATCAAACTGAAGCTGAAAAAAAGAAAAAAACAAAAAGCAAGCAAGTCACAAATTGCAAACGAAATGGAGCGTCTAAAAGGTGAACTTGATGTTAAAATGGCATCATATAACGAACATAAGGAAAAATACTTAAAAGAAGCGCAAATTGTTGACAAACTTGTGAAGGAATAAAATATGACAATATAAGAATATAGCAAGGCTTGTGAAAGTCGCTTAAAAGCGATTTTAGAGCCTTGCTTTTATGTCGGGAAGGTAAGACAAATGACAAACTTTCAAAAATTATGTATTAGAAAGCTTAAGCACACAGGCTATGAAATGGACTGATGAGGAAAAAGGTTAATTGCCTTATCAATCATTATGAAAAAAACATCGAACTTTATGAAAATGTAGTAGCATCAGGTCTTGTTAGTAGTCCAGCGGAGATAGTAGATAATGACTACTTTAATCTTCATATGATTTACTTTAATCCATACGAAGATGTAAATCCTGAAAAGATAAAAGAAATAAGAGCGTACTTTAATAAAGATGAAGATATATATTTTTGAAGAAGATACTGCTTTTAGGATGTAAATATTTATATTCTTTAACTGTTCCTATAACTAATAATTTTTAATAAAGAAGAGATTCTTAAAAAAAGAGGCGACAGAGGATGAAGATTTTTTTCTTTCAAAAAGATGATGAGGAGATAGAGTTTTTAATGATAATAATTGTGGGAAGCGAATATAGACTTTCTGCTATGGCTGAGGTTGTAACAAAAAGATTAGACGAAACCGTTGGGTATATCCAGGAAAATATCAGTATAAAAAAATCAAGAAAACGATATCCTGGCACTTGGCGAAGCGAAGTATATAATATATGATATTGATCAATATTTTGACGAAACTGTTGAGATAATAAACATCATTAAAAAGAATACAAAAGAGTGAACAAGGCAAAGCCAATCCTCTATGTAGCTACAGATAATCCAAAGAGTGAAATTATAAAAGGCGCTGGTTGCAGCACAAATCAAAAAGCTTTGTAAACGAAAGCCTTAGCCTTGGACAGCAGAAAGATCAGCTAGAAAAAAATAATAAACGGATTTTTATGAAGTGCATGGAAGAGATGATGTAAGTGCAGACGGAAGAAGAAATCAATAACGATAATAAGACACTTAATGAGTTTGTAGGGGAACTTTACGATGCGAAGCAAAGAGAAGAAGAAAAAGAGCATACTATAATCATAAATAAAAAAAGGAAGGCTTGAGGTTATTATAGATGTAGTTGTAAGTATTTTTAAAATTCCTATTTGCTGCACTGTCTGTTGTGCTAATTGCTATTGCTATAATTACTTTAATTTACAAAGATACAAGGGAAGCATTATTTTATGTTTTAAATAATACTTTAGGAGAAATATTATCTATGATTAAGTTATAAACAAGGCTTGTGAAAGTCGCTTAAAAAGCGATTTTAGAGCCTTGTTTTTCATATGGAAAGGTATAGAGATGAATAAGAAGCAAAAATGAGGAAGTAATATTTGTAGATACGGAAACTTTATCTGAGGAAGAAATGCTTCAGGGTGATAGTTATGAAAGAGAGGATGATTCTGATGACGAAGAAGAATTATAGAGAAGAAATAGCAGATTTCTTTATAAAGTCCTTAGATGAAGATCCAATTGAATTTATCAAAGGATGGAATTTTTTTCACACACAGGAAGTCCAATGAACTCTTTCACAGAAAAAAAGAATATAGTGGAATTAACAAACTTTATCTTAAAAATAATTGAGACGAAAAAGAGGATATGGCGATAATAGATGAAAGCTTACATTTAAACAAATCCAGGACAAGGGATATCATCTACAAAAAGGTGCTAAAAGGTGCCAAGGTTGAATATTATATTCCATATGACAATAAAGAGAAGAAGTGGATAAGCTTCGATGAATATAGTAAATATTCTCGTGATCCTGATTTTTGATGGTGAAAGATTTACTTTAAAGCAAAGAATATATACAGTATTTAATGCAAGCCTGATTGATGGAATAGAGACAGTTTAAACCTTCATATATAGCCAATAATATAAATGAAGAAGAGGTTATAGAGAAAAATATCCGATGGCATAGGAGTTAAAATTGTTGAAAGAAGAAATTCACAAAGTGCTTTTTTTATGATCCTGGAGAGGATTACATATTAATTCCTGAAAAAGAGCAATTTAAGTCACAAGAAGATTACTGTAGAACAGCTCTGCATGAACTATCACACTCAACAGGACATAAGGATAGGCTTAATAGAGAGCAAAATAATAAATTTGGAAGTAAAAAAATATGCTTTCGAAGAATTAATTGCCGAAATATCATCAAGTTTTATGGGAGAATATATAGAAGAACCTTTAACAGATGAGATTTTTAGATAAGCATAAGGCATATATTCAGAGCTGGGCAAAAAGAAATTAAAAACAATAAAAAAACTTCCTTTTTAAAGCAATAAAGGAAGCTGAAAAGAGCGACGGATTATATGATAGAAAATGCACAGCTATACCAATACAAGAAAGATAATATTATTAATATTGGAAGCAGCGAAAAGGAATTTAATAATATGTGTACTGAAAAAAAGCCAGGAACAAGAGGTAATCTTTTTCTCAAAAGATGAGGAAGAAATGGAGTTTTAGAAATGAGTACTTATTTAACGCCCTTGCTATGGAAAAATCAGCTTTATAGCGGTAGCTATATTTATAGCTGCTGCTATCTTAAAAGCTAATTTATCTTAAGCTCAGTGGTAAACCTATAAGTAAAAATAGCTGGAAAAAGATACTGGTGCAAGAAATACTATGTTAGGGAAGTGGTCTTAAAAAGGCACTTTCTCCGCATGGTTTTATTTTTTTGGTTTTCTCAAGAAAAAAACAAAGTATATCTTGAGAACACGAAAGAAGGACACATTGCTATATTCGGTGGCAGCGGTATAGGGAAAGACATCAGCTCTTCTAATTCCTACGCTTAGAGAATGGAATGCGCCTTTCTTTGCAATAGATATTTCAGGTGACATTTCAAAGAATGTAAAAGCTTGCTGATGAGGAAAAGGTAATTATTGAGCCAGAAAACCCAGGAAATAGCGTTACCTATAATGTTTTTCTATCTTATTGATAAAGCTACGGATGAAAAACGATAAAAGAACAATGCTTGAACAGCTTGTTATGCTTATAATAGACATACCATCAAATGCAAATGATGCTAACCTTTACTTTCTTGAAACTGCAAGGAAAAATTTTTTTAGCAGGACTTCTTGCTTTTTTTATGATATTGGATTAGATTTTACAGATATCTGTAAAACTATATTTTTTTAATAATATAAACGAGCTTGTTAAGCTTATTTCAGAAACTCAAAACGAACTTGCTTTTAAGCTATATAAAACCACTTGCAGGAGAGAACGAGAAAAAAATATCTCTGGAGCAAAATCAGCGCTTAATAACAAGATAAAAGCTTTTTTTCTGATAACGCAAATATGGAAAGTATTCTTTGTAGAGATTATCCAGGCAAAGGAAGCTTTAATCCTGGGATGATTGAAGAAAAGAAAATATTTCTTAAGGTATCAGATAAAAAAAGCAGGAATATTATGCACCATTTATTCATATTGTAACAGCGCAGCTGCTTGAATATATAGGTAGTCGTAAATTTGTTCCAGGTAAGGACAAAAAGAATACTTCTTGCACTTGATGAGTTTGCAAGTCTAGGACATTTATGATGTGCTTGCTCCATTTAGAAAGTTTAGAAAAAAATGGATGTAACTTATGTATCCTAACACAGTCACTTGTGGATATAGATCTTGTATATAGTGAAAAAGGAAAGGAAAGTAATACTTGATAACTCAAATTACATTGTTGTTCTTGGAGCTACAGATAATAGCACAAGAGAATACTTTTTCAAATCTGATTGGCAAGAAAGATGTAGACAAAAAAAGTACATCAAAGGGTAAGGGCGGAACGAGTACAAGTATAAGTACGCAAAGGGATTATGTAATTCAGCCAGAAGAGTGGAAGGAACTTGGCGATGATCTTATTGTTATACATAGGGCAGGATATTTAAGGCTTAGAAAAAAACTACTATTATAATGAAAAATAAGGAAAAAAAGTATAAGATGACTAAAAAGGGAAAAAAATGAGTTGATATTAGATAAAAGAAATAGAAGTTGTAACAAGTGATAATAAAAAAATCATCGGTAAGCTTGAAAAAAATTAAGTACAAAGGTAAAGAAATTTACACATATACATTAGGGATTCCTGAAGAAACACTTGGACATATCTGGAGCAAAGAGGAACGCAAAAAGACTATATCAAGGCGAAAAATTTATATATAGAAAGATTTATTGACGATAAGACTGGAGAGTTTTTTTCAGGAGTAGCTAAATGGGATTCTAAAGAAAATAAGATAATATTAGAGGATAAAAAGTAAACAGAATGAGTAATATAGAGCAAGGCTTATAAAAGTCGCTTAAAAGCGATTTTAGAGCCTTGTTTTCATATGGAAAGGTATAGAGATGAATAAGAAAGTTTATATTGAACCTAACCTGGTTAAAAATCGCTGCAGAGCAGGATGTATTTGATATATTATCAAGAGATGGCGTGCCTATGAAAATGACATCAGGAGTTTATGAGACATAGAGAGCATGACAGCATGGTTATATCGCCAGGAAAAAGGATTTTTATTGGTTTTCGCAGGACTACGGATCTAAAAATCCTATAGACTACTATGTTAAAGTTGAAGGCATGCCTTTTACTTCAGCAGCATACCATGTTCTTGAGGTCATGAACTATGATTTCACAAGAAAAGACATAGTAATATCAGATAGTTTTGCTGCAAACCCAAATTATTTACATGGTGAGTTTTTCTCTTCCTAAGAAGGCAGAGGATAATAAGAATGTGTATGCATATCTTACAAAAAAACAAGAAAGTTAGATAAGCAACTTGTAAATAATCTTTTAGATAAAGGACTTATATACCAGGATATAAAATACAATAATGCTATTTTTTTGTTGGGAAAGACTATGACGGTAATATTGTAAGTGCTTTTTAAGAGAAATACAAAAACATATGGAAACAATAATTTCAAAAAGCGGTGATGAAAGCGGCAGCATGAAAGAATATAGGTTTAGAATAGAAAAATCCTACAAATGCTACCGTAAATGTATTTGAGAGTGAGATTGATCTTTTGTCATACCTGAGTATGCTGCCAGAACTTGCAAGAAATGAAAACTATATAGCCCTTGGTGGTGTAAGTGATAGAGCTATAACTGCATTTTTTAAAAAAAGTAATGCTGCTATAGAACATATTAATATATGTACGGATAATGATGAAGCAGGGCATAGGTTCTGTTCAAAGATTGCAGAAGAATTAGGTAAGGACTATTACATTACCAGGGAAATTCCAATAAATAAGGATTTTAACGAAGATTTAGTAAAAAGGCTTGCAATATGAAAGAAATAGAATTGATGTTATAGTCTTCGATGATGCTACAAAAGCAAATGACTAAAAAAAGAAAAAAATAACATACATTAATGAAATGTTTAGCAATAAGTATCAAGGTATGCAGGTTGAGCTTCCTTCATCAAATATTCATAATATCCAAGATGCTAAAATTAATAATATAACTAAGTTAAGATATGAGACATAAGGATTATATTGAAACAGGAAAGTCATACAAAACAAAAATTAAATATAGGGGTCGAAAAAAATTTAATAGATCTAATCGAATCATCAACCTATACAAGGTCAAAGGCAGAAGTTAAAACCTCAGCAAAAACGAAATTCATAAAACAACAGAAAAAAATGGCACTACTTTAATAAGAATTTGATTGTAGGAAGCGAAATATATAGTATGATTATAGATGTTAGGGAAAATATAAATAGTGAAGCATTTATATATAAGATTAGATTAAAAAGAAATTGACTTTGAAAAAAATTCATAAAAAAATATGGTGAGTTCTCTCAAATCCCCCGACAAGGGATTTTTAAATCGAGAGCAACCACCATGTAATATATATAATAATACAGGTGATGATAGCAAAAGTCAAGACCTTAAAAAGTCAAGAAAAGGATAAAAAGTGAAGCATTTTTTTCCTTTCAAAAGATGATGAGGAATTTGAATTTTTAGAAAAGGTGGCATGTGAGAGTAATCTCATGTGCCACCTTTTTTCGTTTTTAAGGGGAAATATCTAATAAAAGCAAGTAACTATATACTAACATGTTTAAAGCGGCTTAAGCTTTAAATTGAAGGCTTGAAACAATGACTGTATGTTATAGACAAGGTAGATTCTTTTTTGTATAACGATAAAGGGGTAAATATTGTAGATATTATATGAAAAAATTTAAGCACCTTGACTATTCAAAGAGACAGCAGATTGAGCGTATGCTAAAGAAAAAAAATATACACCTTACGAAATATCAAGTTGTCTTGATGTTGCACTTAGTACAATCTATCTTGAGATAAAGAGAGGTACTTGTGAGCAACTGAAATCAGACTTAACCAAAGTAATGGAATATAAAGCCGATCTTGCACAATATAAATATGAAGCTAACCTAAAGAAAAAAGGAAGAAGAGCAAAATTAGAACGAGATCAAAAGTTAAATAAGCACATATACAGCCTTATAAAGGATAAAAGATATTCCCCTAAAGCTATTATATATGAGCTGGTGAATTGTGATATTAATTTTGATGAAAAATATAAAGTCATATACCACAATATATTCTGCTATAAAAAAAGAGTCTTATTCCAGGAATAAAAAAAGAAAAAGATCTGCCGAGAGGAAAATATAAAGTAAGGCTTCCCTAAGGATAAAAAAATCACAAAAAGAAATATTCCTGGTAAAAAGCATCGAAGAAAGACCTTTAGAAGTGAATGAAAGAAAAAAATCTTTGGTCACTGGGAAATGGATTGTGTTTTAGGTAAGCAGGATAATAAGAAAGCGACACTTGTTTTTCACCGAACGAAAAAAACAAGATATGAAATTATTGAAAAAAATTAAAGTATCACACAACAGATGAAGTGGTTAAAGCATTAAATCGTATTGAAAAAAAGATATAAGAGCGACTTTTTATACTGTATTTAAATCTATCACTGTTGATAATGGACACGAATTTATGGATTGCAGTGCTATGGAAAAAAAGCTTTATATCGTAAAGGAAAGCGTACAGAAATCTATTATTGCCACCCAAATTCTCCAGGAGAAAGAGGAAGTAATGAAAATTGTAATTTACTTGTGAGGAGATTTCTCCATAAGGGTATGGATTTTTGATAAGCATCTTACAACTGTCAAAGCGAAAGAGGTGCAAGAATGGATCAACACATACCCAAGGGGAATACATAGTGGAAAAAAACAGCCAAAGAAGTATTTATTAATGAACTTATAAATCTTGGAATAGCACATTATTATAGGTGTTGATCATAAATTATGATACTAAATATATGCTAAAAGATAGAAGTCTTTTATATGATTACATATATATAATAGGCTTATTTGTAGTGCCTAGAAAGTGATATTTAATATGTAATACTATTTAGATTCATAGTGAGCATTTTTTTATATACTATATATATAAATCTTCAAATGAATATTGTAATAGCTTTATAATGTTGCAGATAAACAATGTATTAGTTTATTTAAAAAGATTTTTCTTATTTAATGTTGACATTTAGGACGCATATAAAGTCTAAAGTCACTCGTGGAAAAATGGTTTGAAAATGTGGTAGACTAAGTATGAATTTTTGATGGACGATAATTAGGTCAGAGAAAAGGTTTCGGATGGAAAGACTTATTTTTTTATAGGACTATTAGTATTTTTTTGCTTGTTTATTAATGGGTATATTTATATTTGTACGCTCTTACATGAAGAAAATCTATGTTAAAGGCGTTCCGATATACGATGCCCCTGCAAATGAGCAAACAAGGACAAGCAAGCTAAGTGTCGGAGAGTATGCAATTCATATAGTTTTAATACTAATTAGCGCTGTAATTGCCTTTAGGGTCATGAGCATGTTCCGTCATGGGGCGGCGCCAATAGGAAGCGCAATAATCACGCCATCTATAATGTCGCTTTTCAATGCACGAAGGAGAACGGGAAAATCATGGTTAGGGCCTGTTGCCATACTTATGGTATTTTTTTATTTTTTTGGCGTTTGTGTATATACTGATAGGCCTTCCTGATAACGCGCCACCGCTAAAAAAATCGATGGAACTGAGATTCACCTTTCAGAAACTAAGGTCTCGGATTTGATGGAGAAGGGCTTTGATGTCTATATAGAAAATAGTGGCTATAATTATCCCTAATTATGATGAACTTTTTGACAACGGATAGCTATTCTAAATACCAAGGGTCGGGGATTAGCATACCAAGCGGCTTTTAAGTCATATGACTCAGCAGTTACGAGGTCTACTTATCTTCTTGTAAAGAAAAAAATGTAGTAGTTGGATGCATAGGTGTTTATGGGGATAAGAGGAAGAGCACGGAGCTGAAGGACTGTGTAATTACGCAGCTTTGCTTTTGATTCTGAATGTACTGCTGCTGCTAAATCTCACGGAATTTCATATAACATTGAGGGTATAGATTTGCTGAAGAGCATTGATGAATCTGAGTTTAAGAAAGTCTTTGGCAAAAAAATATGGCTCACTCCAAGCGAACCAAGCGGTGAATATTTGGGTCATTACGGTGTGCAGTGGGGAGCAGGTAACAATGAATTCTTTTGGAATCATTACTTTATGAATTTAGACCTTGATTCGAATAATAATATAGTCAATTTTAAATTCAGTTCAAATATTGCAGCTGAGCGATAGAAGAATTAGCAAGGATACTTAGATAAAATGAAAAAGAAAAAAAGTGCTAAACAAGACAAAGTATGCCATTTATCTTCTGGTGGTCCACCTTATATGCATACTTTTTCACTATAAAGCAAAATAGTGATACCTTCATGGGGACGCTGGTTAGAGACGACACGCTTTCTTTGGACAAGCTTTTCCCATCTATGTATGTATACTAATAGCCATTTTTTCCAATGGCATGTTTTTAGCCATATTTAATTAGTGCAGATTATAAGCCGGGTACATCAAAGACAATACTTGCGACTTTCGGCCTCATAGTAGGTAACGTGGCTCTGATTTTTGATATATACGACTATTTTTGCACAAGGTATTATAGAAATAAAAAAATCCCTGTTATAGGGATTTTTTTAATTGCTGCAAGCAGCTCATCATATTCTTCAAATGCCGGAACATCTGGGTGATCCTTCTTAATTGAGTCTGTGGTTCTGAATAGGAATCCGTACTGGCTCTGCTTGATCATTCCAAGGTCATTAAAGCTGTCACCTGATGCGATTGTCTCACAACCTGCAAGCTGGAATGCTTTTTACAGTGTTTAGCTTGGAATCTTCTAGTCTCATTTTGATTCCTGTAATCTTGCCATCTGCTGCAACCTCTAGCTCGTTACAAAACAGAGTAGGGTATCCGAGCTTCTTCATCAAAGGCTTTGCGAATTCACTGAATGTATCACTGATGATTACAACCTGTGTAAGCTCTCTGAGCTCGTTTAGGAACTCGATAGCACCTGGAAGAGGATCTATCTTTTCAATTGTATTTTGAATCTGCTCTAGTCCGAGATTATTTTCTGCCAAAATATCGAGTCTGTATTGCATGAGCTTGTCGTAATCTGGCTCGTCTCTCGTTGTTTTCTTAAGTGCCTCTAGGCCCGTCTCTTCAGCAAAGGCAATCCAAATCTCAGGAACGAGAACGCCTTCTAGATCTAAACAAACTAACTTCATAATTAAATTCTCCTTAGTAAATAACAAAAAAATATTGTAGGAATTATAGCATAATATAAATATTTATGCAAGGGCAGGCCTAGCTAAATAAAAAAACCTCGGAACTGAATTCCGAGGTTCTTGGTGCGTCATCAGGGGTTCGAACCCTGGACACCCTGATTAAGAGTCAGGTGCTCTGCCAGCTGAGCTAATGACACATATTTGCTTGTCTAACGCAAGGAATATATTACCACAAGGGAATAGGCTTGTCAACGACATTGAGCAAAGTTTTTTTCACAAAGTTTTTTTATAAACATGAAAATACCGCTTCTGACTGAAGTAAATCTAGTAGCTATGCCATTTTACATCACATCTCCAAATTAATCATTCGGCACAAGTCATCAAAAAACGACTAATCTGCATACTTCATCAAATAAATGACTCATACGCAGATTAGCCGCTTCCTATTAGCTGTTCATCGTAACTGTTAATGTCCGATATCAAATCGTTCAATTTTTTTACGTTCTGCTCTGGCAATGATTTTTCTATAACTATTAATCTTTGTCAACAACAGGGATAGGAGTTGTATCCACTTCGTCTATGTTGTTAGCATACTTCTTCAGGTCTGCAATCAAAAACTCCGCTTAGTAGGAATACACCTATTACGTTAGGAATAATCATAAGTCCATTGAGTATATCTGCAATATTCCATACAGTTGCAAGCTTTACTATGCATCCAACAAATGAAAGTATTACAAACATAATCTTATAGTATTTTATGACCTTTGATCCTAGAAGATATTCCGCACATCTTTCGCCATAGTATGACCATCCTAGGATAGTAGAATATGCGAACAAAGCGAGTGAAATTGCAATTATAGGTTTTCCTACAGTTGGAATTAGTGCAAATGCCTGGAATGTAAGTACCGTTGTGTCAGTATTGCTTCCTGCTTCTAAAAAAACTCAGGATGAGCAACTGCTGAACTTACAAGTGTAATACCTGTTAAAGCGCAGATTACAACAGTATCCCAGAAAGTACCTGTCATAGATACTAGAGACTGTCTTACAGGGTTTCTTGTCTTTGCAGAAGCTGCTACTATAGGCGCTGAACCCATACCGGATTCATTTGAGAATAGACCTCTAGCACATCCATAGCGCAAAGCTTTAGCTACAGTGAAACCAAATACACCGCCTGCACCTGCCTGGAATGAGAATGCAGATTTAAAGATGAGTGCAATTGACTGACCAAGAACGCTCCTGTTCATGAAGATAACCCATAGACATCCAAGTACATAAAAATGCAGCCATGAAAGGAATAAGTCTTTCTGTTACCTTTGTTATAGACTTAACTCCACCGATAATTACTATAGCGGTTAGTATTGCTACAACAACGCCTGCCATTCTTTCATCTACACCAAAGTTCTGCTTTAGCGCAGTTGAAATTGAATTTGCCTGCGTAAGACATCCGATGCCAAATGCGGCAATTCCACCAAATATGGCAAATAAGACTGCAAGCCACTTTGAATGCAATCCGAGTTCGAGTGCTGTAAATGCACCACCCATCATTCTGCCGTCTTTTGTTTGCTCTCTGTACTTGACTGCCATAGCAGTTTCCATGTACTTTGTTGCCATTCCAAATACTCCCGTAATCCACATCCAGAATACTGCACCTGGACCACCAGAAGCAACTGCAGTGGCAACACCTATAATATTACCTGTACCAATGGTCGCAGCAAGAGCAGTGGTCAAAGCTCCAAACTGCGAAACTTCTCCTTCACCATCAGCGTCAGGTGTTACTGAAAGCCTCATACCTTTAAAGATATGCTTTTGAACAAAGCCTGTTCTAATGGTGCAAAATGCGTGTGTACCCAAAAGGATTATTATGAATGGTAATCCCCATAACCAAGCATCTAAGGTTGCTACAGAATCAGCTAAAATCTTTAACATACAATGCCTCCTTATGATTGAGAATACAACAGCTAATATTTTATTAAGTAAATTATAATACTATTCTGTGAAAACGCAATATCATATGTACAAAAAAATTCTGAAACATCAAAAAGTGTAATATTGATATAGGTATACATTAGAGAAAGGCATAAAAATTTTGATTCAAACACTAATCCATAAGCGCGTCAAAGATTTTAAGGGAATTTGCACTAAGTTTTTATACGAAAAGGTTGACACTTAGTTATTTGGGTATTAACATGATAGTGTTGCACAGGCAATAGATGTGCAGCGAGTAGATAATTGAATGCAACTATCTTTGAGGCAGGTGAGAGTCCTGACCGGTGGTATAGTCCACAAACCTTTTTAGGCTGATTCGGTGAAATTCCGAAACCGACGGTATTCCAACATTTGATATTGACTTGGTTCTGCGAGTTGATCAAGCTAGTTGGTTAGTCCGGATGGGAAAAGATGGAATGGATAGATATAGGCTATTTTTGAGTCGGGCGTCATCAGTTCCATCAATTGATGGTAGCTCGGCTTTTTTATGTTCATTTCTTGCCAATGAGCCTTGAGAAAACCGAAGCAATATATTTTGGAGGTATCTCAAATGGAAAGAGATGAAAACGTAATGAATTTAAACACAAAAAGCACAAGGTATTTACAACAAAGAATATGATTCTCGTTGCAATGTTTGGTGCTATAAGCATGGCACTAATGATGGTGGATTTTTCCAATTCCTATTGCACCGGCTTTTTATGAAGTTTGACTTTGCAGATCTGCCTGCAATGCTAGCAACATTTATGATGGGACCTGTTGAAGGCATTCTTGTATGTATAGTAAAGCTAGCTCTTAAGCTTATGATTAGAGGAACAGAAACTGCTTTTGTTGGAGAACTTGCTAACCTTATAGCTGCTATTGCATATATGGTTCCTGCAGCTCTAATCTACCACTTCAGAAGAACTAAGAAGGGTGCAGCATTTGCTCTAACAGTTGGAACAATCACAGTAAGCATAGTATGTGTACTTAGCAACCTATTCTTCATATTCCCAGCGTATTCCAAGCTATATGGAATTCCAATGGATGCAATTATCGGAATGGGACATGCAATAAACTCACATATCAATAGCTTGTTATCACTAATGATTCTATCGATATTGCCATTTAACCTAATCAAGTTTGGTGTGGTATCGATAGTGACCTTCCTTGTTTATAAGAGACTAAAGCACTTGATTTTCAAGGAAGCATAGGAAAAGGGTAATTTATCGCTCGGAGGAATTTATGAGATACAGTGAGATGACAAGGGAAGAGCTGTTAAATGAAAAGAACAGTCTCGAAATAAAAATTTAAGGAACTAAAGGAAAAGAACCTTAATCTTAATATGGCAAGAGGAAAGCCAGGAAAGCGCCAACTCGATCTCGTAAGCGGGCTTTTTAGATATTTTTAGTAGAACCTTCTGAGTGTGAGCTCGGAGGCACAGATATTAGAAATTATGGTGAACTTTCGAATGCCAGAGGCAAAGAAATACTTTGCTGAGATTCTCGGAGTCAAAGAAACGGAGTGCTTCATAGGTGGTAATGCAAGCCTTCAGTTAATGTATATGGCTGTTAGCGAAGCATTTACAAATGGGCTTTTAAATAGCGAAAAACCGTGGTATAAACTAGATAAAAATCAAGTGGCTTTGCCCAGTTCCTGGATATGATAGGCACTTTAAGATTACCGAAAAGCTAGGATTTGAGATGATAAATATACCTATGCTTGAGACAGGCCCTGATATGGATCTTGTTGAGGAGCTGGTTAAGGACGAGAGCGTCAAGGGTATGTGGAACGTGCCTAAGTTTTTCAAATCCGCAGGGCATAATATATAGCGAAGAAACCGTGAGAAGACTAGCAGCACTCAAGCCTGCAGCTAAGGACTTTATGCTAATGTGGGACAATGCTTACTGCATCCACGAGTTTGATGGAGATTTTGTAGAATTTCCAGATATAATTGGACTCTGTAAGGAGTATGGAAATGCAGATATGGCCTATGAGTTTGCTTCAACATCAAAGGTGACATTCCCTGGCGCCGGTATATCGGTTATGGCATCAAGCGAAGCAAATATTAAATACTTGACAAAGAGCTTTGGTGTTCAGGTTATAAGCTTTGATAAGGTTAACCAGATAAGGCATGTCAAGTTCCTTAAGGATAAGGCAAATACTCTCGCTTTGATGAGAGAGCATGCCAAGATTATGAAGCCAAAGTTTGATACGGTAATAAAGTATCTAGATAGAGAAATCGCTCCGCTTGGAATTGGCAGCTGGGTGGTTCCTAAGGGAGGATACTTTGTAAGCTATGAAGCTATGGAGCATACAGCAAAGCGCGTGCTTGAGCTTGCTAAGGAGGCTGGTGTTGAGATGACGCCTGCAGGAGCAACATTTCCATGCGGAAAGGATCCGCAAGATAGCAATATCCGAATAGCACCTTCGCTTCCTCCAGTAGAAGAGCTTGAGGATGCCATGGATGTATTCTGCATTTGTGCAAAAGCTTGCAGCATTAGAAAAAAATTAGTTTAATCTTTTATATTTTAGAGGGGTACAATGAATTACATAAAGATAAGATATAAGTTTGATATACTTATTACAAAGATATCGTCTTTCGTAGAGATTCTTGCAGCGATTATAATTGTAATTGTTGCAGCAGGGGTGCTTATCAGAATCTGTATAGGTCTGATTGAAGACGGTGGATTTACTAAGATGTCAACAGAAGAGTTCAACAGGCTGCTTGGCGATCTTCTAGTAGTATCTGTAGGTATAGAGTTTGTAAAGCTTTTGATAAGGCATAGATTAGAGGATGTCATAGACGTTATGATGCTTGCAACTGCTAGGCAGATGGTGGTTGAACATTTACCGATGACTTCAATGCTCATAGCGGTTTGTGCGATAGGAGTATTGTTTGCAATAAGAAGATTCTTGTTTATGGGAAGCGATTTAAACTTCTTCAAGAAGAAGTCTAATAAAACCGAAGAAGAAACGGAAACAAAATAGAAAAAGCAAAGGACCTGACAGTAAATGAACTGCGGGTCCTTTTTCGTATGTGTGTTTATTTGTTTATACTCTCAACAAAGCTCAAAGCTTTATCAGAACTTGGGAAGACTACGCGAGCAAAGTTCTTGCCTCCGCCGCCTTTGCCTTCTAGGGAAGGAGCATATGCCTTTACGAGGGCGCCGCAGTCGTTATTGCTTGAGAATATGAATACCGTGTTTGTGATATCGTCTATGAGGAAAAAGAATATCGTCTATTTCAGGACTCATTGCATTTCCAATCTCCATTATGTCGTTTGAATCTAAGAAATTATACTGCCTTACTCTATTGTTAGACTCTTTCAAATCCAAAAATTTCACGTCTTATGAATTCCTTGCTTAAGTGGTAAAGCCTATCTTTGATCTGCCTTGCTTTTTTTCCTTCTGGGTTTCATACTTTGATAAGAGATTAGTATGGCTTGCTGATAGGTCGTTTTCTAGCTTTGTCATTATATCAAAACGAGTATCATAGTGAGCTAGAGCTCTTTGTCCTGCTTCGAAGAAGATGCGAAACATACCCTTGTTAGGCTCGATCTTATAAATCTTGACCATCCCAACCTGACCTGCTGTTGATGGGTGGGTTCCGCAGCATGCGACGGAGTCTGCTGGATCAGAGATGTCTCCTATTGTGACAATAGTTATATCCTTTTCTAGACTTAAAGCCTTTCTTAGAGGCATTTTTTCGGCCTCCGCCTTAGTATCAAAGTGGTAAGCAGAGACTTTGGTATTTCCCCATATAACCTTATTTGTCTCTAGTTCTGCCTGCATAGCCATTTCCCAGTTGATTTCACTATAGTTCTCGTCAGCTTCAAGACTTATATCAATAGTCATATAGTCTTCTCCCATATGGAAGCCCCGGTTGACTCCGCCAAATAGTCTAAAGAAGATTCCAGAAAGGATGTGCTCTCCGCAGTGTCTTTGCATGTTATCAAAACGTCTATCCCAGTCTATCTCTAAGCTAACAGTGTCTCCGGTCTCAATACTAGCATCGCATCCCTTTTAGGATGTGGTATACGATATTTTTCTTTTTTTCAAAGACATCTATTACTTCAAATCCATTTATTGTTCCTAAATCACAGCTTTGGCCTCCACCAGTAGGGAAGAAAATAGTGCTATCCAAAACCAGGCAGCTTGTATTTTTTTGAATTGTCCTTATCAAATTGTAACACTACTGCATCAGCACTGCGTCTATATACATCGCTTTGAAAAAAAGTTTGATGGTTTTCATAAAAAAATCCTTCCTTTTTTACTAGATAATTTGTCTTTTTTTAAACTGTCCGGCTTACGAACTATGAAAGCTCTACCATTTTTTTCCTAAAGAACAAAAACTCTTATTTTTTTAGAATAAAATCTGTGGATAACTTGCTATTGACAAAATAGAAAAAAATAGCATACTCGTTGAAAAATAGCGATTTTGTTCAAGAAACTTATCCACAGGCACCAAAGGACAAAATTGTATACGATTTTTGCATTTGCTGTGGATAAGTACTCATATTGTTGAAAAATATGGATTTACTTCTGTTGAAAACCTTTGATGGAAAAACGAACAAAGGTTGACATAAAACATATTTAAGGAACTGGGTAAGTTTTTTTGAAAAAACACTATTTAGCCCTTATAGAATTCTATAAATTCCCTAAAATCATCCATCCCGCTATCGATGAAAGGACCTATAATCTTATCGTCGAATTTAAATCTCTCGATTTTGCCAAGCTTATCATTTTTCCCTAAAGTAATCGGATAGGAAGAGCGCCTTTGATATTATATCGGTATCGCCTGGCACTGCTGAGCAGACTATAGCTTCTTTCCCGTCGATGAAGAATACACTTCCGATTAGATCAGCATCCAGTCTAAAGTGAGGACTGCACACATGGTCGTTATTGTTCCTATATATCATGTATAGCATGCCGTTTTTCGTGGGAGTGAGAGTTCACTGTGTGGAAGGTCTTACTTATGAGCTCTGAAAACTCATCCTGACTGCATTTACACTCTGCTGTCAAAACATAGTCTATTCGGCGGAGCTGCATAGCAGATTCCCAAACAGTTATTTCCATACAAGAAATTACTTTAGCAGACTTAATCACATCTTTCACAACACGAACTTCACTAATTATGAGGTAAAAACCATCGTCTTCGACTAGAGATTTACATATATACTTTCTTGGACCTGTCTTTTTCCACATCATTCTTAAAAAGAGTGGATGGATTGTTTATTTTAAGCCCATTAGAGAATTCTTCGTATGGGGAAGTTTCGCCATCAGTACTATAAAGGAAGTCCTCTGAACAAAGTATGCTAAGAGGGGCCTTATCCTTTCCGACACAGCGCATAATAAAGTAGTTAACTAGCTCATAATCTGAACGTAGATTAATACATACCTTTGATAGTGCAGAGATATAGGTTTCTTTGTCATCGTCAGCACCTTTAATGGCCTCGCGAAACTGCAGGTAGTCTTCGGGAAACTCAGCACCATATTCTTCGGTTATTCTATCTGCACTTGCTATCAGTGCCCAGCTTTCTTCGGCACTAATTTCGACCCATTCGCCACCAAGAGCGCCGAACATGGTATTTGCATGAGCTTCTACTTCCTCCTCAGAATCTGTAAATAGTCCAACATAGTCTGCTATGCCATACTCCTCATAGTCGAGGATAAAAAGCTGAGTGAAACGGTGGCCAATCATGTTATATGATAGCATGAGCCCAACCACACCCATAAGCCTAGTATTAGTTGCCTTAATCTCAAAGCAACTGTTTTTGAGCGAAGCCCTAAGTTCGTCAACCAAAGTAGGAGGCTTGGTTTTCAAACCACCTTCAATAACTGAAAATCGTGGACTTTTATTGTTTATATTATCTCTTTTCAAAAAGAATACCTCTTGTTTTTTTATATAATTATAATCGTTTGAGGGTTAAATTGTAAAGAGGCTTAGAGTGTCCAAAAGAGGCATTAGAGGGAACAATTAGATTTGACTGATTATAGCGAATGTGCTAAAATTTACTCGATGTATATTATGAGTTCTATCAGAAAGGTTTGAGATTGCACCTTAGGAGATAGCTAAGAGGGAACTCGGTGTAAATCCGAGACGGATTCCGCCACTGTAATTGGAGAGCAGCATTAGGGCAAGCGCGACCATTGGATTTTTTCCGAGAAGGTTAATGCTGTATTGAGACATAAGTCAGGAGACCTGCTCGTAATCGAGATGCAAGTGCAGGAAGGTACTTGACTTATTTTATTGCGGGAAAACGGACTGCAGCTTTTATTTGTGTGCTGCGGTCTTTTTTATTGCAGCAGAAAGGAAGAAACAATGGCAGACAGAAGACGTGGATCTAAGAAGTGGCTCACATTGCTTTTTGAGCCTTTTTTTATGATCCTATCATTGATTCCTACATCAGCTTTTGCAGAGGTGCATAGAGCACCAGCTTCTGGTGATGGCGTCGATGTACAGTTTTCATTTTCACATGATGAAAACTTTGTTGTAGCAAAGAACCATAGCGGTGTTTCAAGCACGCCTATGGCAAAAGGAAAGGGTAAGGCTAAAGTATTTTGATCTAGCTAACTATGGATTAGAGAAATTCTATTTCCACACAGGTTCCTACGGAAAAGATGACGAGGTAAAGGGAACGGCGGAAACAGCTGAGGGTCATATCACACTACTTCACCTCTACATTTATATGGCAGAGGTTTACTACATGGGTATTGACCCAGATGACGTAGGACAAGGTGCGCTGAGAGAGAAGATAGGTACAGAACTTTTTTCCGCGAGTGGAAAAGCTGGAAGCATGTACCTTACAAGCTTTCTAAACTTTGATAGCAATCTCAATTACTATGTAAACGGAGAGTTTCCACAGGCGTCAGAAGGCTGGGGAGCAACAGCTGACCAAATTGAGTTAAAGGATGGCGATGATGTACAGATAGGGCATTTCACAAACACTAACTTCTTCGGAAGCAAGCTTGCTGGATTTAACGCACTAAATTGCAAGGAAGAGGTTAATGCAGGTGAAAAAAATTAAGCATAACAGCTGAGCGTCATTGGCAGGATCTTATGAAGCCGGAAGGCTCTGGAACAGGCATATTCCCATCAAATGTGAGCAAGCTTTCAGTTATTAAAGCATCTGATTTTACACATGAAAAAGATAAGCGAGTGCAATGCTTTTTAAAACTTTAGATAAAAAAAGAAGACGGAAGCTTTGAGCTAGACACAACTGGCATGGCAACTGGAAGATACTTCATTGCCATGGAAGGTCAAAAAGACCCAGAGCAGGACAAGATTGTATCAACACCGGCAGTAGCTATTTTAGATGTAACAGGAACTGAGGACGAAAAAAACCTGAGGAAAAGTTTGCTGTTTCAATCAAAGGCATGCACGGAGCTCAGATAAAGAGCGGCAAGCTTTACACATATAAAAAAATGGAGTTAAGGGCAGCAAGAATATTCTAGAAGGTGTAAGCCTAACAAAGGACGGCTGGGTGCTTCAGTATGAGACTGAGCTTTCAGCAGGCGATTACTGGTTCGAAGCTTATGGTCCTAAGGATGAACTTAACGGCGGAATAAAAAAATAAGCTTCACAAAGGAAAAATAACAGTGTAACGGTACATAGAATCTATGATTTTTAATGTTGGAAATTCAGGTTGGGTCAAAGATAGAGATTACACTATCGATGTTAAGCTTACAGGCAAGGACGGCGAGCAAAGAGTTCTGACTTTGGGCCATAATGAGGAGGGAGCTCATTCCTTCGTGTTCCTTCACCAGGATACTATAGATGTAACACTAACGCCCATAGGAGAAAAGGCAAAGACACATACAAGTGTCAAGGTATCAAAGAGCGGAAGGGATACAGAGGTCAATACAGATATTAGAGCAACCATGCCTGAGGTCTCAAATCTGACAATCACAGCTCCTAAGGGATCAAAGATATCAGCAGGCTTTGGAGATGGTAGAAACTATTATAAATACAACTTTGTTGAACCAGAACTTACTGAAACATCAGATGGTGTTGTTGCAAAATTCAAGATGGCTAAGGGCCAGAGCAAGTATTTTTTTACCGCGTTCAGAATCCTAATGGAGTAACATACTGGGCTTTCCCTAAGAACTTCAATGTAACAGAGCCTATCAAGGTCACAGAAAAGGATCTGCACATAGGAGATAGCAGCTATCAGAAGGACACTGTTTATAGATTTGATAAGAATGTACACGATATGGCAAATGTATATATCAATGTTAATCAAAAGGGATTCCTTGAGATGGCAGAGGGCGGAAGCTATGAGCTTAACTGCGTAAGAAACTGGCAGCCTATCGAAAACTTTATGAACAGCAAGATTGCTATCCCGGACTTCCATTACGAGGTAATAGATGAGAACGGAAATACATCAGATGTAGTATCAGTAACAGCAGACAAGAATAACTCAGCAGTTGCGAAAATCAAAGCAAATCACAGCGGAACTGCAATAGTCCTCGTAAAGTATGATGCAGTGATACACTCGGAAGCTCAGGGAGGAACTGACTTCTCAGCTATATGGCCAGAGCTAACTGGAGTATTTATGGTTAAGGTTGGGGATAATGATTCATCTATAGAGACGAATATGAATATCAACCGCGGTGTGAAAATGCTGCCAATTGATTCTGAACACGATACGCTCTACTACCTGAAGGGTGAGGATGGTGCAAGCTATTCATTCAAGCCAGAAGCAGGAAGTACGGTAAGCGTTAATAGAGGAGTAGTAGGTGACTCGCTAAAGTACAAAGGCTTCACTACAGATGGAGTTAAGTCAAGTGCAAACGGTGAGGTTACTATATCAAAGCTAACTACTGGAAGACACATCGTCAAAGTAGAAAAGGGCAGCAAGGTAACATATCAGGTTATAAATGCTAGAGAAATCAGCTATGAGATTTTAGATGTAAACGGACATAAGGTTGCGGATACAACAAAGCTAAAGGCTGGAGATAAAATTAGCATTCAGTTTAAGGGTTTGCTAAATCCAGTTGAAAAGCTAGCAGGCGTATATAACAGAAACACAGCTATTTCATATAAGGACAAGAGCGGTAAGGTTTATAAGTCAGTTCCGGGAAGTCCTTTCGGAGTTTATGATTTCAGTGGAAACCCTAAGCAACAGCTAGTATCTTTAACCATACCAGCAAATCTGGAAGATGAAGATTTCGAGTTAGTTAGTGGTTGTCTAGAGAGCAACGGATTTGGAAGTAACCCTGGATCACATAGAAATCTCACATATTCACAGGGACTAAACCCTAATTTGAATGCTGATACAGTATCAGGAAATCTAAGTAGCTTGCCTAACATCAAAATCAAGCTAACAAAGAATTGCAAGATTGAGTTCGTTGGAAGTGGCATAAAGGAACTAGAAGGTGAAAATCCTAGATACTGCAAGGCTGGAAGTACGGTAAGTTTCAAGATTAATAAGAAGGAATTGTTCAAATATAATGTAAGCGTAAATGGCATTGAGCTAGATTCTGATGAAAATGGAGTTTATGAGCTTACAGGAGATTTTACGGATAATGAGGAGCTAACTGTTAAGATTGAAAAAAACAATAGATGAGGAAGCTCTAGAAAAGAAGATTGCCGATATAGAAAAAAAGGAAGGTCAGATGCTGATCTAAAGGCTACAGAGGCAGAGAAAAAAAGCATAAGGAGGCCGAAGCGAAGGCTGAAGCTGCAGAAAAAGGCGCAGAAGCTAGCAGAGGAAAAAAATTAGCTAAGGCTGAGGAAGCAAAGAAGCAGGCTGAGGACAAGCTTGCACAGGCTGAAAATGAGAAGAAAGCGGCAGAAGCTAAGGCAGAGATAGCTGAGGCTGAAAAGAAAGCAGCAGAGGCAAGAGCAGAAAAGGCAGAAGCAGACCTAAACAGTGCACTTGCAAGAGCAGAAAAAGCAGAAGCAGAAAAGCGCGCAGCAGAGGCTAAGGTTAAGGAGCTGGCTGAAGAGGTAGAAAGACTAAGGAATGAGAATGAAAAAGGGACTTGAGAGAATCGCTGGAGCTACTCGCTTTGAAACCTCAATGGCAATTGCTGATAAGCTCAAAGAAAAAGCTGGGCGTAGAAAAGTTTGATAACATTGTAATTACTAACGGAGAGGGCTTTTGCAGATGCGCTTTCAGCTACATATCTTGCAAAGGTTAAAAATGCCCCTATCTTGATAGTCAATGAATCAACTGCAGATGAGATAAGTGAGTATGTTAAGAAGAATGCTGCTGAAAATGCAAATATCTATATAATAGGTGGCGAAGGCGCTGTTTCAAAGAAGGTAGCTGATAAGATGCCGGGAAAGAAGATTAGGCTTCATGGAGAAAGCAGATTTGAAACAAATCTAGAGGTGCTTAAGGCAGCAGGTGTTGAAGATCAAGATATCGCACTTTGCAACGCATATAATTTTGCAGACGCACTTTCAGTTTCAGCGGCAGGTAAGCCGGTTATGCTAGTTGATAATAGCTTAGATAGTGCTCAGATTGCATACCTAAAAAAACACTAAAGAGCAAGAAGTTTTTACCTTATTGGTGGACAAAATGTTGTAAGCAAGGCTGTGGAAAACGAGGCATCAAAGCTAGGTAAGATTGAACGCATAGCTGGTAGCGACAGATTTGCAACATCAAGAGCTGTAGCTGAAAAGTTCTTTACAGGAGAGCATAGGAAGGCATATCTGACATATGGATTCAACTTCCCAGATGGACTTTGCGCAGGAGTTTTGTGCGCTGTAGATAACAGTCCACTTCTGCTAGTAAGCAACGAAAATATGGAAGAAGCAGCTGCATACGTAACAAAAAGCCAAAGTTCAAAAGTGCATAGTTTTAGGTGGAGATAATTTGATTTCGAGCGAAGCAGCGAGCAAACTATTAAAGAAATAGAATTCCATTTCCTATATATTTGTTAAACACAAGCATTTTACATAGTTAGCTTCCTTTGATTTGTAAAGTGCTAGCAAGGAGAGGGCTAAAAGTTGAAATTAGCCCTCTTTTGATTTGATTTTTGTATGCTATACATATGAAATTCCCATATACTTTGCCTTGACAATTTTGTTAAAATCTGTATACTTTGGGTATAATCCTTATCAAGAGCGGCGGAGGGAATAGGCCCTGCGATGCCCGGCAACCTATGTGCTGATAGGCACGGAAAGGTGCTACATCCTACAGATAACAGTCTGAAAGATGAGGAATGAATTGTGAGTTCAAACCTTTTTCTTTTTTTGAGGAAAGGTTTTTTTCTTTTGATAAGGTGAGGAAAGGAGCAAAAATGAGAAAGCTATTTACTTCAGAGTCAGTAACAGAAGGACATCCAGATAAAATCTGTGACCAAATTTCAGATGCGATTTTTGGACGCAATTATGGAGCAGGATCCACAGGGAAGAGTTGCCTGCGAAACAACTACAACAACAGGATATGCAATGGTAATGGGTGAGATTAGCACAAACTGCTATATTGACATCCCAAAGATCGTTAGAGGTGTAATCAACGACATAGGATATAACAAGGGTGAGTATGGTTTTGATGGAAACACATGCGCAATTCTATCAGCTATCGACGAACAGTCATCAGACATCGCTATGGGCGTTGACCACGCACTTGAGTACAAGGAAGGTACTCTCAACGACCAGATTGAGCAGGTTGGTGCAGGAGATCAGGGACTTATGTTCGGATATGCTTGCAACGAGACACCAGAGCTCATGCCTATGCCAATTTCGCTTGCACATAAGCTAGCGCTAAAGCTTACAGAGGTGAGAAAGAGCGGAGAACTTCCATACCTAAGACCTGACGGAAAGAGCCAGGTTACAGTAGAGTACGATGGACATCAGGTTAAGAGAGTTGATACTGTTTTGATTTCAACACAGCACGATCCTGATGTTAGCCAGGAGCAGATTCACAAGGATATCATTGAGAAGGTAATCAAGGCATCAATTCCAGCAGAACTTCTTGACGATGAGACAAAGTACTTCGTAAACCCTACAGGCAGATTCGTAATCGGCGGACCTCACGGAGATTCAGGGCTTACAGGACGTAAGATCATCGTAGATACATACGGTGGATTTGCAAGACACGGCGGTGGTGCATTCTCAGGTAAGGACCCAACAAAGGTAGACCGTTCAGCATCATACGCAGCTAGATATGCAGCTAAGAACGTAGTTGCAGCAGGGCTTGCAGACCGCTGCGAGATTCAGCTTGCTTATGCAATCGGTGTTGCTAAGCCTGTTTCTATCATGGTTGATACATTCGGCACAGGAAAGCTCGACGATGAGGAAATTGCAAAGATCGTAGAGAAGAACTTCGACTTCCGTCCAGCAGCTATTATAAGAGATTTGGATCTAAGAAGACCTATCTACAGAAAGACTGCTGCATACGGACATTTCGGAAGAACAGATGTTGAACTACCTTGGGAAAAAGCTAGACAAGGTAGATGCCCTAAAAGGCAGAACTATAATTGAATTGACAACACGATTAAATTGACAGACTAGAAAAGTTCGATATATGGGTGTTTTACTCATATATCGAGCTATTTTATTTGCATTGAGAATTGTTTTTGATATAATATAAAGATAGCTCAAAATTGGCTTATCAAAAGGAGAATTTTTACACATGGGAGTTAAGGTAGCTAAGTTCGGTGGCTCTTCTGTTGCCGACAAATTTCAGATTGAAAAAAATTAAAGGAAATCATTACAGCAGACAAGGACAGAAGATATATAATTGTCTCAGCGCCTGGTAAGCGTTTTTGATACAGATACAAAGATGACGGATATTCTATATCTTTGTCATACGCACAGAGAGCATAACTTCCCGTACAACCAGCTACTTCAGGTTGTAGAGGATAGGTTCACTGCTACTGCTGCAAACCTAGATACAAAGGTTAATATCGCTAAGGAGTTCGATATCATCAGAGAGAACCTAGAGAAGGGTTGCACACCTGACTATATCGCAAGCCGAGGTGAGTATTTGAGTGCTATGCTAACAGCTGACTTCCTAGGCTACGACTTTGTCGATACGCAGGAGCTCATTTTGTTTTCTGATAACGGCAAGATGCTTGAAGAGGAGACAAATAAGGCTATCAAGGAATGCTTAGAAAAGCACGAATATGCAGTTCTTCCTGGCTTCTATGGCTCATATAAGTCATCAGGCAATGTTAAGACGTTCTCAAGAGGGGGCTCGGATATCACTGGTGCTGTAGTTGCTAGAGCTATAGGGGCAGAGGTGTATGAGAACTGGACAGATGTTTCAGGCTTTTTGATGGCTGATCCGCATATTGTTGATAATCCAAGAAGAATCGATAAGATTTCATATAAGGAGCTTAGAGAGCTTTCATATATGGGGGCTTCAGTTCTTCATGAAGATGCTATCTACCCGGTTAGAGTTGCAAATATTCCAATCAACATCAGAAATACAAATCTTCCGCAGGACCCAGGCACAATGATTACTGCTGAGCCTGAGTATACGGGTGATGGAGATGTAATTACAGGTATCGCTGGTAAGAAGGACTTTACAGTTATTGCGCTATACAAGCACATGATGAGCACAGAGCGTGGATTTGTCAGAAGAATTCTTGCTATACTTGAGGACTTTGATTGCAGCTTTGAGCATATTCCAAGTGGAATAGATACGGTATCTGTAGTAATTTCTAATAGCTCTATCAAAAGGCAGACTAGATGATATGGTAGATGCTTTTTAGAAAGCAGCTTGAACCAGATGGAATCGAGTGCTTTGAGGATATGGCGCTGATTGCCACTGTAGGTCACGGAATGAATAGACGTAAGGGTGTATCAGCTAAGCTATTTGGTGCACTTGCTGATGCAAATGTAAACCTGAGGATGATAGAACAGGGATCAAGTGAAATCAATATCATTGTCGGAGTAGAGAATAAAGATTTTGAAACTGCTATCAGAGCGATTTACAACGCTTTTGCATAGATAGTGGAGGGAATGTAGGAATCCAGATGAATATAGCAATTATAGGCGGAGGAAAATTAGGCATCAAAGTATGCGAGGCGCTAGTTGGTGGAGATTATTCAATAACGATTGTTGACACAAATGACGCGCTGCTCGACAGACTTTCTCAGCAGTTTGACGTTATGACTGTAAATGAGGATGCCAGAGATATCAACGTACTAAAAGAGATAGGAATAAACAAGTTCCAGTATGTGCTTGTTGCAACTGGTAGGGACGAGACTAACCTTGTCATCGGTGGCTTTGCTAAGAAGCTAGGATGTCACAGGGTCATAGTCAGAGTTAGAGACCCAGAGTATATGAAGCACTTCGAATTCATCAGAACATCAATGGGTATCGACTACATCGTTAACCCTGATTTTGCTATTACTATGGAGATATACAAATATCTCTCAGAAAAATACACGCTAAACAACGGTGTTTTCACAAGCGGCCGAATTGCACTTATCGAGTTTAAGGCTAAGCGCAAGAAAGAACTCATCGGTCTTAAGATGCCTGAGGTTAGAAGGCTTTATGCCAGACATGCTGATTGCCGCTATATCAAGAAATGGTAAGGTTATCATACCTCATGGTAACGATGAAATCCGCGAAGATGATGCTGTTTACGTTGTCGGAGAAAAGACTGAAATCATGGAGCTTAACAAAAAGGTTCATGTAAAGGGCAAGTATACAGATCTTCAGAAGGTAATGATTATCGGCGGAGGAAAGACTGGCTACTATCTAGCTCAGAGGCTTGCAGATTTTGGAGCTTCAGTTAAGCTCGTAGAGCAGAGCAAGGAAAGATGTCAGTACCTTTTCAACAAGAATACCGAAATGTCATGATTCTTCACGGCGATGGAACTGACATGGATATGCTTGAGGAGGAAAAACATTGATGAGATGGACGCCTTTGTTACAGCAACTGGATACGACGAACAAAAACCTACTGCTTGCACTAACTGCAAAGCAGAAGGGAATAGAAGATGTAATATCTAAGATCAGTAGAGAAAGCTATTCTGGACTGATTGAGGAGATGGGTGTTGATATGGTGCTTAACCCACTCGATATCACAGCTGCTTATATCTTCAGTATTATCCAGGGCGAGAAGAGAGTAATTTCATCCATGCTCGTTCAGGGTCAGGCTGAGATTATTGAGGTTGTAGCAACTCCAGGAATGAAGATGGTTGGAGATACTCTTCAAAAACCTAAACCTTCCTAAGGGAGTTCTTATAGCTTCCATATATCGTCAGGGAGAGGTTATCATACCTGACGGAAATGCTAGAATCAAAGATGGAGATAGAGTGATTATGTTCTCGCTACTATCCGATATCGCAGATCTAGAGAAACTTATGAAGATTAGATAGTGGAGTGTTAGATGTCATCTAAGAAACACAGTGCTTTACTGAGAATGATGGGGGCTCTATTTGCAGTGCTTGGTATTTCCTTTATACCGACTGTAATAATAGCCCTTATCTATGGTGAATATTTTGAGGGGCTTTGCTTTGGCGGTACAATGGCAGCGTGCGGCATAGTAGGGCTTATTTTGATGAAATTTTTCAATCCAAGTGATCTTAAGCTTAAGCAGAGGGATGGCTTTTTAATAGTTAGTTTGATTTGGATTGTAAGCTCCATCATCGGCGCTGTGCCAATGGTTTTGACAGGTGCTATCCCAAATCCTTTTGATGCATTCTTTGAGCTATGCTCGGGTTTTTCGACTACAGGAGCTACTATAATGACAGATATAGAGTCGCAGGCAAAGTCTGTGCTCTTTTGGCGTTCGTTCACGCATTGGCTAGGGGGAATGGGTATAGTTGTGCTTGCAACTGCACTTCTTCCATCTATAGGAATAGGTGGACAAAACGTTGCGTCTGCTGAGACCCCAGGACCAACTCTAACAAAAAGTAACTGCAAGGTTTTCAGATAACTCCAAGACGCTATATATTCTATATATAGGATTTACAGTAGTAGAATTTATTCTGTTAGTAGTCGGTGGAATGAGTGCATATGACTCAGCTATTCATACATTTGGAACCGTTGGAACAGGCGGGTTTTCAAACTATGCAGACAGCGTGGCACATTTTACAAGTCCTTATATTCAGTGGGTTATAATCATATTTATGGCGCTTTGCGGAATAAACTTTAATCTTTACTTCTTTATTCCTCGCAAGAGATTTAAGGATTTTTTTGCAGATGAGGAGCTAAGACTATACCTTGGAATTATCTTTACTTTCTCATTTGCTTCAGCTATCGTACTGATGCTTGAGGGAGGGTATGCAAGCATATCAAAGGCTATAAGAGATTCCTTCTTCCACATAGTTGCCGTTATGACTACAACGGGATATGCGACGGCAGACTTTGATCTTTGGCCAGCTTTCTGCAAGATGCTGATATTTATTGTTTTGATAACTGGTGCGTGCTCGTCTTCCACAGGTGGAGGCGTCAAGATGATTAGAATTCTTGCAGCTATCAAATATGTTAAGCGTGGATTTTTCCAGAAGCTACACCCAAACAGAATCATTAATATGACTATTAATAAGATTCCTGTGCAGCAGTCTGTTGTTACAAGTATAGTTAATTTCATTTTTTTCTTTATATAGCAGTGCTCTTTGTTGGAACACTACTTATTGCCGTAGATGGTAAAGATCTTGTCACAAGCTTTACCGCAGTTCTCACATGCCTAAGCAATGTGGGTCCTGGCTTTAATGGTGTCGGACCAACTATGAATTTCAGCGGTTTTTTTCAGACTACGCGACCTTTGTGTTATCCGTTTTGATGATTGCTGGAAGACTAGAGCTATTTACTTTGCTCGTCCTATTTTTCGCCCTAGATACTGGGACAGCAATAGGGTGTAAGGAGGTAGGAATTGTCATTTAATCATAAATTGATATTTAGAACAATCTCTACGCTTCTATTGCTAGAGAGTGCGACCATGCTTCCATCCTTTCTTTGCGCAGCGATGGATCACGACCTTATCTCGCTTAGAGCCATGACTCTTTCGATAGGAATACTTTCTCTTCTTGGAGTTTTAGGCTTATTCCTAACAAAGAAACAGACAGGTAAGGTAATAAAATCAAGAGAAAGCTACTTTGTAGTACTAGTGTGCTGGCTTACTGTAATTACAGGTGGAATTTTTACCGTACATTTTTGCAGGACAGGGCTTTACTGTAGTAGATGCGATATTTGAATCAGTTGCATCTTGGACAACCAGTAGCTCATGGGTAATAGATCCTAATCTTATGTCTAGAGGAATTTTGCTTTGGAAGGCTACCTCGAGTTGGCTTGGCGGAATGGGAGTAATACTTCTTGCCATAATTGTTATGTCGTCGCTAGGTGCAAGTGGTAAGAAGCTTGCTGCAGCTGAACTTCCAGGCCCTGAACTTATGCAGGGAAGCGCAAGAATCATGGAAACCGCATATCTTTGCTATGGTATATATGCTGGAATTTCAGTGCTTGAGCTAATGTTTCTTATGCTCGGCAAGGTACCTTTCTATGAGGCCTTAGTTAACACCATGACATCTATATGTACGGCTGGTATTTTAGACTATCACGGTACGGTCGATATGTACTTTACACCTTACGTGAAGATGGTCATTGCAATATTTTCCATAATTTCGTCGCTCAACTTCCTTGTATATATCAACATATATCAGGGTAGAATGAAACACATCATCAAAGATATAGAGAGCAGAGCCTTTCTCATAATAATAGCAGTAGCAACTTTGCTTACTGCTGGAGGACTCTTTATCTCAGGAACAAGTACAGGTATCAAGGAATCCTCTTAAATGCTTTCTACGGTGTAGTTTCATTTGCATGCACAAGTGGTTTCCTATTTGCCGATGTTGGAACCTGGCCAACGGTTTGCAAGGTTGTCTTGATAGCGGTTTGCCTAATAGGTGGATGTGCAAATTCAACCTGTGGCGGAATCAAGGTAATAAGGTTTGTAGTATTCCTCAAGCTAATATCTAGAGGTGTGTATAAGAGGATACATCCAAAGTCAATCAAAGCCGTTACAATTCAGGGTAAACCTGTTTCAGCAAGCAAGGCTTCAATCGTATCGACGTTCATACTACTTTTCATGGCGGTGTACCTCCTTTCGGCTTTAGTGCTCTCACTAGAAAATATGGATATGGAGACTACGCTAACGGCACCTATTGCTCTATTCACAAATGTAGGTGCGGGTTTTTGGAAAGATAGTGAATGCTGATTACAGGATTTTTTTCACCGGCAGGTAAGCTAGTTTGCTCGGTTATAATGCTACTTGGAAGACTAGAAATGTACGCAATACTAATACTGTTCTCAAGATCTTTCTGGGATTCAGACAAGGCAAGATAAATTTGATATTAAAAGCTCCTTAGTTATCTGATATGTACCCAGAATCCTGGACACATGTTATGAACTAAGCGGAACACATGGATGTTATCCTGTACCTTACAGGTGGCATCCATTTTGTTTTTCTTTGTATTCTTTCATTGTTGTAATAACTTATGTATTCATCTAGTGCTTTTTGAAAAAGCTCTCAAATGATTCATATTCTTTCTCGTAGCCGTAGTACATTTCATTCTTTAGACGTCCAAAGAATGTTTCCATAATGCAATTATCTATGCAATTGCCACGCCTAGACATTGATTGGATAATTCCTCTGTTTTTTAGTTCTTGACGATAGTAATTATGTTGATATTGCCATCCTTGATCTGAATGAAATATTAATCCTGTAAGTGATTTGAACTTTTTAAATGCCATCTCTAACATTCTCTTGATTTGATTTAGGTTTGGACTCATCGATAAATCATATGAAATAACTTCGTTTGTGTACATGTCAATTATCGGAGAAAGATAACACTTTCCCCATGAAAAGTTAAACTGAGATACATCAGTTGTCCACTTCTGAAGTGGTGCTGTCGCTGTAAAGTCCCTATCTATTATGTTTGGTGCTACTTTACCTACTTCGCCCTTGAATGAATGATATTTCTCTTTAGGTCTTTTTGCCTTGCAATCCAAGGGAATGCATGATACGTTGTACTCTTTTTGTGATTAACAATATTTCCACGTCTTAAGAGCTCTCTATACACTCTTCTTACACCATATCTACCTTTATGCTGTTCAAATATTTTCTTGATTTCTTCAGTGAGTTCAGCATTTCTAAAGCCTACAGTATCAACTTTACTGATTTCGTAGTAGTAAGTTGATTTAGGCATATTTAAACCTTTTAGTAGGTATTTTTAATTGGTATCCTTCTTCTCTGAGCGCTTTGATGATTGCTGCTTTTTCGCCTTGAGTTGCGCAGCCCATCTTTCTTGTCTCAAGGCGATCCTTTTTTTACTACTTCAATCTCAGCTTTCATTGCCGCAATTTCTGCTCTTAGTCTGATTAACTCTTCGCGTTCTGATTCAGTTAAAGGCTTGGGCTCAATCGTTTTTCTTTTTTTCATATCAGGGTTATTGCTCTTGCGACCTTTCTGTTTATTCACAAGACCATTGTAACCCAATTCTTTGTATTTGCGAACCCATGTATATAGCATTCCATCGCTGATACCCGCAGAAATAGCAACTGACTTGTTGGATTGTCCTGCTAATACTTTAGCAACTAATTCATATTTCGCTTCAGGGGTCCACACTTTGTTACTACCTAAGTGCTTTAAAGCGTCTGGTCCATTTTTGTTCTTCGATACGAGACCCAGTATCGAATCATTTTACGAAATCTTGCCGTTTTTATCCTTTCTGGCGTTTCAGGCCAGATTCCTTGTCTATATAGCTCGATACACTCTAACTTATACTCATGACTGTAACGCATAAAAATACCCTCCTTACTGGGTGTCCAGTAAAGAGGGTACATATCAATCTAAGGAGTTTTTTTTTGCAAAAAACTCTTGAATCACAATACTTTCGTGGGCTATAGGACAAAAAGTGTTGATAAAAAAATCGCCATACACATTGATAATTCAATGTCTGTGGCGATTTAATCTTTTTTGAAAGAAGATTAAGGGTGGACAAAAAGTGTTGATGAAAAGTTTCTAATCTATTCAAATTTCAACGTTAAAACGTGGTATATCTTCCTTAGAATTAATGTTCTTGGAGGAATATATTATGAAGCAGGTTAATTGTCCCATTTGTGGATCTAAATGTGTCAAAAAAATGGCAAACTAAAAATCGGGAAACCAAAGATGGCTATGTAAGTCTTGTAAGTTGGTATTTACACCAAAGATAGATAATGATACTAAACAGCTTCAGCAGTTCCTAGCTTGGCTATTCAGTAAAGAAGTACAAAGTAATATGTCAGGTGGTGGAAGAACTTTTTAGAAGAAAAGACCTCCAAGTTTTTGGGATATATGGGTTATGTCACCAAAGATAGAAGAACCAAAAGGATGTGCTGTATTTAGATGGCATATATCTATCACGTAAATCGTGTATTTTTGATATGCTGTGACAAAGATAATGTATTAGGTTGGTATGTATGCAGGTATGAGCATTCAGGAGCTTGGGAGGCTCTAATGAGCCGTATAGCAGAACCTAAAGTAGTTGTATCAGATGGTGGAATGGGATTTAGAAAAGCACTTAAGAAAAAAAGTGGCCAAAGGCAAAGCACCAAAGATGTGTATTTCACGTATTTTTCACAGGTTAAAAAGATATACAACAAGTAGACCCAAATACTTTAGCAGGTCTAGAACTTTATGCATTAGCTAGAGATCTGTTTGAGGTAAAAAAAGTATTGAAGATTCAAAGATATGGGTTAATCGTTTTACAGCTTGGATTGTGAAGCATAAGCGTTTTTTTAAGCGAAGTAACATATGATGAAAAATGGCAAATCAAGACCCTAAGCATGAAAGGCTGATAAAGGCTGAAAAAAATCAATTCTAAGACTGCTTAATGACAATACTCTATTCACATATCTTGATAAAGAATTAAGAGCTGAGTTTAATATTCCATCTACAAACAATCGAATAGAAGGTGGTGTAAATGCTTGTCTTAGGGAGATGCTGCATAACCATAGAGGCTTATCTGTTGAGAGAAGAATTAAAGCGGTCTTTTGGTGGTGCTATATGCACTCACCAAAACCGCTTTCTGCTTCTGAGATATTAAAAAAACAATGCCTACAAACAAGAGCATAGATGATATTTACAAGAAGATGACTACCAAGAAACAACTAGAAGATACTATTCCCTATGTGGGGAGATGCAGTTGTATGGAGCGAGCTACATAATTCAAGTAACTATCCGGTTTATTGGGATTAGTCATCAACACTTTTTTTGTCCTATAGCCCACTTTCGTGCTATAATATTTAACATAGTTAAGTATTAACAAAGATAAATATTTTTATATATGAGGAAGGAAAGGCAAAATGAATTTTGATTGTGGCAATATAAATACCGAAAATATGAGCTATTCTCAGAAGTTTGCAGCAATAATTGCAAGGCTTCACAAGCTTAAGTTTGGTAACATGCTTACAGGGATTAGCGAAATTGAGTTTAAGACCATGTCTGCTATATCAAGAATATCAAAGAGCGGTGATGTGAAGGTTAGCGACATCGCAAGATACCTTGAGCTTTCTGCTCCTGCAGTCTCAAGAACAATGAAATCTCTTGAAGAAAAAGAATATATGAGAGACACACGGATAAACAGGACAGAAGAAACACCTTTGTAAAAGCTTACAACAAAGGGTGAAGAACAGCAAAAAGGCTTGGATGAAGTCATTTGAAGAGTTCTCAGAAGCTATATTTGCAAGACTTGGAGATGAGAAGTCAAATAAGCTGCTTGAGGATCTAGAAGCTTTCGTTAAGGCAAGCAAGGAAGAAATGAAAGCAAGAGAAGAAGCAAAGAAATAGGGGAAAACAGTGAGAAACGTATTTAAGAATTTTTGCCGTACAAAAAGACGGTGTTTATGATAATGATCTTACTTGTGGTTCAGGCGTATTGCATGCTTTCACTACCACAGTACACATCAGATATCATCGATACCGGAATACAGAATAAGGGTCAGGAGCACATAGTGCCTAGCAAGATAAAAATCTGAGGATTTTTGAGCAGGCGAAGCTCTTTATGAACGACGATGAACTAAGGCTTTGGGATACGGCATACCAAAAGTCTGATGACGGCAAGACATATGATCTAAAAACAAGCGATGATGAGCTATCAAAGCTAGATGATAAGCTCCTTGTTCCTCTTGCGTTGAGCTACCAATTTGAAAAGCTGCAAGAAAAAGAGTGGTGAGGCTTCTGTCAAAAACTCAGACGAAAAATGCTAGTGCTACAGAAAATGTAGGCGCAATGGACTCTGAGCTAGCAGTACTTAAGGAGCAGATAGGTAAAGAGCGCGAAAAAGCTTGAGAAAACAATAGATAAGGTCGGTGAAAAAAACCGTAAAATCCATGGGCATGGCATACGCAGTTGATATGCAGAAAAAAAGGCTGGTATCGATATTGATGCTATGCAGAAATCCTACCTATGGTCAGCTGGATTAAGAATGGTAGTATTCTCATTTTTGATGCTAGTGGTATCTGTGATGGCTGCGTACCTAGCTTCTGGTGTTGCTGCGGGCATAGGTAGAGATCTTAGATCAAAGATTTACAAAAATGTAATCAGCTTTTCAAATGCAGAGATGGATAAATTCTCCACTGCTTCTCTGATAACAAGAAGCACAAACGATGTTCAGCAGATTCAGCAGGTCAGTGTCATGCTTCTAAGGATGGCCCTCTTTGCTCCTATCATGGGGACTTGGCGGAGTATATAAGGTAACTCAGACAGGTGCTAAAATGGGATGGGTTATTGCAGTTGCGCTTCTTGTAATATTTTTGATAATAGCACTCCTAGTTGTAGTGGCAATGCCTAAGTTTAAGAAAATGCAGGTTCTAGTCGATGATATGAACCTAGTCTCGAGAGAAATTCTGACAGGGCTTATCTGTTATCAGAGCATTCGGTAGAGAAGAAGAGGAGGAAAAACGCTTTGATGAGGCGAATCAAAAGTTAAGAAAAGAATCAGCTCTTTACAAACAGGGTCATGACCTTCATGTTTCCTACGATGATACTTATTATGGACGTTCTGGTTATCGGAATAACCTGGGCAGGTGCAAATCGCATCGACATGGGAACGCTAAGAGTTGGTGCTATGACTGCATTTATCAGTTACTCGATTCAGATAGTCATGTCGTTTGTAGTGCTGACAGTAATGTCCATCATCCTTCCAAGAGCAAGCGTTGCGGCAGATAGAATAGATGAGGTTATAAGATCAAAGTCTTCAATACTGAACCCAAAAGAGCCTAAGAGCTTGCCGTTAAACGGTGAAGCAGGGAACAGCAAACGGAGTCCTTGAATTTGAGCATGTAAGCTTTTAGATTTCCTGGTGCAGAAAAACAATGCAATAGAAGATATAAGCTTCACATTAAGACCTGGTACGGTTACAGCAATGATAGGAAGTACGGGAGCAGGAAAAAAAGCACTATAGTCAAAATCTCATTCCCAGATTCTACGATGTGACGGAAGGCTCCATCAAGCTAAATGGTGTCGATCTTAGGGAACTTGATCTTAAGGAACTCAGAAATCAGATAGGCCTTGTGCCACAAAAAGGGAACTTTGTTCTCTGGAACGATAGCAAGTAACCTTCGTTTTGGAAACCGCAAAAGCAGACGAAGTTCAGCTTAAGAAAGCAGCAGAGATTGCGCAGGCCCTTGATTTTATAGAGGAAAAAGCTGATGGTTTTGATACTGCAATTTCGCAAGGTGGAAGCAATGTATCAGGAGGGCAGAAGCAGAGGCTTGCAATTGCAAGAGCGATAGCAAAGGACCCTAGTGTTTATGTATTTGATGATAGCTTCTCGGCCCTTGATATGAAGACCGATGTAAAACTGAGAAAGGCGCTTGGAGAAAAAGACCAAAGGGATGCTTCAGTTTTGATTGTTGCGCAGAGAATCAGCACCATCGTAAATGCGGATAATATTTTGGTTTTAGATGAAGGAAGAATAGTTTCTTCAGGAAAGCATGAGGAACTTCTCAAAACATGTGATGTATATGCGCAGATTGCAAGTTCTCAGCTATCTAACAAGGAACTAGGAATAGAGGAGGCGTAGACATGGGAAAATAAGAATAACAATCGTGCGCCTCGCAGCAAAATGGGAAGAGGGATGAGTGTCGATAAGCCAAAAGAACTTTAGAAAGTCGCTCGGGAAAAACTCTTCAAATATATGGGCAGATACAAGTATGCGATATTTGCAGTGATGGTCATGGCGGCTATTTCGACAGTGTTTCTCAGTTGCTGGTCCTAAGGTTATGGGTAAGGCGACAACAGAGCTTGCAAATGGCCTTATGAAGAAGGTGAATGGTACTGGAGGAATTGATTTTTACTCTGATAGGTAAAATCCTGCTTATAACCTTTAGCTCTTTACGTGACGAGCGTTGCATTCAGTTTCATTCAAGGCTGGATAATGACGGGAATAACTCAGAAACTCGCTTACAGGATGAGACGAGAGATATCCGAAAAAGATTGACCGCATGCCTATGAAGTACTTCGAGAGCAGGCCTTACGGCGATGTGCTTTCTCGTATAACAAATGACGTAGATACTCTAGGAACAGGGCTAAATCAAAGCTTTACAATGATCATAACATCGTTTACAACCATCATAGGAACCATAGTAATGATGCTGACAATTTCACCTTTGATGACCTTGATTACATTCTGTATCTTGCCAGTTTCAGCAGTTCTTCTTGGAACTGTTATAAAGAAGTCACAGAGCTATTTTCAGCACTCAGCAAAAAAATATCTTGGAAAAAAATCAATGGAATGGTTGAGGAAAACTATTCAGGACAGCTAGTTATAAAGGCATTTAACAAAGAGGCTGAAACCATTGAAGCTTTTTGATGAGACAAACGAAGTGCTATTTAAGAGCGCTAAAAAAGTCTCAGTTCCTTTCAGGAATAATGATGCCGCTTATGAGCTTTGTTGGAAATCTAGGCTATGTTGGCGTAGCACTTTCAGGTGGATTTTTGGCAATCAAAGGCCGTATAGGAATTGGTGACATTCAGGCCTTCATCCAGTATGTAAGGAATTTGACAGAGCCAATGCAGCAGGTTGCTCAGGTTGTAAACCAGGTGCAGTCAATGACTGCAGCAGCAGAGAGAGTATTTGAGTTCCTTGAGGAGGAAGAGGAAGAAGCTACGCGTGATACGGTTTCCATAGATGGTGAACTTTCAGGGGATCTGTAGATTTTTGAGCATGTAAGGTTCGGATACAAGGCAGACCAGCCGGTAATTAAGGACTTTACAGTTCGTGTTGAGCCAGGTCAAAAGATTGCAATTGTAGGGCCTACCGGGGCTGGAAAAACAACGATAGTGAAACTTTTGATGAGATTTTACGATGTGGATGCAGGGGCTATTAAGCTTGATGGAATAAATATCAATAATATAGATAGACATGAGCTCAGAAAAAAACTTCGGTATGGTTGTTCAAGATACTTGGCTATTTAAGGGCAGTATCATGGAAAACATTAGATACGGAAGGCTTGATGCTACGGATGAAGAGGTTATTGAGGCAGCAAAGGCTGCTTATGCTGACAAGTTCATCAGAACTCTTCCAGGAGGCTATGATATGGAGCTAAATGAGGATGCATCAAATGTTTCACAGGGTCAAAAAAACAGCTTTTTTGACAATAGCAAGAACAATACTTGCTAACAAGAAACTCATGATACTTGATGAGGCGACATCTTCGGTTGATACTAGAACTGAAGTAATGATACAAAAAAAGCCATGGACAAAGCTTATGAAAGGACGCACCAGCTTTATCATTGCTCACAGGCTTTTGACCATCAAAAAAACGCTGATATAATTCTCGTTATGAAGGACGGTGATATCATAGAGCAGGGAAGCCACGAGAAGCTTCTTGAAGCAAAGGGTTTCTACGCAGATTTATACAACTCTCAATTTGAAGAGCTAGAGTAAGATATGGTTCACATAATCGCCTAAATGGTATATAATATATAAATAATATTGTAATGGCATACAGCCTGACGGAGAGGTGATTTTATGGGAAATATAATTACCATAAGTAGAGAATATGGCAGTGGCGGAAGAATGATAGGTCGTCTCGTCGCTGAGAAGCTAAATATTCCTCTTTACGACAAGGAGATAATTGAATTAGCATCCGAAAAGAGCGGTCTATCTCCAGAGATAATAGAGTCAGCAGAGCTTAGAGCAAAAGAGTAGCTTGTCCTACACATTTGCATCTGCTATGACCTTTTGGTGAAGCCTTTGCTGCAGATCCCGTATCAGTAGATGAGAAGTTATTTGTAGCACAATCTGAGATAATAAGACAGATTGCTGATACTGGAGAGGGAGTAATAGTTGGTAGGTGTGCAGATTACATTCTCGAGGATGTCAGCGGTGTAACCAATGTATTTATATATGCTGAGATGGATGATAAGATTAAGCGCTGTGTAGAGATGTACGGCGAAGATCCATCCAAGGTAAAGAAACTCATAACTGACTATGGAAAGGCAAGGGTTAACTACTACAGCTTCCATACTGGAAAGAAGTGGGGTAGCTACGAGAACTATAATCTAGCTATAAATACTAGCTACATCAGCGATGAGGAAGCAGCAAACCTTATTGTCGAATATGTAAAGAGACGATTGTACAAATAAGGAGGATTTGAAATGAAGAAGTGTAAGAGGGCAGAAAAAGCTAATAAGAGTTGTAAGGCTAAGAAGGCGCTTAAGACAAGCCTAGTTGTTTTGGGCTTTGGTGCAGCAGCAGGCGCTACTATTGTTGTAGGTCTTGACAGAGTTATGAAGAAGATTTTTGTAAATGAGGACTGGCCAGCAGAAGAGTGGTCAAATGACGACTGGGCTGAGGAAGAGCTAGACTCATAAGCAAACTGTATATTTATAGCGGCGCGCACCAAGATACTGCGCTGCCGCTTTTTTAGGCTTGAATAAATAAATTGCGAAGCCAAGGCTTCGGAAAGGAAGATAGATGAGCGCAAATAATAACAAGGGCACATATTATATTACTACGCCGATATACTATCCAAGCTCGGATTTGCATATCGGACATACTTACTGTACAGTCATGGCTGATGCAATGGCTAGATTTAAGAGACTTCAGGGCTATGACGTGAGATTTCAGACTGGTACAGATGAGCATGGTCAGAAGATACAGAAGAAGGCAGAGGCAACTGGAGTAACTCCACAGGCCTATGTAGATGATGTCGTAAGCAGAATCCTAAAAGCTTTGGGAGACTATGGAGATATCATACGATGACTTTGTAAGAACAACTGAACCAAGACATACTAAAGCGTGTTCAAGAAATCTTTATGAAGATGTACGAGAAGGGTGACATATATAAGTCACAGTATGAGGGACTTTACTGTACTGACTGCGAGGCTTTTTGGACTGAGAGCCAGCTAGTAGACGGAAAATGTCCAGACTGTGGAAGAGCGGTTGAGCCAGCTCATGAGGATGCCTACTTCTTCAAACTTTCAGAGTATGGAGATAAGCTTCTTAAGCTATATGATGAAAGGCCAGAGTTCCTAGAGCCAGAGTCGAGAAGAAATGAGATGAGAGCTTTTATCAATCAGGGTCTTGAAGATCTATGTATTTCAAGAACAAGCTTTGATTGGGGTATTCCAGTACCTATCGATGAAAAGCATGTAATCTACGTATGGCTAGATGCGCTTAGTAACTACATAACAACTCTAGGATATCCAGACGACAGAGCTGAATACGACAAGTATTGGCCTGCAGATGTTCATCTAGTAGGTAAGGAAATCGTGAGATTCCACAGCATCATTTGGCCAGCTATGCTGATGTCTATGGATGAGCCTCTTCCAAAGCAGGTTCTTGGACACGGATGGCTTTTGATAGACGGTGGTAAGATGAGTAAATCAAAGGGCAATGTGGTTGACCCTGTAATGCTTATCGAAAGATATGGAATCGATGCGCTAAAAATACTTCCTTCTCAGAGAGTATACATTCGGACAGGATGGAATATTCACAAATGAAATCATGTTAAAGCGTATGAACTACGATTTAGCAAAATGATTTAGGAAATCTAGTATCAAGAACTGTTTCTATGATAGAAAAAAATATTGCAGTGGAGTAATTCCTGCTGCAGCTAGCAAGGATGAGTTTGATGCAGATTTAGAGAAAATTGCTCTTGAAGCTGCTGATAAGGTTAACGCACAGATGGACAAGTTCTCTTTCAGCAATGCGCTTGAGGAAGTATGGGTTCTCGTAAGACGTGCTAACAAAGTATGTTGATGAGAAAGATGCCTTGGGTTCTTGCAAAGGATGAGAGCCAGGTTGATTCACTGAACACTTGCATGCACCACCTTGCAGAAGCTCTAAGAGTCGTATCCATTTTGATTTATCCTTTCATGCATTCTACAACTATGAAGGTTAGAGAACAGATAGGTATCGATGGAGATATAGTTTGGGAAGATGCATATCGCTTTGATATGATGGCTGGACTTCAGGTTCGCAAAGGGTGATGCTATATTCCCTAGGCTAGATATAGAGAAGGAGCTTGCTGAGCTAGAGGCTCTTAAGCCTGCACCTGCAGAGGTGGAAGAGAAGCTAGAGCTAAAGCCAGAGATTGAGTTTGATGACTTTGATAAGATTGACATGAGAGTTGGAACAATTCTCGAGGCAGCTAAGCATAAGGATGCCAAGAAGCTTCTTGTTTTCAAGGTTAAGCTTGGAACAGAGACTAGACAGATAGTCTCAGGTGTTGCAGAGCACTATAAGCCAGAAGAAATGGTAGGAAAGAAAGTCGTAGTAGTGGCAAATTTGAAGCCTCGTAAGATTAGAGGTGAGGAGTCAAACGGAATGATTATCTTTGCAGACGGAGATAAGAAGCTTGAGCTAGTGACAACAGAAGCTCCTGATGGAAATCCTGTTTGCTAGTAAATTCAAAGATGCCTAGGTTGAAACATATGGAGGAGCAAAGCATGTTATTTGACTCACATACACATCTGAAATGAAGATTCATTCTCTAGTGAAGAGAGAAAGCTTTTTGATGGATGGAATAAAGGATAGCGAGCTGCTCAAATATGTAGCTGATATAGGTTATGACCTTAAGTCATCAAAGCTTGCAGCAAAGCACGCCATGGAAAATCCGTGGTGTGTGGCTGCTGTAGGAGTTCATCCTCATGATAGTGGCTCTATGACAGAGGCGATCTATGAGGAGATAAAATCACTTGCTACGCAGGAGGGTGTTAAGGCTATCGGTGAGATTGGACTTGACTATCACTATATGCGCTCAAGCAAGGAGGACCAGAGGTATTGGTTTAGAAGGCAGATAAGGCTAGCAAACGAGCTAAAGATGCCAATAGTTATTCATTCGCGAGAAGCAGATCAAGAGACAATGGATATCTTGATCGAAGAAGGGGCTCTTAGCGATGAAAGAGCAGCGATGTTTCCGATGCGCATGCTTGCAGATGGGAAGGAAGCACCTGATTGCAGGGTTGATATACACTGTTTCTCAGGAAGCAGCGAGCTAGCTAAGCAGTATGTTAAGCTTGGAGCAACGATAGGAATCTGCGGACCTGTAACCTTCAAGAACAACAAGAAGACTATCAAGGTAGTCGAAGAAATTCCACTAGAATACATTATGGTTGAGACAGATGCGCCATTTTTGACGCCTGAGCCGTATAGGGGAAGACCTAACAAGCCTTGGTATGTTGAACACACAGCTGCAAAAAGTTGCTGAGATAAAGGGGATAAGCTTTGAGGAGGCTTCTAAGAAGACCTTTGAAAACGCTATGAGATTTTACGGATTAAACTATGAAACAAGGTGAAGATAATATTGTTTACGGAAGCGTCCTAGGGACTATTTCCGAATACAGTTTAATAAGCGAAAACGAGCACATTGTAATCGGTCTCTCTGGAGGGGCGGATTCTTTGTGCCTTTTTGATATATTGTACAGAGTTTCAGATAGCATGAATCTAAAAGCTTTATCCAGTTCACATAAACCACGGGCTAAGAAAAAGAGGCTAGCGATGACGCGGAATTTCTGCGTAAAATTTTTGTGCCGATAGAAACATAAAATGCAGGGTTTATAGCTTTGACTGCGAGGAGTATGCAAAGTCAAAAGGGCTTTCAACCGAAGAAGCTGGTCGATTGTTTAGATATTCTTCTTTTGCTGAGGTATTTGATGAGATAGCAAAGGGCGGAGTTCCAAGTGAAAAAATAAAGATTGCCGTTGCCCAAAACGCAGATGACAGGGCTGAGACTGTTTTGTTTAGGCTTATGAGAGGAACGGGAACCGATGGTCTTGTAGGAATAAACCATATCAGATGCGATGAGCAAGGAAGGCTTATTATAAGACCGCTGCTGGATACATATAAGACAGATATAAATGAGTACTGCAAGCTTGAGGGACTTGAGCCACAAATTGATAAAACTAATTTTGAGGAGATATATAATCGTAACAGGATAAGGCTTTCACTGATTCCTTTGATAGAGGAGCAGTATAATCCAGAGTTCAAGAAGGCTTTGAATAGGCTTGCCTTGAGTGCCGAGGAGGATAGGAACTTCCTAGAAAAACTCGCATGTGAAGAGCTAGAGAAAATTACGAAAAAGCTTTTAGTAAAGAGGCGAATAAAATAATCCTTTCAGGTGTAGATATATCAAAGCTAGAGCCTAGCATTAGGAGAAGAGTCATAGTGCAGGCGCTAAAGAAAATCGGCATGAGTTCAGACATGGGCTTTGCACATTACAAAGCTTGTGAGGATATCGTTTCGAGTAAGCTTGCATCGGCGAGTGCTAATTTACCAAACGGATATATGATTTACAAGGAATATGCGGATGTTGCTTTGATGAAGGCAAATGCCTTTGGTGCAGATCAATACCTAGAGCATATATCTATCAAAGTTAGGAGCACAGATGAGTGTGCCTTAGAAAATAAGGCAGTTAAGCTACTTTTGATTGATGCAGATAAGCTCAAGAAAAAGTATGGGGATGATGCCTTATCTTTGATCAAAGTAAGATATAGAAGAGCTGGAGATACTATGGGATTCTCCTTTGGTCATAAGAAGATACAGAATCTTTTTTGTCGATAGAAAGATACCAAAATTTGATAGAGATCAGGTTTTTGATTCTAGCAATAGGAAACGAGGTTCTCGGCTATTTTCTTGTCGACGAAAATAGCCTATCTAATGCTAAGGTGAAATTCGCGGAAGTCTCCGATATTTTAAGGCTTGACGCCAATACAAAAACATATATATCGGTTGAACTAACTGTGCCGGTATGATAAAATATAATGGCTATTTTGTTAAGAAGAACAAATTTTTGAGCAATCAAAGTGCACATATCTAGTTATTACAGGAGGAATATTAATTGAAGAAGTTTAGAAAGAATTTTACTGTATATCTGCTTATCTTCGCAATCATCCTTGGAGTTGCATACTTCTACAAGGGTGGCGATACCGATCAGGTAAAGAAGGTAAAATATTCAACATTTGCTAATGACCTAAAGAACGAGAAGTTTAGCGAAGTAAATATTACAAATACTAAGATGACTGGCTTGCTTAAGAAAAAGGTCAATGGAAAGAAGCAGTATGTGTACACATACGCTCCGTATATCACAGAGATTGACCATCTTGAGAAGGAATACATTTATCCTCAGATGAAGGAGGGTAAGCTTAAGGTTGAGACAGATGACCCAAGCTCTGCTTCATCTATGCTGATCAACATCCTTCCAAGCGTAATCATGATAGTTTCACTAGGATTCCTAGTTTACCTTATGATGAATCAGGGAGGCAATGGCAAGGCGTTTTCCTTTGGAAAAAGCAAGGCAAGACTATATCGCGGTGAGGGTCGCAAGATTACCTTTGATGATGTAGCTGGCCTCAAGGAGGAGAAGGAGGAACTACAGGAGATTGTAGACTTCCTAAGAGATCCGAGAAAGTATCAGGAGGTTGGAGCTAGAATACCTAAGGGCGTTCTTCTAGTAGGTCCCTCCGGGAACAGGTAAGACTTATGTTTCAAGAGCAACAGCAGGAGAAGCAGGAGTACCATTCTTTACAATAAGTGGTTCAGACTTTGTAGAGATGTTTGTCGGAGTTGGTGCTTCCAGAGTAAGAGATCTATTTGATCAGGCTAAGAGAAGCGCACCTTGTATCGTATTTATCGATGAGATTGATGCGGTAGGACGTAAGCGTGGCGCAGGACTTGGTGGCGGAAACGATGAGAGAGAGCAGACCCTTAACCAGCTACTTGTTGAGATGGATGGTTTTGGTGAGAACTCAGGAATCATCATCATCGCTGCAACTAATAGACCTGACGTTCTTGATCCCAGCACTACTAAGACCAGGACGTTTTGATAGACAGGTTGTAATCGGAAGACCTGATGTTAAGGGTAGAGAAGAGATAATCAAAGTTCACTCCAAGACAAAACCTCTTGCTGATGAGGTATCACCAGCAATCATCGCAAGAAGAACTCCAGGATTTACACCTGCTGATCTTGAGAACCTGCTAAACGAGGCTGCTTTTGATTACAGCTAGAAGAAACGGCAGATTTATAAGAATGGCTGAGATAGAAGAGGCGACAACGAAGGTTATCGCTGGACCTGCCAAAAAGAGCAGAGTTATTACAGAGAAGGAGCGCAAGCTCACAGCTTATCACGAGGCGGGTCACGCAATTGTGATGAGAAGCATCCCTGGATCAGACCCTGTACACCAGATTACAATAATCCCTCGTGGAGGAGCAGGTGGATTTACAATGCAGCTTCCTGAGGAAGATAAGCAGTATGCAACAAAGGGTATGATGCTAAACGATATCAAGCATTTGCTTGGTGGAAGAGTTGCAGAGCTTTTGACACTTGATGATATCAGCACAGGTGCAAGCAACGATATTCAGCGTGCAACAGATGTAGCAAGAGCCATGGTTACAAAGTATGGATTCTCAGATAAGCTTGGTCCAGTTAACTACTCTGATTCTGAGGAAGTTTTCCTAGGTAACGATTTCTCAAGCAAGAAGTCTTACTCTGAAGAGGTTGCAGCTGAGATAGATCACGAGATCAGAAGAATAGTTGAAGAGGCATTTGAGGAGACTAAGAAGATAATTTCTGAAAACCTCGATAAGCTAGAGCGTGTAGCTCAGGCACTGCTTGCTGTTGAGACACTTGATGGACAGCAGTTTGAGCAGCTATACACAGGGGAGAAGTCTGCTGAAGACATCGAAAACGATGTAATGGAAAAGGAAGCAGAGATAAAGAAGGTTAATGCTCAGGAGGCTGAGGAAAGCGAAAAACTAAGACGCGAAGCTGAGGAACGTCTAATGGAAGAGATAGAGAGACTCAGAAATCAGTATGTGAGCGCAGACGGTACAACACATCGCAGAGATGAGGAATAGTTAATAGCTATAAAAATAAGCAATAGAATTATTAAGGGGACTGTATGAAGATTACTGTCAAGGATTGTCTAGAACTAGATGTATTTAAAAAAACTGTAAAATCGTTGCGGGAAAGCGAAATTTAGAAAACAGCGTACGCACAGTTTCTGTTATGGATGCTGCAGATGTGGAGACTGCAGTTGCAAATAACGGTGTTAGGGAGCAAGTTGTTCTGACGTCTTTTTTTACGCAATGAAAAAAACGATACGCTAAAAGCAGGCGCAGGCTGTTAAGGAGCTTGCTGCTTGCGGAATAGCGGCACTTGTCGTGTTTCATGTAAGCGATGCGGATAGGGAAGATTATGTGCAGATGATTGAAATAGCAGAGGCTATGGGAATGCCTTTGATATTCATTCCAGAAGGAAGCGACTATGGATATGCTGATGCTATAGAGCAGATCATGGATAAGCTTCTTCTTGGAGCAACATTCAATAACAATTTGATAAACAACACGATATATCACCTTCTAGACTTTGAGAAGCATAAGACCTTTCAGGCAGCGGTCAAGGAAGCGGCAGTAAGTAATGATTTTCAGATGGCCCTTATATCTAAGGACTTCAATCCAATTTTAGTCGTCGAGACAAGAAACAATGTTACCGTTGCGGATGCTGTTAGAATACTTCAGAAGAAATCTAGCAGTGAGGCAGGGGCTCTGTACTCAATGACAAATCTAGATGGCGTTATAACATATTGGGGAGCTGTTAACATCGGAGACGAGAAATACTTTCTCCTAATAGTAGATAACGATGATAGATATTCTAGTGTCGAGATAACTAAGCTTGCTGAAATTATTGAGCTTGCTATAGGAATGTGGAAGTACACGCCTGAGCGTGATGTGAAGGCTGAGTTTATCAAAGCCTTGATAAGAGGAAATAAGAGCCTTGCATATTCGCTAAAAGGACACTATGGGTATCAAAGCGGATAACATTTTGAGCGTATTTTTATGCTAAAGGCGTTAATACATCAGATGCTCGTAAGAAGATGGCTGGCTACGAGGAACGCAGCGGGAACGAGGTTTTAAGCATACAGGATGGAGCTGAGACCTACGGACTAGTTCTTCTCGGTAAGCCTAAGGATGAGCATTCTGGCACTAAGTTCAGCTGCATAGAGCTTTACGATAGTCTAAAGGAATTAGGAAAGGGAGTTAGAATCTTCCACACAACAGGACTTGATGGACTTGAGGGAGCTGGAGACGGATTTAGACTCATCAGCGAAACATGGACTCTAGTTGAGAGCGTGTTCCCGTTCAAAAGAGTTTTTCTCAAGTATGAGATGGTGCTTGTTTCAAACTGTATCAATATTCAGGTACAGGGTGGATATATCAAAAAGAACTATCTTGATTTGCTTGAGGCATTTAACAAGGAAATGGGCGAAAACAAAGCTAAGCAGCTTTTAGAGACGCTTGAAACTTTTGTTATAGATGCGGGGAATGAACAGTGGCAAGACATCGCAGTTCATGGGCATACACACAAACACTGTGCAATATAGACTCAAGAAGATAAATGAGGTGCTTGGAGCCGATATAACCGGAAATCGCGTGATTCCAGGACTTACAATTGCACTTGCACTAAAGAGATTAGAAAAAGTAATTAACTAGTAGTAGAACAAGCTAAATCAAGTAAATTAGCGTTACAGATTGAGGAGAATAAATATGCTATTAGCCTTTGACGTAGGCAACAGTAATACAGTCCTTGGAGTATTTAAGGACGGAGTACTATTAACAAACTGGCGTATAGAGACAGACACACGTAAGAGCGCTGACGAGTACGGAATGCTGCTAAAACAGCTATTTGACTACGAGAAGATAGACATGAGCGAAATCGATGATATGATTATATCGACAGTAGTTCCATCGGTGCTATTCACGCTTCAGCACATGGCAGTAAAATACTTCGGAAAGCAGGCAATCGTTGTAGCTTCAGGTGTTAAGACTGGCCTTATCGTCAAGTATGATAACCCTAAGCAGGTTGGAGCAGATAGAATAGTAAATGCAGTTGCAGCTATCCACAAATATGGCGGACCACTGATTCTTATCGACCTAGGAACAGCAACTACCTTCTGTGCAATTACCGATAAGGGCGAATACCTTGGAGGAACTATTGCACCAGGACTTAAGATTTCATCAGAGGCACTTTTTGAGAAGACATCAAAGCTACCTAAGGTTGAAATCGAAGAACCAGGAAAAACTATTTGCAGAAATACGGTAGAAAGTATGCAATCTGGGTTAGTTTACGGTCATATGGGTATATGTGATTATATAGTGCGAAAGATGAAGAAAGAGATGCAGGAGTATGTTGGCGACAAGAAGATAACTGTCGTTGCAACTGGAGGCTTCTCTGCTTTGATTGATAGCGGTGTAGGTTGCATCGACTATGTGGATAAGCTTTTGACACTAGAGGGTCTAGAAATCATCTATCAGAAGAACAAAAAGACTCCAAGACACAATTGCCCTAAGACGGGAGAATCAGTAAATGAGTAATGGGAAAAATGCTTCAAATTCAAGGTTTAGAGTTTGAAACACCATTTTTTTCTTGCGCCTATGGCGGGTTTTACTGATAAGGTATACAGAATGCTTTGTGCAGAGATGGGTGCTTCCATGGTCTATACAGAGATGGTGAGCGCTAAGGGACTGTGCTATGGCGATAGAAAAAAACGCCAAAGCTTCTCGATATGGAGGGAGAGACGGTTCCTGTTGCATTACAGATATTCGGTTCAGAGCCAGATATCATGGCAAGAGCAACATCAATGCTGAATGAGCTTCCAAATGTAATCCTTGATGTAAACATGGGTTGTCCAGTGCCCAAAATCGTAAAGAACGGTGAAGGGTCTGCACTTCTTAGAGATCCTGAGCTAATTTATCGAATAATAAAGGCGATGACAAGAGAGACAAATAAACCAGTTTCTGCTAAAATAAGGATAGGAATACAAGGCTGCTCTGAGAACGCTGCAGTAGAAGCTGCTCAGGCCATAGAGGCTGGTGGCGGAAGCGTAGTGGCTGTACACGGAAGAACGCGTGAGCAGTACTACAGCGGAGAAGCTGATCTTGAGCAGATCGCAAATGTCAAGAAGGCAGTATCAATTCCTGTAATCGGAAACGGTGACGTTTGCTCGTATAAAGATGCCAAGAATATGTTTGATAAGACCGGATGTGATTTCATAATGGTAGGAAGAGCATCGCTAGGGAATCCATGGATTTTCAAGGAGCTAAGGCAGGCTTATTTAAAGGAGCAAGAAGGAATCAATTTGACAAATACCGATGCTGAAAGCTCGGATTATATAGATGCAAGCTATGCAAGGCTTCAGGAAGAGGTGAGCGTAGAGGATATAAAATCCATGATAGTTCGCCACATGCTTGAGCTTTGTGAGTACAAGGGTGAGTATGTCGCAGTCAGAGAGATGCGCAAATTCACAGCAAAGTATCTAAAGGGGATTAAGGGTAGCTCTGCGGTAAGGGCAAAAATCAACTCAGTAGATACTAAAGAACAATTTTTGTAGTATTATTGAAGAACTAATTTAATGGGTAAAGTTTGAGTGATTGTTTAACTAGGAGGTTATTTAATGAGTAAAAAGAGTAACGGACAAAGTAACATGGGTTGGTAAGATTGACTGGGAACTAAAGAAATTCCATGGAGATGAGCTTTCAACAATGGAAGGATCATCATACAACTCATATCTTATTCGCGATAAGAAGACTGTATTGATAGACACTGTTTGGGGTCCATACGATACAGAATTTGTAAACAGACTAAAGGAAGAAATCGACCTAAAGGAGATCGACTACATCGTAATGAACCACAATGAGTCAGACCACAGTGGAACACTTCCTGCTTTGATGAGAGAAATTCCAGATACACCTATTTATTGCACAAAGAAGGGTGAGTCAATTCTAAGAGGTCTTTACCACCAGGATTGGAACTATGTAAATGTTAAGACTGGCGACGAGCTAGAAATCGGTGATAGCAAGCTTGTATTCGTTGAAGCTTCAATGCTTCACTGGCCAGATACAATGATGACATACATGACAGGAGAAAACATTCTATTCAGTAATGACGTATTCGGTCAGCACTATGCATCAGAAATGCTTTATGATGATATGGATGACATTTCAAAGCTACTTCATGAGGCTGAGAAGTACTACACAAACATCATCACACCATTTAGCACATTCGTAACAAAGAAGCTAGCTGAGGTTCAGGGAATGAACCTAAAGATTGATCTAGTTGCACCTAGCCACGGAATCATCTGGCGTGAGAACATTGGTCTAATCATGGATCTATACGCTAAGTGGGCTAACAACTATCAGGAAGACCAGATCACACTTATCTATGATACAATGTGGCAGTCAACAAGAAAGATGGCAGAAGCTATCGCTGAGGGTATTCAGCAGGCAAGTCCAAATACAACGATTAAGATACTTAACGCTGTAAAGAACGACAAGAATGATATCCTTGTAGAAGTATTTAAGTCAAAGGCTATCCTTGTTGGATCACCTACAATCAAACAACGGTTTCTCATACGCTATCGCTGGTATTCTAGAGATGATCAAGGGTCTTAAGTTCAAGAACAAGAAGGCTGCATCATTCGGAAGCTACGGATGGAGCGGAGAGGCTGCTAAGCTAATCAAGGAATTCCTAGAGGAATCAAAGTTTGCAATCGTAAACGATGGTATCCGTGTAAACTGGGCGCCAGATCAGGAGACTATCGAGCAGCTTAGAGAGTATGGACGTAAGTTCGTAGAAGAAATTGCTGAGTAATTCAGTTTATCAAAGTAGTATAACAAATAAAAAGCCGCTGAGTGCTATGCATTCAGCGGTTTTTATCATCTTCTTACTCAATTATTATTTTTTTGGCAAGCAGTTCCTTTCGGATCATATCAAAGATTTCTTTGTCTCTGCAACCCTATACGATGCTCGTGGATTCCCATCAGATAGCCTGCTAAGTGGCTGATCTGCCTCATTTATCTTACTCATAAAGACATCTGCGTCATATCTAGATGAAATATCAAGCTGACCTGTGATTTCGCCATAGATGATATGATCTATCTTGACATCTATACAGGTTCCACCAAAGTCAACTATGGTGTAAAGTTCATCAAGCATATTATCTGAGTAATGTTTACAAGCAATTGTTCCGATATATGGATAGACATCTGTCTTATGAGTGAGAATATATCCCCTTGGAGTTGATTTTATCTCCATGCCCTCTGCTCTCATAAGTGCAATATCTCCAACTATAATCTGCCTGCTTACCTTTAGCTTCTCAGCAAGCTTAGCGGCTGAAATTGCAGTTTCGTTAGCTAAAAGTATTTTTTTATCTCACCACGTCTTTCTGCTACATTCATAAAATACTCCTATATAAATGGATTATAGAGTGTTTAATAATTATTTCTTGAATTCTAGTATATTATATCACGATGGTGCAATTATTACAAATACAATGGGTTGATAGGTATCTTGACAATAGACTATACAGTGTATACAATAGTCTTTGTCAAATATTTTTTATATTAACTATGGAGAAGAACATGACAGAAATAAGCAATACGGTAGAAAATTCAAAGGGGTTTAGAGCCTTTCTCAAAGAGAAAGGATATAGAGTTTAGCAGTAAGAGATATCTTCAGGATGCTCTATCTGCGATGGCAATGGGATTATTTTTGTTCGCTTCTTGTAGGTCTAATCCTGAAGACAATTGGACAGCAGTCCATTAATTTCTTTCGGGGAGACAACAATTGCAAACACACTTATTGAGATAGGTGGTAAGGCGATGGAGCTCATGGGAGCTGCGATAGGTGTTGCAGTTGCCTTTGGACTTAAGGCTCCAGCGCTGGTTATGATAAGCTGCTGTGTAACTGGTATGATGGGATCTGCCGCAGGCGGTCCCTGCAGGCGCATTCATAGCTGCTGCAGTAGGTGCAGAACTCGGTAAGATGATTTCTAAGGAGACAAAGGTTGATATCATCGTAACACCTGCGCTAACTTTACTCAGTGGCGGTGTTGTAGCTATCCTTGTGGGTCCAGCTATTGGTAAAGCTGATGAACGGCCTTGGAAGCGTAATTATGACAGCCACAGAGTGGCAGCCATTTGCATTCGGTATTGTTATTTCGGTTATAGTAGGGCTTTGCTCTCACAGCCCCTATTTCGAGTGCTGCGCTCTGTATGATGCTGGGGCTGTCAGGCCTGGCCGCCGGCGCAGCAACCGCAGGCTGCTGCGCGCAGATGGTTGGCTTCGCCATCATCAGCTTCCGTGATAACGGAATCGGCGGCCTGGTGGCACAGGGAATTGGAACTTCCATGCTACAGATATCAAATATAATTAAGAATCCGTATATACTAGTGCCACCGACCCTCGCGGGAGCGATAACAGAGCCACTTAGCACAGTGGTGTTTAAGATGACAAATAGCCCGCTTGGAGCAGGAATGGGAACCTCTGGGCTAGTTGGACAGATCGGAACATTTACGACAATGGGAGGAAATGCTCATACAATAGCAGGAGTTGCAATTTTGCACTTCGTGCTCCCAGCAGTACTCGCTTTGATCTTTGATAGAGTGCTTCGCAAGATGGGAAAGATAAAAGGATGGAGACTACAAGCTGAACATATAATATATTTAGTAACAAAACATATATGTATATTATCCCATTTATATTGTAAAATTATAAATTCTGAATTCAAGCTATATGTGAATAATCATAAAATCTGCAAAGCAAGGAGCTGCCTAAAGGTAGCTCCTTTAAAGTTTACTTTAGTCTAAGATTTTCTTGTTACATCTGTTAGCTTTATAAAACTTATAACTAAATAGAATAAAAAAATGTCTAAATGGAATATAAAAAAATAGAACACCATGCTATCATATATGTGTTAGCTTTATCTAACTAAATTAAAATAGAAAGGATTAAACTTTTATGAGTAAACAAGAAACAGGAAATAAATTGAATGGTAGAGACTTTCATCAATATCGGAATCTATGCGGCAATCTACTTTGTAATTGTTATGGCACTTGCTATGACAGGACTTATTCCAATTTTTTTCTCATACTGCTTTTCCTCCATGGTCGGAATCATTGGTGGAATTCCATTTTATGCTTTTTCCTAACGAAAGTAAAGAAGCCTGGCATGATTCTTATAATGAGCCTTATTATGGGTATTTTAATGTTTTTAACGGGTATGACATGGGTGCCTATTCCATTTTCAATAGTTACGGGAGCTCTTGCAGAACTCGTTTATTGGAATGGTAGGTATAAGAGTATGCGTTCTGCTATTCTTACAACTGGAATATTTCCTCTTTGGTCATGCGGAAACTACCTACCATTATTTTTACAAAAGGCTGATTATTTTGCTGGAAGATCTAATTATGGACAGGAATATATTGATACTGTCGTAAAAAGCTTACTCCGAACTGGATGTATTTTTGTTCTTCTAATTGCGACTTTTATCTGTGGCATTATCGGAGGTTTTATAGGCAAAGCTTTGTTGAAAAAGCATTTTTGAGAGGGCAGGAATTGCATGATTGAAGCTACATGGACATTCCCATAGAAAAAAAGAGTTTACTTGATCCTAGGACGAAAACTACTTCTTATTCTTGTAGAATCAGTTCTTGTTTTATCGACAGCTGGAGGAAGTAGATTGTTTTGGTTTCGAGTTGCCTTTGCCTTCCTTCCATTCTTGCTATTACTTACAGCGAAGAGATATAGGATTTGCATTTTAGGCCTAATTGTTCTGAGTGCGATTTATTTTTTAGAGTGCACTGCATTTCCACATGTAAAGGGTGTCATGGCAAATATGCTGTTAATTATCATTATGCTTGTTAATCGATTTCTTCCTACTTATATGATGGGTCTATATGTAATCAATACAACAACAGTTAGCGAGTTTAAAGCAACAATGGAGAAGCTACATATGCCAGATGCAATAACAATTCCTATGTGTGTCATGTTTCGCCTTTTTTTCCAACCATTCGTGAGGAAAGGAATTCAATCCGTGCAGCCATGAAAATGCGAGGAATCAGGTTTGGAGGAGGTAAGGTTGGGAAAGTGCTAGAATACCGAATTGTTCCAATTATTACGTGCGTGGCGAAGATAGGAGAAGAATTGTCAGCTTCAGCCCATTACAAGAGGCCTCGGAAAGGCAAAAAGAAACGCACAAATATTTGTCAAATCGGTTTAGGATGGGCGGATTATGTAATTTTTTTCTATTTGTTGTTTTTAACATTGATCTATTGGCTTTTGGGGGTATTGGCATGATTGAATTTAATAATGTCAGCTTTTACTATGATGCAACGCCAAAGATAAAAGAGTATTAGTAATCTTTCTTTGACTGTAAAAAAAGGAGAATGCGTTCTTATAACAGGAACTTCTGGATGTGGAAAATCTACTCTTTTGAGGTTATTGAATGGATTAATACCAGAGTTTTATAGTGGAAAAGTCGAAGGTGACATATATATAGATAGTAAGAATATGCAGGAAGTCAGAATTGAAGATAAGGCTGGAATAATTGGTACAGTTTTTTTCAAAATCCACGTTCACAATTTTTTTCAATGTTGATACTACGAGCGAACTTGCATTTGGTTTAGAAAATCTAGCATTTCCAGAGAAAGAAATATTAGATCGCATTAGCAGAACTGTAAGAGCTTTTCAAATAGAACCGCTGATGGATCGAAATATTTTTGAACTCTCCGGTGGGGAAAAACAAAAAAATTGCCTGTGCTTCAATTGATGTTCTTGCACCAGAAATTATCCTTCTAGATGAGCCCTCGGCAAATTTGGATTACGAGGCAGCCGAAAAATCTTCGTGAATTGATCAAATGTTGGAAAAAAAGGCAGGGAAAAACAATTCTAATTGCTGAGCATCGAATTAACTACGTTTGGGATTTGGCAGATAGGGTTATCATTCTGGAAAAATGGCACCTTAAAAAAAGGAAATACCAAAGAGTGAACTTATCAGTTTCACGGAGGATGATGCAAAACGGTTTGGTATGCGATCCCTCAAAAGAGTAGCACCAATAAGTCTTACCAAAGCTAATATAAATTCAGGTGATTTTATCCTGCTTAAAGATTTTTAACTATTCATATGACAAAAAAACATCGAGTTTTTCTCTATCAAAAGAAATGAAAATCCCAAAAAGGCAAAGTAACTGCTATTGTTGGTACGAATGGTACAGGAAAAACCACATTCTTGGAATCTATATGTGGTATACGAAAAGAAATAGTGGCATTATGTATTTGGATGGAAAATCTTATACCTGTAAAAAAAACGTGTTGGTGAAATATTTATGGTCATGCAAGATGTGAATCATCAGCTTTTTACAGAGTCAGTTCTTGATGAAGTATTGATTAGTCAACCAGAGGAAAAATGAGGATGAAGCAAAACAAATTCTCTCTGATGTCGGACTTGAGGTCTTTTGTGACAGACACCCAATGTCACTTTCTGGAGGGTCAAAAAGCAGAGACTCGCTCTAGCGTGTGCCATCGCATCGAAACTGCCAGTTCTTCTCTTTAGATGAACCAACGAGTGGTTTAGATTGTTTGCAGATGAATGCTGTTGGACATATTTTTGAATCAATTAAAAGAAGAAGGACGAACAATAATTACAGTAACACACGACAGCGAATTCATAGAATGCTGCTGTGATAATGTTATTAATATGGAGGAGGTATAGCATGGCTTGGGGTATTCATGCCTTTGATGAACAGACAGAAAATGATAATACTATATCTGATGGACTTCAAGATGCTTTTTATGGCTTTTGGAACTATTGGAGAATATAGAGTTTTAGCTCAGACAGACGATTGCATTGTAATTCGCTTGGAAAATGAGACAGGCGAGGGAGATATGATTATCTACCGTGTCTTTGACGGTGTATTTTTAATATATAACGATTTTCATATGTCGCAGTATCATTCCATGTATCAGGCTACAGATACGATGTTTGCAGTGGATTATTGTCGCGAAGGCAGTCTTACGATGGAATCGGATAACTGTATGTATTATATAAAAAAAGCCTGGCAATATCTGTATTGATTCCCGTGTTCATCATAAAGGAATGAACTATTTTCCAACTAATCACTATCATGGGATTACAATAGGATTTGTAAATTCTATTGCAGAAAAAACACTTTCTGAGAATGCAGCAGGTATTCCTATTGACCTTACAGATATACGAAGGAAATTCTGTGGAGAAGATGGTTATTTCATCATACATGAGGAAGAAACCCTTAAACGTCTTTTTACGGATTTGTATATGGTGCCAGATAGTGCGAAAATCCCATATTTCCGTACCAAGGTATTGGAATTATTAGTTTGCTTGTCTGTAATTGAGGCAAATAACATAACAAAAGAAGGTCCGTACTTCTACAAAGACAAGGTAGAAAAAACGCGAGCAGTACAGAAATTGATTTCCGAAAACATAGATCAGGAATATACAATTAAGTGGCTAGCAGAGAGGTTTGATATTTCCCAAACAGCTCTTAAAGATTGTTTCAAGAGTCTATATGAAAAACCAATCTACACGTGGCTTAAGGAATATCGTATCGAAAAAGCCAAAGAATATTTAACTGAAAAAGAAGATATGAGTATATTAGATATTGCAATGGCGGTAGGTTATAAGAGCCAAGCAAAATTTGGAGCTGTCTTCAAAAAAATATGTGGGATGACTCCAAATGAATATCGAAATCAGAGACATTAAGTAAAGGAGTGATGTATATATGGAAAAGAAAAAAGGAATTATGGATTACATCTTTCAATTCGCAGGAACGTACAAGAGCGCATATATAAAAAGCGTTATCTTTGCTGTAATTGGTGTAATTTTTTTCTCTCATCCCATATATTTTTAATGGGCGATATTGTAAAGAAACTTCTTTCAGGAGAAAGGAACTTTAATATATATCTGATGGAAGGAATTTTGATGGCTGTGCTTTGGATATTTAGAGTGGTATTTCATACCATTTCAACAAATACTTCCCATCGTACAACCTTTAAGCTAATCAGCAATGTGCGAATTTTTTTGCTTATAGATAAGCTATCACGTCTTCCACTTGGCACAGTACAGGGGATGCCAAGCGGAGAATTAAAAAACATTATCTGTGAGAGAACTGATTCTATGGAACCAATTTTATCGCATGTAATACCAGAATTTACAGCCAATCTATGTGCACCAATTATGTTATTTATATATATCATGGCGATTGACTGGCGTATGGCACTTTTGTCACTTGCTACGCTTCCAATTGCGGCAATTGCAATTATTTGGATGTTCAAAGACAGCAATGAACAGTTTCAAAATACGCAAACCAAAACAAAGATTTTAAATGATACTGCAGTAGAATATATAGGTGGTATTGAGGTTATTAAGGCATTTGGAAAAGCGGAAAGCTCATACGAGAGATTTGTAGATGCTGCAAAGGAAAATGCAAGCAGTTTCATTGAATGGATGAGGTCTTGTATTATTCCTTTCTCAATCGGTATAGTGATTGCTCCAGCAACATTGCTTTCAGTTTTACCTATTGGTGCAATTTTTACGATGAATGGCTCTCTTAATCTTACAGACTACATTATGATTGTTATACTGTCCTGCGGACTTATTACACCACTCATTACAGTGATGAGCTATAGCGATGATATTACAAAAAGCATCTACAATTTTCAAAGAGATTGATGATATTTTTGAATCTTATGGAACTAAAACGCCCAGAAACGAGTAAAAATTTGCCTATGACTCATGATATTACACTTGATAATGTTTGCTTTGGATATGGTGAAAAAGAAGTACTTCATAATTTCAATCTAAATATACCAAACGGAAGTGTGACCGCACTTGTAGGGCCTTCTGGCAGTGGAAAGTCAACTGTAGCGCGCCTTGTAGCGTCATTGTGGGATGTACATGACGGAAATATCAAAATCGGAGGAGTTGACATTCGTGATATATCACTATCTGACTACAATGAGCAAATAGCATATGTTTCACAGGATAGTTTTCTGTTTAATACTTCTATAAGAGAAAATATTCGCATGGGTAAACCGTCTGCGTCAAACGAAGATGTTGAAAATATTGCACGAAAAAGTGGCTGTTATGATTTCATCATGGACTTAGAGAATGGTTTTTGATACAATTGTCGGAGGCAGTGGGGCTCATCTTAGCGGAGGAGAACGACAACGTATTTCTATTGCTAGAGCAATGCTAAAGAATGCACCAATTTTAATTCTTGATGAAGCAACAGCTTACACTGACCCTGAGAATGAAGCTGTTATTCAGAGGTCTGTTTCGGAACTATCTAAAGAAAAGACACTTATTGTGATAGCGCATAGACTTTCTACGATAACTAATGCTGACCAGATTGTTGTGATAAAGGATGGTAATATTGAAGCAAAAGGAACCCATACTGAGCTTCTTAATTCCAGTAATCTTTACAAAAAAATATGTGGGAGGCTCATATTTATGCGAAAGATGTGTATGAATCGGAAGGGGGTGCGTTCGCATGATTACCACACTCAAAAAGTTCTTTAATTTCTGTGCAAAAGAAAATCGACGCCTGTTTTATTATACGCTTGTAATTGGAGTTTTAATTGCTATTTGCGAAGCAAGTAAATTTCTAGCAATTTATCTTGTTATGGATGGACTTCTTTCAAATAGTATATCTGGAGATAGGATTCTTGGGGGATTTAGCATATTGCTCATTTCTGTAATTCTTGAATCATTTCTGAGGGGCATATCCACCATGCTGCAATGTAAGGCGGGGTATAGGGAGTGTGCCGACAAAAGGATTGAAATAGCTGAGCATTTGAGATATTTACCAATGGGGTACTTTAATGAAAATAGTCTAGGTCAAATAACTACTATTACCACTAATGTAATGGAACAACTAGGCGATGTTGCTACACGCGTAGTAATGCTTACAACTCAAGGAATTCTTAACACAGCAATTATCGTTTTGATGATTCTCGCATTCGATTGGAGAATAGGAATAATTTGTCTTGTAGGGGTTTTAATATTTTCTTTAATAAACCGTGCAATGCGAAAAGCAAATGTAGACACTGCTATAAAAAAGATATCAGTTGACACAGAAGTGATATCAGGGGTACTAGAATATATTCAAGGTATGCCAGAAGTAAAAGCTTACAATATGGTTTCATCATGGAGAAGCAAACTAGACGATACAATCCGTACGGCCGGTGATACGACTACTAAGTTTGAGATGATTTGTAACAGGTATATTCCGTTTCAAAACATTGTGATGAAACTCACAGGAGTTGTTATTTTGATTTCCTCAATTGGCTTTTATCTTAATGGCTCTATGGAACTACTTACAGCGATTATAATGATGATTATGTCGTTTATAGTATTTTCAGGTCTTGAAACGATGGGAGCATATTCTGCTCTTCTACGAGTGGTAGATATGTGTGTAGAACGAGCAAAAGAAACCTTGAGTATTGAGCCAATGGATATATCTGGCGAAGAATATATCACAAAAACAGACAATATCGAAATATCTAGTATTGATTTTGCTTATGACAAGAAGAAAATCATTGATAACGTTTCTTTGATAATACCTGAAAAAACTACAGTAGCTTTCGTGGGACCATCTGGTGGAGGTAAGACTACCCTTTGCCATTTGATTGCTCGATTTTGGGATGTTGATAAAGGCATGATATCTCTCGACGAAAAGAACGTTAAAGAATATTCGATGGACGCTTTAATGCAAAATTTTAGTTTTGTATTCCAAAATGTATATCTATTCCATGATACGATCGCAAATAACATTCGCTTTGGACAGCCAACTACACCGATGGATGATGTAATTATGGCTGCGAAGAAAGCTTGTTGCCATGATTTTATTATGAATTTGCCGGATGGATATAACACAGTTATTGGAGAAAATGGTGCTTCGCTGTCAGGAGGCGAAAAGCAGCGTATCTCTATTGCCAGAGCAATTATGAAGGATGCACCTATTATTATACTCGACGAAGCGACTGCTAATGTAGATCCAGAAAATGAAAGGGATCTTATGGAAGCTATTCAAGAACTGACAAAAAGAAAAGACTGTGTTAATGATTGCGCATCGCTTGAAAACAGTGAGAAAAGCAGATCAAATATTTGTTATAAATAAAGGGAAAATTGAACAGCATGGAACCCATGATGAACTTATTATGCAGGACGGAATCTACCAGAGATTCGTTGACTCAAGAAGAGAGGCAATAGGATGGAAGATTGGATAAAAAAACATATTTCGTTTATGCAACTGTAAATAAAACAGAAACATTTATATTAGATAGGCTTGCCAGATAGGGATATTCGTCTATATGACAAGTCTATCTTAGTTGTTTCAAAATAGCAGAACTTGCAAGTATCTCCATTTCTTGCGAGTTTTTTTAAGTATAGTATAATATTAGTTGACTTTTTATAAGTAAATTTAACATATTGCACATTTAATATAGAAAGAGGTACAGCATGGAAAAGAAGGTAGAAGCAGCACTTGCTCAGATTAGACCAATTTTACAGAGAGATGGCGGAGACATAGAGCTTGCAGGAATTACAGAGGACAATGTAGTACAGGTTAGACTTAAGGGGCACTGTGCAGGATGCCCTGGTGCAAGAATGACACTTTCAAATATAGTACAGCAGGTTTTGATGAGCAGCATACCTGAGGTTAAGGGAGTAGTGGCTGTTGACTAATGTGCAGATAAATTAGCAGGGACGTGTAGGCCACACCAATTTGATTAGGAGAAGATAGATGCAGGATTATATCAAGATAATCGAAGATGATATGCCTGAACAGATCCAGTTTTTTACAGGATTTGATCAGAATAAATAGCGAAGGTAGCGATGCAGTAACTGCAGCTGATGGAAGCGTATATCCTTTTGGACAGGGTGTTCAGGATGCTCTTGAGCTAGTGCTTAAGGCATGCGAGGATATGGGCTTTAGAACTCATAATGCTGACAATTATGGAGCTCATGCTGAGTTTGGAGATGAGGGCAAGATAATGGGTATCTTGGGGCATCTTGACGTTGTACCGGCAGGTGATGGATGGAGCTTTGCTCCTTACAGCGGTGATGTTGCTGACGGATACATATACGGCAGAGGAACTACCGATGACAAGGGACCTGTTGTTGCAGCACTGTTTGCAATGAGAGCACTTAAGAAGGCTGGATACGAGCCTGGTGCGAGAATTAGACTAATTCTAGGTCTAGATGAGGAGACCAACTGGATAGGTATGGACAAATACCTAGAGAAGGTTGGACCAGCTGACTATGGATTTACTCCTGATGGAGATTTTCCAGTCGTTCATGGTGAGAAAGGAATATTGTCATTTGACCTTGTAAAGAAGTTTACTGAGCGTAATGCTAAGGGGCTTCAGCTAAGAAGCCTTGAGGGCGGAGCAGCATCAAACATGGTTGCAGAAAAAGCTCGTGCAGTAGTCAATTCACAGGATGCAGCTGTTTACGATACAATCAAGGACAAGGTAGCAGAATATAGAGATGCTCACAAGGAGATAAATGGAATCCCAGTTAAGATTAACTGCAAGGGCGTAGGTAAAAGCCTTGAGATAAGTGTAGAGGGTAAGTCTGCCCACGGTGCTTCACCATCTAAGGGACTAAATGCTATTTCCGTTTTGATGGATTTCCTCGGAGGACTTAATTTCGCTGATGAACAGGTTAATGATATCATCGGATTCTATAACGACCACATAGGTTTTGACCTAGGTGGAGAGAGAATCGGATGTGAGATGAGCGATGATGTATCGGGAGCACTCACACTCAATGTCGGAGTTTTAAGCTTTGATAGGAAGGCTTTGAGCCTCACAATAAACGTAAGATATCCAGTTAAGTGCACAGAGGATGCTGTTTACAAGGGCATTACAGAGACTATAGAAAAGTATGATATCGGACTTGTGAAGAAGAGTGCACAAGATCCTATCTTCTTTGATGTGGAAAGTCCAATGATTAAGACCTTTATGGAGGTATATCAGGAGTTTACTGGAGATATGGATACTCCTCCTATGACTATGGGCGGAGGTACATATGCACGCTCGATGAAGAATCATGTAGCCTTTGGGGCTTTGTTCCCAGGAGACCCAGATGTAATGCATCAGAGGGATGAGAGGCTTGCTCTTGATAGATTTGAGACAATGACTAAGATTTATGCAAAAAGCTATATATAAGCTTTCACAGAAGGATTTTTTTCGATTTGATGGAATATGTAATTCGTGGGGAAAAGGGAAACTGAGGAGTTTGGATCTGCTTTGGCTGATAAGCTAGAGGCCGGCGATGTTCTTGCTCTTATCGGTGACCTTGGCACCGGAAAGACAACTTTAACGAAATCAATAGCAAAGGGGCTTGGCATCGGGGAGATGATTACAAGCCCTACTTTTTACTATTGTGAGCGAGTATTTTTAGTGGAAGACTTCCGCTATTTCATTTTGATGTGTATAGGCTCAGTGGAGAGGATGAGGCCTTTGAGGCTGGGCTTGAGGAGTACTTTGATAGAGGTGGCATCTGCGTTATAGAATGGGCTGACATCATAGAGGGGCTCTTACCAGAGAACACAAAGTACATATTTTTAGAGTATGGTAAAGCCGAAGGAGAAAGGGTTTACAAATGTTCATTTTAGGCATAGAGACAACGGGAAAAGTCGGTTCAGTCGCTATCATTGATGAGAACGGAAAGACTGTTAACAGAGTGACTACAGATAGTATGAGTCATCTGCGCGAACTTGTGCCTATGATTAAGGAGCTAGTAGATGAGCTTGGAATTTCTCTAAATGAACTTGATGCAATTGCGGTATCAGTTGGACCTGGTTCCTTTACGGGAATCAGAATAGGGCTTGCCACTGCGAAAACTCTAGCACAGACTCTAGGCAAAAAGTGTATATCTGTTAACTCACTTGAGATTTTCAAGGAGAAGGCAGATCGCGATAACAAGGTTGCAGTAATATACAATGCTAGACGAGGTCAAGTCTACGGTGCGATTTATGGAAATGACGGAAGTGAAATTCTCGCTCCAGGACCATATATGCTAGACGAGGTGCTAGAAGTAGCAGAGGAATATGATGATATCAAATGGTATGGAGATGGAGTCATAGCTTATGCGGATAGACTTAGCGGTATGAATATCGCAGAGGTAGATGAGATGAATCAAAGCGCTGATATGGTCTGCAGATACGCATGTATAAAGCTTGAGGATGGAGAACTTTTGGATTTTTGATCAGCTTGAGCCAGAGTACATGAGGCTTCCTGAGGCTGAACAAAAGCTAAAGGATGGAAGACTCGCAGAAGAGATGGCGAGAAAGATGGAGCGATATAAGAGTTGATTATCAGAAGAGCAGATCAAAGGGATATAGATGACATCGTAAGAATTGAGAATGCATGCTTTTAGCGTGCCTTGGAGTTTTGATGCCATAGAGCAAGAGATTTGCGAAAATAAGCTTGCGAAATTTTTTATCGCTTGTGATGGAGAAGATAACATAGTCGGATATATAGGAATCTGGACTCTGCTTGATGAGTGCCAGATAAATAAGGTTGCTGTTTTGCCTGAGAAAAGAAAACTTGGTATTGGAAAGGCTATTTTAAACCATGTTCTTAAGCTTACGAGAGAGCAGGGTATCAAAAGCTGGTATCTAGAGGTCAGGGAGAGCAATATAGCAGCACAAGCACTTTATAAGAGTGCAGGGTTTTCCAGCGTAGGAATCAGAAAGGGATACTATGCTACGCCTATAGAGGATGCGGTGCTTATGAATTTGGAGGAAGTAGATGCCTAGGAATATTAGCTGTAAGGGCGATAAATTTTTGACATTATCCATAGAATCAAGTTGCGATGAGACTGCTGCGGCAGTGCTTGCAAACGGCAGGGAGCTTTTATCAAATGTAATCAGCACTCAGATAGAGACTCATAAGCTCTACGGTGGTGTTGTTCCAGAGATTGCTTCACGACAGCATTTGATGAACATAAATAGTGTTATCGCAAAGGCGCTTGATGATGCAGGCCTTACGATTTCTGATATAGATTTGATAGCCGTAACCTATGGCCCTGGTCTTATAGGAGCGCTGGTTATAGGCGTTGCAGCAGCTAAGGCGCTTGCACTTGCTAAAGATATCCCCCTCGTAGGAGTTAATCACATGCATGGGCATATCAGCAGTAACTATATAAGTTATCCAGAGCTTGAGCCCCCTTTTGTTAGTCTTGTTATCTCAGGAGGACATACTAACTTGATAAATGTAAAGGACTATACAAGCTTTGAGGTTATAGGTAGTACGAGAGATGATGCTGTTGGGGAAGCCTATGATAAGGTTGCAAGAGTAATTGGACTTGGTTATCCTGGAGGTCCTAAAATCGATAATTTAGCTAAGGAAGGGGATCCTGAGGCAATCCACTTTTAAAAAGGGTATACCTAGATAAAGATAGTCTTGATTTTAGCTTCAGCGGTATCAAAACTGCTGTGCTAAACTTCGTAAATACAGAAAGACAAGCAAATAGAGAACTAGATATAAGCAATATCGCAGCAGGTTTTCAGGAAGCTATCGTAGATGTACTAGTTGATAAGAGCATGCAAGCGGTTAGGCAGTACGGTGATGAAAGACTTGTGCTTGCAGGTGGTGTTGCAGCAAACAGTAGAATAAGGGAGGCGGTTGCAAAGCGCTGCGAGGAAGAAGGAATTGAGCTTTTTCCTTCCAGAAAAAGAAGCTTTGCACAGATAATGCAGCTATGATAGCATGCGCAGGCTACTATAAGTACATAAAGTGCGGAGCAGATTCACTTCGCCTAGATGCTACAGCAAACCTACCTTTCTAAAAAAATTTGGAGGAAAGATGATAATATTATCGGCTTCTGATATTTGTAAGAGCTACGGAACAGAAGTAATATTAGAGAACATTTCATTTCATATAAAACGCAGGAGACAGGGTCGGAATTGTTGGTGCAAATGGCGCCGGAAAGTCGACTCTACTTAACATAATTTCAGGCCAGATGAAGGCTGATTCAGGAAACTGCTTTGTCGGAAAAGATACTACTATTGGCTATCTCAGGCAGAGAGATAACTTTGATGATGACCTAACAGTTATAGAGGAAGTAAATAATATCTTCACCGATATGGTTGCTATGGAAGAAGAAATTCTACGCCTGAACGAAGAGATTGCTAAGGAAACAAATCCTGATGCAGCAAAGCCTCTTTGGAACAGGCTTAACGCGCTTCAGCACGAGTTTGAAATCAAAGGTGGCTACACATATAAGAGCGAAATCTCAGGTGTACTTACGAGCATGGCTTTTGGTGAAGAATATTATAATCAAAGTACTGGCTCGCTTTCTGGCGGTGAGAGAACAAGGCTTGCGCTCGCATGCCTTTTGCTTAGAAAGCCTGATATACTTTTTCTCGATGAGCCAACAAACCACTTAGACATTGGAACACTAAAGTGGCTAGAGCAGTATTTAAAGGCGTATAAGGGAACTATAGTTGTCATATCACATGATAGATACTTCCTAGATCAGACAGTAAATCATATATTTGAGATTCACAATCATCATATAGATTGCTATAGTGGTAATTACTCTGAGTACATGGTCAAAAAACATGCGACAAGAGATGCTCAGCTCAAGGCTTATGAGAACCAGCAGACAAAGATAAAAACGAGAAGAGGATCTGATTAGAAGATTTAAGGAGCGCGGTACAGAGAAATTAGCAAAGAGAGCTGCTTCAAGAGAAAAAAAGACTCGCTCATCTTGAACTATTAGATAGACCTGAGAGCGAAAAAAAGCCAATTAAGGTCGATTTCAATCAAAAATCTGAAAAGTGGTAACGATGTTCTCTTTGCAGAGAATTTAGCCGCAGGATATGACAATAGAAGGCTTTTTTTGAGCACGTTGACTTTGATGTTAAGCGTGGCGAGAAAATCTGCGTAGTTGGAGCTAATGGTGTTGGAAAGTCCACACTTCTAAAAATAATAATGGAGGAGCTTACACCAAAAGACGGATTCCTTAAGATAGGCCATAACGTTGAAATAGGCTACTACGACCAGGGCCAGCAGCTTCTTGATGATAGTCTCACTGTGATGGATGAAATTCACAATACATTCAGGGATATACGGATGGTGAGGTCAGAGGGCTTCTCGGAAAATTCCTATTTACCGATGACATGGTTTTTAGAAATGTGGGCTCTCTTTCTGGTGGTGAGAAGGCAAGGCTAGCACTTCTAAAACTCATGCTTTCAGGATCAAATCTTCTGCTCCTTGACGAACCGACAAACCATCTTGATATAGAGTCTAAAGAGGCCTTTGAGGAGGCTTTGATGGGCTATCCTGGAACGGTTATTACGGTAACTCACGACAGATATTTTCTGAATAGAATTCCTGATAGAATCTTTGAACTAGAGCCAAATGGCATCAAAAACTATCTTGGCAAGTACGACTACTACATGGAGAAAAAGGCTGAGATTGAGTCATCAAAGGCGTATCTCAGAAACATACTTAACGGCGATGAAGAAAGAGTTGCAAAGGCAGGTACTTTGAGCTCTGCACAGGAGCGCGAGCTAAAGAAGAAGAAGGAAGCCGAAGATAGGCGTAGAGCTAGGGAAAAGGAAAGATTAGAGAATCTGATAGAGACTCTAGAAGCCCGTATTTCGGATATGGAGGCGAAGATGTGCGAGCCTGAATACCTCAGTGACCATGTAAAGCTAGCCGAAATGAGCAAGAAGCTTAGCGACATGAAGACAGAGCTTGACGATACATATGACAAGTGGGCTGAGCTATAAAAATCTCGAGTATTTAAGGCATAGGTAAAAAAAGCTACATATAATAGAAATATAAAAAAACTAAAAATGTGTTGCATTGGGATAGAGTGCAAGCTATAATAAATTTTTGTGATTTGGCAAAGTGGAAAATTTTATATTATAATTATATCAATCGGAGGGTAACAATGAGTTTTTGACAAGGTAAGAGACATAATCGTAGATCAGCTAAGTGTAGATGAATCAATGGTAGCAATGGATACAAATTTGATGAAGGACCTTGAGGCTGATTCTCTTGATGCAGTAGAAATTATAATGGCTATCGAGGAAGAATACGGAATCGAAATTCCTGACGAAGAGGCGGAGAAGTTCCAGGTAGTCGGTGATCTAGTAAGATACGTAGAAGAACAGACAGAGTAATTTTTACCCGCCACTTAAGGCGGGTTTTTTAGCTAAACAAGGCTAGGCTTTTTAAGTTATGTAGAAAGGATTGTCCATGAAGAACGCAAAGATTTCAAATGCAGTTATCAACAGATTACCGCGATATAGAAGATATCTTATCGAACTGGAGAAAAAGGGTGTAGAGAAAATCTCATCCAAGGAATTCAGTAATCTCATCGGCTATACTGCCTCACAGATAAGGCAGGATTTGAACAATTTTGGCGGGTTTGGTCAGCAAGGCTACGGATATAGCATAGAGGTGCTAAGAAGCGAAATAGATGCCATTTTGGGACTTGATAAGGAGTACCGCATGGTTATCATAGGTGCTGGTAACCTCGGTAATGCCATCACTAAATATACTCATACGTTTAAGCGTGGCTTCAAGCTTTGCGGTGTTTTTGAGATACGCAAAGATTTGATAGGAAGCGATCTAGATGGAACAGAAATATACGACTTCGAAAACATAGTTGAATTTGTCGAAAAGGAAGGTATAGATATAGGAATTATCTGTGTAAACCGTGAGAACGCTCAGGAGGTTGCAGATAAGCTTACTTTCGCTGGTGTTAGCGGAATTTGGAATTTTGCGCGCATCGATATTGAGGTGCCAAGACACGTTGCAGTAGAGAACGTGCAGCTTTCAGACAGCCTTCATTCTCTAGCATATCATATGAACGATATCAAGAAGAAGGAAGCAAAGGAAGCTAGCAAGAATAATAAGTAAAAAAATAGAGGTTGTCGTAAGACAACCTCATTTTGGATTGCGTGTAACTACTCAGCAGCTGGAGCGTCTACAGGGCAAACCTCAGCGCATGTTCCGCAATCGATGCACTTATCTCCATCGATCTCGTACTGGCTGCTGCCTTCTGTGATAGCTTCTACTGGGCAATCTGCTGCACAAGCACCACAGCTGATGCAAGCATCTGAAATTTTGTAAGCCATTATTAAATCCTCCTTAAATATCTCTACAATTCATAAGTATTATAACAGAAGGACATAAATAAGTAAAGATGAAAGTTTATTCTTTGACAGGAAAAAGTGGAACGGGGAAATCCTATCAGGCACAGGCTCTGTGTATGGAAAAGGGAATCTCGGCAATAATAGATGACGGGCTGTTCATTTACAATGATAGCGTCGTTTGTGGTGTGTCTGCAAAGCGGCAGAGTACAAGGGTTGGTGCTATTAAGACTGCTCTTTTTAAGAACGATGAAATAGCTGAAGAAACAAAGAAAAAGATAAAAAAAATCTCGCCTAAGAATATTTTGATACTAGGAACTTCAGACAATATGGTAGATAAGATTGCTACAAGGCTTGAGCTTCCAGAAGTCAGCGAGAGAATATATATAGAGGATATCACGACAGCGGATGAGAGAAAGACTGCACAGAAGCAGAGACTTGTTGAAGGAAAGCATGTAATTCCTGTACCTACCCTTCAGCTTAAAAGAGACTTTGCAGGTTACTTCCTAGATCCTATGAAACTTTGGAGAAGTGCAAAAGGCGCGACCGAAAAGTTCGCCCCGGGAAGCCGTATGGGCGAGGGTAAGCTCGTAAATAAGTCAGTAGTAAGACCCACATTTAGCTATCTAGGTGATTTTTTTATCTCAGATAAAGTTCTAACAGATATTGCAGAGTGTGTTGGTCTAGCCACAGACGGAGTGGCTTCGGTTGACTGGGTATTTGAAAATACCGAGCCGGATAATTTGAGCTTTGACTGCTTCAATCAAGGTGCAGAGCGGAATGTCTGTCTTTGATATAGCGAGAAGATACCAAAAGAATCTCGTCAAAGAGGTGGAAGCGATGACAGCTTTCAACGTAGTTAGAGCAGATGTAGAAGTTAATGAGGTAGTTTAGGAGACATATATGAAAAGTTTTGATATAGAGGTACGGGATTTTTGATCTGGACCACATATTTGACTGTGGGCAGTGCTTCAGATGGAGAAAACAGGCAGATGGCTCGTATACAGGCACAGCGCATGGGCGCATAGTTAATATGAACTTTAAGGAAGGTGCATCAAAATTTGATGGAAAGCTGAAGATAACAAACCTAGGCGAGCATGCAGATGACGACCTAGAAAAAATCTGGATTCCTTATCTTGATTTAGAGAGGGACTACGGAGAAATAAAATCTACTCTATCAAAGAATGATGAAGTCATTCGCGATGCAATAAGCTATGGAGCAGGAATTAGAATTTTAAAGCAAGAGCTTTGGGAGACTATAGTTTCTTTTATAATTTCGCAGAATAACAATATTCCAAGAATCAAAGGATGCATAGAAAATCTTTCAAGAGAGTTCGGTGAGAGAATTGAGGCTGATGATACATCTTGGTTAAATGATGATACTGAAAGAGTAGCAAAAGTTAGAAAACTACGCGATCCCAAGTCCTGAAAAAAACTTGCTTCATTGACTCAGGATGATCTTGCTAGCATAAAGTTAGGGTATAGATCAAGATATTTGATTGAGAGTGCAAAGACCGTATGCGAAAAAGGACTACCTACTAACTTTGAGCAGCTTAGCGAGCTATGTGGTGTTGGACCTAAGGTTGCAAACTGTATAAGGCTTTTTGGAATGAATGAAACTGACAGCTTCCCTATAGATGTATGGGTTAAGAGAGTTATGGCAAGGCTTTATGGCTTTGAGGAAAACAATATCAAAGGTATGGAAAGCTTCGCAGGAGAAAAGTTTGGAAAGCTATCTGGTTTTGCACAGCAATACCTGTTTTATTACATCAGAAATCTCGACGCGAAGGAGCAGTAGAGACTATCAAATTCGGGTATAATTTTTAAATGTAGTGCAATTGTGTATTTAAGCCTAAAAATACTAAAAAAATCATTGACATTATATGGGGAAAGTCATACAATAAACTACAGTTAGCACTCTGACGGTTCAAGTGCTAAAGATTGAATAAACCTTAGATTTTACATAAATACAGGAGGTAAGTGATGAGTGTAGGAATTAAGCCACTAGGCACAAGAGTTTTGATTAAGAAGCTCGAGGCAGAGGAGAAGACTTCAGGTGGAATCATTTTTGACAAGCGCAGCTAAGGAGCAGCCACAGATGGCTGAGGTTTTAGAGGTAGATCCTGGAACTAAGGATGAGCCAATGGAACTTAAGGCTGGAGATAAAGTTATCTTTGCGAAGTATGCAGGTACAGATGTTAAGTTTGATGGTCAAGAGTACACTCTTATGAACCAGTCAGACATTTTAGCAATCGTAAAATAATTGATAAGTATAGGAGTAGAATATGGCAAAGGATATTTTTTTATGGTGAAGAGGTCAGAAGAAAACTTCAGGCTGGCGTTGATAAATTAGCAAACACAGTTAAGATTACACTAGGACCCTAAGGGCAGAAACGTTCTTATTAACAAGTCCTTTGGTTCACCGCTTATTACAAAATGATGGTGTAACAATTGCAAGAGATATAGACCCTAGAGGATGGCACAGAGAACATGGGGTGCTCAGCTAGTTAAGGAAGTCGCTACTAAGACAAACGATATTGCTGGTGACGGAACAACTACAGCTACTCTTCTAGCACAGATCATTATTAGAGAAGGATTCAAGAATGTAGCAGCAGGTGCAAAACCCAATGATCCCTAAGAAAGGGAATCGAGGGTGCAGTTGCAAAGGCTGTTGAGAATATCGAGGCTAATGCAAAGAAGGTTGAGACTAAGGAGAGCATAGCTCAGGTAGCCCTCAGTTTCAGCTGCTGATGAGAAAATCGGTGACCTTATTGCAGAAGCTATGGAGAAGGTTGGCAAGGACGGCGTTATCACAGTTGAGGAGTCAAGATCACTTGGAACTAGCCTTGACGTTGTAGAAGGTATGCAGTTTGATAGAGGATATCTATCAGCTTACATGGTTACAGATTCAGACAAGATGGAGGCTGTAATCGAGAACCCTTACATCCTTCTTACAGATAAGAAGATTTCAAATATCCAGGAACTACTTCCACTGCTAGAGCAGGTAGTTAAGCAGGGAAGAAAGCTTATGATCATAGCTGAGGATGTTGAGGGCGAGGCTCTTGCAACACTAGTTATCAACAAGCTCAAGGGAATCATCGATGTGCTTGCAGTTAAGGCTCCAGGCTTCGGTGACAGAAGAAAGGCTATGATGGAGGATATCGCTATCCCTAACAGGCGGTACAGTTGTAAGTGAAGAGGTTGGTTATGACCTTAAGGAGGCTACACTTGACCTTCTTGGAACAGCAACAACTGTAAAGGTTGATAAGGATAAGACAGTTATCGTTGGAGGTAACGGCGATAAGGAAGAAATCGCAGCTCGTATTGCATCAATCAAGAAGCTTATCGAGGAGAGCGATTCAGAATTCGATAAGGAGAAGCTACAGGAGAGACTTGCTAAGCTTTCAGGTGGTGTTGCAGTTGTTAAGGTTGGTGCAGCTACAGAGACAGAGCTAAAGGAAAGAAAGCTCAGAATCGAAGATGCGCTTAACGCAACTAAGGCTGCTGTTGAAGAAGGTATCGTAGCTGGTGGTGGTACTGCGCTTGCAGATACAATTCCAGCAGTTCGTGAATACGCTGAGACACTAGAGGGCGACGAGAGAACAGGTGCGAGAATCATCGTAAGAGCTCTTGAGGAGCCTGTTAGACAGATCGCTGAGAACGCTGGCTTTGAGGGCAGCGTAGTTATCGCAGCAGTAATGGCTGAGAAGGTAGGCGTAGGATTTAACGCAGCTACTGAGAAGTATGTGGATATGATTGCAGATGGAATCGTCGATCCAGCTAAGGTAACAAGATCTGCACTTCAGAACGCTGCTTCAGCTTCAGCTATGCTTCTCACAACAGAGGCTGGTATTGTAGATATCAAGGAGGATAATGATCCAGCAGCTATGGCACCAGGTATGGGTGGCATGGGCATGATGTAATGCCAAGCTATTTAAGCCAGATAGCAAAGTGAATTATAGGGGCCAAATTTCGAATCTATCGGAGTTTGGCTCTGTTTATTTTTGAACTTTTTTTCTAATTTTTACAGAGTGTATTTTTTTGTTTTTAGAATCCTTGTTTTTTTATAGTTTTTGATGATACGATATAACCATGAGTAGGGAAGCTTTTAAGACAATTTTACTACGCACATTGCCGATAATGACAGGCTATGTGGTTTTGGGAATAGGCTTTGGAATTATGCTCAATCAAGCCGGATACGGCGTTGGATGGGCTATTTTGATGTGTCTTGTTGTATTTTTCTGGAACAATGCAGTATGTAGGCGTTGGTCTTATGGCTAGTGGTGCTTCTATTTTGACTACTCTCATCATGTCTCTTGCTATAAACGCAAGGTATCTGTTTTATGGGCTTTCTTTGATTGACAAATACCGTGGAAGTGGATGGAAGAAGCCGTATCTAATTTTTTCTATAACAGATGAGACCTTTGCGATTTTGTGTTCGAGCACGGTTCCGCATGGGATGAAGCCTCATAACTATTATTTTTTTCAGTATCGCTTTTTAAATCACATTTATTGGATATTTGGATGCGCTGTAGGCACTATGATAAACACTGGCTTTAAGCTTGAACTTAAGGGCGTTGATTTTGCTCTTACAGCTTTGATTATATCTATTTTTGTTGATCAGTGGAGAAGCTGCAAAAAGCATTTTCCTGCGATTTTGGGTGTTACGATTACAATTGTCTGTCTATGCGTATTCGGGAGGGAGAACTTCCTTCTTCCTGCACTACTTATTTTAGTTGCAGCTTTGCTAGCGGGAAGGCGGTGGATAGATGAACATTGATCTTTATTCACTAGCGCTCGTATCCGTTATGGCCTTTGCACTTTTTATTTCTAAGAGTATTTCCGTTTCTGGTTTTCAGGGGCAAAGGAAACACCTGTGCTCGTAGAGTATCTTGGCAAGTATCTGCCATATGCGATAATGGGAATGATGGTGGTCTACTGTCTTAAGGAGACGAAAATCATGGGACCATTCCATGGAATTCCTGAGCTAATAGCCATAATCGTAACCGTGGCGATGCAGCTTTGGAAGAAGAACAGCTTGCTAGCGATAGTGTTTGGAACAGGGACTTACGTGATACTTGTAAACTATGTGTTTATTTAAGTTAACTTTTATATTTATTGGGTAATTAGATTCAAGAGGAGGATATCATGAAGAAACACGAAAAAGACTAATGTGATGAGAATTCTCGACCAAAAGAAGATAGATTATATCAGTCACAGCTATGAGGGAACTGGAGCTGTAAGCGGAGTTGAAGTCGCTGAGGTACTAGGGCAGAACCCTGATTTTGTTTTCAAGACTCTTGTAACTGAAGGAAAAAGCAAGGAGCATTATGTCTTTGTTATACCTGTAGCTTCAGAGCTAGACCTTAAGAAGGCAGCACATGCAGTAGGCGAAAAGAGCGTTTCTATGATTAAATCAAAGGAATTACTTCCGCTAACAGGATATATCCACGGGGGCTGCTCGCCTATAGGAATGAAGAAATTTTTCAAAACTGTCATAGATGAAAGTGCACTTGGATGTGAGAAGATAGTTTTCAGTGCTGGCAAAATTGGGTATCAAGTAGAGATGAGTCTAGATGAGCTTTCCAAGGTGATTGCCTTTTCAGCACAGCAGATATAAAGGAAAATTTAGAATGAATAAGCATAAGAATTTGATTATAAGTACGCTTCTTGTGTGTTGTTCACTTGCTATGATATACGCAGGTGTGATGCGCGATGAGCATCTTTCAGTTTTACAAAAAGGCAGGACAGATATGTCTTGAATGCATAGGTATTGGATAATGAGACTTTTTAATAGGGTAAATTACTTTTTCAAAAAGGCAGAGTGGGAAGGTCTGAAACCAAAAAGAACTCTGCTTCAATTTGTTTTTGCCGCTATGGCAAATCCGCATTTTAAGGGATTTTTTTAGATGGAAGAATATATAATGGAAGCAGTAAGGCTGTTTGTGTTCCGGGGCTAAACTGCTACTCTTGCCCTGGTGCTGCAGGTGCCTGTCCTATAGGCTCTCTTCAGGCCATCATAGGTTCGCCAAAGTATACGGTTTCACTTTATGTTATGGGACTTTTGATGCTATTTGGCACGCTTTTTGGGCAGACTGGTATGCGGTTTTTCTCTGTGTCTTTGGACTTGTACAGGATCTACTTTTTAAGATTCCAACACCAAAGTTTAAGCTGAGTAAGGCAGTTGATTCCAAACTTAGATACCTTAAATATGTGGTTTTGATTGTAATGGTAATCGCACTTCCGATGTTTTTTGACAAATAGGATTGGAATAGCTCCACCATATTTTCTGCAAGTATCTATGTCCTGCGGGAACACTAGAGGCAGCATTTCCACTCCTTGCAAAGAATCCAGTTTTTGAGAGAAACCATAGGGCATATTTTTCTTTATAAAGCTATCTATTTTTGATAGTTGTAGTTCTATCATCAATATTTGTTTATCGTCCGTTTTTGCAAGTATCTTTGTCCGCTTGGTGCGATATACGGCCTGTTTAACAAGCTAGGCATATTCAGACTTGAGTTTGAGAAATCAAAATGTGTAGACTGTGGACTCTGCGAGAAAGAGCTGTAAGATGGATATAGATGTGAGAAATAAGCTTTAATTCGGCAGAGTGCATAAGGTGCGGCGCATGCATCAAGGCATGCAATCACGGGAGCGCTTGATTCACTTATAGGGCTAAAGACAAAGGGAAGTTTTGTAAATAAAAAGTGAGAAAAAGCTCATAATATGGGTAAAGGTAATAAAAAGAGGAAAGGGAGCAGCAGATGCTGCGCTAAGGTATATTGATGAATAAGAAAAAGATTTTAGTTCTTTTAGCTACACTAGTAATCTCGACAGCTTTGGCAGCCTGTGGAAACAGTGATGGTGGCTACACTACAGGAGATAATAGCAAGGATGGCAGAAGTCAGGTATCACAGGGTGAGCTACAGAGCATTCCTGATTTTCTCAGCTGAAGATATAGAGGGAAACAAAATAGATAACAGCATTTTTAAGGAGAATCAAGTAACTCTTGTAAATGTTTGGGCAACATGGTGTGGACCTTGTGTAAACGAGCTTCCAGAGATTCAGAAGGTTTATTCGGAACTTAAGGATCAAGGGAATAGGAGTTGTTGGTATAGTAGCTGATGGTAATGATGCTAAGGATACAGCAAAGGAACTTATTGAACTTGAGAGCCTAAAAATACAAGATGATTATTCCTGATTCTAATCTTGAGAAAAAAATTTGATATCAACACTTAGAGGATTTCCCAACAAGTTATGTAGTTGATAGCGAAGGCAAAAATATTAGGCATGAAGCTTGGAGGAATGAACGCAGAAGGTTTTAAGGCGTTTATAGAGCAGTACGCAAAATAAGAAAAACAGAGCTATATTTGTGAATATAGCTCTTTTATAATTTCTGATGTTTAAAGCTCTTTGACTCCACCGAGCTTTTTCTCCGTAGATATCTTTGAACTCGTTCATATCAACCTTTTTTTCTCCTAAGCTTCTCTTCTCAAGAGCATTGCAAATTCTGTTATAAGAGCTCTTTGTTTATCGGATGCCTTAGGAATACTAGGCTTACCGCTATGAATATGAGACCTGGAATAATGGTTGAGCAGTAGCCAATCCAGCGAACTGTTAGCTCGCTTTGCACCGTAAGCTCATCCTTGAAATTTGCAAACTGAAGTATAAGGCCAAGAAACTGAGTTCCCATAGCGCTTGCAAGTGACTCTGAGAGAGCCTGAGTTGAGATAACCTGACCGGAATGATGACTTCCTGAAGCAAGTGCTTCTGCCTCACAAACATCGTAGAGCATCGAAGGCATGAGCTGCCAGTAGCAGATGTTTGCAATAGTGTAGAAAACGCACATGATGCAGCATGCAGCAAAGCTCCTTATATCTAGGATTCCCATGATGACAAGAAGCGTGCCGGAGGTGAATATCCCTATCCTGAAAACTCTAGTCTTATCACTTTTGGCAGATAGCTTTGATATCAAAGGTGCAATAAGTGCACCAGAAATTGCAATCACAACTAGCGCAAGTGATGATTTAGTAGCACTTAAACCAAGCCTATAGTTAAAGTTATAGACAATTGCAGAGCAGAAGAAAATATCAGCAATAAGATATAGCATGCTTGCTGAAACTATGAATTTAGCAGGCTTTAGCTTGATTATCTCAAGGTATTCCTTAAACATAGCCGTGATTTTCTTTGCAGTAAAAATTTTCTCGCGATGAGAATTCTTCTTGAAATTAGGATTATCGCTTATTTTGATACTAAATGCGCAGTATAGCAGGGCTATGCAGCAGAGTACGCCTATCAAAGTGCCCACGGCTGACCAAGCATGAGTTTTACTAAGTCCCCAAATTCATGAAAGCTGAAACGAGAAATACCGGCATTATCATACCGATGACCATACCAAACTGATTTCCGACATATGCGTAGGAACGAAGTTCGGTTCTCTCGTCGTAATCGTCGGTAAGCTCAGAACCCCAAGCAATATATGGAACGAAGAACATCGAAAAAGCCTGCCAGCAGAGCAGTGTCATTATCATGTAATAGATGAACCTCGCATGTGTATTAAAATCAAATGCAGTAAATAATAGGGAAACTGTAACAGCAAGCGGAATTGCTGCTATAATAAGAAAAAGGTTTGCGTTTTTCCGTACTTAGTCTCTATGTTATCGGAAACAAATCCTGTAATAGGACCGCAAAAGGCCTCCCAAATTGGACCAGCAGCTGCGATGGTACCAGCAAAAAGCTGGCTCTATACCTGCTACTGATGTCAAGAAAAATAATAGATAGGTGCCTATCAAAGTATATATAGCATGGTCTGCGGCACCGCTGATTCCATAGGAAAATTTGGTATGGAATCCAAGTTTCATTCTAACACCTCCTAAAGCCTTATGATAAAATTATAACATCATATTGAAGCTTTATCAAAGAGCAAGAAAGCCTAATGTAAAGACGTCAAAAGCTCGCAGATGCGGCAAAAGGAAATCCAAGATGCAAGATAAACAAAAAAATAGATAAGTTCATAGATATTAGAGCAAGGCTATCAAAGAATGCCATTACGGCTATGGAAAGGCTTGAGGAAGCCGGTTACGAGGCCTATATAGTTGGCGGCAGCCTAAGGGACATTCTAATGGGCAGGGAAGTCCATGATTTTTGATGTGACAAGTTCGGCTAGGCCAGATGAAGTCATGAAAAGTTTTCTCGGGCTTTAAGGTGATACCTACTGGGCTTAAGCATGGGACAGTAACCGTTTTGATAGAAGATGAACCAGTAGAAATAACAACTTTTCGTAGTGAATCAGGATACTCAGATGGCAGGCATCCTGACAGAGTGAGCTTTGCCAAAAAGTGTAGAAGATGATCTAGGGCGCAGGGATTTTACAATGAATGCAATGGCTTGCAGGATAAACGGAGATATCGTCGATTTATTTGGTGGGCAGAACGATATAGCAAATAAACTGATTAGAACGGTTGGCGATGCTAAGGAGAGATTTTTCTGAGGATGGGCTTAGAATTCTCAGAGCAATAAGATTTGCTGCTGTGCTGGGTTTTTGAAGTTGAAACTAACACAAAAGATGCCATACACCAGATGGGCTATATGATAGAAAAAGGTGAGCGAGGAGCGCATAGTATCAGAATTTAACAAGATCATGCTTTCGGAAAAATCCTAGCACATACCTTAGGGAATACAAGGATATTATCTGCATTTTCATACCCGAACTTGAGGCTTGTATAGGTTTTGATCAGAAAAACCACCATCATGTTCACGATGTGTTTGAACATACGCTTAGGGTAGTGGATAATACGCCACCAAAGCTCAGCCTCAGACTTGCTGCTTTGTTTCACGATATATCAAAACCTATATGCTTTGAAATCGGAAGCGATGGTGAAGGCCATTTTTACGGACATGCGAGCAAGAGTGCTGAGATGGCAGAGAATATATTGAGGCGACTAAAATACGATAATGCAACAATTACAGATGTTTGTCAGCTAGTAAAATACCATGACCACCAGATAGAAAACAGCGATAAGATAATCAAAAGGATGCTTAGAAGACTGGGGGAGGAAGATTTCTTTAATCTCCTAGATTTGAAGAGGGCGGATAATTACGGACAGTCAGAGGAGTTTAGATACAGGCAGGATATCTTGCAGGAACTTGAAAGAAGTGCAAGGAGGATACTTGAGGAAAATGCATGTTTTTTTCACTAAAAAGACATGGCTATCAAGGGAAGTGATTTGATTAAACTAGGTATGGCGCAGGGGCCAGAGATTGGCGAGGTGCTTGAGATGCTTTTTAGATAAGGTGATTTCGGGTGAGATAAAAAAATGATAGACAGGAACTTATCGCTTGCTTAAAAAGACACAGGTGCGATAGAATAGAAGCCTTACAAGACTTTGCAATAAAAAGCCTTAATACCTAAGAAATACCAAAAACGTAAGATGCCACATAACAGGTATGTGGCACTTTGTATGACTTATATTATTTATTAAGGAGTGTACTTGTCACTTAGACTTGAAACATTCTATAAATAGTATACAATATTATAAGCATTAGTAAAACGCAAGATTATTATATTTTTTTGATGAGTAATACTAATCATCAAAGTCACGTAGGAGGAAAAAAATGATAACAGGAAAGCAGAGAAGCAAGCTAAAGTCCATAGCAAACGGACTTAATGCAACAGCTAGCATAGGTAAGAGCGGAGTTACTGATAATGTAATCAAGGCAATAGACGACTACCTAGCTGCAAACGAGATAATAAAGGTTTCTATTCAGGAGGGGCTGAGCTAGACCCTAAAGTGGTATGTAATGATTTGGCTGAGAAACTTAACGCAGAATTCGTTCAGGCCATAGGAAGAAAAATTCGTCCTATATAGAAGAGCAAGGGCTAAAGATAAAAGAAAAAAATTGTACTTTAGGTTAAAAAAATCTTACGATATTTTTTTAACATAGTTTTAACATAATTTTAAACATCACCCCTAGACCCATTTTTAAGGGGGTTTTTTTGTGATATACTAGGTACAAGCTAATATGGAAAATAGTTTTTGAGATATTGGAGACGATATGCTGATTTTAGATAAAATACGCAAACATGTTAATAACACGCCAGATGCAATTGTAATGATTTCTGCAGAGCAGAGCATGACCTATGCTGAGCTTTGGGAAAAATCAGGTAGGCTTGCGGCAGAGATAGAGAAGATACAAGGAAGTGACAAGGCTCCAGTTATGGTCTTTGGTCACAAGGATCCTTTGATGCTAATATCATTCATTGCATGCGTGAGATCAGGAAGAGCATACTGTCCAGTCGATGTTTCAACTCCAATGCAGAGGGTTTCAGATATAGCTGAGGCTATCGATAAGCCATTAGTGCTTGCAGTAGAGCAGGGTCACTGCCTAGAAGGTAAGGCCAAGATAATAGAAAGAGATGAGATTAATCAGCTAGTGGACGATGCGAACTTAGAGATTGCAGAAGAGCTAGAAGTCTCAGATGAAGATACATACTACATAATATTCACATCAGGAAGTACCGGAAAACCTAAGGGTGTTGAGATTTCATGTGGAGCACTTAGCAGGTTCACAGATTGGTCAGCAGGCCTAGGCGGAAGTGAAGAGGATAAGCAGGGAGCTAGATTCCTAAATCAGGCACCTTTCTCATTTGATCTTTCGGTTATGGATGTATATACAGCACTTGCTACGGGCGGATGTATTTTCTGCTTAGATAAGAAATTACAACTATCAATGGCTGATATGCTAGCCGAGCTAGGCAAGAGCAAGGTTAAATACTGGATATCAACACCTTCATTTGCCGACATGTGTCTCGCAGATAGAAGCTTTGATGAAAATCTAATTCCTGAGATAGAAAACTTCCTGTTCTGTGGCGAAAAAGCTCACAAATAGAACTGCCGAAAAGCTGATGGAGAGATTTCCAAAAGCAAAGATAATAAATACTTACGGACCTACGGAGTCAACTGTAGCTGTAACTGATGTAGAAATCAGTAAAGAAATGGCAGCTTCTGAGAAAGATTTACCTATAGGCAGATGCAAGCCTGGTACTGAGATTCTTATAGACGAGAATAACGGAGAAATAATAATCAAAGGCAATACAGTAAGCAAGGGCTACTTTAGAGATGCTGAAAAGACGGCGAAGGCCTTCTTTGTTGCAGAGGATGGGGAGCCTTGCTACAGGACTGGAGATGCGGGACATTTTGAAGGAGATATGCTCTATTACGGAGGACGAATAGATCTTCAGGTTAAGCTCCATGGCTACAGAATTGAGCTTGGAGATATAGAGAGCAATCTGGTCAAAATGGAAGAAATAGAATCTGCCGTAGTTGTTCCAAAGATGCAGGACGGTAAGGTGAAATATCTGCAGGGCTACGTTGTGAGCCACTTTGATGACAAGTCAAACGCACAGATTAAGAACATAAAGGCTTTTCTAAAGCAGTTCCTGCCAGAATACATGGTACCTAAGAGAATCATATTTATTGACAATATGCCTCTTACTGCAAAATGGGAAAGGCTGACCGCAAGAAACTAACTGATCTTATGGAGGGAAGAAGCTAATGACATTATTTGGAGGATCGTACTTCTTCTACATAACTTTAATGCTTGCGATACCGACAATCGTACTCGGATGTCTAGGAAAGAATCAGAAATACTACGGATTCCTAGTCAGCCTCCTAATGGTTTACCTGACCATGAAGGACTCACCGGTTGCGATAGCATACATGGCTAGCTACTGCATATTAGAGCTGCTGATAGTAAAAGGCTACCAAATGATATGCGCGCGCGAAGTAAAGAGCAATAAGTTATATTATCTGTTTATAACACTTTCTTTGATGCCGCTAGTAATCTGGAAGATTACCTCATTTACAGGGTGTAGGCAAGGGAATATTTGCTTTTTATCGGTATATCGTATATGAGCTTTAAGTCCATACAGATGATAATCGAAATTCACGATGGACTTATCAAAGAAGTAAGCGCATTTGAGTTCCTATACTTTTTGATATTCTTCCCAAGCTTGCTATCGGGTCCTATAGAGAGAAGTAGGGACTTCCACAGAGATCTCACTGAGATTCCAGGCAAAGAGTCATACATTGAGATGGTGGGAGATGGACTTATGAAGGTCTGTCTAGGAATGGTATATAAGTTTGTGTTAGCAGCTGGACTATATCAGGCACTTATATGGCTAGGCAGAGGAGATAGAATACCTAATCTAATCGTTTACATGTACTCATACGGTGGATATCTGTTCTTCGACTTTGCGGGCTACAGCTTGATGGCTGTCGGTGTAGGATATATCTTCGGAGTAAAGCTACCAGACAACTTCCGCATGCCGTTTATAGCAACGGATATGAAGGACTTCTGGGATAGATGGCACATAAGTCTTTCATACTGGTTTAGAGACTTCATCTTCTCCAGATTCATGATGAAGGCTATCAAGGGCAAGTGGTTTAAGAGCAGGCTCACAGGTGCATCGGTTGGCTTTATAATAAACATGGGAATAATGGGTATCTGGCACGGACTAGATTCACAGTACATAATATACGGTCTATACCACGGCATACTTTTATCGATTACTGAGGTATACCAGAAGAAATCCAAGTTCCATAAGAAGCATAAGAAAAAAACAAGTTATACAAGTTCGTAAGCTGGTTTATAACACTGAACCTAGTAATGTTCGGATTCCTGATCTTCTCAGGAAGACTTAATCAGCTATTTACGAATCCGCAATAGTTATAAATTTGATATATAGAGAGGTAAAAAAATGGAAGAGAAAGTTTTAGATTTACTAGTTGATCTTTGTGGAGATGAAATCGTAAGAGAAAATCCGGATATCAATCTACTTGATGAGGAGCTTATCGACTCACTCGATTACACAGAGCTTTTAGTTAACATCGAGGAAGCATTTGGTATCGTAATGTCACCATCTGAGTTCACAAGAGAGCAGATGGATACACCAGCAAAAAAATTATTGAGCAGGTTAGAGCGAGACTTAAATAATGAAAAAAAATTAAAGCATTTTTCATTGCACTGGCAAGCTTTGCCGTAGTAGTACTGATACTGCACTTCACTCTCGCAAGAAGTTTAAGTAATAATAAGGGTTTCGGTACTTGGGTAAACTTGTACAAGGATTTATCATACAGTGCAATTTCAGACAACATAGGTGAGGACACCGTAATGATGATGGGATCCTCTGAATTCCAACACGGAAGAAATAGCAAATACCATCCGACTAAACTCTTTAGAAAGATGGGTGTAGATGTAATGTGCATAGGTGCTGCCTACAACCAGAGTCTATCTCATGCAATCACGCTTGGTTCCGTATCGGAAAAAGATGAAGGGCCACAAGGTTGTTCTGCTTCTGTCACCAGCATGGTTTGATAATCAGGGTGTTAAGAAGGATGCATTCTCTGTTAGGTTTTCAGAGACACAGTTTATCGCTTTGATGCAGAATCCTAAGCTATCTAAGAATCTTAAGAGAAAGATTGCTAACAGAACGATAGAGCTTCTAGAAAACGATAAGGGTACTCGTGCAAATGTCGAGATGTACGCAAACTACTATATTGATGGAAAGCTAAGTCCAGTAAATAAAGCGTATATCAAAATGAGAGAGGGTTTTCTTAACGAGAGAGAGCGTATAAATATCAACAGCATGTGGAGGCTCAAAGGCCAAAAGGAATACGAGCAGTTCATGAAGAATGTTGATGGTAAGGCTCCAAACTGGGAAGAGTACAAGGAGCAGGCAGATGCACAGTACTTTAAGAAGGCGACAAACAACCCTTACGGAATAATCAACGGAACTTATAATAAGAAATTTGCTCATATCGACAAAAGTGGCAAGAACAAAATGAAGGAAAGGCAGTTCAGAAAGGACTCGCCCGAATACAAGGATCTTGAGCTTTTTCTCGAGGTCTGCAAGGAATCGGATATAGACGTAATGCTTGTTCTGCTTCCAATCAACGGCAAATGGTATGACCACCTGGGCTTCAGCAAAGAAGCTAGAAGTGTACTCCCAGGGTCAGATTAAAGAAGTTGCTGACAAATATGATGTAAAATGGTATAGTTTTTTTATAACGAGGATTATACAGCAGGATTCTTACAGGACGTGTTCCACCCTGCTGGGAAAGGATGGACTGAGATAAATGAAAGGGCTTACAAATTTTTTACAGAGAAAAGCAGTAGCGATCAAAAATAAGGCATCGAAGAACTATCTGATGTATGCAGGAATCTTCTTCGGAATCATGGTAGGGCTTTACCTGTACATGATATTTGCAGGCATGGCTAAGGCTCCTAATTTCACATACTCTGAGTTCTAATAAATTTGCTTTTAAACCGACATCTCTTGATGCCGGTTTTTTCAAAACACGATGTTAAGGGAGAAGGAAAATGAAATCTAAGTATGCAAAGCGCTTGATACTCCTAGTGACTTTGGTGGTTGTTTTGCTCGTATGTATATTTGCTTTATCTAAGGCACAAAAGGATACGAGTAAGCAAAAGACAGAAGAGACAAAGCAGAGCGCTTCAACATCAAATACTATAAAAAGCAGCGATTTCAAGTTAAGTGAAAAGGAACTTCTAAAGAAGTATCCTGAGTCTGCTCATCTTTTGATAGGTCTAAAGGGAAGCGAAGTAACCCTTGTCAAAGAGGGAGAGGAATACATCGAGCCAGGTGCCTACGCTTTAGACGATAGAGTGGGCGCTGTAACTAATATTAAAAATCAAGGGAAAGGTCGATACCTCAAAGCCAGGTGAGTACAAGCTAGAGTACATTGCTAAGTACGACAAAGCGGCAAGTAAAACTACACGTACGGTCAAGGTTGTCAAGGCGGATAAATTTGATGCAAATAGTAGCGGGATTCCTGTTTTGATGTACCACTATGTTTTTTCTGAGGATGACGCACCAAGCAAGCTGAATTCTAACTTTATCCTTGATTCGGATCTAGAAAAACAGCTTAAGTGGCTAAAAAGATAATGACTACTATTACCCAAGCTTTGCAGAGCTTTCAGCATATATAGATGGCAAGCATTCACTACCAAAGAAAAGTGTTATTTTGACCTTTGATGATGGACAGGTTGGCTTTCTAAACTACGGCATTCCTCTACTTAATAAGTACAAGGTTCCGGCGACAGGCTTCCTTATCGGAACTAGATATGGTCCTGATATCGTAAAGCTGACCGTAGTAAATATGTGTGCTACCAGTCGCATTCATACGATATGCACAGAGCTGGTGGAAACATCGGACACGGTGGAAGAATCAGCGCTATGACTCTTGAAGAAATAGAGGAAGATCTAAATATAGCAATTGCCATGGTAGGAAACAAGGATGCATTTGCATATCCTTACGGTGATGTTACTGAAGACGGCAAGAAGGCTATAGAAAACTGTGGAATTGACTGTGCCTTTACGACCCAGTACGGCAAGGTTGAAAAGGGTGACGATAAGACTGAGCTTCCTAGAATAAGAGTTTTGGGTCAGGCCGGTCTAGAGGGCTTTATTTCATCTATCAAATAGCATTGGAATTTTTGATGCACAAAAACTGATAGTAATATGATTTTTCGGAAAAGGATTTGTTTAATACTACTAAATTATTTTGTGTACTTTGTTGGTTTTAAACACATAAATCTAAGCGTTAAAAAATAATGAAAAAAACGCTTAGATTTGAGTAAAAAGTCATTGTAAGAGCAAGCAAAAAAAGGTATAAAATAGTCTGCAAAAAGTAAAATTATGTTAGTATTAGGTGAGAGTGTTTTATATATAAATAGAGAGGAGATTCAAGCATGGCGCAGTTTATCGATGAACCATCAAGGACGTTTAATGAGTACCTTTTTGATCCCTGGCTTTACAAGCAAGGATTGTACTCCAGAAAATGTTGATTTATCAACACCAGTAGTTAAGTATAAGGTAGGGGAAAAAGCCATCGATACGTGCAAATATTCCGCTAGTTTCAGCGGTAATGCAGGCTGTATCAAATGACACTATGGCAGTTGCGCTTGCTAAGGAAGGTGGAATCTCATTCATATTCGGCTCACAGTCCATCGAGAACCAGGCCGAGATGATTCGCAAGGTTAAGTCATATAAGGCTGGATTTGTAAGAAGCGACAGCAATCTTCGTCCAGACCAGACTCTTGCAGATGTTCTTGCTCTTAAGCAGGAGAGAGGTCACTCAACAATCGCCATCACTGAGGATGGAACTCCTTCAGGTAAGATTGTTGGTCTTGTTACAAGCCGTGACTACAGAGTTAGCAGACTTGACAAGAGCACTAAGATCAGCGAATTCATGACTCCGTTTGAGAAGCTGATTTTTCGCTAAGGACGGAGTTACTCTATCAGAGGCTAATGATATTCTATGGGAGAACAAGCTAACGCTCTTCCAATTATAGACGAAAACCAGAGACTTACACACTTCGTATTCAGAAAGGACTACGATAGCCATAAGTCAAATCCTAACGAGCTTTTGGATGACCATAAGCGTTACATAGTAGGTGCTGGTATCAACAGCCGTGACTATGCAGAGCGTGTTCCTAAGCTTGTCGAAGCTGGTGTAGATATTCTTTGTATCGACTCATCTGAGGGATATTCAGAATATCAGAAGGATACTATCGGCTGGATTCGTGAGAACTACGGAGATACAGTTAAGGTAGGCGCCGGAAATGTTGTCGATGCAGAGGGTTTCAGATATCTAGCAGATGCTGGTGCTGACTTTGTTAAGATTGGTATCGGTGGTGGATCAATCTGTATCACTAGAGAGCAAAAGGGTATCGGTAGAGGTCAGGCTTCAGCGGTAATCGAGGTTGCTAGAGCTCGTGACGAGTATATGAAGGAGACAGGAATATACATCCCAATTTGTTCAGATGGTGGAATCGTTTACGATTACCACATGACACTTGCACTTGCAATGGGAGCTGATTTCATCATGCTTGGTAGATACTTTTGCAAGATTTGATGAATCGCCAACAAGCGTACTCAACATCAACGGAAACTACGTTAAAGAGTACTGGGGTGAGGGCTCAAACCGTGCAAGAAACTGGCAGAGATATGACCTAGGTAGTGAGAACACTGACAATAAGATGAAGTTTGAGGAAGGCGTTGATTCATACGTTCCATATGCTGGATCACTTCACGACAATGTAATGCTTTCGCTAAACAAGGTGAAATCTACAATGTGCAACTGCGGTTCGCTCAGCATACATGAGCTGCAGTCAAAGGCAAAGATTACACTCGTTTCTGCGACATCCATCGTCGAGGGTGGTGCACACGACGTAATTTTTTGAGAGATTCAAGTCAGAACGTCTTGAGATAGATTGCAAGGTCGGCGGGCAGATATGCACTGCCGACTTTTATTTTATAATTTAATGGAGAAATAGATGAAACAAGAAATGATAGTTGTCCTTGATTTTGGAGGTCAGTACAATCAGCTTATAGCGCGTAGAGTCAGAGAGTGCGGAGTTTACTGCGAGGTTCTATCATATCAAACTCCGATAGATGAGCTCATCGCAAAGGAGCCAAAGGGTATAATCCTAACAGGTGGTCCTAACAGTGTTTATGATGAGACATCGCCTCATTATGAGAAGGCTTTTGTTTGAGGCAGGTATTCCTATTCTTGGAATCTGCTACGGAGCACAGCTTATGGCTTACTCGACAGGAGGCAAGGTAGAAACTGCAACAACGAGCGAATATGGCAAAGACGGACGTAAAGGTGACATGCGATAAGAGTCTTCTGTTTGGTGGTGTCGAAAACGAGACTGTAGTTTGGATGAGCCACACAGATATGATTACAGAGGTTGGGGAAGGCTTTGCTATAACAGCTCACACTGATAAGTGCCCAGTTGCTGCCATGGAAAATGCAGAGAAGAAGCTCTATGCAGTTCAGTATCACCCAGAGGTTACTCACAGCGTTAAGGGACAGCAGATGCTATCAAACTTTGTTTATGAGGTTTGCGGATGCAAGGGTGATTGGAAGATGGCTGACTTTACGAGAAACACAATAGAAGAGATAAAGGAAAGAGTAGGTGACGGTAAGGTTCTATGCGCACTTTCAGGAGGTGTGGATTCTTCCGTTGCAGCAGTTCTTCTATCAAAAGCAGTAGGAAAGAATCTGACCTGCGTATTCGTTGACCACGGACTCCTCCGCAAAAAAACGAGGCTGAGGAGGTTGAAAGAATCTTTGGTGAAGAGGGCGAGTACGACCTAAACTTCGTTCACGTAAAAGCGAGCGAAAGATTCTACGAAAAGCTTGCAGGTGTATCAGAACCAGAAGCAAAGCGTAAGATCATAGGCGAAGAATTCATCAGAGTCTTTGAGGAAGAGGCTAAGAAGATAGGTGCAGTCGACTACCTAGTTCAGGGAACAATCTATCCAGATGTTATCGAGAGCGGACTAGGTAAAATCTAGCAGTAATCAAAAGCCACCACAATGTAGGAGGTCTTCCTGACTACGTTGATTTTAAGGAAATCATAGAGCCGCTTCGAATGCTCTTCAAAGACGAAGTAAGAGCAGTAGGTCTTGAGCTAGGTCTTCCAGAGCATCTAGTATTTAGACAACCATTCCCAGGACCAGGGACTAGGTGTGAGAATCATAGGAGAAGTAAACGCAGAGAAGGTAAAAATTGTTCAAGATGCAGATGCCATAATGAGAGAAGAATTTGCTAAAGGCAGGCCTTGATAAGAAGGTAAATCAGTACTTTGCAGCGCTCACAAACATGCGCTCAGTCGGAGTAATGGGTGACTTCAGAACCTATGACTATGCAATTGCACTTCGTGCAGTAACAACATCAGACTTTATGACAGCAGAAGCAGCAGAAATCCCATGGGAAACACTGCAGCTGATAATGAATAGAATCGTAAATGAAGTAGAACACGTAAAACCGCGTATTCTATGACCCTAACGAGCAAAACCACCAGGAAC